>Ga0210124_1000272_pt1 | contig 28044 bp, 24 predicted proteins | sample Muzzi_PWC_D2_FD_185554 | JGI IMG/M metagenome (GOLD analysis project Ga0210124, IMG submission 185554) | Wetland microbial communities from San Francisco Bay, California, USA, that impact long-term carbon sequestration - Muzzi_PWC_D2 (SPAdes) | ecosystem: Environmental > Aquatic > Marine >... | reverse complement strand
GCCTCTGCGGGTGGCTACACCGAGAAATTGACCGCTAACCGAGTCAAGGACGGCAAAGTTGTGCTGACGGTTATTTAACATCATGGAGGCTACCTGGCCTACAGTAGCATAAGGCGACAGGGCAATACTGTTATCACTCAAAGCCTGGCTGGCCCGCACCTTACGCAGAAGAGAGCGCGCGGCAACTGCCTGTCCTTCCTGACCACCAACAATGAAGATAAAGAGGGCTATAATAGTCAAAAGAATTTGACCGTTAAAAATTCCAAAAAGACCCATTCCTATCGCAAACAGGCGACCAACATTTACGGCTATTTTGGTGGCATTTTGATAGTTCATAAAGAAACCAACGGTGGCCCTAAAGACTCGTCCCCCATCCAGGGGAAAGGCCGGGATCATATTAAAGACGAGCAGGGTAATATTCGCAACGAGTAAGAACGTTAGCAGCCCTAGAAGGCCTGATTCTCTGGGTACGCTAAGTAAAGATTGCATCGACTGGAACCCCGACATAGCCTTAACGATTGGGAATAACATTCCAGCAAGCACAACATTTACCGCCGGTCCGGCCAAGGCCACAACTAACTCCTGAATTGGCTTTTCTGGCATACGCTCAAGACGGGCCACCCCCCCAATCGGGAGGAGGGTGATATCTTTAACAGGAATACCATACCACATCGCGGCTAGACTGTGTCCTAACTCATGAAGTACCACCACGGCAAAGAGAGCCAGGATAACTAGCACGCCATACAAAGGCCCGGCGGTGCCACCGTAGTTAAGGGCACCGAATATCAAAATGAGTAAAAAGGTGAAATGTACCTTTATATCAATTCCAAACACCTTTCCAATTTTCAACGACCCACTCATTATTACTCTCCGTATGGGATTATTCTATAAGTTATATACTTTTCAGAAATATTCTGCATCCTGAGAACAGTATATCGTGGAATCATTAGAAATATCATAGAATTAGATTAAAATAGGATTAACTGCCCCTATATTTGTGGATAGGGTTGGATAGTTGATATGATAACAACTCCCTCAACTAGCCGCAGTTTGGGCTGAGTTTTCGGTAGGCTCTCACCTTTAAACTATTGAGTTTAGTAATTATGCCAAGCAATTGCCGAAACGCCAAACGGTGATTAAGTGTTATATCTGCCAGTGATGTAACACATTTGGGGTCATTAACTGGGGCAGTTAGTGACCCCAAATCAAATTGATTTCATGGTAATCTACTCTCAAATGAACCCTATCGGGAACTTTTTTGGCGAATGTGACGTTTAAAAGAGTGTGACACATTATCGTCACGCGATTTTGTGAACCTTAAAAATAAAATTATTTGGAGGTGGTTATGTTGTACAACTTACGCAGGTTCAATAAATTTCTGGCTGTCTTAGCTTTTGGATTTGTATTTTTTCTTAGTGCTGGCAGTAGCCATGTCTGGGCTGCGCCACCCACTGACCCCCCGATTGGGCCAGTCGGTTATGTGCGGGCGGGGCTATTGAATGTTCGTTCCGGCCCTGGTCTGAATTATGGAGTGATTACCAGGGTTTATCGTAATGATACCCTGGGTTTGACCGGACGCACCGCCGATAACACCTGGTTACGGCTTCACTTGCCGCAGACTGGACAGGAAGCTTGGGCCGCGGCCCGTTTCGTTGAAATTGGCTTGGGCAACATTTATGATTTGCCCGTTGTGGATGGTGGTCCTCCGCCTCCACCGCCTGGTCGGGCAACGGCTTATGTAACAACCTATCAATTGAATGTGCGAGGCGGCCCTGGCCTCACCTACAACATTATCGACACGTTGGGACGGGGCGATAGTAGCCCCTTGGTTGGCCGCAGTGCCGACGGTAATTGGCTGCAAATTCACGTTTCCAGCCCCTATCCCACCTTTGCTATATCGACCGGCTGGGTATTTGCCCGCTACGTCCGTAGCAGCGTGCCTATTTACACCCTACCCGTCACCGATGGTGGAACTCCACCGCCTGGTAATAAGCCGGTTGGAGATGTAACCGTCTCGCGGCTCAATGTACGTAGTGGTCCCGGTTTTAGCTATACCGTAGTAAACTGGCTCAATTGGGGTGCGCAAGTAAACTTGCTGGGTCGTACCAACGCTGCCGACTGGCTCAAGGTCGAATGGGGTGGTTATCCGGGGCAGGGTAGGCCCACCTACACCGGCTGGGTGATGGCGCGTTATATCAAAAGCTATATCCCCATTTACAACCTGCCGGTCCTGACCGACCAACCCTCTGTCCAGCGGATTCAATTTGCACCGGGCAGCAGCAGCGCCACACGCTGGGGGAGTCTGTCGCCAAATGGAATTGACTCCTATGTTTTGACTGCCCTGGCCGGGCAAACCATGACCGTAGACGTCGTCCCGACTTCAGGACAACCGTTGCTATCCATCAACGGGGCCAATGGCGAGGTGCTGAAATCAGCCGGGGCCGGTTCGGCAAGTTGGAGCGGGGTTTTGCCGCTGACCCAGGATTATTTCATTACCGTCAGCGCTGAGGGTGGCAGTACCATGAATTACACGCTGCAACTTGCCATCCCACCTCTATGATATAGAAATTGGGGTCTTTGGGATTATCCGTAGTACAATCCAATAGCTCTGAGCGATCGCACGTAACGTTCAGAGCTATAAGGTGTTTAATACTATGAACAAAATCTATCTAAATAGCCCCAGTCACCGGAGATACTCAAGACCGCTATTCGACAAGGAGTAGGTATCTTACTTTTGTCTGGCTTATAGTTAACTGTCAAGCAAATTATAAAAAGGTAGATTTAGAAAATGAACTGCAAAGATAAAATCCGGATTCGATTTTTTGTACTCATGTTGCTGTCAGTGACAGCTTTGGGGGCGTTATCAACTCTATCCGGCCTCCAATCGGCGAACGCGGCCTCGTTGCTCCCACAAACAGAGTCTACCGTCAGCCCAAGCTACCTGGGGCATGACTTGTTAACTCGATTACAATCTTCCAACGCCATTACTCTTTATCTACCTATTGTTTATAAAAACCCAACCCCCCTCCCTCCAATTTTTTATGATGATTTTTCTAACTCCAATACCAACTGGTTTACCGGACCGCAAGGCGATTGCTATTTCAGTTACCTTAATGGACGCTACAAAGTGGAGTTAAAAGCCAGCAATCTGGAATGTTGGGGCGTGGGACCGGATAATACTCAGGTGAAGTACGCTCTGTTTGAAACTCTGGCCTTTAGTGATAACACCAGTAATACCGCTTATGGCTTTTACTTTAACGGTAGAGGTGGAGACGAACAATATTTGTTCGTAGTGAAACCCAATGACAGCGGATGCAGCAGTGACAAAGGTAAATATGAGTTTTATCGCACCCAGTCGGGCAATCGTTCCAAAAAGTTGGAGGGGTGTAGCACGGCTGTTAGACGAGGCAGTGGCAGCGGGGCCAGCAATCTGTTACAGGCTAGACATACCAGTAACGGGGTTCTTTCTGTTTATGCTAATGGCACGCTGTTGGGTACTTATACAGATGGTAGCCAACTGACCGGCAAAGGAACAGGGACATACAGCCAGTCAGGTAGCGGCAAGAATGTGGTACGGTACGATTATTTTGCTATTTACAATCCTTAGCCTGGGTGGGTTATCTTCGGCCAGACAGGCCGAAAAATTTACAGGTAGACACAGATTAATTTAGTTCCATGATTTAGCTCATTTGCCGGGTCGCAACTGGCCTGACTGGTGCGCAAAAATAGATGCACCTGTGAACAGTTTTCTCAATCCCAATTGTGGCAGAGCTGATTAACCTGTTTTAGTCCGTTTGAAGCGGACTTATTGCATGGGTGGGTCGAAGATTTGAAATAGGCCGTTTCATCTCTGAGCGTTTGGCCGAGATGTGTTATATTCCGACCTCGCTGGCCTGAAAATGATTGAGATACTTGTCGGGAGATTGAGAACAATGAAATCAAGTGTCCTTCCAATGATTATCATCCTGATCATTGTTACGGCTTGTATGCCAAGCCGGCCTTCTCCACCAGAAATAGCCGCTTTAACCTCAACCCCGGTCTTAACCACCCCCCAGGCATCCACGACACCGCTGTCCACAAATACGCCTATCCCGGTCCAGACCCCGTCAACGTCACACTGCCGGGCCACAACTGACCTGCTTAAGCTGTGCACCGCTTCCTTATCAAACTTCAGACCAACCTGGACGAGTCCTTATGAACATTTATTAGCCAGAGGGACAGTTTTTTCACCGCTGGCTCGTAACCTTGATGGCAGGTGGCTGCAAGTTCGGATGCCGAAAACTGCCCAAGCTGGTTGGGTTCCCACCGACTCGAAGCAGATAGATTGCGGTAATTTGAATATCGCCGCACTGCCTGTGGCTGCGACTGTCCCTGACGCGACATGCTCGCCCACCCCCACCACTGACATCGGGGTGGTTGTCTCGCTCTCTGCCATCGAACCCGGCAGCAAGTATTTCGCCTTACAGATAGAGCGTGCTGATGAAGGCCACACCTTTTTTATTGATTTACATCGCTTGGAGATCACCGACAACAACGGCAAAAGATATACATTTGATTACGACATTCCCGGAAGTGAGGGCTGGCGTCAACAATTCTCCTCAGATAGCTTACCCTACCAATTAAAAGGGGCTTTGACACAACCGATTGACCCCAGCGCCACTCAGGTCACGCTGTCATTACAAATTGACCGGGCGGAATTGGGCATCCCCTATCTTCTCATTTGGCAGCAAGCCCTGATCCCGCAGGCTCCGGCCACTCCGATTCCGGTGATAGTCCCACCGGAAGGTCCCATTGAGGCTGTTCTCGCTTCCATGCCGTACCTCTTTCTCGGTCAGGAGGCCAACCTGGTCATATTGGACCCCACCCTTAACCCGGCTCAACCGGAGGTGATCGGCGTAGCAGCCCTGCCTGTCGAAACGAAGATCAGCGCCATTGCCATGCTGGGGTACTATGACCACTATGCCTATGTGATGGCCGACGGGCTGCGGATCTTTGATATCTCAAACCCCACCCAACCGGTACAAGTGGGCTTTTATCAGCCGCCATCGCGTGATTGGACGGGCTATACCACCATGACCTCGCCGTTGCCCCCGCCGCCGCGCGGGATGGCCGTGGCGCTGCAGAACACCGAGGCTGGTCGCAACTATGCCTACCTCGCCGCCTATGCCGCTGGCCTGCGCATAGTAGACGTGACGGACCCGACTGCGCCGGTAGAAGTGGGCGCACTCGAATTCGAACCAGCGACGGCGGTCACCGGGATTGCCCTGGGCTGGCAGATTGCTTACCTGGCTACCACAGCCGGGCTGCGAGTGGTAGATGTCTCAGACCCCACCCACCCGGTTCAGATTGCCGCCTTGCCGATCGTAAGTTGGGATGTGGCCCTATCTGGCGGTGACTTCCGACTCTACCTGGTGGAAGGGCAATGCAGCCCGCTCGATGGTTGTGGGTTCGGTAGTTTGCAGGCGATAGATGCCTCTACCTCGACCAATCCCCGGTTGGTAGAACAAGTTGGCTTGAGTTACAGCCAGGTGGTAACCCTCGATGACGATGTCTACGTTTCTGCCGATGACTACCACCTCTATGTAGCCACCCGTGACGGTCTGCTGGTCTTCCATTCCACCGACCTCAGCCGACCCGTGGGCCAGTGGCCGCCTGACTCGTCCATTCTTATCAGAGACATGGCCGCTATCGGCGACTATCTCTACCTAGCCGCTGGCGACAACGGACTAAAAATCTTGAATTTAGCCGAAGCGACGGCTCCAACCGAAGTGGGTGAGATTCTTGCATCGCCCAAGCAGCCGCCTGTTCAACCCCCTCCTACTTCCCTGGAAGAGCCTACCGCTGGACCGGAACAGACCGAGGAACCTAGAGGGAATTAATGAACCCTTTCAAGGTACTTCAATGGCCGAGAGGCCTATGGTTAGCGATCTTGAAACTTGTTGTGTGTAATCGGACCACTCCGGCCAGTTGAGCAATTCATCCCCTGCTACCACCGATTTCAAGAGCGTCCTCACCCACTTTCACACCCCTAACTTCTGTAAAATACAAAACTCATCGTTAAAAGTTGACAATATCCCAGAAAATCCCAAAATGTTGAGTAGGTTCTGGTGGAGTAAGGAACTATTCTTTCCTCTTAGCCTGCCAACTGTTGTGTGGACTATAACGGGTCGTATGAATTTTCTGGGATATGGTTATGTTCAAACGTCGCCATAATGAGCCTCAATCGATTACCCTTGGCACCTTGCTTGATGGGCGTTACCGGTTGCAAGACCAACTGGGCGAAGGTGGGGCCGGGGTCGTTTACAAAGCTGAAGATGAGCAACTGAAGCGCACCGTTGCCATCAAACTCCTGATGGGTGTCGATGGGATGGCTCCAGATAAATTGGCGCGGTTTCAGGGTGAAGCCCGTTCTGTGGCTCGTCTAAACCATCCTAACATCATCACTCTATACGACTATGCCGAGACGCAAGGCCGGCCCTATCTTGTCATAGAATTTATTCCCGGCCAAGATCTGTGGGAGCTTGATAACCAATATGCCCCATCCCTGATGCCGTTTGAACAATCTCTACCCATTATTGATGGTATTGCGGCCGCCTTGGAGTATTCACACACGCACCATGTTATTCACCGTGACCTCAAACCGGAAAATGTGATGATTACCCCCGATAAGCAAGTCAAAGTGATGGATTTTGGCCTGGCTCGGATAGAGGGACAATCTCGCCTCACCCAAGATGGGCTGGTGGCCGGAACGGCGGCTTATCTGGCCCCTGAGTTAGCCGTGGGTGATCCGGGCGACCATCGGGTCGATTTGTATGCGCTGGGCATTATGATGTACGAGTTATTCACGGGGCGCCGTCCATTTTCCGGCGATGATCCCTTAACCGTGATATCTCAACATATTCATGCCCCGGTTGTTCCTCCCCAACATTATAATTCGGCCATTGCCGATGATCTGCAATTGATTATTCTAAAACTGCTGGCTAAAAAACCCGAGGAACGCTATAGCAATGCTACCGAGGTACGGCGAGATTTGGCCCCAATTCTTGCCCGTTTCGAAAGGGGCGAGACAGAAGAAGCCATTCCCCCTGTCCAGGGGGATGATGCAGATTCGGAATCTCCTTCGGATCCTCAAGTTTTGCTTGACCGTATTGCTCGGGGCAAGATGGTTGGCCGCGAAAACGAACTTGATAAACTCAAAGAACGGTGGGATTTGGTTCGTTTGGGCGAATATAGCGGTGAACCATTCCTCTTGATTTCGGGTGAGGGGGGTATCGGTAAAACCCGGCTCTTGCGGGAAGTAGAGGTTTATACCGGCTTGCGTGATGGTTATATATTGCATGGGACAGCTCACGAGCGAGATGTTGGTACACCGTATGCCCTTATTTCTAATATCTTAAATGACTATATTGCCAAGCAACCGGCTGAGTTGCTTCGTAGGCAGATGCCGGAATTTGTGGCCGGTGAGGTGGTCAAGCTTGTCCCTCAATTAACCGAAAAAATTGGCTCTATTCAACCCAATCCTCCCCTGGAACCAACCGCCGAACGGACTCGTTTGTTAGACCAGATTAGTAAGTTTTTGCTGAATATTGCCAATGAGCAACCAACCTCGTTGCTATTGGATGATTTGCATTTTGCCGACCCCGGTAGCCTGGACATTTTAGAAGATTTGCTCAGAAAGGCCGTGGGAAGCCCAATCTTGGTAACCGGCGCTTATCGTGATGTGGCTTTGAGCTACTCAAATCCAACCAGCCAATTGGTTACCGCGCTTGAGGCTGATGGTTTAGTTCATCGGATTGCTCTCCGTCGATTGCCACAGACGGTGGTCAAGCAGATGCTAGAGGCTTTGTTAGGAAATACGGTTAGCAGAAGATTTGTCCGCTCAATTCACCAGGCCACCGAAGGAAACCCCTTCTTTGTCGAAGAGCTTATTAAGAGTCTGGCAGTTGATGGTCAAATTGTATTACGTGAAGGACGTTGGGAACAGCAACGGGCAGGCTTGATGTCTGTACCGGGCAGCATTAAAGCTGTCTTGGGGAAACGGCTGGATTATATCGAAAAACAATCACTTGAATTGCTGCAAATGGCGGCGGTTGTTGGCCGGAACTTTTCGCTTGGATTGCTGTTGGAGACCGGTTTGTATGAGGATGAGGCTATCCAATGGGCTATTGAAGAATCTTTGCGGGCGCAACTGATTGAGGTGGTAAAAGTTGTAGACAACCCGGATGATTCATCCGCTCCCCATCTTGATATCTTCTATCAGTTCCAGCACGCTCTGATTCGTGAGACATTGTATGAGGAGTTACGGCCTCTTCGGCGACGCCGGCTTCACCGCAGAATTGCGGCTGCCATGAGCAAGTTGGCTGGTGACAAGCCCATCGAAAATCCAGCTATTTTAGCTCGGCATTTTATTGCCGGTGTGGAAGATGAAAAAGCCGTGCCTTATTTGCGGTTGGCCGGGGAAAGAGCTTACAAATTCTATGCCAATGATGAAGCCATCGACCATCTGAGCCAGGCTTGCGAAATTCTGGAAGACATCGCCCTGGATTTAGGCAGAGAAGAAATGCAAGTCAACTTAGTAGAACGATTTGAGTTGTTATCCCTACAGCGAACGATATTCGATTTGATGAGTGACCGTGACCGTGAATTTACTATCTTTCGAAGTTTGCAAGAAGTGACCGATCTTCTGGCCGATGAAGAGCGACAAGTTGAAGTCATGACTCGCCTATCGACGTACTACTGGCACGTTGGAAAGCTGGATGAAGCCGCAGAGACTGCCCGGAAAGCTCTGGAGATAGCTCGGAAAAATGGAAATAAGCCAGGTGAGGAACGTGCTTTAGAACGAATTGCCCGGGTTTTGTGGACCCAGCGTGATGAACGCGGTATGGAGTATGCCACCGAGTCTTTGGCTCTAGCTAAGGAATTGGGTAATCGAGCCCGTGAAGGTCGTTTAACAGAACTGATTGGTCAGATATATGCCAGCACACTTCATGATCCCGATTTGGCCGCTATTCATTTCAATCAGGCACTTGCCATCTCTCGCGAAATTAATAATCCCTATGAAGAGGCCTGGACTCTGTGGGGGATTGGTGGCTTGGCCCTGCTGGTTGGTGATTATACCGTGGCTCTCGAACGGTATACTGAAGCCGAGAAAATTTCGGGGAATATTGGGGCAACACTTCAAGTTGGCTGGGATTTATATAGTACCGGTGATATCTGGTACAACTTGGGCGATTACCAGCAGGCGTTAGAGTGCTATCAGAAGGCCCAAACGATTTTTAAGGCTTCTTATCATCCTCGGGGCAAAATTTATGCGCTTATTTCTGTGGGACTGGTCTATTTGGCTATGGATAATCTTAATGAAGCGATTAACCATTTTGAGCAAGCCAAGCAACAGGCCGAAGAGCGTGATGATTTGCGCCTCATGTTTAGAAGTTACGAGGCGCTTTCGGCCTATTACGCCTATTTAGAAGGTGAGGATAACCTGGCTCATGTTATCCGGTTGAGTAATCGCGTCATTAAGCTAGCGGCTGAAGAGCAGGATTTTGAGCATGAATTGCTGGGGTATTATCTGCGGGCTGTAGGCTTTTTCAAGTTGAGAAATCTGCAAGAGGCAATAGAAAGTTCAAATAGAGCCTTGGTTCTGATAGAGCAATTGAGTTATATCGAGTCTCCGCAAATCTCAATTGCTGAAATTTATTATCGACATAGTCGCATTGCTGCGGCAATGGGTCAGGTTGATACTGCCCAAACCTATGTGCAGAAGGCTTATATGGAAATTATGAGCAAAGCCAACCTCATCGGCGAGGAAGCGTTGCGTAATAGTTTCTTAAATAATGTTCCTCTAAACCAAGAGATTTTGGTGGCCACTGAGCTTCAATAAGAAGTTATTCTCTGACTCTGCCCATGACATAAGTATCTACATAGGCACCATCGCGGAAGGCAAATTTCCGCAGAGTCCCCTCAATCCCAAAGCCATACTTCTCATAAAGATGGATGGCGCCCTTGTTATCCACGAAGACCTCCAACTCAAGGCGTTTCAAATTCAGCCAGTTATCGGCTAAGTCCAAGACGGCTTCCATCATCTGTGAGCCGATACCCTGATTGTGGTAGTCATCATGCACCGACATGCCAATTTGCCCTACATGAGACCGGCGCGGATTTGTGACCACAGATAAACCAATTAAACCAACAACCTTTTGCGTTTTTTTAACAACTGCTACCAGCAGATGCCGATCTCCTGATATGTTTTCAAATTTCTTTCTGGTATAGTCGTGGGATTGGTAGGGTAGTTGTAAGGTCTCTCGCCGAGATTTTGGCATCGATTGTAACTCGTTTACATCGTCTACGTCACTCATTTCAAAAGCCCGTATCAGTATTTCAGTCATAACTCCCCCCTATCAAATGTATAAAGCTAACGCACTTTTCCTTAATATAGCCTGCCTGAGTATAATTCAGCCCTGTTGAATCTTGAAATATCAAAAGGAAGAATCAAATGACCCGCGGTACCTTCAAAATCCAACCAGCCAAAGTGATTACCTATGGGCTTTAGTAAATAGAGGGTAATTTTCTCTTACCCCGTAAGGAAATTTGTGAAGATTCTAATTATGACCCTCGGCACACGCGGCGATGTACAGCCGTATGTGGCCTTGGGCAAAGGACTGCAAGCCGCTGGCCACACCGTCACCGTCTGCACGAGTGCCCGCTTTGAGCCGTTTATTACTGAAAACGGCCTCACCTACGCCTACATGAACGATGAGGTGCTGGCCTTGATCGACTCAGAGGAAGTACGGGCTTTGATGGGTAATGTGACCAATGTGTGGGGTGCGTTGCGGATGACGGCGAAGATGATGCGTCGGGTGGGGCCGCTGCAAAAGATGATGGTGGCCGATACCTGGCAAGCAGCGCAAACGGCCACACCTGATCTCATTATTTTCCACCCCAAAACCTACACCGGTACCCACTTTGCCGAGAAGTTGGGCATCCCGGCTATTCTGGCCCCGATTCTGCCCCAATTTGCTCCCACCGCCGAGTTTGCGGCTATAGGCTTTCCTAACCTGCCGCTGGGGGGCTGGTATAATAAATTATCCTACAGCTTGACTACCCGGCTGACCGTACTGGGGGTGGGAGGCTATACCAATGCATGGCGCAAAGCCAATGGGCTGTCTACACAGATGCGCGGCACCGACTTTTTGCTCAAACAAAATGGGAGGCCCATCCCGGTAATGCACCCCCTCAGCCAGCACGTTATCCGTATCCCGGGGGATTGGCCGGACTACATTCGGGTCACGGGCTATTGGTTTTTGGATGAGCCTAACGAGTGGAAACCGCCAGCCGACTTACAGGATTTTCTGACCGCCGGAGACCCGCCGGTTTACGTCGGCTTTGGTTCGATGGTAGGGCCGAATCCCAAACAATTGACAGAGATAATTGTGGTCGGGCTGCAACAGGCCGGGAAGCGCGGGATTTTGGCTGCAGGTTGGGGCGGTCTGGAAGCTGCGGATTTGCCAGAGACAATATTCAAACTTGATCAGGCTCCGCACAGTTGGCTCTTTCCGTGTATGGCGGCGGTTGTCCATCACGGCGGCGCAGGCACAACAGCGGCCGGTCTACGGGCGGGTAAGCCGACGCTCGTTTGCCCCTACTTTGGCGACCAACCCTTTTGGGGCCAGCGGGTCTTTGAGCTAGGGGTTGGCCCGGAGCCAATTCATCAAAAGAAGCTCACAGTTGAGGGATTTGCCACGGCCATCAATACAACCGTCAGTAACGCGGCCATGCAGCAAAAGGCAGCCGCTTTGGGCGAGAAAATCCGGAATGAGGATGGAATTGCCAACGCCATCGCCGTTATCAATGCCATAATGCAGGGAAAAGGCAAATGAAATCACACCCAGGGTTATAGTCAGCAATGGGACTATCAAAAGGAATAACGAATAAATGAGAACTGTAGCCGTAAATTGGGTAGCATCTCAACTGATGACCGGGGTCGACTCCCTTGGTCATCCACTGGTGATAGGCAGTTGGCCGGAGCAAGACCCGGAGTGGAAGGGTCTAAAACCAGCTGACCTGTTGCTACTCTCGGCGGCGTCGTGTTCAGCTTATGATATTATGATGATCCTTTCCAAACAGCGAGAGACACTAGAGAGTTTGGAAATTGTTTGTACCGGTGAGCAGGAACCGGAACCACCTTACGCCTTCACCAGCATCCATTTGCATTACTATGTCAAAGGGCCAAGCCTCAACCCCAAAAAGGTAGAGCGAGCCATTCGCCTTTCTGAGGATAAATATTGCACCATCATCAATACCCTTAAGCCCACCGTTAAGATTTCGAGTGATTTTGAGATGGTGGCATAAGGCGACCACCGACTATCGACGGCTGACCGCGGCAGGTGGTAGGCAAATTCCACTGCCGTCGGCGGTCTGTCGTCTATCGTCATTTACCAAGACAAATTTTATTGAGAGGATCCCATGACCAATATCCGAATTGATTTATACAGCGATACCCACACCCGGCCAACCCCGGAGATGCGAGCCTTCATGAGCGAGGCCGATGTCGGGGATGAGCAACAAAAAGAGGACCCAACCGTCAACCGGCTCGTCGAGATAGTCTGCGATTTATTGGGCAAAGAGGACGCGGTCTACCTGCCTTCGGGGACGATGTGCAACGCCATTGCTATTCGTATCCACTGCCGCCCCGGTGATGAGATTATCATGGACCGCACCGCCCACCCTTTTAATTCTGAGACCGGTGGCCCGGCGGCGCTCACCGGCGCGTTGATTCAGCCCCTCGCTGGCGAACGGGGCATCTATTCCGCCGCTCAGGTGGAGGAGGCCATCCGCTACCCCAGCAACCATGCCCCCCGCTCCCGGATGATTTCGGTGGAGCAAACCTCGAACTCTGGCGGAGGCTCGATTTGGCCCTTGGAAACCATGCGAGAGGTTTGCGCCGTCGCCGACCGGCACGGGCTGGCGAAACACATGGATGGAGCCAGACTGCTGAATGCTGTCGTGGCCACGGGCATCTCCGCCAGAGAGTACGCGGCCACCTTCGACTCGGCCTGGATTGATTTTAGCAAGGGATTGGGCGCGCCGGTTGGGGCGGCCCTGGCCGGGTCGAAGGAATTTATTGCAGAAGCCTGGCGTTGGAAAACGCAGTTCGGCGGAGCCATGCGCCAGTCGGGGATTATCGCTGCCGGGGCGATTTATGCCCTGGAACATCACGTCGAGCGGCTGGCCGAGGACCATGCCAACGCCCAACTCTTAGCCGAAGGCTTGTCCGAAATTAACGGCCTGACCGTCGAGCCGGTTGAGACCAATCTGGTCTTTTTTGATGTGGGCGGGCTTGGTATCAGTGCCCATGAATTCAATCAAGCCCTCATCAAGCGCGGCATGGGAACCAGTGTCAATGGCCCCACCCGGTTACGGGCCGTAACGCATTTGGATGTATCGAGTACACAAATTGAGGAGGCGCTGGATATTGTTAAGGAAGTGGCGAGAGAGATGGGGTAAGGGTAAGTTATCGCTTGTAGTTCGACATTTTGGTAGGTTGGGTTGAGCGAACTGGAATTATGGCGCTAAGATAACGCTGTTGGGTTTCATTGGCCGAATTGTCGCTCGATTTTGAAGCGAAACCCAACACCTTGAGCGACCTATCATCTTTCTTGACCCATTCAACCCAACCTACCTTAACTCCATTTGCTCCGAGAGGGTTTGCCCACAGGGGGCCTTTGGCTCTAACCCTCGACTTGGGCCAAAAACGGCCTTGATTTCGCCTGAACCGGGGGTTACAAACCCCCTTCGAGCTTTATAAATTGTCTCGTAGGAATTCGGACAATGGATGATTTTGAGATCATAATCACGGACACTTTGATACTTTTATATCTTCCTGTAGTTTTTGTATATTTAAAATATCTTTCGGACAAGCAGCGATTTAATCGATTTGAGCGGATAATATTCTTTTCTATCACATTCTTATTTATGCCCGTTTTTATCGGTTTGATTGCCTTTAAGTTCAGCGGTTTAATTGTGACTTGGACAGGTTTTGGGGTTGGCGTCGTTGGATTGATTCTTGTAAACCTCCTCTTTATTTTTGGTCAACATCTTAGTGAAGCCTATCTTGGATGGCGGATTAAGCGAAGGAGAGAGAAAATATCTAACATGCCAGATGGTCCAAAAAAGCAAAAAATGGAAAGAGAGCAAGAGTTTATGGAAGAACTTTGGAAGAATCACTAAATATCTCCAATAGAATGGCTATCTCACCTTCTCCTACTCGGTAAAAACATCGCCAGGATCACCGCACAGACCGATAACACCACCAACAGCCTGAAGGCCAGACTCAGCCCGAACAGGTCGGCGGCATAGCCGGTCAGGGCGGGTGTGAAAGAGGATAAGGTCCCCGACAGGCCAAATACAATGCCCACACTCATGCCTACTCGACCTCCTGTTGAGATTTCGCTGGCCATGGTCAAAGCCACAGGAAAAAGGGCGGTAATGAAAGCCCCCACCAGGATAATGAAAATAATCGCCATCACCCCCTGGCTAAACGTGAAAAGCAGCAAGGCTGTACCTGACCCTATGGAACAGACCACAAAGACAAATTTACCCCCCATTTTATCATACAGATAGCCACCCGATGGCTGGGCCAACATGCCAACCAGCAACATCAACGAGGAGATGCCCCCGGCCTGTGCTATTGTCGCGCCGCCTTCGACCAAAAAGGTGGGCAAGAAGGTCAGAAAGCCCTGATACATCATATAGTTCAGGGCGTACGTCACGGCTAAGATAATCAAGCCGCCGGTGATGCCCTGGCTGAAGTTGTCGATGTTGGTCTTGGGTGGTTCTCTCAGCACGAAGCTGAGTAAAATGATAACCAGCAAGGCGGGCACAACAAGCATAAAAGTACTGCTTCGCCAGCCAAAGAGTGAAATCAAAAAGGCTACCACCGTCGGGGCCAGAAAGTTGCCAATCGAGCCGCCCAGCCCATGAATACCCATGATTCGGCCTTTGGTGCGGGTGTAGGTGCGGGTCAAAAAGTTGGTGGATTGGGGATGGAATGTCGCCTGACCCAGCCCATAAATAAAGCAAGCCAGTAGCACCGCCAGATATGAAGCCGACAAGCCCATCAGCGCCACCCCGCTGCTAAACGCCGCGAAGCCGAAAAGCATCACCCTTTTTCGAATGGCGTACTTATCGGCCAGATAGCCAAAGACAGGCTGCAATAAGCCGGATAGAATGGTGGTGGCTAAGGCCAGCAATCCGGCTTGAAGGTAGGTTAGATTGAAGGTGGTAATAAAGGTGGGAATCAAAAAGGGTAAGACCAGGAGATAAAAATCGTTGACCAGATGGCCGGTGGTCAACGTGATTAAAAGGGTGGTGCGGCGAGGGGCGTCGCTGTTGGTTAATGAATTTTCTAAGGTGGACATGTTTTCCTCATGATCGGTAGGATAAGAATAACGCATCGGCAGGATTGAACGGGGTATAGGTGATTGGTTATTAGTAATTAGAGATTGGCTTAAATTACCAATTACTAATTACCAGTTACTCGCACTGATCCATTCAGCTTGCCCAGGCTAAGTTGAACCCACATTTGTTTGTATGTTACGAGTTTAGTACAATGGGGAGCGTCTTTCCGGCGAACAAATGATAACAGCTTATCCTTAATTGCCAAAATAGGCCGAGGCCCGTAGCCCCTCAAAGTAGAGGATGAAAGGACAAAACAATGATTACCGCTCATACCGATGTTGTCGGCAGTTTGCTTCGCCCGCCCGAACTGCTCAAAGCACAAGAGGATGTGACAGCCAGACGTATCACCCAGGCCGAATTCAAAGCCATCGAAGATAAGGCGGTTGATGAGGTGGTCGCCTTGCAAGAAGAAGCGGGGCTGGAGGTGTTGTCCGACGGAGAGGTGCGCCGTCTCTCTTTTCAGAGCCAGTTGCCGGAGGCGGTAGAGGGCTTTGGTGAGTGGGATATCGACGCCTTTCTGTGGGGCGACTGGCACGGCGAGGTGGAAGTTGGCGATTGGGAGCGAGAGCGTCCCAAACAACTCGGCGCAACCGGCAAGCTACGCCGCAAACGCCACCTCTCAGCGGAAGAGTTCACCTATCTACGGGCCAGAACCACCCGCACAGCCAAAATTACCTTGCCCAGCCCTACGTTGTGGTCAAATTTCTGGTCACCGAAACATTCTGTAGGGGTTTACCCCACGCTCAATAGTTTTCTGGCCGATGTGGTCGATATTCTGCGCGAGGAAGTCGAGGAATTGGTCCGGTTAGGCGCGACCTACATCCAACTCGATGCGCCGCACTATCCGTTATTACTCGATCCAAAAACCCGCGCCTTTTACGAGTCGCAGGGCTGGACGTTGGAGCAATATCTCCATCAGGGAATCGAGATGGATAACGCGGTTATGGGCGATTTTCCAGAGGTGACTTTTGGCTTCCATTTGTGACGGGGCAACCAGGGCAGCCGGTGGCTGGTCGAAGGTGGCTACGATTTGATTGCCAAGCCGATTTTTCAGAATATTCATGCCCAGCGTTTACTCCTCGAATACGATGATGAGCGCTCCGGGTCGTTTAATCCCCTGCGCGAGATTCCCGACGACAAAATAGTGGTTTTGGGGCTGGTTACGACCAAAACACCCCGTCGAGAAACGGTGGATGAGCTTTCCAGTCGCATTGAGGAGGCCAGCCAATTCATTGATCTTGAGCGTTTGGCTCTGAGTCCGCAATGTGGATTTTCTACGTCTATTGTGGGTAACGCGATTACGGTTGAAGATGAGAAACGGAAATTAAAGGTGATTGCCGATACGGCTCAGTCGGTATGGGGATAGTACCAAAACCGCTTACGCTTTCACATCGACACAAAGTCGTCGATCATTTGGTATCAAATGAGCCGTTAACAAGGTAGCAATGTAGCAGGTAGCAAAAATCGTATCCCTGCTACTTGCGACTTTGCTACCTTGTTTTCCAGACTACGTTTGGAAAAAACTTGGGTTCTAACCCGCCAGGTCGATTGCTTTTTGGATATCTGAGGGATTACGCCTGCCAATGCGGACCATGGGTTGGGTATCCTGCTCTGGGTTGTGTCGCGTGTGATGAGAAACTATGGTAAAAGGAAGGTTATGGTCATGGGTGGTATCGTCATCAAGCTTGTCTTTTAGAGGCCAATTTATAAGGGCCAATAATCTTTTCATCTTTGATCCTTTTCTCAAGTTAATGTAGAGATGAGACTTTGTCGTAAATTTAGCTGAGGGGCAATCCAGATTAAGCTTCTTGGTATAAATAAGTTCGATTCCGGGTTGCCTCATCCCTACTGTATAATTATACGCATCTGAGACAAGAAGCTTCATTATGGCCTTGGAGGGTTTTTGGGTTTTCGTATTTATTGTTGTTGCCTCTACTTTTTTCATCTTTATCATGACCAGAGGAAAGGACGGTGCAACAGATGGTGATGATAAGGGCCAAATCCTCCCGTAGAGATTGCAAAAACTGTTAAATCCATTACAATGATTATTGGGAGGCAACAAATAGTTATTTGTTGAAAATTTAATGGAACGAGAAGCTGTAATCGAGCTTGTTCAAGCCGCACGTGAGCGGATTCAAAGACCCGATTTGCGGCGCACGGACCTTAGTCAGACCGATTTAAGTGGACTTGACCTCTCCGAAGCCAAACTAACCGAAGCGGACCTTTTCCAGGCCAATTTGAGCAACGCCGATTTACACAGGGCAGAAATGGTCTTCGCTAACCTGATTGATGCTATCTTGCGTAGCGTGAATTTAGGTGGGGCAAATATGGTGTTTACCAACCTGCGTTTGGCCGATTTGCAAGGGGCTAATTTGGCCGGGGCAAACTTAAGCGCAGCCGACCTGTTTGGGGCCAACCTCAATCAGGCCGACCTGCATAGTGCCAATCTGAGCGAGGCCAACTTGAGCGAGGTTAACCTCAGGGACGCTAATTTACGGGGAGCCAATCTATCCGAAGCTACTCTTATGGAAGCTGATTTAAGGGGAGCCGACCTGCGCGACGCGAGGCTATGGGAGGCCAATTTGGCTGGAGCCAATCTAGCCAAAGCAATCTTCAATAGTAAAACCGAATGGGGACAAGGTTTTAATCCGACCTCTGCCGGGGCGGTTAGAAAATGGCGGCCATTTCGTTTTGTTACGGATGTTGTAGAGACCTTTGTTCAGGAGAAAGGCTCTACCCGATTTAACCAGAGCTAATTTAGGGCTAATCCCACTTCGTGTGCCAAAATGCGGCGAATTATGGCGATAGCCGTGGCATAGGTTGAGTCCATACCAAAGTAAAGCAGGCTCTTTGAAAGTAGCAATTGTCGTCTGCTATATGGTGTATCTGAGGCATAGTGCAGAATGCCCAAATCGTACGGCAGATTTACAAATAGGTTGATGATTTCATTAACCGGATAGCGGTTAGGGCGTAAGTTCTCGTACATGGCATTGAGATAAGGGCCGGCCTCCATCTCGATGTCGGTGTATCCTTCTTGGTAAAAGAGATGCATAAAACTCTTGTTTTGCAGCAGTGTGCCGCGTACCGTGACCGCTTTTTGGTTATCGAATACGGTACCGTGGTGTAAGTAAGGTGCAACCTGTTGGGCATCAAAACAGTTTTGCAGCATATAAGTATTGCGCGAGTGCTCGTCGTAAACCACGTTAGGAACCATCACATCCCCCACCCGGCCATTGAGCGTGGCCGCTTTGCCCATAATATAGACCCCGCGTAATTCACCCACATTGGCCGATATCTGAGAGAGAACCTGATAAGCCGCCATCCCTAAGGGATAATCCACATTGACAATCAAGGCCTCGCTTTGGGCGAGTTTACGCCAGTCCGCGCCCGATAACTGTATCCGGGGATCAAAATAGTCTGGTTTGAGCTTGGCTAGTTCGATAATTTGTACCCCCGAATCTAAATTCAGGGGGCGGCGCAGGTTGTTAATACCCAGAGCGATTTCGTGCTGCAACCTTAGATTGTAATGATGTTGGCCTTGTGGGGTGCGTAGATATTTCCGCATCACATAGTAAAGAAGATTTTCCAGGGCGCTCTTGATTTGACCCTGTTGCATACGCCGGTAGGTTTCGGCCAACCCTTCTGGATTTGTCTGGTTTAGATAAGTGATGACCTCATCCTCAATGAGGGCCGCATAGTTTGAAAATAGATTGGGCAGCGCGTGCATGTTAGACGAGATAAAGTAAACTGGTCGCTGGCGCAGGTCGTGTACCGGCGACTCGCTGAGGACCCTGTCCCACCAGACCTCTGTGGCCCGCCGGTAATCGGTCAGCGAGCCGGATAGCAGGCGCAAGGCAAAGCGTTTCTCGCTGTGGGCAATCTTTCGTAGATTGGTTAACAGTTGATTGTTCCAGACTTGTTGGAGCTTGGCGAAATCCTCATCGCCGAGGCCAAAGGCACTTTGATAGTCAGCCGGAGTGTGGTCGTCCTGGGGGGTAAAGTTGACCTGGGCCAACAGGTTGTGCATCTTGTTCCACTCGATTTGGTAGGCAGTGATCATTGGAATCAGCTCGTCGATGTCGGAGATGCTGTTGATAAAGACGGCCAATGTCTCGTTACCATCAAAGAACATTTTGCGCCGCCGGGCCGCCGCTTTGGAGACGGTCCATTGCTCCACCTTGGGATACCCACCCCGGCTAAAGACCTCCGCTGATTGGCCCAACAATATCAACCGAATCTGAGACATACAGACCGGCAGCCGCATGGCGCAGTAGATAAAGGCGCTCATATCTATCTCCGGGCTGTCGGCGCCCTGGTGCAGGCTGGCGTTCATGGTTGAGTGAGTCTCTTCCAGCGAGCGCACCGCCACCTCGCCGCTGGAGCGTAGCAGCGAGTAATAGGTCCTTATATAGAGTTCAATCTCTTCGTTGCCGGTTGAGGGTGTTGCTCTGTCCATAGCTTATTCCTTCTCCTGTTAACTGTCATTCTGAGCGACCAGCGGGAGCAAAAAATCCCTAATATCTACACAAAATGAGAAGATACTTTGGCAAAAAGCCCAAGATACGTGAATTTTAGCCAGACATGTTGCCGAAAATAGCTGCGTTCCAGGGATTCTTCGCTATCGCTCAGAATGACATCCAAACCAGCTACCAATCCCTCGGCACATTCCACTCCGGCAATTTGTCTTTCGAGCTTTTCATGATATCTGCCGGGTCGAAGGTCTCTTCACTCAACTCGACACCCAAGACCCGGTCCATCCGCAAGCTAATCGGATCGTCGCGTTCGTCCAGATGAAGCCACAGGTAATCATGGGCTTTGGTTGCTTGGCTGGTGCCCGGCTTGATATCCAGAGGTGAAGCGGAGTACGTTCGCTCCCCTTCCTGTGTCTCTGGTCGATACCGGATGAATATCTTGCGCTTCAAGCGGATGGCTTCTTTCACCCGTTCCATGACTTGACCGATGTTCAGTTTGATGGCCATGGCTCGCACGGCTTCCACCTGTTCAGTACTCTTGGCCTGCAAGATTTGCGTGGCGGCGGTCTCCTTTGCCACGGGATGGTCTAAGCCTTCAATCTCCTCCAACGCCGAGGCCTTGGCTTCGGTCAGGGTCGCCTCAAAGCCGCCGGTGGGCGAGACCCGGAGTTCGCGGAGACGATCTATGGTCAGCAGCAGCACCAACCCCACCATCCCGGCGATGACAGCCCATAGGCGGGTAGTCTCCAGGGTTCGCTCTCCTTGCCTCAACGCCTCGAAGATGACGAAGGCGAAGACCACAAAGACCAAAAATTTTAGCGATGCTGAGAACATCCAGATATGGCGAGGTTCCTCTGTTCGGTCTGCTGGGTTACTTGATTTAACTCGATTCGTCATAACGACTCCTTAACCTGATGAGGCTGTTCGTAATAATAGTACAGTTCATTCATTTGCAGGACAAATAGTTTAACAATTAGCCGTAATCACTTCGCTAGGGACGCCCAGTTGAACAATGACCTCTCGCTGAATGTCGCTGAAACCGGCCTCACAGGCCAAATCATAGAGTTGCAAGGGACGGCAACCACCGCAGGCTACCGGGCTAACAGCATAAGCCACCTTCCAAAGGGCAACGAGCGCCCGGCTAGGCCAGGTAACACCTTCGGTCAACGAGACCAACGCTATGCGTCCGCTCGGCTTGAGTACGCGCCGGAAATTGGCTAACAAGCCAGGGAGGTTACGGAGAGGGAGAAGGTCCAAGATATAAGTGGCAAGTAAGCGGTCAAAACTGGCCGAAGCAAAAGGTAAGTAACGAGCATCGCCTTCGCATAGTAATGCAGTGCTGCGAGTATGGACTAACCTAAGCATAACTCTCGATAAATCAAGGCCAAAAGCATTCCCATTGGGTGCAATAGTATTCTGGATTGATGCTTGGTCTTTGCCTGTGCCAATACCCACATTTAGCACATGCTGGTCGGGTGCTAGCTCTAGCCGGGCTATGCCGTAGCGTTTCGCCCGGCTTTCATAAAACTCAGCGGAATCATGACCAGCCCCTAGCCAATCGTAAAAACGCCGAGCGGCCTCAGTAGAAATGGTATCGTCGATTGATCTCATTGCCGCTTCCTTCGCTCTGGGCTATAATTTTTGTTACTTAAAGTATACCTTGGTCCTTTCATTATGTCACACATTTTAATGCCTATTCGTCTAACAGAGGAATCGAAGCATTAGTCAGCCCATCTTGATTTTCATAATATTGGCTATTCTTTTCATCTCGACGCTGACGCATTCCACCTTTGGTTTTGGAACCGGCTCCGTCGCCATGCCGCTCATGGCTCTAGCCCTTGATATTCAAACGGCAACACCGTTGGTGGCTTTTGTCATCGTGACCAACACCCTTGTAATTACCTGGGGCAGTTGGCATTACATCGATTTTCGAGCGACGTGGCAACTATTGCTATCTTCACTGGTGGGTATTCCGATAGGGTTGCTGATTTTGAAGACCGCGCCTGCAGAGGCAGTAAAAACGTCTCTTGGTATCCTGATTATCTTGTATAGCCTCTATAGTCTGGTGCAACCAAGACTAATAATGATTGAGCAGCGGGGGTGGGCTTATCTCTTTGGCTTTTTAGGTGGAATTCTTGGCGGGGCGTTTAATACTAATGCGCCGCCACTGGTGATTTATGGAGTCTTACGACGCTGGCTGCCGGAACGGTTTCGAGCCACGTTGCAGGGCTATTTCCTTCCGGTTGGGGTATTGATTTGGTTGGGGCATGGTTTAGCCGGGCTGTGGACGGTGTGGATTATTCAGATATATGGATTGGCTCTACCCTTTATTCTCATCGCTATTTTTGTGGGAGGCAAGCTCAATCGTTATATTCCGGCTAATCGCTTTGAACGACTATTATATATTACCTTGATTGGGTTGGGGGTATTGCTTTTGGTATAATGTATCTTCTTAAGACGGTATTTGGTTATCCAGCCGAGATTGCTTCTTTGACTGGGGAAGGGGTAGCGGTCTCGTCGTTGCAGTCGAGATATCTTGTTAGATCAAAAGGCTGATGTTGCAGGACCGACTCCAGCAAATCTCGGCTTTTGAGGACAATAATCGAGCCGGTCAGATGCTTAGTAAATTCAGATTGTGGCTTGTGCATCTCCACAAACATGGTGGCGTGTTTATTAAGTTTCTGAATGCGCGAAACAATGTGTAATGTTTTGAGGTCAGGCTCTTGAAATCGGGCGTTTGAGAAAACAAAAATATAGGTGGCATGTTGGATGTTGGCTTGAGCCAGGGCAGTAGGGCTGAGGGGTACACCTCGCACATAGTAATATTCGGGATAAGGATTAATGCCCACCAAGTCTGTCACAACCACCACGTCCCGTTTGGCTAATTCCGGGTAGGTGTGGATGACTTGCAGCAACTCGTCGGCAAATGCGGTGTATTCACAGACAACAATGTGGTCTTTACAATTCACCTGGGCTGTTCCCAGTTTATGTCGCTCCATCCGTTCATGGATATAACCGGCCGTAATGGTAATAAAATTCGTATAAGAGTAAATGCCAATAATAATGGCAACGACCCCAGCTAACCGTCCGCCGTGGGTAACAGGCGAAATATCCCCATACCCCACTGTCGTCGAGGTCACCACCCACCACCATATCACATCAAAAAACGAAGCTACATGGGGATTTGTCCCCCGTTCGGAAATCCAAAAAATCCAGGTTGTCGTAACAAAACTGATAAAAAGTAGAAATACTAAGAATCTTACTTGATTTTTCATGTTCCCCACACTCTCAACTAGATTCTAAAAATTCAAACGTATCTATTTTATGTCAGCGGGGTTATTACAAAATAAGAAAATCCACTGAGCTTGGTTCTTAATCAAATAGGTTATGGGTTAATGGTTAAAGACATCTATGGGGTTAATCTCGTAACCATCTCTCGCTCTATGAGCACCACCAAGATTTTTTAAGGTGCGAATTAGATACAAATTTAGATTTTTGTCAAATTCCATCTTCACAAATTTATTGTTCTGTGATATAATTACGGTAGAATTCACCTTAAAATTTTGAAGGGGTTGCGCTTTTGTAAGTTAGTTTGGTTTATTTCTAATAATGTCGCTGTAACCAGAAGAGAGTAGGACCAATGCAATTACCAATCGTTTTTCGCCCTTCAACATCTTCCATACCCCCAATGTATACCTGGCCTCGTTCGCTCAAACGTCTGCTCCTGGCATTCCTGGCCTTGACAGTCGTGGCGGCATATGTCCTTCTGGGTGGAGGTATCATTGCTTTCTTGGCATTATTAGCCGAGTGGGTAGGTAGCTGAATTTAATCAAGCCACCAATATTTTCTTGAGCAACTAGATAGGCTTAGTTATATACTAAGGTTTGCTAGGCGGCATTTTTTTGATGCTGCCTTTTTTATTGTAATTCCGACTTTGGGTATTTCTTTTTCTCTTCGGGATCAAGTTTAGCTAATTTTGCCTGAGTAATCGCGCCGATAGCCTGGTAATTTTGACGGGCCTCATTCAGGCTGATACCGTTAGCACCAGTAGGGTCATCGTGCATCGCCTCCTGAACCGGATCGCTATTCCAACCACAAACCGGACAGGTATCCCAATCGCCAACAATTTCAAAGGTATGATATCCACAGGCCGGACATGGGAGCCAGCTTGGCAAATTCCCTTCTACCTTATCGACGGTGACACCGACAACATTTGTGAGATATTCCGCCAAATACTCATTGGTAGCGCCCCGAAAGGGGTTTTTCATCTTTTCAATCAAAATGGGACGGTAGATTTCATTGCCCGGTTTGAGGTCAGGCGGCGGCTCATGGGTCTCCCATTGTAGAATGGCCGTAATATTTAGCTTCTCACGCAGGCTGGGCTTCAGCGGCTCATTAAAGAAATCGATAATGAGATCGTAGGCGTCTTCGCGAGATAACTTTTTTAAGTGATGCCATGCTATTTTCTCGAGGGCTTCTCGACGATCCATCATAATCTCCTGACAACGCTAAAATAATGTTAACACGCTATGCTATGAATAGCAATAGGTTTAAGGTATTGTATGGTCATTCTATCACAATATCATCTAACCCTTCTGCCGGGGCCGGATACTTTAAATCTAAGCCCTCCAGTGTCTTTACGATTGTCTCGGAAATAACCAGATTACGATACCACTTTTTATCAGCCGGGACAATATGCCAGGGCGCGGCTTTGCTGCTGCACTGAGCAAAAACAGCTTCGAATGCCTGCATGTAGTCGTCCCAGAGCGTCCGTTCAGAGAGATCACCGACATTGAACTTCCAACGCTTGTGCGGCTTATCAAGCCGAGCTTGAAAACGCTCTTTTTGCTCTTTTTTGGAGATGTGTAGATAAAATTTAAGAACGGTCACGCCGCTATCGGTCAGCAATTGCTCAAAGTTGTTGATGTGGTCGTAGCGCTCTTGCCAAACCTTCTTGGGTACAAGATTATGCACCCGCACAATGAGTACATCCTCATAGTGCGAGCGATTGAAGATGCCTATCATACCTCGTGATGGCACGGCTTTGTGAATACGCCATAAAAAGTCGTGCGAAAGCTCTTCTTCGGTAGGCTTTTTAAAGCTGGTGACATGCACGCCCTGCGGGTTGACACCACTCATAATCTTACGGATGGTTCCATCTTTGCCCCCTGCGTCTATAGCCTGTAACACGATGAGCAAAGCGTGTTTACCTTCAGCATAAAGAACGTTTTGCAACTCTGCCATACGTTTGATGTTTTGAGCCAACAGCTTCTTTGCTTCGTGCTTATCCTTGAAGCCGCCGGTATCGCTGGTATCAATATCTTTTAGTTTTATCTTTTCACCCGGTTTCACGGTGGTAATTGGCATCGCCTTCTCCTTACTGAACAATCACATCCAACCCCGGCTCAAAACGCTCCCAATTGCCATCCGTCCCCTGGCAGACCTCCAAACTGGAAAAACAGATTGACAGCCAGAGTTTATGGTTTCCGGGCGCGTTAAAGGCCACGCCATCTTCGTGGTTAAATGTGCCGTTGATGGTACCATTGCTCCAACTGGTTTGAAATGCGCCGGTACTGGTGGTGAGGCCCAAAATGCCAAAGGCTATCTGCCCAGAGCCGCTTTCTGTGGAAGCCTCGATTCTAACAAAAACCTTTTCGCCCACCGCATAGGTATTCCGCCCATCTCGAAACTCTATCTTACCGATAACACCATTCGCACCAACTACTGGCCCGGCCGGTGGTGGAGGCGGTGGTGTATCGGTTGGAGGTGGCGGGGGAGGGGGTGGCTCGGTTGGTGGGGGTGGTTCTGGGGTATTGGTAGCAACAGGTTCAGGTGAGGGGGTATCGGTAGGCAAAAGCTCTGGTGTGGCAGTAGGTTGTTCGGCCGCAGGTGGTGGGGGAAGCGGTGTTTCGGTTGGGGTTGGGGGAATTGAAAGCTGCTGCTCAATAGCCGTAGTCGGGGTAAATGTTGGGAAGGGGGTACGGGTTGGCGGCAGGTTTACTTCCTCTTGGGGAATGGGCAATCGAGACAACAATGAGCAGCCCAAAGTTAGCAAAATAAAAAAGGCGCTAGGAATGCTCCAGGCGCTGGATCGAGATCGTGATGACAAAGTAGCTTCCTCTTGGATTCGGAATTTAATTGAGCTTGCCAGTTTATCATAAAGCAAGCCAGAGGCCAAATTGATGCTTAATACCCATTCTTAACGCTTTGCCATCCATCACAACCTATGCTAAACTATTATTAATTGCCAATTGCCGAAGGTTGCTAATTGTTAATTGTTATAAGCCCCCGTAGCTCAGTGGATAGAGCAGTGGCCTCCGGAGCCATGTGCGGGCGTTCGAGTCGCCCCGGGGGTATTTTATTGGTGGTTGGGGCGAGACAATTCGGATATTGGGTTATTTTTCATACCCATCCGAGTTGCCTCGTCCCTACTTTTTTGTTGAAAAGATTCGCATGAAGCTCAATTAAACCGAGTTGACTGCTCATGAATAATAACCTCACGCGCTTTCTCTTGCTCGTTGCCCTGGCTCATTTTGCCCTTGAGTTAAGCGCCAACTTTTTGCCTATCGTCTATCCCATTTTAATTACCACAATGGAGTTGACCTATGCCCAGGTTGGTCTTATAGCTTTGGTCTTGGGTACCGGGTCATCTCTATCTCAACCTCTTTTTGGCTATCTGAGTGACCGTTGGGGGCCGCGGCGAATAGTGATACTCAGTATCTTCTGGCTTGGGTCGCTCATGAGCCTGGTTGGTTTTACCTGGAATTATCTTTCTATCTTGTTAGTAGTGGGGCTGGGCAGTTTGGGGTCAGCAGCCTTTCATCCTGCCGGGGCCTCTATTGCTCTGGCGAGTAGCGGCAAGCGGCGAGGGGCATCGCTGTCTGTTTTCTCCGTGGGCGGGAATTTGGGGGCAGCTTTTAGCCCCTTATTGGTGGCGCTAAGTATCGGCTGGCTAGGGCTACCTGGCACAAGTCTCTTGCTGCCGGTTGCTCTGATAATGAGCTTGTTGCTATATCAACAATGGGGCTGGACGGCAGATGTTGATAGAAAACCTCAATCAGTGGAGCAGGTCTCTACGGAGAGACAGAACCCAGATCAAAAAATAAAAGGTTCTCTGATAGGGCTAATGCTCATCATATTTGTTGTTATGTGTCGTAATTGGTTTCAGGTTAGCTTGGTCACATACTTGCCAGAATGGATGCAAGGCCAAGGCTGGTCACTGGCGGCGAGCGGGCAGATTCTATCGGTGTTGTTGATTTCGATTAGTATGGGTAGTCTACTTGGCGGCACCTTATCGGATTGGGTGGGACGCTGGCAAGTTGTGGGGCTGAGTCTGGTTTTATTGGGGCCAGTACAGTGGCTCTTTTTGCATGGTTCTGGCTTGCTGCAAGTAGGTCTGGCCGGAGTAATCGGAATATTGATTGGGGCCAGTTTTCCGGTCGCCATCGTCATGGCTCATGAGAGTTGGCCGCATGGGGTAGGGATGGCCTCGGCTCTGGTATTGGGAGTGGGTTGGCTCCCCGGAGGTATTGGCGCTTCATTTACCGGCTTCATTGCCGACCAATTTTCGTTGACATTGGGTTTGCAATCATTGGTCCTTCCACCTATATTAGGGACACTTTCCATCCTGACCTATGCAGTGTTAACTCGACAAACGAGCCGAAAGACTATCGTAAATTCTGGGATTTGAGTTATGACTTCGATTATCGAAGTTAATAAACTGACCAAGCAGTACAAAAATAGTGACACCAACGCTGTTGATGGCATCTCTTTTGCCGTAGCTTCCGGAGAGCTTTTCGCGCTGTTAGGTCCCAATGGGGCAGGCAAAACCACCACGATATCTATTTTGACCACGACTCTTTCCCCTACCTCTGGGATAGCCCGCATTTGTGGCTACGATATTGTCAGTGAAGCCAGTGCAGTTAGACAGAATGTGGGCATCATCTTTCAAAAACCCAGCCTGGACCTGAATCTGACAGCCGAGGAGAATGTTCGGCTTCATGCCATCCTGTATGGTCTCTATCCATTTCGACCCAGCTATTCGACGATGCCCAGAGCTTATAAACAGCAGATCAATGAACTCAGCACCATATTGGGCATAAAACAGGAAATTTTT
>Ga0210124_1000271_pt1 | contig 28045 bp, 23 predicted proteins | sample Muzzi_PWC_D2_FD_185554 | JGI IMG/M metagenome (GOLD analysis project Ga0210124, IMG submission 185554) | Wetland microbial communities from San Francisco Bay, California, USA, that impact long-term carbon sequestration - Muzzi_PWC_D2 (SPAdes) | ecosystem: Environmental > Aquatic > Marine >... | reverse complement strand
GGCGCTTGATTACCTCGGGATATCGTATTCCCTTCGATTCGTAGCCCCGGAGAGCACGGAAAGATCGCCAGGAAACTGGGGGCACCCGGTACAAGCGTGCCGTACCTGCAGGCCGGTCATACAGGGGTCGGATAATATTATCGACTGGGCAGAAAAACAGCCGAACGACAAAGACAGGCGCCTGACGCCGGATACGGATCGGGAGCCGTATCGGCAGATCGAAAAGCGAATCGACGACATCGCCGGGGTGCACGTTCGTCGCTACTTCTATTCGGAAGCACTCGTCGAGCACCCGGAGACGGTCTGGCCAATATTCACCCGCGAGTTACCCGTGATGAAGAAAATCCTCATCGGCCTCGCCCGGAACAAGATTCGCGGGATCATGATCAAGCGCATGGATCTCGGCGCAGAGCAGGGGCTGGAGTCGCGGGCAATTATAGAGCGCGAGCTGGACTGGATTGACGGGTTGTTGGCCGACGGCAGGAAGTATCTTGCCGGCGATGCGTTTTCACGGGCCGATATTGCGGTCGCGAGTTTACTGGCACCCCTCGCGCTGCCGGCCGAGCACCCGACCTATTCGAAGATGACGCATCCGCCGAGACTGGCTGGTGACGTGTCTGCCTGGGCGAACAGGCCGTCACTGACTTGGGTTAGAGCTATCTATTGCCGCCACCGATAGTTTTTCGCATTTCTCACCTGTCCAAATCAAAAAAATCTTCCTATTTAATAAAAATTTAAGGTCACTGTAAGATTGTCTTAGTGATGCCGCGATCAAGGCGGGCCTAGGATATGGTTATTCTCAAGTATCAAAGGAATAGCCTTATGAGACTCTACACGGTATCCACATTGTTGTTACTCCTGGTCGTTTTGAGCAGTTCGATCGGCCATGCCGAAACGGCGGATGAACTGATCCAGCGCGGACGCTACCTGGTTTCGATCAGCGGATGTAACGACTGCCACACACCAAATTTTCCAGAGCGTGGAGGCCAGGTGCCAGAGGCGGAATGGCTGACGGGAGTCGAAATTGGATTTCGCGGACCATGGGGGACAAGCTATCCCTCCAACCTCAGGATTGTTGCCAGCCAAATGAATGAAACGCAATTCATTGCACGGGCGCGATCAGAGATGCTGCCCCCAATGCCCTGGTTCAGCCTACGCGCGATGTCTGATGCAGATCTGACAGCCGTTTACCAGTTCATCAAAAGCCTGGGCCGTTCCGGTGAGCCAGCACCGCTCTACGCGGCTCCGGGAGAAAAGACGATGACTCCGTATATCGTATTTGTTCCACAGAGCGGTGACCAGGAAACAGTCGCCACGCATTAGTGCAATTCAGCTGCAGTCCTGTCGAGCGGTCTACTATGTCGGGTCGACTGTTTCCAGCGACAGCGGACGCGATACGTCCAGCCGAAACTTGCCGCGTGAGACAGCAACGATTGCAATATCGTTGCTACGCTCCTGGAGTCTTCGTTTCAGAAGGACGAGGCGGGCTTCCAGGTTTTCGCTGATAGCCGGCAGGAGGATATCAGGGTCCAGCCGAATCTCGCGATTGGTGAATTGATTGCGGCCGGATTGCGTGTATTCACGTAGCAGCTTCCAGAGAATCGATCCAGCAACGCCCTTTATCAGGTAATCATTACCGAGAAAAATGCTGGCGTTGCTGCTGAAATAACGCACACGCAATGGGCGTCGCCCGCGCAGGGTCATGTTTCTAGCCGGACTGATACTCTCATCCGCAGAGCGACCGCGGTCGAGAATAATCATTGCAGTAGCGAAGTGATTCGCAACTGTGACCAAAATATCCTCCGCGTCATAACTGAAAGCGCCGTCCAATGCGCTTTCGACAAACAGAACGCCCAATAATTGATCGCCCGCAACCACCGGGACTGCAAGCTGACTTCCAGGCTCGTCCAAACCGGGCATCGGAATGGTTGTTTCAATCTCAACCGGTATACCACTTTCGATCGCGCTGTCGCGAATTGCCGAACTGTAACGATATTCTTCGGCAATATGGGTCAATCGAATGGGCGTTCTTTCAATTGCGCACAGGCCCACGATGCCTAAACCGAGTGGAATTTCCGATCCAATTCCAGACGTCGAATAGCCATTACTTCCGATCAGGTAGAGTTTCTTCCCTACCTCGTCGTGCAGAAACAGGATGGAATGTGGAATGGACAACTCGCTCTCGAGGCCTGCCAGTAGTGCTTTGAGCAGGCTTTCAAGGTCGCGGCACCCGGAGAGTATCTCGCTGCATCGCCTTAATTCGGGTAGACGATTGACAGGGCCGGGCAATGTGTCGCGGCGTTCATCGCCTACCAATTCGATATCAATAACCTGATAAATATCCGAGCCGAGCAATCGAAATACAGAAGCCATACCGGTGTGGGCAGCAATGCCGGCCAATTTGACACGCATCGATTCGAATATCGGGCCGGTCGTTTCAGTCCGCATATAGTGCAGAAAGAGACGAAATTGAATGCCACTTTCGGGATCGATTACGAGCGCTTCGGCTGTCGGGTTGCCAAGTATGTTCGTACGTGTCTTGTTGAAGAACTGATACGACAGCGCAACATGTTGCGAGTCAACGAAATGAACCTCAGAAACATAACTGACATTCGGAGAGCCGTCGGTTGAACATGTCGCAATGGCCGCAGGTACGCCGCCATCGAGGCATTGACGAATCGAAGATAGGGCAATGTTCATTGTTGCCGAATCAATTGCCTTCCTGCCTGTGGACCCGGCGTCTGGTCGAAGACCATCAAAGGTGTAAATACGACTCCGATCGTGTCCCGTTTCCGAGCCGGAACAAGTGTGCTTGCCATCGATGCCGGATAGCCAAGTTCCGATAGTTGTTTTGCATAGCTTGCGCAGTAATTATCAACGTATCCTTGATCGATAGCACCGGGTTGGACAACCGCATCAACGCCTTTTAGCTGCACAGTCTTGTGGCTATCGATCTCACTGAAAACGACCGCAATCGCGCCGGTGTCTTCAATTGCGTCAAGCAAATATTGCGCGCGCGACTTGGGTAGGAACACAAGCAGGCGCTTGTTTTCAAGAACTTTGCAGCCTAAAGCGCGTGCTGCGCACGGCCTGTTTTCATCGGTACGGGATGCCGCAATTATGGAAACACTTTGCTGCACGAAAGCGCAAAGTTCGGAGTCAAGTACGATGTCGAAGGGTACAGGCAATTGCTCGTCAACAGTCCTCTGAATATTTGCAAATTCTACGGCTAACGTCTCGACGGTAGCAACAATGGGACAGTGGTGTGCGTAATATCCCTTTGTGGCACAAGGTCGTTCTTGTTACGGAGACCGGTCCGGGCGGCCTGGGCCAGTCATATGTCACCTGTGGCATCTACCAATTGACCCTGAAATGCGGAGAAAGCCTGTTCACCCAGCCGAGTTCCTGACAGCTGCCAGGTACGCTGCACATGCCGGGCGATACTTTTCCGTTCGTTCGTATCGCCCGCCGAATCAGAAAGGCGTAATGCCGAACAGGCGCTGCAGTATCAATATGGCGGACATGCCCGTGAAGACGACGAGGCTCAGCCAGCCGAACCAGGTTGCGAACGTCGACGGATGAAAGAGCTTGTCCTCTTTCGGAATGATTTTTCTGCAGTAGTAAAGATTAAGGAAGTAGATGACCGGTGCCACGAAATAGGCAAGGGCGGAGGCAATCAGCACGAGGTAAACAGGTCGTGGAATTCCGGCGATGATGGCGACCGAGGCGAACAGCGAAAAGACCATGCTGATGCGGTAGATGTTGTATTCGGAATACCACGTCCAGCGGTAGCGTGGATCGACATCCTTGCGAGCTTTTCGCGGTAAGGCCGCCGTTCCGCGAAACAGGTTCCTGCAGCACGCACCCACCACCCGCGGCCAGCCATCGAAATAGTTGAATGCCGTGGAATAGGTCGCGGCGAAGGCACCGACAAGAAAAATGAGCATCAGGTTCGGGCCTACGCTTATCGTAAATATCTTTGCAATCTCCCCCATCACGGCATTGCCGCTGACGTCGCTGGGGTAAAGCCACACGGCGGCGAGCACCAGGAAAATTGTCGCGAGGACGAATGAAATAACATGACCGACGCGGAAATCGATAAGCCCGATGCGGAACCAGCGCCGGCAATATTCCTGCGCGTGCGCCGGCAACTTCGAAATATCGACCGCGAGGTCTTCCTTGCGGCTTTTGAAAGCGTCGAATTTCGTGGCCAGGCCCAGTGCCTCCATATCGTTGCGGAGTTGACCCATGCCGACCTTCTTGGCTTTACCCCATTCGGATGCCTGCAATGACACGTCAATCCCGGTCGGCAGCAGGCCGAGAAACGACGCAATGATCAGCCACGACCCTTCCGGCGTTTCCAGCTGGAAGAAATGTACGAACTCACTGACCGGAGCCGGTTCGACCGTGAAGACGACGATCGTGCTGACGATGAGAACCCCTGCCGCCACTTTCGTTGCAAGTTCGACGACAGCGTAGCGCCCGCGCAGAATGATAGCCACGGAAATGATGCCGAGAAGAAACCCGTACAGGGCAAGCTCTTTGTCGTTATCGAGGCCCGGTATATCGACGTCGAGATACATCCGGAAAAAATAGAAAACGACGGCTGCTGCCGCGATAAGTCTGCCCGCCTGACCTACGGCTGACTGAATTATCGTCGTGATCAGAACATACCAGACCGGAATCTTCTTCCACGCCGTCGCGTATGCGTCCAGCATGCTGCGGCCGGTCGCGTGCGTGAATCGGATGGCCATTTCGAAACCGTAGTACTTGAAGATATAGGCAATCGGCAAACACCAAAGTAACGCGTAGCCATATCTGCCGCCTGCAACCGGCGCTGTCACGAGATGGCTGGTGCCGATACCGGTCATCATCAGCATCATGCCCGGACCGAACTCCCGCAGCAGGCTGGCCGGTCGCATGGACGGCAGTTCAAGTGAGTCGAATCGTTCTGAACCGGATTCGCCGGGTGCTTGCTCGCTCATGGTCGTTCCTTAATAAGTGCCGGCGACACGCGCCCGTTGCTGAATGAGCGCGAGGACAACGTCGATCGTCGGTGTCGGCACGTCGACAAGTCTACCCAGCTCCTGTACCACTGTGACCAGCGCATCGATTTCCATTGGCCTGCCGAGTTCGAGGTCCTGCAACATCGAAGTCTTGTGTGGACCGACCGCGGCGCCTCCTGCCAGGCGCCGCTCGACGTCGACGCGAAATCGCGCGCCGAGTTTCTCGCCGATCTCCTGGGCCTCGAGCATCATGAGCCGGCAGACGTTACCCGTGCCTTCCTCGCCGGCGACCTTGTCCAGCGTTGCGAGCGTCAATGCGCTGATCGGATTGAAACAGAGGTTTCCCCACAGCTTGACCCAGATGTCATCGCGAATATTGTCACGAACCCTGGCCTTGAAGCCTGCGTCGGAAAGGGCATCGCAAAGCCTGGTGGTACGTGCGGAAGAACTCCCGTCAGGTTCTCCCATCGTAAAGCGGTCGCCTTCGATGTGCCGGATAACGCCGGGTTCCGCGATTTCGGCTGCCGGGTAGACTACAAATCCGATCGCACGCTGCGGGCCGACCGCGTCCCAGAACCTTCCGCCCGGGTCGACGCTGTCGAGTTTGTGATTTTCGAACGGCCCCTCGAGCTTGTAGAAATACCACCAGGGGATGCCGTTAACGCCGGTCACCACCGCGGTCTCCGCACTGAGGAGGGGCTGTATCTTCTCCGCGATACCCGGCAGAGAATGCGCCTTCAGCGTAATGATGATGTAGTCCTGCGGACCCGCATCAGCCGGGTCTTCGATACAACGTGGATTGGCAACACGCTCCTCTCCGTCGATCAGCAGTCTGACCCCGTTCTTTTGCATTGCCTCGAGATGCGGGCCTCGGGCGATCAGGGTTACGTCCTTACCGGACAATGACAGCTGCACACCGAGCCACCCGCCAATTGCTCCAGCTCCGTAGATACAGATCCGCATCAGGCCAGTCCCAGCTTTTCGGCAAGCCCGATGCGTTGCAACTTGCCGGTGGCGCCTTTGGGAATCTCGTCCAGGATCAAAACCTTTCGTGGCACTTTGAAGGTTGCGAGACGCTCGGATGCAAACGAGCGAATCGAGGCTTCGTCTGCCGGCTGGCCCTCCCGCAGCACAACGGCGGCAGCCACGTCCTCGCCGAGCGACTTGTGCGGCACGGCAAACGTCACGACCTGTTGTACTGCAGGGTGATCCATCAGCACATCGTCGACCTCCCGTGGCGATATCTTCTCCCCGCCACGATTGATAATTTCCTTGAGCCGTCCCGTTATCGTCACGTAACCGTCCTCATCCATGACGCCCTGGTCACCGGTCCTGAACCATCCAGCAACAAAATTTTCCGCATTGGCGGCAGGATTGTTTTCGTAACCCCGCGTGACGTTCTCACCGCGGATCACGATTTCCCCGGTCTCTCCCTGCGACAAGAGGTCGGAAGTCGTTTCATCCATGATCGCAACCTCGGGTCCAGCCGCACACCCAACGGTGCCCGGCTTGCGGACGCCTGGTGGAAGCTGGTTGCAGGTCATCTGATGAGATGCCTCCGTCATGGCGTAGGCCTCGACGACCGGCACACCAAAGGTCTGCTCCAGTTCATGCAATACCTGCGGGGGCAGGGACGAAGACGATGACCGGATGAAGCGTAGCCTGGTATTCTTCACGACCTCCTGGTTGCGTTTCGCGCGCGCGAGGATGGCCTGATGCATCGTCGGCACGGCGGTGTACCAGGTCGGATTGGCCTGATCCAGCCAAGAATAGAATTTCAATGCGTCGAACCCGGGTGAACAACAGACACTGGCGCCCTTGCCAAGCGTTGCAAGGATCGCGGCCATCAGGCCGTGAATGTGAAACAGCGGCATGATGTTCAGGCAGACGTCGCCGGGTTCCAGTCTCAGCGTAGCCTGGATATTTGCCGCAGAGGCGCAGACGTTCCTGTGGCTGAGCGGTACGATTTTTGGTCGCGATGTGGTGCCGGATGTGTGCAGGACGAGCGCAACGTCGTCGGGATCCGCCATGCCGAGTTTGTCGCTCCGTGCACTCCGGCCATTGCCGATGCCAGCGAGCGTGAAGGAACCAGCGGGCAGATCCGCGCGGGTATCGAGTTCGATAAGCTGGATATTGTGTGCCTTTGCTGCGTCGATGGCCGGCGAATGACTTCCTTTCTCGACCAGCAACGCCCTCGCATTCAAATCGGACAGGTAGAAGTCGTATTCTTCCTTCGTGTAGGCCGGGTTTAATGGCGCCGTCGTAGCGCAGGCAGCGATGGCAACGAAAGCCGTTGCCATTTCCGGTCCATTCGGCAACACGATCGCGATACGATCGTTGCGCCCGATGCCCATGCTATTGAGCGTTTCAGCGGTATTGGCCACGAGCTTGCGCAATTCCCGATAGGTCAGGGCGGGTCGATCGATCCCCGATATCGCGACGCTGCCGTCGTCGCCTGCCTGCAGCAACTCGTGAACGGTGGACGGCACACTCATTGATGACTCCCTGATTATTGTAATTGTTCGCGGAGGTGGAGATTGCTTCGTCGACAGAGTGCATTGTCGAGATTTGCCGACTCGCGGTCAATTGCCGGGCGGAATGCGGGAAACGCCGCGCGGACGCACTGCGCCCTAACTCTCCCGCAGGTATCCCCAGGTATGCAGCTTGTCGTGGTCTTCGAACCAGCGATCGCCGATATCCTTTCGGTAGTACATATTCGGAATCAGGATGTTCCTGACCCGTTGATAAGCTTGCGCCTGCGCCTGTTTCACCGAAACACCGAAACCTGTCACCACCAGTACGACACCCGTGCTGCCGGTAACCAGCCATTCATTGTTCACCAGTTTCACATCTTCTATGTGTATGCCGTCGTAATTCGGCTTGCGGAAGATAATGACGCGGTCCCTGGAGTTCGCCTCGAACGTCTTTGGATCGTTGAACGGAAATGGCGGCACAACAATCCTCAGGCCAACCTGGAATCCGCGTTTGGTCTTGAACTCGTCCAGCGAGCCGTCGGCCATACCAGAGAGAAATTCATGCACCGGCATCGACAGCCCGTCTGCCTGGATCGATATGGTCGGATAGCCGAAGCGGGCCGTGAACTCCAGCGGGTAAATTCCATTGCCATTGACAATGCAGTTCACGTCTATGTAGCCGACGTAACCTTCTTCCGCAAGTCGTGCTTCGAGTTTGCCAAGAGTGGCCCGGTAGATACGGTTGGGGCCGCTCCAGTACATGCATGTCCCCATCTCACCGGTTGACGGCCCGATATCGCCGGGAAAAAGCAACTTGTGCTCGAAATTGACATTGATCGGGGTCATGAATTTCGTGCCATTGAAAAAGGCGCCAACCGCGATTTCCACGCCGCGGACACGTCGCTGCAACTGAAAGACCTTCACTGTGTCGGCATATACTGCTTTGTAGGACTGAAGTACGTGAATGACGTCCATGCCATCGTCTTCGTGTCCGACGAACAGGAGCCGCTTGATATTCTGCGCTTCGCCGCTCGGCTTGATGACATACGCCGACGGATTCGCCTTGACGTGCTCTATCGCAGAATCAAAATCGGTGAATTCGTGAAATGGCAGGATGGATACGCCGTGTCGCTTTAGTTCGGTCTGGCCAAACGAGCGGTCGTCCTCCAGCATATCGGTATATGGCGTGCCGCCGACGACGCACTTGCCCGCATCGCGCAGTCGCTTCGCATGGGTACCCTGCCCCAGAACATCATCAAATACGATGACGTCGGCCCAATCAATGTGCTCTTCCCAGTTTTGGACTTTTGGCACGAAGCCGTCGCCGATTTCACGTTCCGATTCATCGCCGATGAAATACTTGACCTGCTGGCCCTCCTTGAGAACCATCCAGGCAATGTCGCTGATCAGGCCGCCGATCGAAACAAACAAAAATTTCCTTGCCGAATCTGCCAATTTAGTTCTCCACTCTCATCATTTTCACCCCGGGCGACAGAAAGATCAGTTGACGCTACTCTTCGAACAAGTCGGCGGCAAAATTCTCAGGCCATTCGACTGACAGAGGCAACCCGTGAATTATGCGACGAAACTCATTTTGATCCCAACAGTTTTCCTGTTTGCCGCGCTCTCGTATCGCTTGCGGATACATGGAAGAAAGTCGGCGCCGTCAAATCATGGCATGAGCGTGCCGGGCAGGCCCTGAATGCAACTGTTGATCAGCAATCGAGGGCGACTCGTCTCACTGGCCCTGTGGCGACGCGACGGGTATTCTGTCTGCAGCCGCCCAATTGCGTAAGCTCAATGGAGCGTTGATATGACCGATCTCGAAGAGAAAATCATCGTCGGCAGTCAGGAGTGGTGCGGTTTTCCCGACCTGGGAATACCGGCGATCAAAGCGCGCGTCGATTCCGGCGCAAAGACTTCTTCAATCCACGCATTCAATATTCAACCTTTCAAACGTCATGGCGAATCGTGGGTGAGCTTCGAAATTCATCCGTTGCAGGGGAACCGGCGGACGACACTCAAATGTGAAGCAATGGTAATCGATCGCCGCATGATCAAGAATTCCAGCGGCACGAAAGAGAAGCGCTATGTGATCGAAACCCCATTGTCGCTGGGTTACCGCGTCTGGCCGATCGAGCTGACGCTGGCCAATCGGGATTCGATGGGTTTCCGCATGCTCCTGGGCAGACAGGCGATGAATGACCGGATTCTTGTCGATCCGGCGGCGAACTTCTGCCACGGCGAGGTCAATGACCGGGAAATTGATCACCTTTACGGAAAAATCGAAAAGACGCATGGAGGTCTTCGCATCGCGGTGCTCGCAAGCGACCCGGATCTTTACAGCAATCGTCGCCTCGTTGAGGCAGGCGAAGAACGTGGTCACGAGATGATGTTTGTCAATGTCCGGCACTGCTACATGAAGCTCGATGCAACCTCGCCGGAGGTTCGTTATCGTGGTGGCCGCGTGCTGGACGACCTTGATGCGGTCATCACACGTATCAGGCCGAGCGCCACTTTTTACGGCTGCGCAATGGCACGCCAGTTTGAGAGTATGGGCGTATTCACAATCAATTCTTCAAAATCGATTGCCCAATCGCGCGACAAACTCTTCGCATTGCAGGTGTTGATTCAAAGCGGGCTCGACGTGCCGGTGACCGGTTACGCCAATTCGCCGATGGACACGAAAGACCTGATTGAAATGGTTGGTGGCGCACCATTGATTGTGAAACTACTGGAAGGCTCCCAGGGTCGGGGTGTCGTCATGGCGGAAACCCGCAAGGCGGCGGAAAGCGTGATCAACGCGTTCAAAGCATTGCGGGCCAACCTGCTCGTGCAGGAGTTCGTCAAGGAAGCACACGGTAAGGATCTGAGATGTTTCGTCATCGACGGAAAAGTTGTGGCGTCAATTGAAAGGGAGGCCGCACCAGGAGAATTCAGGGCCAATCTCCATCAGGGTGGTAAAGCTTACGTAACGCGGATCTCCAAAGACGAGCGACGACTGGCGATCAGGGCGGCAAGAAAGCTGGGCCTGAAAGTGGCTGGTGTCGACATCATCCGCTCTCAACGCGGACCGTTGCTGCTGGAAGTCAATTCGTCGCCGGGGCTCGAAGGAATCGAAACCGCCACCGGCAAGGACATTGCCGGGCACATTATTTCTTCCATTGAAAAGCACCTGGACTGGAAGCACGAAGTGAGTCTCGCCGACGTGGGGAAATCGCGTCTCGCTTCGTAATTCGTAGATAGTGCGTGGCCGATCGTTATTCGTCTCGATTATAGTGACTGACGCATTACTCAATCTGTGACGATCGCCCGGACGCGGGCCGGCAACTGGTGGTCAAATGCGTTGAGCGAACAGGCCGACGCATGCTTTTCATTCCGTACAAATTTGATCTGAGCCTTTCGAAGGTTCCCTACCTGACCATTCTCGTTTGCCTGGTGTGTATTGGCGTTTACACACAGCAATACCTCAACGAGGGTGAGTTCGAAAAACGTTCGTTGTATTACTGCGCCGCGAATCTCTCGACGGTTGAACGCATGGCGATGGAGAAAACGTTCGGTGACGCGTCAGCGGAAGCCTGCCTTGATCTCATGTTCGAACTGGAACTGTCGGATGAGCCGGAGAAGGTTATAAAAGAATATGCGGCTCATAGCGACAAGTTTGCGGGATTCAGTGAGGCCGACAGCAGGATCTTCATCGAGGACTTCCTCCTCGAAAGATATACCGGCTACAAACGGTCAGTTCCGGCCTATCAAACCAAGGCGCTCTGGTACGTGCCGGATAGCTGGAATCCGGTCACGATGGTGACGTCAACATTTTCACACGGCGGCTGGGATCACCTGGTCGGTAATCTGCTGTTCTTTTATGCGTTCGCAGCAGCGGTCGAACTTGTTATCGGATCGGCGGCTTTCCTCGGTGTCATCATTGCCATGGCGTTTGGTACCAACGTCGCCTACTCCCTTGCAATGATCTCGGCGGAGAACCCGCTGCCCACCGTAGGCCTGTCCGGCGTCGTAATGGGCATGATTGCAATGCTCACGTACTTTCTGCCAACGGCGAAGATCCGCTGCTTCTACTGGTTTCTGATTAAAATCGGAACAGTTGCGGTATCCGCCTGGATACTGGCGGCAATTTACATTGGCGTCGACGTGTATACATTGTTGTCACAGGACGAGATGGGCGGGGTCAACCTGATCGCACATGTAAGTGGCGCTGCCATGGGCTTTCTGCTCGGCTTCGCCCTGTTCCGCAAACAGAAACGACAGATTGCCATCGACTAGCTGAAACCAACTGACTTCATCACTGTCCACGTAATGCGGCAGGTTCTCTTTTCGGTCATTTGGGCAATAAGAAGAATGAAGCACCGTTTAGTATCTTCGGCTATTTTACTCCTGCTGTGCGCAGCAAATGCCGACGCCGGCCGGCCTGAAAATTCGTATCCTGAAACATATTGAGCGGGCGGCAATCAGGACCGGCCAGACTGCCCACTGGGAAGTCGACGCGCCCGTATTCATGGGCGGTGGTACGGCCGCCTGCACAGGCATCTTCCACGGCGCCGCCGGCATCGGAATTGCGCTTCTGCGAATGCACGCCCAGCTGACGGGCAGACAACCCTACGTCGAATTACCCGATTACCCAAGCAAATAGGCTTGCCAAACCCGTATTTCCGCACGATTTTCTGCCGACATCCTGTAGAATTCTGCGCACTAACTTTCGTCAAAAATCAGGAAATCAGGGGATATCGTGAGTAACGCACAGCAACTGGAAAAGATTAAATCCGCACCAGGATTCATTGCCGCCCTGGATCAAAGCGGCGGCAGTACACCGAAAGCACTCGGACTTTACGGCATCACGCCTGATGCGTGGTCCAATGATGATGAAATGTTTGATGTCGTCCATGCGATGAGAACACGCATCATGACCAGTCCTGCATTCAACGGCGATCGAATCCTGGGCGCCATTTTGTTTGAAAACACGATGGATCGTGACGTAGAAGGCCAGCCAACAGCATCCTATCTCTGGAATGTAAAGAACGTGGTGCCCTTCCTGAAAGTCGACAAGGGATTGGCGGACGAGGTTGACGGCGCACAGGTGATGAAGCCGAATCCGGGCCTCGGCGACCTGCTGAAAAAAGCGAAGGCCGCCGGCGTCTTCGGTACCAAGATGCGGTCCGTTATCAAACAGGCCAATGCTGCAGGCATCAAGGCGGTGGTCGACCAGCAGTTTCAAGTTGGCAGACAGATCGTCGCGGCCGGGCTGGTGCCGATCATCGAACCCGAAGTCGACATCCACTGTCCGGATAAAGCCGCGGCGGAAGACTTGCTTCACGACGCCATCATGAAACAGCTGGACGATCTCGGGCCAGGTGAAATCGTCATGCTGAAGCTGACATTGCCCGAGAAAGACGACCTCTATGCAGACTGCATCGCGCATCCAAATGTTGCACGCGTCGTCGCGCTGTCCGGAGGATATTCACGCGAAGAGGCCAATGACAGGTTGTCACGACAACATGGCATGGTTGCGAGCTTCTCGAGAGCACTGGCCGAGGGCCTCAGCGCCCAGCAATCCGAAAAGGAATTCGATGCTACGCTGGACGCATCGATAGCCAGTATATTCAAGGCATCGGCGACATAAGAAATTCCCGTGGATGAAGGCCGGATCGTGCTGTTGGCGCTTTCCGGCCTTTTTTCATGGGTCGCACACAACAGCCTGTTGAATTCTCATGGGCGGGAATCGATCGACCAGACATAAGTCACGGCGTATGTGCGTGATACTGCGCCCTGTAAAAGGCAGCTTGTAAGTAACAGGTACAAGACCGACAGATTCCGCTATCGTTGGAGGCCGGTTCTGTGGCCAGGTGGGGTTAGCAATACATGCGTACTTGCGGTATGAACAGTCTTTGGCTCGGTTTGGTGACGGCCCTCTGTTCGAGCGCAACGTGCGCCCAGTTCGTTGACTCGCAGAACAAGGTGATCAACGCCTTTCAGTTTGAAGAGCCACCCGTCATTGACGGCATTCTGGACGATGACGCCTGGGCATTCGCAACGGTTGTCAACGACCTGCACGAGGTGCTACCGGATGAGTTCGCCGAACCGTCCGAGCGGTCGATAATCTATGTCGTTTACACGCGCGAAGCCATGTATATCGCGGCACGGATGTATGACAGCGAGCCGGACAGAATCAGTGCGCAAATTCTCCGCCAGGGCGACTGGTCATTGGGCGAGGACAGTTTCGATGTCATGCTCGATCCGTTCAATAACGGCCGTAGCGGCTACATATTCGACCTCACGGCCAACGGCGTGCGCAACCAGGCGTTGTATGAAAACGTAACAAAAGAAAACTGGAGCTGGAACGGTATATGGCACGGTGCGACACATATTGACGAAGAAGGCTGGGTCGCGGAGGTGGAGATTCCGTTCAAAACACTGTCGTTCGACCCGGCGAATGATACCTGGGGCATAAACTTCGCACGTTACATAGGCCGAAAGTCGGAGCAGATCGGGTGGCTGTCGACCAACCGCAAACAAAACCCGTCTTTGTTCGGCGAGGTGGCCGGCATGAAGGGGATGGACCAGGGAATTGGTCTCGATGTTGTAGCATCGGGGCGTGCCAGTCAGTCAAAGAACTTCGAAACCGGCACAAGTTCAGACTCGGTCGAACCAGCGGTCGATGTCTTCTACAAAGTTACACCCGCGCTCACCGCGGCGCTGACATTCAATACTGATTTTTCCGGCACCGGCGTTGACGAGAGGCAAATCAACCTGACGCGATTCGGATTGTTCTTTCGGGAGCGGCGCGGGTTCTTCCTGCAGGACACCGATATTTTCGAATTTGGCCGGCTGGGTGGAGATGGTTATCTGGACAAGACGACTTTTTCACGCGTCGAAAAGGAAAGCGGCAGGCCGTTTTTTTCCAGGCGTATCGGCCTGAGCGCTACCGGAGAGACGATCGACATTAACGCCGGCGGCAAGTTGACTGGTCGGGTGGGTGCCTGGGATGTCGGGCTGCTCGGCATCCGCCAGGACGAATTTGAAACACTCGGTGCGAGCAATCTCTTCGTTGCAAGGGTTTCACGAAATGTATTGGAGGAATCGAGCATCGGTCTGATACTGACCGACGGCGATCCGGACTCAGATCTCGACAACAGGCTGGCAGGCATCGATTTTCGCTATCTGAACACCCGGCTTGCAGGAGGCAGAACGCTTGAAGGGGGGGTCTGGTATCAGCAGACGACAACTGAAGGAGTTGAGTCCGGCGATGCAGCGTTCGGCGCGACAATTCGCATGCCCAGTGCCGAAGGACTGCGGGCGGGCTTATCCTATAAAGAGTTGCAACAGAACTTCTATCCGGCACTGGGTTTCGTCAATCGCGTCAATGTGAGGGACCTGACAGCGGATCTCGGTTATACCTGGTTCCCGGGAAATGGCATGTTTCGGGAAGTATTCAGCGGCGCCGACTACGAGCGAATTGAAACCCTGCAGGACGAACTGCAATCGCAGGTACTTACAATTCGCGCGCTCGAACTGAGTAATAACTATGGTGATCAAATCGCCTTTCACTACCAGTTAATGGATGAATTTCTCGATGCTCCCTTTACGATTTCGGAGGGCGTAACGCTGCCGGTTGGGGATTACTCCTGGGATCAGTATTGCGTAAGTGCGAGTACTGGCACTTACAGAAAATTGACCGGAGAGGCCAGTTACTGCGGCGGTGATTTTTTCGATGGCACGCAGTCCACGCCGGGTCTGTCCCTAATCTATCGACCGAATGCACATTTCAAATTCTCGGCAGGATATCAACTGAGTGACATCGCACTCCCTTACGGTGACTTTACGACCCGGCTTGCGTCGCTGCGTGCCGATATCGCATTCACCAACACCTGGTACTGGGAAAACTTTCTGCAATACGACAACGTCTCGTACAGCATGGGGCTGAACAGTATTCTTCGCTGGATACCTCGCGCCGGCCGCGAAATGGTGCTTGTCGTGAATCGCGAGTTCATTGACTACATGCGCGATAGCACGTTTACTTCGGTGACCGGCGACATAACCTTCAAATTCAGCTACACCTTTCGATTCTGAGCCCGACGTGCAGGGCCTGCGCCGCTGCGATTGCCTATTAAAACCCGCTCGCCCATAATCCCGCCTGACCAATCGGAGGCTATTGAATGAAAATCGGTGTTCCAAAGGAAATTCACGAGGGCGAACGTCGCGTTGCCACGACCCCGGACGTCGTAACCCAGCTTAGGAAACTGGGGTTTGACGTGGCCGTCGAAGCCGGTGCAGGCGCAGCTGCCAGCTATACAGACGAGGCTTACGCCGCCGCTGGCTGCGAGATCGTAAAGTCCGCCAGGGACATCTGGAAGCATTCGGATATCGTGATGAAAGTGAGGGCGCCCGAAGCCGGTGAAGCGAAGCATCTCCGGTCCGGACAGACGCTGATCAGTTTTCTCTGGCCTGCACAGAATCCTGAAATGCTCAAGGACCTGACCGATCGTGGCGTGACAGCCATCGCGATGGACAGCATTCCACGGATTTCCCGTGCCCAGAAAATGGACGCACTGAGTTCCATGGCCAATATCGGCGGCTATCGTGCCATTGTCGAGGCGGCACAGCACTTCGGCAGATTTTTTACCGGGCAAATAACGGCGGCCGGCAAGGTGCCGCCGGCCAAGGTCCTCGTCATTGGCGCCGGCGTTGCCGGGCTGGCCGCAATCGGCGCAGCGAAAAGCATGGGCGCAATCGTTCGTTCGTTCGATACCCGGCCCGAAGTGAAAGAACAGATTGAGAGCATGGACGCAGAATTCCTGATGCTCGACTTCGAGGACGAGGACGGCTCGGGCGAAGGCGGCTATGCCAAAGTCATGAGCGACGAATTCATCAAGGCGGAAATGGCGCTGTTTGCGGAGCAGGCCAAAGACGTTGACATCATAGTTACGACGGCACTGATCCCCGGCAAGCCCGCACCGAGGTTGATTACGGCAGACATGGTTGCGTCGATGAAAAATGGCAGCGTTATCGTCGATCTCGCTGCGGAGCAGGGAGGCAACTGTGAACTCACCGTGGCCGGGCAAGTTGTCGTACGCGATGGCGTTTCGATAATTGGCTATACCGACCTGCCGAGCAGGCTCGCCGCACAGTCGAGCCAATTGTATGGCACTAACCTTCGGCACTTGTTGACCGACATGACTCCCGGGAAGGATGGCGAGATCGTTGTCGACATGGAAGACGAAGTGATTCGCGGCGCTACGATCTGTACCGGTGGTGAAACGACATGGCCACCGCCCCCGCCGAAACTCTCTGCGGCGCCGAAAAAAGCCGCACCGGCGCCGGCCCCTGTTGTCGTCGAGGAGAAGAAATCTGCTTTCGGCCCGATCATGGCAGTGGCCGTTGGTGCACTCGCGCTTCTCGGACTCGGAGCCGTCGCACCGCCATCGTTCATGGCGCACTTCACGGTCTTCGTCCTCGCGTGTTTTGTCGGTTACATGGTGATCTGGAATGTGTCTCCTGCATTGCACACGCCGTTGATGAGCGTCACTAACGCCATATCGAGCATCATCGTAATCGGTGCGCTGATCCAGATAAGTTCGGCAGACAATATGATCAAGTGGATTGCCGTCTTCACCCTTTCATTGACGAGCATCAACATTGCGGGCGGATTCGCCGTGACGCGGCGCATGCTCGAAATGTTCCGCAAGTGAGGTCGTCATGATTAGCGCTGGTATCGTTACTGTCTCGTACATCGCTGCGACGATTCTTTTCATCCTGGCTTTAGGCGGCCTTTCCAACCAGGAAACGGCACGTCGGGGTAACTGGTATGGCATCTCCGGAATGGCGATCGCGTTGCTTGCGACGGTTTTCGGTGTTGTCACGAACAACTTTGTCGAGTTAATGGTCGCACTGGTCATCGGTGGCAGTATCGGCCTGCTGCTGGCAAAGCGTGTGCAGATGACCGAAATGCCGGAACTCGTCGCAATCCTGCACAGCCTGGTCGGACTGGCAGCCGTTATGGTTGGTTACGCGAATTTCGCGGATCCCACGGTACATTTCACGGGGGTGGAGCTGACCATCCATGACGTTGAGACCTACCTCGGCGTACTGATCGGTGCGGTTACGTTTTCCGGCTCCGTTATCGCATTCGGGAAATTGTCCGGCCGGATCGGCGGCAAACCACTGACGATTCCCGGGCGACACCTGTTCAATCTCGGATTGTTAATCGCGGCCATCTGGTTCGGGCGAGAATTCGTCATTCAGTCGGCCGCTGGTGGCGGTATCGTGCCGTTGATGATCATGACCGGCATCGCGCTCGTTTTCGGTATTCACATGGTCATGGCGATTGGCGGTGCAGACATGCCCGTCGTCATATCGATGCTGAACAGTTATTCGGGTTGGGCGGCATCGGCCACCGGCTTCATGCTGAACAATGACCTGTTGATCGTGACCGGAGCGCTCGTAGGCTCGAGTGGCGCGATCCTGAGTTACATCATGTGCCGTGCGATGAACAGAAAGTTCCTTTCAGTGATTGCCGGAGGATTCGGCACCGGTGGCGGCGCGGCCGCGACTTCCGCAGGAGGAGAGGACCAGGGCGAAGTGGTGCCAATCAGTGCGGAAGAAACGGCAGAGCTGCTTCTGAATGCCAAAGAAGTGATGATCATTCCTGGCTATGGCATGGCAGTTGCACAGGCACAGCACATCGTCTTCGAGATCACAAGCAGTCTGCGCGCAAAGGGAATCAACGTGCGTTTCGGCATTCACCCGGTCGCCGGCCGCATGCCGGGGCATATGAATGTGTTACTCGCCGAGGCGAAAGTCCCGTATGACATCGTTTTCGAGATGGACGAAATCAACGATGATTTCCCAGACGTTGATGTATCCGTCGTCATTGGCGCCAACGATATCGTCAATCCATCGGCGCTCGATGAGCCGGACAGTCCGATCGCCGGCATGCCTGTGCTGGAGTGCTGGAAAGGCAAGACGTCAATCGTCCTGAAACGAAGTATGGCGACGGGGTACGCCGGTGTGCAGAACCCGCTGTTCTTCAAGGAGAATACGCGGATGTTGTTCGGCGATGCGAAAGAGACGCTGGAAGCCGTTTTCAAGGCGCTCTGATTAGTTACAGCCGGACCGGTCTTCGCGGAAAACGCGGTCCGGCGACCCTTTCTAGTTGTCGCTTAGCAATTGATCGATATATTCGAACGCTTCTTCGGATTCCGTCTGCGCCAGCCAGAACAGGGCTTTTTCGCGAATGTCCATGCCGAGCTGCCGGTCTTCGAGAACCGTTGCCAATGCCTTTATCGCACGGTCTTCCGGCAGTTGAGACAGTGCGAACACGGCTTCCTCGCGAACACCCTCATCCGTGTCGTCCAGTAACGCGCGTCGAATAGCCGCTTCGCTTTCGGCAGCTTCCGTCTGTGCGAGCCAGAACCAGGCCTGTGACCGGACGCCGGGGTCGCCGTCATTCCTGCCCTGCTGAATCAGGACCTCTGCAACGTCCGTGGCCCTGGACTGTGAATAGGAGAACGCGGCATGCTCACGAATGTCCGGGCTGTTGTCGTCGCTAACGAATCTTTTGAGCTCCGCGCCTAATTCGTCAATTCGTACCAGGCCTATCCAGAAGATGGCGTCTTCGCGGTCGTCTTCGTCGTTGCCGGGTCTTGCAAGGTCGACAAGCGCGTCGCGCGCTTCACGACCTTCGTGAACGGCAATGGCTGCGATGGCGTTCGACCGGATATCGGCGCCGCCCGAGATCCGTCGCTGCAGCCACTCGACACTGTCATCGGTTTCAATCGGGCCCAGATCAATAATTGGAGAATTCGCACTGACCGGACAAGTCGAGCTGAACAGGCGAATCTTCATCGCTACGCCTGCTTTCATCAATGCGAATATCTGGACATCATCACCCGATGCCAAAGAATCATCCGAACTGCTAAAGCCACCGTTCGTTCCATCGAGGTCGCATTGTTTCTTCGTGACGGAACCGCGTCTCCATGAGAAACAACACATCTCGGGTGCAGCGTCGACTGCCCTTACTTGCCAGGTATGCCAGCCGTCCTCGCCGAGTCCATCGATTTCCGCATGCGCAGTCTCGCTACGCATCGCAGCAACGATGATCAGGAGGACAAACAGAAACCTCGCACACCGATCGATGTGCAGCACTAGTCATCCTCCTCAAGTGCAGCATCTATAATTTCCCAAATTCCGTCGCTGTCCATCATCGTCAGATATCCCAATAAATCAGTCTTCTCACGTGGGTCCTGGCTGGTGCGATAGAGTTCAAGGACGCCGTCGTCGTAATCCGCAATGAGCATACCTTCCAGCGCTGCTTCCCTGATTTCCTTGTCATCGGAACCTTTATAGATACTGACGAGCGTTGGCCCGATTTCTTCGTGGTCGACGATACCGAGCGCTTCTATAGCCTCCAGCTGCCGTTCCTTGTTGGAGCCATCCAGTGCCAGCTCCCGAAGTGTCTCCGCATCGCCCGAGATTGCGAAAGCCTCGATCAGGGCCTCGGACATGCCGGGCCGGTTGCGCAGGCTTCGCAATTCTTCCGTGGCATCCATCACAGCGAGCATCTCGACAGCGGCTTCGAACTCAGCGTCGTCTTTGGCGGCCGTGGCGATCTCCATAACGGCATCGACGTCATGCGCTATCATCAGCGCGTTGAGCACCGCTTCGCGCACCTCGACATCGCCAACATCGTAAATACCTTTGAGCTCTGAAAGCGCAGCGGGATCTCCGCCGATGCCGATCGTCTGAATCGCTTCGACCTGCAATACACCGCTCACCTGTTTGGCCGTCTCCACCAGCAGCGTTTGCGCTTCCGGCAGGTCGATCTGGCTGAGAATAAACAGCGCGCTTTCCTTGACTTCATCGCTGTTGTTGCCTTCCAGTATTTTTCTGACACGCGGCAACGCAAGCTCCGGCGGAGCAGAGATCATCGCTTCCAGTGCGGCAATCTTCAATTCGTCTTTTTCGCTGGTATCTTCGTCCTGCGAAAACGCCATACTAGTGGCAAGTAAAACCAAGACGGATATTGTCAATTTCAAATAGGTGTGCATTTTCATGTTTCCTGATTAAATGATTCCTGATTCATCTGATGATTCGCGATCCAGTTTGGTTAGTATGACGTTCAACTCGAACAGCAACTTTGCCTGAAGCTCTTCTGCTTCCTCTGGCGTAATGTCGTCTGCGGCCAGCCGAACCAGTACGAGCTCGAAAGACCTCAGCACGCGTGCAAGAGCTGGCGAGTCGTTTCGCTGAGCAACTTTCTCAAACAATCGATTTTGTTCGATGATGCGCATGAGCAACAACGTTCTGTCCGCCGTCGCGTCAAACGGGGTTTCCGACAAGCCCTGTTCGCTCTCACGCAGGTGAACCCGGAGACCACGCACAAAGGCACTCGAGTTTGGATTGGCGGCGACAATGACATCAGGCAAGACAGCTTCCGACACATTGCCGCCGGAGATGTAGACACCAATTCCAATGCCGATGGCCAGGGCCGCGGTGACGGCGGCACCCCAGATGAATGACCAGGTGTGCAGTACGGGCTTCCTGGGCATAGCGCTTTCAGACCGGACAGCACGATTGATACTTTCATGCCAGCGTTCCACCATGTCAGAGGGCGCCGCAGTGATCGAAGCCGCACCGAGCTGATCGAGCTGCCGGCATATAACCTGGTAACGGGCTGCAGTGCCCGGATCGGTGGCCAGACGGTTTGCTACCGCCTGGCGTTCCTCACGAGTCAGCCCATCGTTGTAGTAGTAGAATGTCAGTGTTTCATCATTCATGACTGTTCACCTTGCATGCCGTCGAGCTGCACGCGTAATTTCCTGACGGCGCGGAAGACTGCCTGCTTGACCGCGCCGACGTTGATATCGAATTCCTCGGAGATTTCCTTCAGACGCCATTGTTCGAGGTGTTTCAGCACGAAACAGACGCGCTCGATTTCGCTCAGGACGTCGAGTGCCGCGGAGAATGTGTCTTCTATATCCCGATTGTGCTGTGCGGCCTCCGGACCACCGCCGTCATCCGGCACATCGATGTCCAGCGGCTCGAACAGGCCAGGACGGTTCTTTCGCAACATCTGCAGCGCCGCGTTGATCGCAATCCTGTGTATCCACGTCTCGAGCCGGGCTGTGTGATTGAATTGATGCCGTTTGGCCCAGGCGCTCAGCAAGGCCTCCTGAACCGCGTCTTCCGCCAGTTCCGGGCTGCGCGTTATTCGCAGGCATGCCGAATACCAGCGATCCGATCGACTCGAAATCGCCTGGTGAAACTGCGCCTGCGTCGGCAGCTCAGCACCTTTCATTACAGCAACCATCTAGCCTTTGATGCCCGAGCATCCCATTTGGTTAGCGCGAGAGGCAAATCCCGGGTCCGCACCGACAAATTGGCCGGATTTCACCGTGCAGGAGGCCAGCCATGCTCCGCGTGAGAGCGAATACGGGTATGTACGTGGATTGCTGGCTAGTACTGCGAATGCACGGAATCAGGATTCAGGGCCTACCATTCAGGGAGAGGGCAGATCGGGAGTGACCCAGATGACGAACAAGGAAAGAAGCGCTTTCAGGCACGGTGTGAAAATGTTCCTGGCGTTGGTGACGTATTCAATGTTGCAGTCGTGCGGAACGTTGCCGACTATCGCCACCAGCGTTGACTATTGCTGCCAGACCGGAACCGAGGGCATCAAGACCTTCCGCGTCGAGTTCGAGAACATGCCCGAGTTCCTGAAGCCGATGTTGCGCGATGAAGCGAGCATCGTTCTTGCCACGAAGAACCTGGACTATGTCGAGGGCGACGCTCATGCAGTTTTGCACATGAAATTCATCAACAGGACCCTGGATACGGTGGAGGAGGCGCACGACGAGGCCTGGGAAACCATTGCCCCCGGCGGCGGCGTACGATTCATCGCCGAGGTGAAGATCGAGTTGCGGGACAGCGTCACGGGTGAGCGGTTGTGGGCTGGCACGATGGGCAGGGTCCACAATGTGTACGAGGGATCCTACATGCATGACGCACCGGCCCGGATTGCCATACGAAATGCATTTATGACCATTTTTAATGATTTTCCTTCGCTGCGTGACCAGAAGGACGAGTGATTCCGGAGCGGAATGAAGCGGCTGATCGAGCCACGCCATACCCGGGCAGATCCGGCTGCGCGGTTCTGAATACGTGCTGACGCGTGCTACGATTCGAACCCTGCGGTTTGACAACAATAATGGTGCGACGCGAATGGGTCAGTCCGATCTCGGGCGAGAATTCCGTAAGGAAATGGAAGTCCTGGTTCAACAACTGGGTGACACGTTGTCCGATGTTATCGGACGTACGGATGATCGAATCGCGTTGCAGCCTGAAGCCGCGGAGGTCCTGAACGATTTTCATCAGCCCTTGCCGATGAAGGGCTGCGGAGCCGCCAAAACGATCGAACGGCTCGTCGAACTCAACGAAACAGCCGGCGGAAATACGTCCGGGCCAAAGTGTTTTCACTTCGTGATCGGTGGCAGTACCCCTGCCGCACTGGCCGCCGATCTGCTGGCAACCGCGTATGACGCGATCACCTATACCTGGGTCCTTTCGCCAACCGGCGTGGAAATGGAAGTCCAGGCGCTGAACTGGCTGAAAGAGATTTTCGAGTTACCGCCTGAATGGTCCGGAGTGATGGTCACGGGTGCGACGATGGCAAATTTCGTGTGCATTGCGTCGGCCCGCCAGTGGTGGGGCGAACAACTTGGTGTTGACGTATCTGAAGAGGGCCTCGCCGGGATCGAACAAATGCCCGTACTGACTTCCGGGTTCATTCACGCGAGTACACTAAAGTGCCTGGCTGTGCAGGGCATCGGCAGAGGAAACGTACAGAAATTCGTGCGGGATGATTTTGGGCGTCTCGACCTCGACGCGTTCGAGCGGGGACTCACCGTGTTGAACGGCAAGCCGGCACTCGTCATCGTCAATGCCGGAGAAGTCAATGCGGGCGAATTCGATCCCGTGAAAGACATGATCGATCTTGCAAGACAGCACAACTGCTGGGTCCACGTAGACGGCGCCTTCGGATTATTTGCGAGGGTTTCGCCCAGAACCGCCCACTTTGTCCGGGGTATCGAGAATGCGGACTCGGCAACTGTCGATGGCCACAAGTGGCTTAATGTGCCCTATGATTCGGGTTATGCGTTCGTCCGCGACTATGGCCTGATGGCGCGTGCATTTCGCTATTCGGCGGATTACCTGCCGGATGAAAATAGTGTGCGACCGACATTCGGAGCAATTGGCCCGGAGAGTTCGAGGCGGGCAAGGAGTTTCGCTGTGTGGGCAACTCTGAAGGCATACGGCCGCGAGGGTCAGCAGCGGATTGTCGAGCACTGCCTGGATATCGCGGAGTATTTCGCAAACAGAGTCAAAGACACCGACGGTCTCGAACTGATGAACGATCCTCGCTTGAACATCGTATCTTTTCGTTACAACCCGGGCGGATTGGGCGATGATGCGCTAAATGAGCTGAACGAACGGCTGGGCGAGGCCGTCATCGACGATGGGCGTTTTCTCGTCGGCACCTCCAGGATCGGGAAAAAAACAATCTTCCGGCCGGCTTTTTCCAACTGGCGGACACGACGGGAAGACGTCGATGAGTTCGCGGATGTAATATTGGAGTTGGCAAGCAGCATTGCCTAGTTGCCGGCAGCCTGTCAGACAATAATTCAAATCAGAGGTAGGACCATGATCAAGATTTCAATCGCACTTATTCTCTCCATGCTGATTTCGATACCTGCGGAGGCGGGATGGACACTCAATAACGATGAGTCAACGCTGAGTTTCGTTTCCACGAAAGCGATCAACGCCGCGGAAGTACAGAAATTCTCGACCCTGGAAGGGATTGTCGATGACTCTGGCCAGGCTCATGTCTCAATCGACCTCAGCAGCATCGATTCTGCGATTGAGTTGCGCGACGATCGCATGCGCGAAATGCTATTCGAAACCGGAATGCACCCGACAGCGGAGATCACTGCCCAGATAGACATGGCGGCCCTCGGTAAAATGAGCTCCGGTGATTCCGGAACGATGACCGTCATGGGTGAGCTGGCGCTGCACGGAGAAACCGTTGCGCTGACATTTGACGTCGTTGTCGCCCGCTTGGGAGAAGGAAAGTTGCTGGTCATTAGTCAGAAACCGGTCATTATCGGGGCACAGCAATTCCGGCTCACCCAGGGTATCGAGAAGTTGCGTGAGATCGCCGGGCTGCCGAGTATCAGCACCTCGGTGCCGGTATCATTTGTGCTGTCGTTCGATTCGCAGTAGAGCAGCCGCACTTCCTCCGCGTGCGAAGGTAGTGTCGCGATGCGCTGTATCGCGTCGCGACTGACGCGCGAGCGAAGCGGATTGAACGCGTGTGCGCTTGTCCGTTCGCTGGTTGACATCCAATAATCGAACTGATCGGGGCAGAGCCGCGTGGCGAAGGCGTCGAAGCAAAGCTCCTCCCTGAATCAAAGCAGCGGAAAGACTACATTGCACTGACCTGTTCCTGAACTGGGGAAGTAGTCCGTCAGTATCTCACCTTCACCGCTGTAGTCGTTCCATCCGAGCAGGCCGAACAGCATCGCGGTGTCGTGCATGTGGCCCTCACCGCTGCAGTCCTTTGCATACTGTGGAAGCATCTCCAGGAACTCCCGGATTTGTCCTTTTTGCCACATCCCGAGCACCGTGTGATCGGTCATTTCATTGAACGGACTCGAGTTCCTGAAAAGATAGTCATCGACAACCTTGTTCGGCGCGATCCGATGTGAAAGTGAGCCGCTGGCGAGAAAAGCAACTTTCCTGTCGGAGGCTTCCGCGGCCTTGCGAACGGCCTCGCCCATGATCCGCGATTCCTCGAGCCCGGCATCGTAAATCCATGCGGCAATCGAAACGATTTTGATGCTTTCATCGATGCCCATGAACTTCAGCGGTACCAGCGTTCCATACTGGAGACCGAGTGAGGGTATATCAGTGTGGCAGCGCGTAAAGGTACCCATTTCCGTCGCTTTTTTCGCGATGGCCCGGCCCAGCTCCACGTCGCCGACGTAGCGGTACCTGAGGTTCCGAATGAAGTGAGGGAACTCGGTACTCGTGTAAATTCCCGAGCAGTCCGAGTTGGCGTTGATGTGATATCCCGCATTCACCAGCCAGTGCGTATCTGCGATGACAATCGTATCGACTCCGAGTGTGCGGATTCTGTCGCCAATCCGGGCGAGACCGTCAATCGCAGCTTTGCGACAGCCTTTGTTTGGTCCCTCGAGCTCTGAAATGAACATCGACGGCACGTGCGTAATTTTTGCCGCCAGTACAATTTCACCCATCTCCCGATCCTCAACGCCACCCGGCCAGTGAGTATTGAAGGGAGCCTGAATACTGTCTATCAGTATCTTTGACTATTTCGTCACGCGTAGATCGCCATGCGAAACAGCTCGACAAAGAAATGTCCGGTCCTGCACGATCTGCTGGTAGTTTTGCTATCTTGTATGAAGATCGCCCGTTGACAGGCCAGTGAGTTAAAGCCATGAGCAAAAAACCGGATAAAAATGAAGGCGGTATCAGCCGCCGCGCCTTCTTGGGGTCCAGCGCCGCTGCCGGTGCCGCGAGCATACTTCCCGGCGGATCGGCCGAGGCCACGCAGTCGAATCAGGCTGCGACGCCGCTTTCTCTGCCGCCGACGCCGGCGCAAATGGCGCGGGAAGTCGGCGACGCCCGGCCACCGACGACCTTTCGGGCGGCAAAAAGACCGGGTTCGGACCTGATTGTCCAGGCATTGCGCGACCTGGAAATCGAATACGTCGTCTCGAACCCGGGATCGAGTTTCGAGGGGATGCACGAATCCCTCATCAACTACGGTGAAATCCCCAATGTCATGCCTGAATTCATATCGGCGATGCACGAAGAATCTGCCGTTGACATGGCGCACGGCTACGGCAAATCGGAAGGCAAACCGATCTGCGCCCTGGTCCAGGGCACCATCGGTTTGCAGCATTCATCGATGGCGATCTACCAGGCTTATCATGGCCGCGCACCGATGATCATACTGGTCGGCCGTGACGATAAACACTTTCTGCAGGCGCATACCGCCGATGACGTCGCCGGCGTGGTTCGCCCGTTTACGAAGTGGGATGCGCACCCGGAGAACCTGGAACAGGCTCTGGACGCGATCCACGAGGCCTATCGTCAGGCGGTCACCCCACCCTGTGCGCCGACAGTCGTGATCCTGGATGCGGAAGTGCAGAAAGAAGAGGCGGGCGATCTCGAGGTGCCGGTGTACCAGCCGCCAGTCATTCCAACCATATCTGAAATCCAGGCACGGGAAATCGCAAACGGGTTGCTGACTGCGAAGAGCCCGAGAATCTCCGTTGGACGTTTTCGTACGCCTGAGGGAATCAAGCGCGCGGTCGAGCTGGCGGACCTGGTCGGTGCGTCCGTCGCAAGCAAGTCGCATGAAGGTCCGATGAGTTTTCCGCAACGGCATCCGCTGGTCGGCCCGGGTGCTGACGGTGAACCGGATTACGTGCTCGGCCTCGAAGCAAGTGGCGCCCAGGCGTCCCTGAACGGTCCGCATTTGCGGACGTTGACCGAACGTGACCTGACCGGGATCAATTTTGGCGGCATTCGTCCGCCGGTTCGGCCACGCCAGGACGTTAGCGGCGAGAATGACCTGATGGCCGATGCCGAAGCCAGCTTGCCCCTGGTCATTTCAGCCGTGCGCAAACAAATTGACGGGCGCACGCAAAAAGCGGTCGAAAAACGCACGGCGCGGCACGGAAAAGTCAATCGTGAAGCCCGGCTGGCCGCACTGCGGAAGGCGCTGGAGAAAAAAAGAGAGGGCTGGAATGCGAGCCCTGTCAGTACAGCGCGAATCTATGCCGAGTTATGGCCGCTGATCAAGGATCTTGATTGGTGTATCGGCGGGCCGACCCGGTTCTCGGGCATGCACCACATGGATCTCTGGGATCATGACCGGCCTTACAGTTACCTGGGAGGGCATCCGGCGGCGGCGCTTGGCTATGGACTGGGTGCGGCAACCGGTGCAGCGCTGGCAGCACGGGATCGTGACAGAATTGTGATCAACATCCAGACTGATGGGGATTTCAATTACACCCCGGGGGCGCTCTGGACTGCAGCACACCATAAGCTGCCCATACTGACGGTCATGCACAATAACCGCGCCTGGCATATGGAACTGATGTATATCGAGTACATGGCCGGCGTACGCGGCCGAGGCCAGGACCGGGCGAACATTGGCACGACGTTACGGGATCCGTATATCGATTACGCGAAAATGGCGGAGGGTTACGGCGTAAAGAGCGAGGGACCGATCAGCGATCCCGAGAAACTGGCCGCCGCGCTGGCGCGCGGCGTCGAGTCAGTAAAAAATGGCGAACCTTATCTGATCGACGTGCTCACGCAACCAAGATGATGGCCAGATGAAGATGACGCAGATAAAGATGACAATCAATCGATTAACAATCCTGTTGCTCAGTTCCGTTTTCTTTCTTGCAACGGCACATTCGCAGTCCGCATTCGGGCCGATCAGCGGAGACGCGGAAAAGG
>Ga0210124_1000269_pt1 | contig 28093 bp, 27 predicted proteins | sample Muzzi_PWC_D2_FD_185554 | JGI IMG/M metagenome (GOLD analysis project Ga0210124, IMG submission 185554) | Wetland microbial communities from San Francisco Bay, California, USA, that impact long-term carbon sequestration - Muzzi_PWC_D2 (SPAdes) | ecosystem: Environmental > Aquatic > Marine >... | reverse complement strand
CCCCGCCGTTGAAGTTCCAGCCCCGTATTTTTTGCTTGTTCATAAGTGAGCCTGGTTAGGGGCGAACCTCCAATCAGGGAGTAACGATGCTTAAATTCTTCAACAAAGGCATCCGACATGGGGCGACCCCCGCGAATGTCAGATAAATACCAGGCCATATTATCTACAGAATCAGTTGTGCCATAAGCAAGCATTAGCACAGCTTTTTTTGACATATTAATTCCTCTCCAACATAAATATGTAAATAACTATTTCCCACCTGAGCAGGGAAATTGTAGTAAAAATAGGTAATTCAAACCACTTCGTTGGAAAATTTGGCTTAAATTAGGGACAAGGCATTTTTTGATGTATGACAAGTCCATTATCTATTCTTTCTCTACCGGGCATTTTTCATCACGAATGACACCAATGGACGAACCTGCGGCACGAATATTATCAATTTTTAAATTTAAAATCATTCGTGACATTCGCTCTTCGGGTTTGTGCTATTCGTGATAGAAATTTGTTCCTTCATTAAAAGTATACGGTAGTGAAATCTATTCTATCCGCTATATTCATGAACAAAATCAACTAAGGCGGCAACGTGTTCTACAGGTGTATGTTGTAAGATGCCGTGTCCCAAGTTGAAGATATGACCGGGTCGATCTTTAACACTGGCTAGAATTTGGGCTGTTTGTCTCTTTATCTCATCAACAGGGGCGAATAGCACAACCGGATCAAGATTACCCTGAATGGCTACATCGAGACCCAACTGTTGGCTGGCTTCGGCCAGGTCAATCCGCCAATCGATACCGATAACATCGCCACCTGCTTGTTTCATGAGAGACAATATTCCGGCTGTGCCTGTACCAAAGTGAATTAACGGAACATCGAGCTTATCTTTGGCAATCTCAATGGCCCGTTGAGAGTGAGGTAAGACAAATTCTTGATAATCAGTGGGGCTTAGCGCGCCCACCCAACTATCAAATAGCTGCAACACATCTGCTCCGGCGATGGCCTGCGCCCGTAAATAGTTGCCGACCACAGTAGCCAGCTTTTCCATCAAGCTATGCCAGGCTTTTGGCTCTTTGTACATTAAGCTTTTGGCTAAGGTGAAGTTTCGAGATGATTCACCCTCAATGGCGTAGCTGGCCAGGGTAAATGGCGCTCCAGAAAAGCCGATGAGCGGCACTTTACCGTCCAACTCTGCCTTTACCTGTTTGATGGCCTGCAAGGTAAAGCCAAGGGTCTCCTCGGCAGGCGGTGTAGCTAGTGCTTCGATATCGCTGGCCGTACGCAAGGGAGGGGTGATAACCGGGCCTTCACCTTTGACAAATTCTAATTTCAACCCCATCCCTTCTAGTACCGGTAAAATGTCGGCGAAAATAATGGCCGCATCAAGGTCAAAGGCTTTAATCGGCTGGAGTGTAACTTCGGTGGCAAGGTCAGGAGTTTTGATAAGCTCCAATATGGGGTATCGCTCGCGTAAAGCACGATATTCGGACATATAACGCCCTGCCTGGCGCATTAGCCAGATCGGTGTAACATCTACAGCTTCGCGACGGCAGGCCCGCAAAAGACGATCAGCTTGGGACATCGATTTCCTTTCAGATGTAAATATTGATTAGCAATACAGGAACTGGCCTTATTATAACAGGATTTTTGCGAGTCGCAATTGCTAAAGTTTTCTCAGACGATCACGCTTGGTAAGATAGACCATTAATACCAGGGCTAACAAGGCCGTTTCTCGAATAAGTTGTATAGGGTCAATATAAAGGTGGCCTCGTTTGAAGTTGTACTGTCGTATCGGAAACAGCCAGGGGACGAAACCGCCTTGGTCTGCCAACAAATGACCTACATAGCCCATAAACCAGGCATAGCCGGTAGCCCTGCCCCAAACTAAAGCCACCAATAGAGACAGACCCACAAGGCTGAACAGGTTATGAGCATAGTGACGTCCATTAGGCATGGCATGAAATATATAGCCAATCGTTTTGTCAACTAGGTCAGGGAAGAGACTGGCTAAGAGTAGGGGTTTCAGGGTGTTTTTTCTGGCTGATAGGGTTGGTAAACAATGCTGGGCCAGAGCGACAGCGATGTGTCCAGGAATATGCATTATATAATGATAGCTAGATTGATCAATTGGGCAAGCCAACCAAAGATATATCTATACCTCGCTCCAAAGTGAAATACCCCTTATCATATCTAATCTTTGATACTGTGGTATAATTAATGATAGATATAGAGACAAATAAGGCATAAAGAGATGAAAGAGCCCGCTCATCTAGCAGCAACCCGCATTGGTGACAAAAAGGAGTTTGAAAAGCTGACTAACCCCTATCGACGTGAACTCCTTGTACACTGCTATCGCATTCTTGGCTCACTTCATGATGCAGAAGACTCTGTGCAAGAAACGATGCTAAGAGCCTGGAAACGGCTTGATACATTTAAGGAGCACATTTCGTTTCGGGGGTGGTTGTATAAGATTGCGACGAATGTCTGCTTTGACCTTCTCAAAAAGCGACGACGGCGGTCATTACCCACACAAGAGTATCCCGCAGCCAATCCACAAATGTCGCTCGGCCCTCCCCTAAGCGAGTCACTCTGGCTTGAGCCCTTTCCTGACGCCCGGATGCCGCCGATGGAAAACGATCCAGAGTATCGAATTATTGTCAAGGAAAGTGTAACTCTGGCTTTTATTGCGACTTTACAGCTTTTGTCGGCACACCAGCGTGCCGTATTAATATTACGGGATGTATTGGGTTTTCGGGCCAGTGAGGCGGCGGAAATATTGGACTTGACGGTATCAGCAGTTAATAGCCTGTTGCACCGTGCTCGTGTTAATCTATCTAAAGATTACGACCCGAATGAGGCTTTAACGTTACCTTATGAAGACGAGTCGATTCACAAATTGCTAGACCAATATAGACATGCTTGGGAGACGGCCGATGTTACGGCTCTGGTGGCTCTAATAAAAGAGGATGCAACGTTTGCGATGCCGCCCTTGTCAGCCTGGTATCAAAGTCGGGAGGCAATTCTTCAGTTTCTGGACTTCGTCATTTTCCGCCACGCGGCTCCAGGAGAAATTCGACTTCGACCAGTGCGGGCAAATGGACAGCCGGCCTTTGCAACATATGAACGAAATCCTGATAGCGGCACATTTGCGGCCAGTGGAATTCAATTGATAACAATTGACATTCATATGTTGCAAATAGCCAATATCATTTCCTTCCGCGATGCGGAACTTGTTTCTCGATTTGACCTGCCAGCAACGATCTGATACCTCCTGGGAGATTACCCCCAGGGGGTTATTGACCTATTTTATTTTGGTGGAAATGCGCCGACTTGTTCCAGCAGGCCGGCCATGTCTGCCTCTGGCCAATGCTCGGCAATACGACCATCGACCAGACGATACAGATGATTTTCTGTCCAGGTCACTGTTTTATTGGTGGCCGGGGCACCGCAAAATTCGCCGCCGTGTAAGGCCTCAACGCTGCTACGTTCTAGGACATAGTCTCCTTCAGCGATCAATATTTCAAGAGTCACTTTGATTTCCGGAAAGGCCTGACCCCAAATTTGTCCCACACGGCCAGCCCCTTCAACCCCAGGGGGAAGGGGCTCGCCAGGCATATGAAAATGATGCACATAATTTGGCGCCAATAACTCTGGACCTGCAGCAGGGTTTTGCCGGTTCTTCAGGTCCCTTACAAAACGACGAATGACTTCTTTGTTTGCTTCTGTTGACATAGTTATTCTCCTTATTAGTTAAGGTAATTATAAATAATACGGACTACTATATATAACGACAAAATCATTGAAAACTGTGCGGCTTGATATTAATTGCTTGCCGTTTTGGATAGCAGCAGTGCCTCTATGCCTGTAGTAGGCTCGTTTGAAATGTGATTCAAGCGGAGATACTATCTTTTGCTTTCAAAAGTCCGAAACTGATACAAAGCGATAAAGACTGCCTAATATACCCTAACAAGCGGTTTAAGCTGAGGCCAAAGGCACTTATCAATAGGTGGTATTCGCCACTTTGGGCCAATCATCGCTATTTTGATAGTAAATCTTGGAGAACAAGTTTAACCAATTTTGACGGGGGCTTTAACCCATCCAAACTCGACAGTTAGGATTACGAAGCTATCAAAGAAATCCTAAATCGATGTAGCTATCTTCGTTTCAAATATCCGCTCAACAGCAGATCCATCAGTCCTGGAAATAGTGTACTCACCGTGACGAAGGCACGATCAAAGAGGGTAATGAATACATCGCGTTGTTCGTGGCGAATGGTTTTCAGAATGGTTTTGGCTACCCGTTCCGGCGGCACGCCTGAGATACGCCCTCGCCCGGATTGACTGTTGCCCAGCGAGTTGGCGTTAAATCTAGTCACGGTGACTCCAGGATAGATTGTACTGATCCGAATGTTGTCTGCTCTTAATTCAAGGCGCAGGCTCTCCGCCATCTTTTCCAGAGCGGCCTTGCTGGCACAATATCCGGCAATACCTGGCATCGCTCGCCTTCCCACAATCGAGGAGATATTGATGATAAGACCGCCATCGGGGTTTGACTTCAGGTGGGGAATTGCCGCTTGAATCAGCGCCACCGGCCCAAAATAATTAACATCCATCACCTGGCGAGCCTCATGCTCGTCTAAATCAAGTACGGAATCTCGTACACCGATGGCCGCGTTATTGATGATGATGTCAAGCTTTCCAAAAGCATCGATCGTTTTTTGCGCAAGAAGAGCTGCTTGAGCCGTATCGCCCATATCGGTTGGGATGGCATCGGCTTGATAACCTGCCGAGTTCAGATCATTAGCCAGTGCTTGCAGCATCTCCGGGTTGCGGGCAACCAGACTCAGCTTGCAACCCGCCTTAGCTAAAAGATGGGCTGTTGCCCGACCAATGCCATGAGTAGCGCCGGTGAGAATAACTACCCGATTTTGGGGATTCATTAACTTTTACCTAAAAGGATGTTGGCCTTGTTGAGGGTTAGTGAGATGGGTTTTACGAGTCTGGTTGAGCGGAAATTGGAGGGTGGCAAAGTCTCTTTCTTGTGGATGCCCACTCCATTCTTGCACAGGCGGTGTTGTACGATGGTTCAAGCCACCCAGTCGGCGAATTACGGCCAGTCCCATCAAAGCCAGACAGGTAAACAGAACCAGCGCACCACTGGCGACTTGAATAATAATCAGGCGGTTGCGGGAACGATTGGTCATGATATTTTCATCGGCAACGAGTACGCTAGTAGAGGGAGAATTATTTGAGGCTAAATCAAGTTTGGCTTGTTCCTGGTCAGCAACAGTATGGGGAGGGGTGACTATATTTGGAGCCAAGCTACGCGTAGGTGATTTTGTCACGGTTTCCGAGGAAGCGGTTGGGGGAGCTGCAGGTGCAACGACCTGTGCCAAAGGCTGCCCTTTGCTTATTTCAATGCTGTGTTGACCACTGCCCGGCCCGCTAAAAATAATATAGGTGTCGTTGCCAACGGTTTCGCTTTCAAATTCAACAGGATACCCATCAATCGTCACGTCGTTGATATACTCTGAGCGTAATTTAAGCGCCTTGATTGTCACCGACCCCCCGGCGTTGGTGCCATAATCGAACTTGGTAACATCCTGATCCCAATCGTAGGTGTAGGCGGCGTAACGGTCGGTGGCAGGCTGGTAGACTCGAACATAGCCATCATTCAAGCCCAGACGAGGCTGTAGAGTCAAACCTCGACCGGTCAAAGTCACCCCAAAAAAGCCCTCGATGATGGTGCTGCCCATCGTTCCAGCGGCGGCGCTGTAATAATGGCTCCCTTCATGCCGGGGGTCGGTCGAAGACTGCCATTCAATGATATTCCCTGGATGTTTTTGCCAGTCATTGGCAACTTGGAGTAAATGTGTGCGGGCAATCTCGGAAAAGCCGGTCAGAAATTCGGCTTTGATTTGAACGCCGCCCCACCAATCCCAAACCCCACCGTTTTGGTAATTACCATAGCCCATGCCGGGATATTCAAAGAAGAGGTCGGGCCATTGATTGGGATAATAAGGGTAAATAGATAGCCCAGGCTTATTGACTCTGGCAGCCACACGGGCCTGCTCAAGGCTTCGGAAGATGGCGTTGTTTTGCTCAAAATCGGTTAACCCGCTGTAAACTGCTAAAGCGTTGGCGATGCTCACCATGGCGCTCTCATCAAAGTGATGGTCTAAGGGGGTAACGTGGGCATGGGTCAAGTAAAAGCCTTTATCAGCTTGCCAAAGGAGAGCGTTCGTCTGCTTTCGGAGCGCCTCGGCCTTATTTTGCCACTCGTCGGCTCTGGTATTATTCCCAACGGCGGCATTCATCTCGGCCAATTCCAGCAAAGCCATATGGGCCAGAGCCTGGTCATAGATAGAGGCCGTCAAATGATCCTGAGCCGGATTATAGTCGGTGTAGCCAGGTCCTTTTTCAAATTTAACATCACCCCAATCAGTGGTGTGGCCGCGCCAAAGCAGTAGGAGTTGTGGATCAAGTCGATGCGAATAAAGCCAATCTGCCGCACTATTAAGCCGGTCAATTATTGAGCGGCCATTAATGTCACGCTGTAGCCAGTCGGTATTATAGGCGATGTCGTAATAAAGATAGGCCGCATGGATGAGACTAGTTTCTTCATCGGTCGTGCTGGTTTGTTTATTGCTGCGGCCTTGAGGAGTGATAATGCCGCCAATAGCTCCAGAACCGGCTATCACCCCAAAATCACCATCTAAGCTGCGGGTATCGGCGGTATATTGGCGACGCAAGTAGGCTTCGATAGGTTCGCGCAGATATTCATCGGGATAATAGTATTGGGCTGTTTCCATACCCCAGGCGATATCGCGGATATACATTTCTGGATACACTTTGCCAGGGCGAAAACCGTGGATAACTTCGTTCCCAATCTGAAAAATGGCCTCTCCATGAGAGAAATTATGGGGGATATATCCTGATGTGGCGCTCAAATCGGGGAGACCGGGCAGAAGCCAGGCCGTTTCGGTGCTATAAGAGAGGTCTGTGGGTAAAGCTCGATTGGCGCTGGCAGGCTGGCTTGGATAGATGAGGATAGTCATAGCTATAGCAGCCAGACTAATAAATTTAAGCCACGAAGAGGAATGCCATCGACGTTTTGTCGGGCCAATACCACTTTCTTTTTTCTGCAATTTTGCCAGACCCTTCATAAAATGACGCCTGAATGTTCCAATATGAGTATACATAATAAGTATACATAACATTTATCAGGTCGGCAAATATTTGGGATGGAATGGTTATTTTATACCAAACCTAAGCCTTTTTTAATATCGTTGGCATGCCAGGTATCATGTCCGGCCATTATTTCGTAGTATTGTTCAATGCTGACTACACCTCGATTGGGGTGGCGACCCTGTAAGCTCCACTCCTCGTCACTCAGTGACTCCAGAACTTCCAGCGTCTTGACTCGAATTTGAGCTAACTCATTTAGCATCTCTTTGAGAGGAGGAAGTGTGCCTGCCCGCTCTTTGAGACCTGCGTTCCATTTCTCCAAATCGAATCCTTCCGGGACGGTTTCCCTTCCATTACGAATCTTATGGACATGAATGCTCATCCCTCTTTCATTTTCAAGCAGGTGAGCCACAAGATCTAAGGCGGTCCAGGTTTGGCCCTCGCTATGAATAACAGGGCTTTGTAGTTGCTCTTCGGAAAGCGAATTTAACAAGTTGACCAACTCCGATCTGGCCTGCGTTAATTTTTCTGTATATTCTACCTTTTTATCTGCAGACATCGTCATTAACCTTTCTTTACTCAACGCAATACTTAACAAAGAGGGGCGAATTAGGATATAATCCCTAAAATAAGCCAAATATATTGTATTTCGTGAGCAATTTCCCTGGGTTTTATAGATTTTGTAATGAAATGGACTTATATTCCCTTTTGCCAACTAATTGGTGTCTATCTGTAAATAGGAGTGCAGACTTCAGTGTGCGAATTTTGGCGGATTACAGTCCGCCCTCCTCTATTTTACTTTAAGGACGTACCTGCCCATTTCCAAACACCACCCACTTATAGGTGGTTAACTCTTTCAGACCCATTGGCCCGCGTGCGTGGAGCGGTTGGGTGCTGATTGCCACCTCTGCTCCCAAGCCAAATTGAGCGCCATCATTAAAACGAGTACTGGCATTAACCAAAACGGCAGCAGCATCAACCTCGTTGACAAAACGCATCGCAGCGGTGTAATCTTCTGTAATGATGGCCTCGGTATGGCGGCTGCTGTGGAGGTAAATATGATCGAGGGCCTCATCCAGATTATCGACCACTTTCACCGCCGCTATCAGCGACATAAATTCCGTATCAAAATCTTCGGGGTTGGCCGGTTTTACCGCCGGATGGGCCTCTAAAATGGTCATAGCACGTGGTTCACAGCGAATATCAACATTATAATCCGCCCAGGCATCGGCTACACGCGGCAAAATCTGGGGAGCAACGGCTTGATGAACCAAAAGAGTATCCATCGCGTTACAAACGGAGGGCCGTTGTACTTTAGAGTTGACAGCGATAGGGATGACCTTGGTCAAATCGGCAGCTGCATCGACATAAACGTGACAAATGCCAATGCCGCCGGTGATGACAGGCACACTGGCGTTATCTATAGCAAATTGATGCAAGGCCGCCCCGCCCCGAGGAATAATCATATCGATAAAGTCATTGGCTCGCAGCATCTCCTTAACCATGCCGCGCTCTGTTGACTCAATTAATTGCACACTTTCGTGGGGCAAACCGGCGGCTTCGCAACCCATTCGGACTGCTTCGGCCAGGGCCTTATTAGAGTGGATAGACTCCTTGCCACCCCGCAGAATAGCAGCATTACCACTTTTAAGACATAAGGCCGAAATATCAATGGTCACGTTAGGGCGACTCTCATAAATTACCCCAATCACACCGATGGGAACGCGTCGTTTGCTTACGCGTAACTTGTTGGGCAAATGGCGACTTTCAAACTCCTCGCCTACTGGGTCGGGTAAATTGACAATAGATTTAACATCGTTGGCTATACTTTCCAGACGAGGAGCCGTGAGCAGTAAGCGGTCTAGCAACGCTTCGCTCAAACCGTTGGCTTGTCCGGCGTCGATGTCTTTATCATTTGCCGCCAGAATAATAGGTTCCTGAGCCATAATGGTTTTGGCAATGGTAGTAAGTGCCTTATTCTTGGTGGCCGTATCAAGTGTAGCCAGGATGCGGGCGGCTTTTTTCGCAGCCTTACCCTTGGTTAAAAGTTCCTCGTTCATCTGTAGCCTCTCGTCATAATAGTGTGTAGCTTCCTGAAAACTAGGAGATCCCTCAAGCTCGACTTTGTATATTTTGAAAAGTTAGCATTCTCAAATGCGGCCTCGACTACCAAATACGGCATCTGAGGATGCCTTGCTCCTCAACTGTATATGTACAAAGTCGAGTCAAGTTATTCTGGTATATATACCCGTAATAATGTGGTCGGGGTAGTGGCTTTAATTTCAAAATTACCGAGGGTAGCCGGTAGCAGTGTGAATCGAATAGCCGGTAAGTCTAGCGATTGATTCGCCCAAACCACTTTGCAATGTCCCGACATTGTTCCCCAAATTTCAAAGGTGCTTCCGTCACATAGTCCTTCAAAGAAATTGTTTTCCCTCTCAAACGTTACTCTTTCTACATTAAAGTGGGGCGAAGTTGTGATTGATTCTCGTCGAACGCCGCCATTTTCCTCGAGTAATTCAGGAACATAAGCTCCTGGCTCCACCTGTTCGAAGTTGATGACATCGATGGCCCGGTCAATATGCAAAGGGCGCGGTTTGCCATCTACCCCAACCCGATTCCAGTCGTAAACCCGATAAGTGGTATCGGAATTCTGCTGAATTTCGGCCAACACAATTCCCTCCATAATCGCGTGGACAGAGCCAGCAGGAATAAAAACAGCATCACCGGCTTTAACCGGTAGATAATGCAAGCAGCTTTCTAAATTGCCTGCTTCGAGTCTCTGCCGAAAAGAGGCAGGCGTGACCCCGGATTTAAGCCCATAAATGAGATGGGCCTTAGGTTCGGCGTAAAGAATGTACCACATCTCGGTTTTGCCGAGTTCGCCATTTTCATGAATGTTAGCGTAATTATCGTCAGGATGGACCTGCACCGACAGGGGTTTATTAGCATCGAGTAGTTTAACCAATAAAGGGAACTTACCCCGGGCCAACATATCTTGTGAGCGGCTGCCTACCAAATCTGAACCCAGTAACTCTAAGACCGTTGGTAAGGTCTGCCCGGCGAGAGGTCCAGAATCAACCTGGGTCGGCGATGAAGGATGCCCGGATATGTCCCAACTTTCGGCGACCCTACCCGGAGGGATATTTCGCCCTAATTTTGTTTCAAGGTTTCGCCCGCCCCAAATGTAATCTCTAAAAACGGGGGTGAACGTCAATGGATAGATGTTTTTATTCATGTTAACAATCATGGCTCAGGATTGATTTTTGGGCAAATTCATAGATGTGCCTGTAAACCAGGCAAACACAAATAAACCCTGACAAAATCAGCCGAGTAATGGTAAGTATCTTTAAAGCGTGGCGTGGTAAGCAGATTGTCAGGAGTGTTTTAGATCCCAAAGGGGATGCTGACTGTTAATCTGAGGAAGACTCTCAAAATTCTGCTCTGGTGGGTGGGATGTGGTGGCCCATTCTAAAGTCCAGGCATCCCACGGGTCGTCTCCGGCCACTCGACCGTTTCGGAGACTGGCGAAGACATTTGCCAGAAAGATGAGGAGAGATAAGATCAAGAAAAAAGCGCCAATTGTGGACAGCGAGTTGAACAGTTCCCAGCCCGAGCCGGGGGCATAAGTGGCGATTTGACGCGACATACCGGCCGCACCGGCAAATTGCATCGGGAGTATAGCCAGGAAAAAGCCAACAAACATAACCCAAAACTGAAATTTACCCCGGGCATCGTTAAGAAGTCGTCCGGTCATTTTGGGGAACCAGTAGTATAAGCCCGCAAATATCCCAAATAGACTGCCCCCAAGCAAGAGATTATGAATGTAACCCACAGATAAATAGGTATCCTGTGCCTCTGGGGATATTGTAGTTAGGGCAACACCACTTAAGCTACCGATGATAAGCGTAATCACAAACCCGGCGGCAAAATAAATTGGGGCCTTAAGCCGAATAGAGCTACTCCACATTGTGGCAATCCATCCGAAAATCTCAAGCGCTACCGGAATAATAACCAACCCGCCAATTATTGTAAAGAGCATGTCCGTAGCGGGCAATTGTTCAGCAGTTTCACCAGGGATGCTTTGAAATGTATAGTGGGCCCAGCTTGACAACCCCAGAAGCCCAATTACTACAGTTGAATAGACAATGGTCAGGTACCCCACAGTATGTCTACGAGAGAATGATGGGATGACTTCCGTGACAATGCCCATAGCGGGCAAGATAAGAAGATAAACTTCGGGATGACCAAAAAGCCGAAATAGATTTTGCCATAACAATGGATTGGCACCTTCTTCAGCCGTGAAATAGAAGGTGGTGATTCCGGCGTGGTCGGACAGCAAGAGAATCGTGGCGATGGCAAAACTGGTAAAAACAGCAAAGGTCAGGAATGACTGAATGAGGAGCGACCAGGCAAAGATCGGCATACGATAGAGACTCATACCGGGCGCTCGCATATATAGAATCGTGACGATGAAGTTAAAGGCGCTGGCAATTAATGAAACTTCAACTAGCAGCAACCCCAACGCCCACCAATCGATACCCAAAATTGGCGCAAATGGTTGGGGAGTAACCGGCGCTTGAGCAAGCCAACTTCCATTTGGCGCACCACCGGATGCGGAGCTTATCAGTAAAAGGATTCCCCCTAATATCAATAACCAAAAACTTTGGCTGGTCAGACGCTGGTAAGCCATGCTTTTGGCCCCGATCATTAAAACGATGACATAGTTGCTCAACCCCACTATCAAAGGTAAAATCACCAGAAAGACCATGGTTGTGATATGCATAGCCAAAAGTTGGTTATAGGTATCGGAATTCAGAATAGTGCCATTTGGCACCGCAAGCTGAAGCCGCATCAAACCCACTTGAATACCGCCAATGATAAAGAAGACCAGAGAGGCTATGATATACATCAGCCCAATTTTTTTGTGGTCGACGGAAGTCAACCAACCCCCGATTAACTTCGCGTAATACGGAGCATCCCTTTCGGTTGGCTCGGGCCAATCAAAGGTGCCTAAATTGAGCGGGGTATCCAGAAAGGTAACAACTAGAAAGGCCACTAAAATTGCGACCACAGACAGGTTGGTAAACCCGTAAAGGCGTAATTCGGTTTTCAGCATATCAACCATAACCAACCAAGAGACAATGTAACCTATGGCTAGACTGATGAGAAAAGCAATAATTAATCGTTGGCTTGGACGTCTCATTCGCGATTTTCCTTGGGGAGATGACAGGGCACGATTATAGAATTAAGTTGCCTGCTTGTCAAACCAGAAATATTGTTTGTGATGAATAGAACGAATAGAGTTTTATCATTCTATTCTGAGACAGTCAAAGACGGATACATTTGACATTTGCTTTAAGGCATTATATATTGTTGCATATTTTTTTCTAAAGACGGAAGGGATTCATTTATGAGACGTCCCAGTGGACAATTGGTTAAAGCATTTTTAGTGAGCCTAGTAATAGGGTATATTATTTCGTGGGCGATTATGGAATATGTTCTGAAGACGGAATTGCGACTATATGGGGTTGGAAACCTTTCTATTGTGGCAATTTTGGTGGCCTTTCTAGTTATTGTAGTACTTGACACCCCCTTAAATCTAAAGGCATTCGACTGGCCCACAGACGATACGGCAATGGATAGCTGGGGACACTTCTTTATTGTCGGGGTACTCATCATTCTTGTTACGGTTGTGATGGCCGGTTTCCTTAACAGCGTTAATCTTTTGCCAGTGGAAGCCAGTACTCAGGCCATACCTATTGATTGGCTTTTTAATCTGCATCTAGAGCTTATTGCCTTTTTGTTTGCGCTTGTTGTTGTGTTTGTTGTCTACAGTCTGGTGGCCTTCCGCCGCAGGCCGGGAGACACGGAGGACGGTGCTTACTTCCACGGTAATGCGGCTCTGGAAATTGTGTGGACCATCGTGCCATTGGCACTTGTGTTGTATTTCGGCTACCTGGGGGCTGCTAATTTGGCCGAGGTCACCGCCCCTCAACCGGACGAATTGATAGTTAAGGTGACTGCCGCCCAATTCTCCTGGAGCTTCGAATATCCAGATTTGAACAAAACCTCACCCGGCGAATTGGTCTTGCCGCAGGGTCGCCCGGTTCTTTTTCAAATCACATCTCTTGATGTTATTCATTCCTTTTGGGTGCCAGAATTTCGGATGAAACAGGATGCCGTGCCCGGAATCATAAGAGAGTTACGAATCACCCCCTCACTGGTGGGTGAATATAAAGTGCGCTGTGCCGAATTATGCGGTACCGGCCATGCCAATATGCGAGCTGCGGTGAGGGTTGTGGAGCCTGCCGAGTTTGACGCCTGGATTTCTGGAAAGGCTGCGCCTGGAACTGAAACTAATCTCTCTCCCGCCGAACAGGGCGCTCAGTTGGCAACAAACGTGGGCTGTGCTGCTTGCCATTCTATTGATGGCACCGTAATCGTTGGCCCAAGTTGGTTAGGCATATTTGGCTCTGAAGAGAGCCTGACTGATGGTACAACCGTTACGGTGGATGAGGCATATCTTCATGACTCCATTGTCAATCCTAATGACCAGATTGTGGCCGGTTTTGCTCCTAATATTATGCCCCAAGTTTTTGGACAAACGCTCAGCGACGAACAGATTAATGATCTGATCGAGTATATCAAGAGCCTGAAGTAATAGAGCTATAAACCGTCGAAATTTATTTGTATGACAAAATTAATTAATGAGGAGTAGTTAAGGAGCAAGTTTATGACCATACTTTCATTGGGCCTCACCCGAGGATTAATTACCCAAATAATTTTTACTGCAATCGGTATGGGAATCACTATGGGTATCCGGTTGTTGATGGGATTGCCTTACTGGGAACCGGAGCCGGTTATTGTGGTTGGCGCTCTCATTGGGGCCATAGGCTTTTTGATAGGGGTGGGTGCGCTTACCGACTGGTTCAAGTGGATGGCTAGTATAGAGACCCCTATGCATCATGGCCCGCCGCCAGGTAAACCAGCCTGGACCCGTTATTTTAGTGTTGACTATAATCATAAAGTTATTGGTATTCAATACACCGTAACAGGTATTATGTTGATGATGGTAGCCGGGTCGTTAGCGATGACCTTCCGGCTTGAGTTATCCCAACCTGGATTGCAGTTGATCACCCCCCAAACCTTTAATACCTTTGTTAGTGCGCACGGTATTATCATGATTGGCAGCATCTTGCTGGGTGTGGGCGGCTTGATGAACTATCTGGTCCCCCTGATGATTGGGGCCTCGGATATGGCTTTTCCGCGTTTAAATGCTTTTGGATATTGGGTTAATGTCCCAGGGGCAATTTTGCTAATCTCGGCGATACCGATTGGGGGTTGGAATACCGGCTGGACGGGTTATCCGCCGTTAAGCGCCCAAGCTCCGATCGGCGTGCAACTCTTTTTCCTGGGGGTCTATTGTATCGGTCTCTCATCGATTGTCGGGTCGCTCAACCTGTTAGTGACCGTAGCCAAGCTGCGTGCTCCGGGCATGAGCCTATTTCGGATGCCTATCTTTGTGTGGGCGGCGATAGCAACCTCTCTCATTCAGTTGACAGCCACGCAGCTTATTGGTACAGCTTTCCTCATGGTCCTGGTTCAGCGTCTCTTGGGGATGGGCTTCTTTGACCCCAACCTCACCGAACATGCGATTGAACTAGGTTCCCCGCCCGGTAGGGTAATTCTGTTCCAGCATTTGTTCTGGTTCTACTCTCACCCGGCGGTTTATGTATTCATTTTACCCGGCCTGGGCATTATCAGTGAATTGCTGCCGGTCTTTTGTCGAAAACCTCTATTTGGTTACAAATGGATTGCTCTGTCCAGTTTGTCGATTGCCCTGCTTGGTTTCATAGTTTGGGCACATCATATGTTTACCTCCGGTATGGAAGGCTTTCTGCGGGTACCCTTTATGTATGCTACCTTGCTTGTGGCCGTACCAACTGGAGTTAAGTTCTTTAGCTGGATGGGAACGCTTTGGCGGGGAAAGATTACGTTCCCCACGCCGATGCTCTTTGTGTTGGGGGCTATCTCCGTCTTTTTGATCGGTGGTCTAACCGGCCCGCCCAACGGCACGATATCTACCGACCTATTTCTCCATGATACGTATTGGGTGGTGGGCCACTTCCATGCCACGATGTTTGGCGGATTTGTCTTCCCCTTCTTTGCCGCCGTCTATTATTGGTTTCCCAAGGCCACTGGACGCAACTACAACGAAACCCTAGGTAAAGTTCACTTTTGGATTATGACCCCAGCCTTTTGGGTACAAAGTCTGGGGCAAGCAGCAGTAGGTCTCAAGGGTATGCGACGACGGATTGTAGATTACGATCCGGCTTTAGGCATTGAAACTGGTCATATACTGATTACCCTGGCCGGCTTTGCCATCGCCTTTTCAGTACTTATCATGCTGTTTAATTTGATACGCAGCGCCCGCAGAGGTGAGATCGCCGTACCCAATCCCTGGGGCTCGCGTTCACCGGAGTGGCAGATTCCCTCGCCCATTCCAGAGCACAGCTATGCCCAACCCTTTGTGGTTACCGGCGAACCCTACGACTATGGTTTGGCCGGTTCGGTTTACGTTAATATGAATCCTAGCGGGCCACCCGCTCCCGCGCCGGCCGGAGTTGCACCGGTTCCGGCGTCTAAATAAAGTGTTGGATTAAGAATCAACGGTGGTGGACTAATAATAAGTGATCGTTACGGGGTTAACCCCGTAACGATCACTTAACGTCGGAACCAGTTACCACCACCGAATCATTGAGGAGATTAGATTTATTTTATGGAAGCGAAAAAGAAAGCAGCATTTCGTCTTGGTATTTATGTCCTGATTGGTTTAGCTCTGCTGACCGGAATCGAATATTATATTGCCTGGGTATCGCCAACAGCATTAACTATCCTGTTTGTAATTGCACTGCTTAAAGCCGCGGCAATTATCCAATACTTTATGCATGTTACCAGTCTCTGGTCTGAGGAGGAGCATTAATGGCTGCGATTACATCATCCTTAGCAGAATATCAACACCAGCTTCGCAATAACCGGTTGGGGTTGTGGTTGTTCTTTGTCTCCGAGGGGTTTCTGTTTACCGCGCTCCTGGTAACACGCTTTTATCTGTGGGGCAACACCCGCCCCGACCTGGACCAGCTCCTTGGCCTGACCATCACCGTCGTCTTATTGATTAGCAGTTTCTTTATGAATCGAGCGGAGTCGGCGATTGCCCACGATGACCGCTCCGAATTTCTCAGAAACTTACTCATCACCGCCGCGCTGGGTCTTGCTTTTCTGGGGGGCGTGATCGGTTTTGAGTGGACCGGCCACATCCGGCCTTCGGACGGCGCTTTTGGAGCTGTGCTCTATGGAATGACGGGGATGCACGCTCTGCACGTTGTTAGTGGGGTAGTTTTTATTCTCATTGTCTGGAACAAAGGCCGCAAAGGAGAATTTTCTGCCGAACGGCACTGGGGCGTGGAATCCTGCGCCATCTGGTGGCACTATGTTGACCTGGTATGGGTTTTCTTCTACCCGGCCATCTATCTGATGGGAACGGCTATTCACCTCTAATTGAACAATCCCTCGCAATATTTCGGGGTAAAGAACGTAGAGGTACGCTTTGCAAAAACCTCTGCGGTCTGGATCGTTAGTTACCCCAAGTTATTTCGATGATTTCTTTACCGGACATTCTTAATCACGAATGGCACAAATGGACGAATTACACGAATATTATCAATTTTTGAAATTAAAATCATTCGTGCTATTCGCAAATTCGTGCTATTCGTGATAGAAATTTGTTCTTCGATTAAAAATGTACGGTAGCAAATTAAATGATATTTTTTAGTTGTCAGGGCAAGTTTGGATAGTTACATCTATGGATCCGATTTTGAGCGCCATCCTACTCTCGTGGGATTGGCGTGTGGATGTCATCGTTGTTTTGGTCCTGGCCGGAACCATTTACACCATAGGGTGGCGACGCTTACGTCATCGATACAAAGATTTCACCCCACCCAAGGCACAACTGCGTCATCGTCGACAACTGGCTACCGATTGGCGCTTGATCTCATATTTGAGCGGGCTGGTTCTGATAGGCGTAACCCTTATGTCCCCCCTGGATGTGTTTGGGGGGCAATTTTTCTTTGTCCATATGATTCAGCACTTGATGCTGGTCATGGTGATTCCCCCGCTTCTGCTGATTGCCAATCCCTTTCCCTTTTTTCTGTGGGGCTTGCCGCTGGCAATCCGGCCTCCTGTGGCCCGCTTATTCAACCCAGAATCAACCTTCAGACATGTTTTGCGTAGTATAACCCAACCAGGTCTGGTCTGGTTGATTTTCATTGCTGTCTTCCTGGGGTGGCATGATCCCAATCTTTACAATGCTGCCTTGCAGAACGATTGGGTTCACGATCTGGAGCATATCACTTTTTTTGGAACGGCGATGCTTTTCTGGTGGCATGTTATGCGGGTTGGCCCTCGAATTCATCCCCGCTTTACCCGGGGCGCGCGTATCGCTTACCTGCTGGTTACCGTGCCGGTCAATATGTTGACCGGGGTTTTTATTGCTTTTAGTACTGAGCCAATCTATACTTATTACACAACCGTGCCCCGTATCGGGGGGATGACGGTGATACAAGACCAGATGGCAGGCGGATTGATTATGTGGATACCGGGGAGTATGATGTATATCTTTGGGGCCTTGTTTATCATCTCCAAGTGGGTTCAGGCTGAAGCCGATAAACAACCCTTGCCAGATTCCGAGTGGGCTACCGACGAGGCGATGATTGCCCCAGGTTGGGAGAAGTGAAGTTTTTACGGATTGTTTTGTTCTGTGGCTTGGTTCTTATTTTTAGCTACTTTACAGAGGTAGTTGGAGCGCACGGAGGCGGGACCCCGCAACTGACCAACGCAATCGCAGGGCCGTATTGGGTATCGGTGTGGACACAGCCCAACCCTCTACAGGTAGGAGTAGTACACTTCACCGTGGCTGTTTCTGAGGCTCCGGTCTCCGGCGCAGTTCAAGGAGAAGCAGGGCCACCGGTATTAGGGGCTACCGTCGAACTTCGTCTCGAATCGGAAAATAGCCCCAGTCCAACCCTGGTTGTCCAGGCTACCCACGAATCCGCGGTCAACAAACTCTTTTACGAAGCCGACTTGGAATTATCTGCTGCAGACTACTGGCACGTCACAGTTATGGCCGAAGGCCCGGCTGGTTCTGGCAGCGCCGATTTCGATATTGAGGTTATTCCTGCGAGGTCGAACCGGCTCTGGCTGGTGGGTGGATTTGGTGTGATTCTCCTGCTGGCCGGTTGGGCTGTGCAACGGTGGTTTTGGAAGCGACAAATTAATGGCTGATATTAATAGCGAAAATCGTTTAGCAGGAACTTCATCACAATCGCCCACTTGGCCTTTTCCCCTGATATTGTTTAGTCGTCAGTGGTGGCTGGCTACGCTGTTGGTGTTGGTAGCAATGGGCGTGATGATACGGTTGGGCTTTTGGCAGCTTGATCGTTTGGACCAACGCCGGGCACGCAATGCCGAAATCACCCAGAAGTTGTCATTGCCTCCACTGCCTTTATCCGATAAAAATTCTTTACCAAATGACCTGGCCCAATTAAAAGATCGTCGGGTCATGGCTACGGGCGAGTTCGACTTTTCCAATCAAGTGGCTTTGAAATTGCAGAATTGGGAAGGTGCGCCGGGCTCATACCTGATTACGCCGCTTGTCCTCGAGGATAGTCAGCAGGCAGTGTTGGTGAGCCGGGGCTGGATTCCGCAAGAAGAAGCCTCACCGGAGCAATGGTCTCAATTTGATGAACCCGGGCCGGTAACCGTTACCGGCTTTGTGATTTTATCCGAAGCGTTGCCGCAAAACGTAGAAGATACGGTTGGTACACCGCAACGCGAATGGTTTCGAGTAGATATTGAGGCGATTCAGAGCCAGCTACCTTACGAAATACTACCTGTTTACATCCAGCAGTCGCCGCCTGACAGTGGCAATACAACTCTGCCATATCGCATTGAGCCTAATGTAGAGCTAACCGACGGCCCGCATCTGGGCTATGCCATCCAATGGTTTATCTTTGCCTTGATTTTAGGCGGAGGCTATATAAAATTTATTAGCAAAGAAAGGGCCAAAGGTTCTCAATAGCCATAAATTTGGAAAACGAAGAACTGAATTTTAGGAAAATGTATCTATGAAATGGACTCGACTAGACCGGATTTTTACCAGTCTGGCTTTAATCATCATCTTATTTGCGGCTCATAATTTGTTTCTTGGAAAGGCCCAGGCCCATGGCCCTACTGGAAGCAGTAAAATTAGGGTTAATAATGAACAAATCGGCCCTTATACCTTGCTGGTGGCAACTTCACCGGAGACAATCGTGGTAGGCCCAATGAGCGTTTGGGTGCGCGTAGCGGATAACGAGAGCGACAGTCTTCTCCGCGATGCCGTGGTAATGATAGAAGCCACACCTGGCAGTGGTGGTTCAAGCGTAACTGTTCAAGCCACCCATGAACATGCCGGTAATGCTTTTGATTACGTGGCCCATCTTGATATCGAAGACTCTGGGCAGTGGGACTTCACCGTGACTGTGGAGGGCGATCCGGGGCAAGCCGATGTCAGCTTTAGCGATATGGTTAGAGGAGGATTGCCCACTAATTTGATTGTAGCCCTGGGGGTTTTTCTTGTAGTGGTAGTGCTGGTTGTGGGGCTTTTTCTGGCGCGGCAATCCGCGTTGATGCCAGATGAAATGGAACAAGCATGATGTGCAGAGATGCTGGCTACATATAAGGTTGTTTGACAATGGCAATCCTTCCTATATAATTTCTTGTTATGACCTTAATGCGCGCGTCCCAGCAAGTCACGGCCTTGTTTCTTCTGATAATCTTAGGGGGAAATTTTTTCCTCTCGGTATTTTGGCCCCAGTGGCGTCTGTCGCTTGTCTGGCACGAGCACATTATCATTGGCTATTTCCTGGCTGGGAAGATCATCACGCCCATCGCCATGCGCAAGATAGGTCCGAACTTCCCTCCGCCGATGTGCAGGTCGTTTCCTCTGGTAAAAATACTAAGATTATCTCTCTCTACCAATCTCTGGTTGGGGATGGGACGGTCCTCAGTTTTGGCATGCAATTACTCTGGCTCACTGAATGGCCGACTCTATCGGAATTTTCTCCCCTTGTCCGGCCCCTTGAAATGGTATCATTGACTTTGGCAAGTGCATGGCTTCCGCCGCCTGATAGACCCCCTACACCTCTCTTCAATAAATCCTGACTTCATCAAGTAGCTACATTCATGTCGAAAATACATTAGGTCTAAAAGTTCATCTTTTGGACGATGATTATATTGAAACTGAGAGGGATATTATGTCAAAATATATAACGATTATAAGCTTAACTTTATTTATAGGTATTCTCAGCGCCTGCCAGCCCACACCGGATTCTGCTGAGATTCAACAGCTTCAACAACAAGTCACCTCCCTTGAGTCACGCCTGGATGAACTAAACCAGGGTGCTGATGTTAGTGGTTTAGAGACTCGTCTGGATGCCTTAGAATCGCGTCTTGGAGAGCAAGGGGCAAACGTCAACCCTGACACCGGAGCAAACGATCAGGTTTTTCAGGTTACAATTGCCTCTTACCTGATGGACACAGCGGGTTTCCATGACCTGGATGATCGCATCAATAGCCGGAGCTTTACTGATCTTGGGCGGAATCCCGCTTATCTGGCGCGAGCCTCTTAAAGAAACGCTTTGGTCAAAGCTACCCACAATAGAGACATCGTCCATGTCCATTTCAGTGACAAGCTTAATTGGCGGGATGATCGTTTTGGTTGGCCTGGTGGTAGCCTTCGCTTCGATGCCGGCGTTGCTGGCCCGTATCAACCCTGCTGGCCAGCAAATTCCATCCAGTCCAAGCTCCATTGCTGCCGGTGCGGAACTCTTTCAAGAAAACTGTACGGTTTGTCATGGTGTTGAAGGGCTGGGTGATGGCCCAAATGCAGCCAATCTTAGACCACCACCAGCCAATTTGCGTATCCATGTGCCTCTGCATAGCGATCGGGATTTGTTTGGTTTTATCAGCCAGGGAGTTTCTGGCACAGCCATGCCTGTCTTTGGGCAGAGCCTTACCCGTGAGGAGATTTGGCATTTGGTTAATTATTTACGAGACAAATTTGGACAACCGTAACAATTGAATAAACTAATTTAATCGTTTTTAATAATGAAAAAATTGTATTAGTGCAAAATGTAACATACTTTTTGCCATGTAATTTTCATCGTGATATAATCCTCCGCATTACGCTTTAAGGAATGTAGAAGGGAGATTGAGTTTATGGCGAGAAGGACCTCGGAAGAAATCTTGGCTCAGCGAGACGCCTGGATGGCCAGAAAAGCCGCCAGAGAAGCTGGAGAAGATGTTCCTTTAATACCGCCCCTAAAACCCGGTGAGGAACCCCCTGAGCTAGAAGCGCCTGAAGCCGAGCCTGAACAAGAGACTGCTGAGGCCGAACCTGTAGCTGCTGAAGCTGAACCGGCTCAACCCGCCGCCGAGGAAGAAGCTCCCGCGCCCGCAGTGGTGCCGGAAAAACCGAAAGGCAAGCGGACCCCAGAGGAAATTAGAGCACAACGAGAGGCATTTATGGCTGCCAGGGCTGCCAAAGCGGCTGGAGCCGCTGCTCCGGCGCCTAAGGCCGAAGCACCTGCGCCCGCGCCCGCTGCTGCGGCAAAACCGGCTGCGCCGAAAGCTGCTCCTAAGCCAAAGCCCAAACCTAAACCTAAGGCGGCGCCCGCGCCCGAAGAACCACTGGGTCCGATAAACCGGCGTGAATTTCTAAATTATGCCTGGTTGGCCTCGATCGCTCTGTTCACGGCAGAGTCAGTTGGCCTTTCGCTTTGGTTTGCTTTCCCAAACTTCTTACCAGGTCAGTTTGGGGGTATCTTTCCCGTAGGTGTGGCAAGCGAAGTAGTGCCAGAGGTTAATTCTGGGCCTGTGGCTTATACCGACGGTAAATTCTGGCTGGTGAACGTTGACAAGGAAGTTGATGGCGAACCCAGAAAAGGCGTTTTGGCCCTTTTTAAGGTTTGTACCCATTTGGGCTGTCTTTACCAATGGAAAGATGTAACGTTTCGCTTTGAGTGCCCTTGCCACGGGTCGAAGTTCCAGTTGACAGGTGATTACATCTCCGGCCCGGCCCGACGCAGTTTGGACCGCTTTGTTATCAGGACGTATGCTCCGGATGATATTAAGTTTCAAAACCCGTTGGCAGAGACTGATATGAATGGAGGCCCTTTGATTGTAAATGAGGGTGACTTTGTGGTTGTTGACACCGGGGCGAGAATTTTTGGCACATCTGATATTACACCTGCTTAGACTTTATCCGTAAAATGGTGAAGTACGGAATTTGTTCCGCCAAAATTTGCAGACTTCAGTCTGCACTCCAATTTCCGGCTAGACAGTTAGTTGATTTCAATAGAGGCGTAAAGCCTTACGCCCCTACCAATGCTTCTTACAGAAGAGTGCGACAGTGCCATCAGGATGGCAACGATAATGAAAATTGCCGTACCTACGGCAATCGTACGATTGCCGTAGGTACAAATTCTATTTTCAGAGGAGAAGATTAGATGTATATTCCCGGATCGGGTTTTTTCAATCATCTGGCCGATAAAGGCTTGCGGCAAGCCGTTTCCGATAAAATTGAGGAAACTACACGAGCCGTCTTGGCCGGTATTGGCGTCAAAGAAGCCCGCGCTTTACTCAGAGGCGATCCCCCCACTGAGAAGCCAAACCCTCGTTACCGGGCACAGGTAAAATCATTTACCCTGCACTTGCGTCCCAAATTTTATCAAGAAGGAGCGACCTGGTTTACCCATACCTTCCGCCTGGGTTTTCTCTCAGTCTTCTTCTTTGTGGTTGAGACCATTACCGGCTTAATCTTAATGGTCTATTATACCCCCTCGCCCGATGTGGCTTATTCTGATATGATCAATATTTTAAGCAACGTCAACTACGGAAAGTTCTTGCGCGATATGCATCGCCTGGGAGCCGAGTTGATGGTTATTGTGGTGGCGCTACACATGGTCAGGGTTTACTTCACCGGGTCCTATAAACACCCCCGGCAATTCACCTGGTTGACAGGGGTAGTTTTGTTGCTTGTGACTCTTTTCCTCAGCTTTAGCGGCTACTTGCTCCCCTGGGACCAGTTGGCTTTATGGGCAGTGACGATCGGTACTAGTATGGCCGATGCGGCTCCCCTGGTTGGCCCGCAGTTGAACCTGATTTTGCGTGGTTCGCAAGACATTAGCGCAGGAGGCTTGCTGCGCTTTTATTTACTGCATATATTCCTGTTGCCTCTGGTGGCGATTATCTTTATCAGTGTCCACTATTACAAAGTGGCCCGCGAACACAGCATCTCGCTGCCCGCGGCCATCGAAGAAGGTGAAGCCCCTCCGGCAAAAGTTGCGGCGGCCAAACGTAGAATCGATATCTTGCCCGATCTGATTACCAGTGAAATCATGTGGATCACCCTTACCTTGGCTGGTATGGTCCTCTTTATGGCCTTCGTTTACTCAGCCGCCCTGGAAAGCCATGCCAACCCTTTAAAGACGCCCTTACATACAACCGCTCCCTGGTACTTCTTATGGTTACAGGGTATGCTTAAATTGGGCGACAAAACCTGGTGGGGCGTGATATGGCCCACCGTTATCTTCCTGATACTATTTGCTGTGCCCTATATTGATCCCGGTCCCAGTCGCCTGGCAAAAAATCGCAAAGCTGGTATTACGGCTGGGGTGGTGGTTGCAATCTCTATCGTAGTCTTGACTTTTATGGGTACGGGCCTTTGGGGGGTGCCGGCGCCGCCTGCGGAGGAAATAATACAGGAGTTTATCCCTGAGGAGGGGGTTGGTCTGGTCAGGGAGCTTGGCTATGCGGGTTTGCCAACAGGTAGTGCTTTGCCAGCTTTCCTTTGTGACCGGACTAATCAGATTGATACAGAGATTCCTGTGGATTATATACCGGGTGGCGTTTATGATGTTTCTGACCCAACAACTTACCCTGGCGGCGAGATGAACCATGTCTTGGCGGAGTTGCGTGATGCTGTAGACAGGGAAAGCAATAAACGAGGTAACAATTTCTTTGATGGAAATCTTCAATTTACTGTTCAGGATTGGCAAAGTGACCTTAAAAGAGTATCGGTGATTGTCACCTGGTTAGAAATTCCAGAAGGGAGTACCGACAACATCGCTATAAGTAAATGCTTTGAAAAAGTGTTATATTTCCAACAAAAGTCCGACTACGATCTCTTGGAATGGACGGTTGGCCGATGATTTATACAAGAATTCTGATTGGCCTTATCGCCATTTTAGTTACTATCGCAACTATTGTTTTTATTGGTATTAACGAACCAGATCGTCAAGATGAATTTAAGGGTGCCTTTCTGGGACGGTCGATTGAGGTTGGGGCTGGGGTCTTTGAGCAGTACTGTTCCCCTTGTCATGGCCTCAAAGGCCAAGGTTCTCCTCGTGCGCCCCAGATTAACAGCAAGGAATTTTTTGAGAATCGTCTCCGAGATCTAGGCTACGCTGGCACTATGGAAGCCTATCTGACTTTGACCATCCGGGGTGGACGTCCTGTAAAATCTGATCCGAAGTGGCCCCAGAATATGCCCACATGGAGCGTTGATTTTGGCGGACCTTTGCGCAACGATCAGATCGGAAATGTGGTTGATTTTATTATGAGTTGGGAAAAAGATGCGCCTTCGGTAGGCACAGAGCCTGCAGCCATTACGGCTGTGGGGGATACTCCGGAGGAACGTGGCCGCAGCTTGGTTGAAGTTGGGGCTGGCTGTATCGCCTGCCATACGATTGGCGGTACTGGTGGGTCTGTAGGGCCGAATTTGACCAACGTTTACGCCGAAAAGGGTCCGGATTACATCCGCGAGTCAATACTGATGCCTAGTGCAGTCATTGCCGAAGGTTTCAGCGATGGTATTATGCCCCAAACTTTCGGCCAGACCCTCACCGAGGAAAATATTAATGATATTATAGCCTATCTCAAGTCCGTAAGCGGCCAGTAGCTTACAGTTTGCTTAATCATTGCAAAGGGCGGTTGCTGGAAGGCAACCGCCCTTTTTGTTTCCTTACGCTTATCAAGACTTCGGAAGTTTTGAACGGGCCGTTTTAACAACAGATTGTGAGATTATTAAAACACTTAGCCCACAGAAATTGATCTCGGAAACTTCCGAAGTCTAAGGTACGTAAGTTAAGTTATCTAACCCATATCAAACATCTCTTGGAACTTCATAGCCAGGGTCATATCACCTTGTAGCTTTATTTTCCCAGACATAAAGAGACTCATCGGGTTGGCCTCACCCTTTGATAGAGCCACGTAATCACTGGCAGCCATGCTCAAGGTTAAATCAGGTGAGGGCGCTTCACCTTCTCCAGCCGATAACTGACCGTTAGCAATCTTAATTTGCCAATTGCCTCCTCCCTCGCCACTGAGGTTGAGTTGAATAATGGCGGTAACATCGCTGGCTTTTTCGGGTCGGAAAGCGTCTGGCATTTTGCTGAATATTTCGTTTAGATCATCTGCTACACTCATAGCAAGTAGACTCCTTGAAGTTTATGATGTATCAAAGTATAGCCTACCCCACATTGCCTGTCAACGAGCGCAAAAAGATTGTGGCTTATTAAGTTGACGATGTTCGATCAAACAAGTAGAATAGACCGAATCATTATGATGACTCGTTCCCATGCTCAGCGTGGGAACGGGTTGGTATCGTCTGAATCATTACTATTAATCACAGGTGAATATTATGGAGTTAAAAGTAACCACGTGGGATCGAGAAGAACCTCCCACAGAGGAAGATTTGAAAGCAGAGCTTGATGAACAAGAATTGCGAATATTTAATTGGTCAAGCCCTCCCGATGGCATTTTCGCCGGTCATACCCACGGATATCATAAAATACTCTATGTGGTAGATGGAAGCATTAAGTTTGAGTTTCCGACCAGGCATGAAACTGTTAGTTTAAAGGCTGGTGATCGGCTTGAACTTCCTGCCGGTATTCGACACAATGCTGTTGTTGGTATCGATGGAGTGGCCTGCCTGGAAGCCCATATTTACTAATAGCCAGCCATTTAATAGACGGAGTCTCGTCAAATGAGTAGCAACTCTTCGACAGATTACCATCTTACAATCCATGATTTTCCCGTGAGTGAACGGCCACGGGAACGATTGCAGCATTATGGAGCCGCCGCACTCTCGAATGCAGAATTATTGGCGATTCTGTTGCGAGTTGGTACGCCCGGCGAAAATGTTGTGGCCCTGAGTACCCGGCTTTTGAAGGAATTTGGCGGTTTGGGTGGTCTGTCCAAAGCCAGCTTTAGCGACCTGACCCGTATCAAAGGGATAAGCATCGCAAAAACGGCTCAACTTAAAGCTGCTCTGGAATTGGGGCGTCGCCTGCTCTTAAGTTCCCCAGATTCGAGGCCCCAAATTACCTCACCTACCGACGCGGCCAACTTACTGATGCTGGAGATGGGCAGTTTAGAACAAGAGCATCTGCGTACGATTTTGCTCGATACAAAAAATAGAGTTTTAGCCAGCCCCACAGTTTATGTGGGCAATGTAAACTCCTCTATTATTCGGGTATCGGAGATTTTCCGTGAGGCTGTCAGGCAAAATGCCACGGCTATTATTGTGGCCCATAATCATCCTTCCGGCGACCCAACACCTTCCTCGGAAGATGTCCAGGTAACACGCTCAATGGTTGACGCCGGTTCACTCTTGGGCATAGAGCTACTGGATCATTTGGTGATTGGTCATCAACGATTTGTAAGTTTGAAAGAGCGTGGTTTAGGGTTTGACTAGACAAGCAAATAATATCATTACAGGATTGAGGGTGTAGTCGATATGACTGTATCCTATTTCATTTTTGTTTAGGGGCGGAAACCACCCACCTAACGGCATTATCTACAGCGGAGGTTATTGGGTAATATTTTGCAAATCATACGCAGAATGTTATACTTTTGCCGGTTGGCTAAGAATATCTTTCCTAAAAGTTTAGCAGGCTCATTTGTGATAAGTGAGATGCGGGAATCAAACTCTGTAGGGTCTGCATAGAGAAAAGTGATCGAGAGAGGAAAAGAGACTTTATGGCTTCATTGAAAAATGGCCAAAATCTTGGCAATGGAAGTCCTTCCATGAATCCCATTGCCTGGCGCATAGAGCGGATGAACGAACGGGTGCGTTCTGCTAAAGAGCAGGACCTCTACCTATATTTGCAAGCTGCGGATGAAGTGGATGGGGCTTATGTAACTATTAATGGGCGGAGAATGCTACAATTTGCCTCCTATGCATATTTAGATTTATTGGGGCATCCAAAGATTAGAGCAGCGGCTCAAGCGGCTCTGGAGGAGTTTGGACCGGGAACCCACGGGGTAAGGGTTTTGGCAGGGACTACCCGTTTGCATGTCGAACTGGAAGAGAGGGTTGCCAAGTTCAAAAATGCGGAAGCAGCTATGGTCTTATCGAGTGGCTATGTCACTAATTTGGGTACAATTGCGGGTCTCCTTGGCCGTAATGATGTAGTCATCTCCGACAAACTCAATCACGCCAGCATTGTTGACGGTTGTCTCCTTTCTCGAAGCAAATTTGTCCGGTTTGAGCATAATGACATGGAGTCGTTGGAAAAGAAGTTAGCTGAAGCGCCTAAACAATCGGGGAAGCTGGTGGTTGTCGATGCAGTCTTTAGCATGGATGGCGACATTATTAACTTACCTGAAGTTATCCGACTCTGCCGCAAGTATGATGCCATGCTCATGGTCGATGAAGCGCACTCCATTGGCGTTTTGGGTGAGACGGGCCACGGTATTTTAGAGCATTTTGGCCTTGAGCAGGAAGATGGCATCGATATTAAAATGGG
>Ga0210124_1000267_pt1 | contig 28218 bp, 18 predicted proteins | sample Muzzi_PWC_D2_FD_185554 | JGI IMG/M metagenome (GOLD analysis project Ga0210124, IMG submission 185554) | Wetland microbial communities from San Francisco Bay, California, USA, that impact long-term carbon sequestration - Muzzi_PWC_D2 (SPAdes) | ecosystem: Environmental > Aquatic > Marine >... | reverse complement strand
CCGGGTTGAACCGCATGGCCAATGGGGATGCGTCTCCGTTGGCGGACATCTGGTCGCACAGCGCAACGGTCACGGCGATGCACCCGATCGGCGGCCGGCATGTCGGGTGGGAGGACATCCGGGAATCGTTCGCCCAGGTGGCCGGAGCGGCCTCGGACGGGAAGATCGAACTGAAGGACCAGCAGATCCACGTCGCCGGCGACATGGCCTGCGAAACCGGCGTCGAGAACGGGACGTTCAAGCTCGGAGGACACCCGGTCAGCATCGAGCTTCGTGTCACGAACGTCTACCAGCGGGAAGCCGGAGCGTGGAAGATGGTCCACCACCACACGGACGTCTCGCCGGCGATGCTGGACGTGCTCAAGCGACTGTGAAGCCGGTCCGGGGGGCCCGTCGCGGCCCCGACGGCCCGGCTACAGAATCCCGGCCCTCCCGCCCTCGCGTTGGCGGGAGAACGCGGGGTAGGCCTCCAGGGTCCCGGACCCGGCGCGCGGGCCGGCTTCGCCCTCCCCGCCCGCCCGCAAGATGATTAGCGCGCGTCCGAGACCGCGCACAAGCGCCCCCATGTTCAAGAAGGCCCTGGCGCATCACCGCTGCCTCGTGACGGCGGACGGGTTCTACGAGTGGCAGCGGGAGGGGCGCTGGAAGCAGCCCTTCTTCATTCGGCTCAAACGCGGGGAGCCGTGCGCTCGCTAGGATGCCGGCCACCGGTTCCGGAGGCCGTCCAGCCGCCCGCTCCGTCAACCGACTGGTCGTGGCTCAGGCAGGCCCAGGCCAGCGAACTTGGGGCCCTCACGCTAACCTGGCGACTGGTACAACAACTGGGGGCAGGTCAACCTTGGCGGTACCGGAAGACGCCCCCCCAGACCGGATCATGAGATCGGGTGACCTCGCACCGCGCGGACCGGACGGATACCGCGGCATCCCGAGCGAATGACTCAGAACTGGTAGTAGAGAAACTCGCTGACCTTGATGAGGTTCCCGATGGAGACGGACGCGATCGCGCTGGCAAATACCAGCCAGGGGAGCGTGGGACGCCACTTTCTCCATTGCTCTCCGGACCGGGACGCCTCCGCCTGAGGACCGTCGGCGGCCACTGACGCGGAATAGCCAAGCAGCTGATGTGTGGCGGGCAGCCCCAGGACGATCACGAACCCCACCGCCAGAAAGGCCATGGTACGCCTCGAAACCTCTTCCAGTCCGGTCAGGCCGTTGGCGCCGAACATGGCGGAGAGCATCGACACGGCCCCGTCAAAGCTTTCCACCCGAAAGAACACCCAGCCGATCACCACCGCCACAAAGGTCAGCGCGCGTGCCGCCCAGGTTCCAACAGCGGTCGGTCCCGCGGTGTCGGGCGCGAAACGCCGTCGCACCGCATGCCAGCCGTGGTTGACGACCAGGTAGAGGCCGTGCAAACCGCCCCAGACCACGAATGTCCAACTGGCGCCATGCCACAGCCCCCCGATCAGCATGGTCACCATAACGTTGACATATCGCCGGGTTCGGCCCCGCCGGTTGCCGCCCAACGGGATGTACAGGTAATCCTTCAGGAACCGTGACAGCGTCATGTGCCAGCGGCGCCAGAACTCGATGATGTTGACCGCCTTGTAGGGCGAGTTGAAGTTCAAAGGGATGCGGATTCCGAACAGCAACGCCAGGCCAATCGCCATATCCGAATACCCGGAAAAGTCGAAATAGATCTGAAACGTGAAGGCCAGGCTCCCGATCCAGGCGCTCGCGAAGCTCAGCGCCGAGCCGCCGTCCGCCGCGGTGAACACCGGGGTGGCGTACGTGGCGAGGGTGTCGGCGAGGATGACCTTCTTGAACAGCCCGATGGAAAAGGCCGTCAACCCCATGGCAATGCAATACGGGTCGGCCGACAGGACACCCGGTTTCCTGAACTGGGGGAGAATCTCCTTGTGGTGGACGATGGGCCCCGCGATGAGCTGGGGAAAGAACGACACGAACAGGCAGTAATCCAGGAAGCTGTGCTCCTCCGTCTCGGCGCGGTACGCATCGACCAGATAGGTCACCTGCTGAAACGTGAAAAAGGAGATGCCGATGGGCAGGATCACCGGGGCGAGCTCCAGTGAGGAGCCGACGACCTGGTTCAGGTTGTCGACAAAGAAATTCGCGTACTTGTAGTACCCCAATAGCGCCAGGTTCGCGGCAACTCCGAGAGCGAGCACCGCGCGCCCCGTCCTGTGCCGACCGGCATGGTTGAGCGCGCTGAGCCGCAGGCCGATCTGGTAGTTGGCCAGGATGGAGCCGAGAATCAAGAGAACGTAAGGGGGGTTCCACCAGGCATAATAAATGAGCGACGCGACCGCCACCCAAAGGATCGAGAGGCGCTTCGACGCCACCCTTCCCACGACAAAGAAGCCGAGTACGGTGACGGGCAGGAACACAAAGATGAAGCTGTAGGAATTGAAGAGCATTTCGGGCGCTACGGACGCTCGGTTACCCCGCACGACTTCAGGACCGGCGCCAACCCCTGGGCGAAGCGGCGCCCCCACAGCTCCGAACTGGCCGGGGTCATGTGGTGGCCGTCAAAGGTCCGCAGTCCCCGCGGTGACGGTAGTACGAAGTACGCGCCGACCATCTCCGCCAGGGACGAGGCGATATCCGGAGGGTAGCTCGACGAGGGAGAGCTCGTGGGCACGGAGGTGAATACAAGGCATGTACGGGGCCCCACGACACGCTCCTTGAAGCGCCTGGCCATGGGCAACAGCTGCCAAGCCGTGTTCCGGGCGATCTGCCGGGACACGTGGGTGACGATAATCGGCCATGCTGGGACGTCACCCTCCGCCCAGTAGTTCCTCCTTTCCCATACGCCGTTGATCCGCGATCGGAAGATGGTCTTTGCAGCGCCGCATAGCTGATCCGCAAGCCATTGCCCGGAGGTGCCGTTGCAGACCCACTGATGGATGGCCTGCTGTACCGTCTTGTATCGATACGCGATGCGGGTCTTCAGCGTGTTTCGGCGCAAACGTCGCCACGGTGCTGTCGTTCGGTCGGTGAAGAATTCGTCGACGTTTACGATAATGACCCTTGGACGGATGCCATACCGCTCCAGCATGGCTTGCGGGAATCGGAAATTCTCTCCATAGGCGAATCCGAACAGGAAATGGCGCAGGTCGTTGGCGCTGAAGAAGTCCCCTAACGCCTGGGAGCCGAACGCATCCTGGGTTCTCGAGTTCCCGAGGATCACAACGTCGGCCCGCCTCAGGTTCGCGATGCTCTCGCCATCGAGACCATAGTAGAAGAGGCCGTGTTCGTAGTCCCCGAACGCCTCGCTCGTGTCGTCGCTGTTCCGGCAATACGCCAGATAGTACGCGTCCGAATAGCCGGTGCCATCACATTTCGCGATCTTGAAGTTGTTGATCGCCGTGATCGAGGTCGATGCGAAGACGGTGATGACAAGGAATGCGAGGATGTAGGACTTGGGCGACAGGATGGGTTTGCGCATGCCTCGCCGGCGGGAACCCCCTTCGCCTTGTCGGGGGGACGTTGGGACCTCGCGTCAGCGGGCCATTGTACTGGAACCGAATCCGGGCTTCACCCGAATTCGCAGACACTTCGGTCGAGGGGCAATCCAGCCGGTCCCGGGGTGAGGGGATCGGGTCAACGAGGACTCCGATGGCAGGTTGGCCCGGCCGGCGGACCGTATGCGCGGGTGGCTGGCAGGCGTCGGCGAAACGGGGCCGGGAGCGATGCGTTGGACAACGACGTGAAACCCCTTGGGAGGTGGGTCCGGCGCTCCCTGCCCGCGCGCAGGACGGGGCCGGCCCGCCGATGTCCCTCGCCGCGCTTCTTGCTCGGCTCCGCCTGGTGGGCCTCGGGGAGGACCGTTGCGAGGCGGGGCCGCCGGATCTTGAGCCTTTCGGTCCGGCGATCCCGAGGGACCCCCGTGTAGCGCGCTTCAGCCGCGGGGATCCGGGGCACCGGTCCGGGTTCGACGATGCGACCCAGCCACCCCGGACCGCGGGGGAACCCGCCGGGTTGCCCGCCCCACAAGAACGAAGCGTTCGCTGAGGGATTTGTCGCGTACCGGACAGCTTTCGTCGGGACGCGACAACCCGGTACGTGGTCCAACCCACTGTAACACAAAAGAAATTAGCCCGTGGCACGGTCCTTGTCTAGTCCCGGGGCACGCGGCCGCACTGTCTGCGGCGGCGAACCGGAGGAGACATCCATGCGACGCGGGTTCCTGAGGGCGGGGCACTGGCCCACGCTGTTCTCGGCCTTTCTCTACTTCGATATGAGCTTCATGGTCTGGGTCATGCTCGGGCCCCTGGGGGTCCACATCGCCCGCGACCTGGGCCTCTCCCCGGCCCAGAAGGGCTTGATGGTGGCGATCCCGATCCTGTTCGGGGCCCTGCTGCGCGTGCCCCTGGGGACGCTGGTGGACCACCTGGGCCCGCGGCGCACCGGCCAGATCGGCCAGGGGATCGTCCTGGCGGCCCTGGCCTGGGCGTGGCTCGCCGGGCTGCCCACCCTGGGTGCGGTCTACGCCATGGGCGTGCTGCTGGGGGTGGCGGGGGCCAGCTTCGCCGTCGCCCTGCCCCTGGCCTCCCGCTGGTACCCGCCGGAGTACCAGGGCATCGCCCTGGGGATCGCGGGGGCCGGCAACTCCGGGACGGTGTTCGCCGCCCTGTTCGCCCCCAAGCTCGCCAACCTGGTGGGCTGGAACACGGTGTTCGGCCTGGCCCTGATTCCCCTGGCGATCACCCTCGTCGCATACTCCCTCATGGCCAAGGACAGCCCCGATCAGCCCGCGCGGCAGTCCCTGGCGCAGTACTTCAAGGTGCTGGCGGATGTGGACACCTGGTGGTTCATGTTCTTCTACTCGGTGACCTTCGGCGGCTTCGTGGGCCTGGCGGGGAGCCTGGTGATCTACTTCAACGACCAGTACGGCCTGGAGCCGGTGACGGCCGGCTACTTCACCGCCCTGTGCGTCTTCGCGGGCTCCATGGCCCGCCCCGTGGGGGGCTGGATGGCGGACCGCCTCGGGGGGATCCGCTCCCTCCAGGGGCTCTATGCGGTGGTGGCGACGTGCATGACCCTGATCAGCTTCAGCCCGCCGTCCAAGTGGGCCGCCCTGGGGATCTTCTTCGTGGGGATGATGGGTCTCGGCATGGGCAACGGCGCCGTGTTCCAGCTCGTCCCGCAGCGCTTCCGCAAAGAGATCGGCGTGATGACCGGCCTGGTGGGCATGGCCGGCGGCATCGGGGGCTTCTGGCTGGCGTCGTCCCTGGGCTTCTCGAAGCAGTACCGGGGCGACTACCAGCTCGGGTTCCTGATCTTCGCCGCCCTGGCCGCGGTAGCCCTGGTCGGCATGGTGGCGGTCAAGACCCGCTGGCGCACCACCTGGGGCTCGTCCGCCGTGACCACGGCCCGGGTCTGACGTGAGGCCCGCGGTCACCACCCGCACCGGCCCGGCGCCCCGGGCGGCCGCGGACCCCTCCGGGGGTCCGCGGATCGCCCTGGGGCAGGCCAGCCTCACCGGCCGGCGGGAGCGCAACGAGGACTTCCACGGCTGCATCACTCCCGACGGCGAGGCCCTGCGCGCCAAGGGGATCTGCGCCGTGGTGGCGGACGGCGTGGGTGGCGCCCTGGGGGGCCTGGAGGCGGCCCAGAGCGCCGTCCGGTCGTTCCTGCTGGACTACTACAGCACGCCCCCCACGTGGGGCGTGCCGGTCTCGGTGTACCGGGTGCTGGAGGCGGTCAACCGCTGGGTCCACGCCGAGGGGCGCCGCAACCCCCGGCTGGCGGGCATGGCGACCACCTTCTCGGCCTTGGTGCTCAAGGACCGCCACTACCACACCGCCCACGTGGGCGACTCCCGCATCTACCTGATGCGGGGTGACGCCTTCAGACGCCTGACCACCGACCACACCCGGGGGGTGCCGGGCCTGCCGGCGGCCCTGACCCGGGCCATCGGCCTGGACGCCTCGCTCCACCTGGAGACCCGCACCGCCGAGCTGGCGGTGGGCGACCGGTTCCTGTTCGTCACCGACGGCGCCAGCGACGTCCTGCCGGACGCGCGCCTGGCCGAGTTGCTCGGACCCGAAGATCCCCAGACCGCCTGCGACCGCATCGTGCAGGCAGCCTACGAGGCGGGCGGCACGGACAACATCACCGCCCAGGTGGTGGACGTCACGGCCCTGCCCGACCGCTCCCTGGCCGACCTGGGGGAGGGCATCCGCGACCTGCCGACCCTGGGCCGGCTGCCCAGCGGCCACACCCTGGACGGCTTCCGGATCGAGGCCCTGCTGCACCGGGGCCGGACCTGCTACGTGTACCGGGCGCGGGACGAGCGCACGGGGCGGCGGGTGGCCCTGAAGTTCCTGCGCCAGCCCCCCACGGGCGATCCCGCGGCGCTGGACCGGTTCCTGCTGGAGGAGTGGGTGGGCCGGCGCGTGGACTCCCCCAACGTGGTGCGCGCGCTCCCCCTGGAGCCCGGCCGGCGCAGCGCCCTCTACTTCGCCCTGGACTACGTGGAGGGCGTCACCCTGGCCGCCCGGCTGGCCCGCCGGGGGGCCCTGCCGGCCGCCGACGTGGCGGAGATCGGCCGCCAGCTGGCCCGGGCGCTGTCCGACCTGCACCGGCTCGGTCTGTGGCACCGGGACGTGAAGCCCGAGAACGCCATCCTGGGCCCGGACGGCACCGTGACCCTGTCCGACCTGGGCACGATCCGGGCCGAGGCCCGTGACACCGGGCAGGCCCCCGCCGCCGGCCCGCCGGGCACCCCCAGCTACATGGCGCCCGAGCTGTTCCGGGGCGAGGAGGCCGGCGAGCAGGGCGACGTGTACGCCCTGGGGGTGACCCTGTACCACCTGCTGACCCGGCACTACCCCTACGGCGAGGTGGAGCCCTTCTCCCACCCCGCCTTCGGCGCCCCGGCGCCCGTGGCCCGCTACCGCCCCGACGTCCCGCCCTGGCTGGCCCGGGTGATCGAGACCGCCGTCGAGCGCGACCCCGGCCGGCGCTACCGCAAGATCACCGCGCTCCTGTACGACCTGGAGCACCCCGACACGGTGGCGGTGCCGGCCCGCCCGCTCCTGGAGCGCGACCCGGTCCGCTTCTGGCGCGGCGCCTGCCTCCTGATGGGGGCCCTGGCGGCGGCGCTGCTCGTGTTGCTGCTGCGCTGACCGCCCGTCCCGAGACAACCCACCGAAGGCCCCTTCCCGACGAGGTGAACGAATGACCCCCGTGCGACGCATTGCCCTGTCCGCCGCCCCGGCCCTGGCCCTCGGCCTCGCCCTGGCCCTGTCCGCCCCAACGCCCGCGCGGGCGGACGGCCTGACGGACGCCGTCCGCAGCGGCGCCGCGAGCCTGGACCTGCGCTACCGCTACGAGACCGTGGACCAGACCGGCATCGCCGACTCCGCCCGGGCCTCCACCCTGCGCGCCCGCCTGGGCTACACCAGCGCGGCGTTCCACGGCGTGAAGGCGATGGTGGAGTTCGAGGGCACCACCGTGGTGGACGGCGACGAGTACAACAACACCTTGAACGGCAAGACCACCCGCCCCGTGGTGGCCGACCCCCAGGGCACCGACCTGAACCGGGCCGCCATCCTGGGCTCTTTCGCGGGCGTGGACGCCACCCTCGGGCGCCAGCGCATCATCCTGGACAACGCCCGCTTCGTCGGCAACGTGGGCTGGCGCCAGAACGAGCAGACCTTCGACGCCGCGCGGCTCGACTGGAAGCCCCTCCCCGCCCTGTCGGGCACCTACGTCTACCTGTGGAACGTGGACGGCATCACCTTCGGCTACGCCCGCCACGACAGCCACCTGGTCCACCTGGCCTACGCCGTCCCCAAGGCCGGCAGCCTCACGGCCTACGGCTACCTGCTCAACAACGACGACGCCCCCGCCACCGGCAGCCGGACCTACGGCGCCCGCTACGCCGGGACCTACGACCTGGCGCCGGTGAAGCTCGGCGTCACGGCCGAGTACGCCGACCAGTCGGCGTTCGCCGGCTCCGGCCTGGGGGACTCGGACTACCTGCTCGGCGAGCTCGCGGGAACCCTCGCCGGGGTCACCGCCAAGGTGGGATACGAGGCCCTGGGGGGCGACGGCACCACCGCCTTTCAGACGCCCCTGGCCACCAAGCATGCCTTCAACGGCTGGGCCGACAAGTTCCTCAGCACTCCGGCGGCGGGCCTCGTGGACTGGATGCTCACCCTCTCCGGCGCGGTGGCCGGCGTGAAGCTGGTGGGCGTGTACCACGACTTCTCCGCCGACCAGGGGGGCGCCGGCTACGGCACCGAGGTGGACCTGCTGGCGGCCCGCCAGTTCGGCCCCCACACCCTGGGGATCAAGTACGCCGCCTACCGGGCGGACACCTTCGCCACCGACACCGACAAGCTGTGGGTGTTCGCCGGCACCGGGTTCTGAGGGCGGCCCCGTCCGCTCCCGCCCCCCGGCACGGCATCGTCCGGGCCGGTACGGCCTGGGCGGGAACGCGACGAAGTTGTCGGGTTCCCACGCCCGGCCGGGGCGGAGGGCCGGGGCCCGGGAAAAAAAGTAGCCCCCGTGGAATCAAGCCGTTGCCCGCGCCGAACGGTGGGGCCGGCACGGCGGGCATCGAAGTCGCTAGGACCCGGGGCCGACGGGACCGGTCCCGACGCGGGGTCCGGCGAAGGGAACGGCAGTGTTGGGGTTTCCGAACGACATCACCATCTTCCGGCGCGACTACCAGGACCGGGTGCCCAAGGTGCGCCCGAACCCGGTGGACGACTGGCGCTACACCACCTGCGGCTACTGCTCCACCGGCTGCGGGATCGAGGTGGGGGTGCGGGACGGCAGGGCCGTCACCGTGCGAGGCAAGGCCGGCCACCCGGTCAACGACGGCAAGCTCTGCCTGAAGGGCATCTGGGAGTTCGAGGCGATCAACGCCCCGGACCGCGCCACCCGCCCCCTGCTGAGGGACCGCCTGGACCAGCCCCTCGCCCCCGCCACCTGGGAAGCCGCCTTCGCCCGCTGCGCCCGGGAGTTCACCCGCATCCAGGAGGCCCACGGCCGCGACGCCGTGGCGGTGGTCTCCACCGGCCAGATCTACACCGAGGAGTTCTACACCCTAGGCAAGCTCGTGCGCGGCGGGCTCGGCACCAACAACTACGACGGCAACACCACCCTCTGCATGGCCTCCGCCGTGTCGGGCTACAAGCGCTCCTTCGGCGCCGACGGCCCCCCGGGGTGCTACGACGACTTCGCCCACACCGACTGCCTGATCGCCTTCGGCTCCAACCTGGTGGAGTGCCACCCGGTCATCTACTGGCGCCTGAAGACCGAGCTGGAGAAGCGCCGCTTCCCCGTGATCGTGGTGGACCCGCGGGTGACCGTGTTCGCCCAGATGGCGGACATCCACTTGGCCGTCAACCCGGGCACCGACGTCGTGCTGCTCAACGCCCTGGCCCACGTGATCCTGGCCGAGGGCCTGGCCGACCTGGACTACGTGGCGGCCCGCACCACCGGCTTCGAGGACTTCCGCGAGGTGGTGAAGGGCTTCACACCGGAGGCCGCGGCCCCCGTGTGCGGCATCCCCGCCGACACGATCCGGCGGGTGGCCCGCATCTACGGCCGGGCCGACGCCGCCATGTGCATCTGGACCATGGGCATCAACCAGTCCACCCACGGCTCCGACGGGGTGGTGGGGATCAACAACCTGTCCCTGCTCACCGGCAACGTGGGCCGCCCCGGCGGCAGCCCCCTGTCGATCACCGGCCAGTGCAACGCCATGGGCACCCGGGAGTTCTCCTCCTGCTCGGGGCTGCCCGGCTACCGGGTGCTGGAGAACCCGGACCACCGCCGCGAGATCGCCGATTTCTGGGGCGTGGACGAGGCCCTCTTCCCCGCGGCCCGGGGGCGGGCCATGACCGACATCTTTCCCGCCATCGAGGCCGGCGAGGTCAAGGCCCTGTGGCTCATCGCCACCAACCCCATGACCTCCATGCCCGACACCCACCGCGTCGCCCGCGCCCTGGCGCAGCTGGAGTTCCTGGTGGTGCAGGACGTCTTCCACCCCCTCCCCTCCGCCGAGTTCGCCCACGCCTTCCTGCCCGCCGCCATGTGGGCCGAGAAGGAAGGCTGCTTCACCAACAGCGAGCGCCGGGTGAACCTGGTGCGCAAGGTAGTCGAGCCGCCGGGGGAGGCGAGGAGCGACCTGGACATCTTCCTGGGGGTGGCCGACGCCATGGGCTTCACCCACCTGACGGCCCGCACCCCGGCCGAGGTCATGGCCGAGATGGCCCAAGTCAGCCGCGGCCGGCCCTGCGACTACTCGGGCATCACCTACGCGGCCCTGGAGGCCCAAGGCGGCGTCCAATGGCCCGCCCCCGCCCCGGGGCCCGGCGACGACGGCGCGGCCGAGGGCGCCCCCCGCCTGTACACCGACGGCGGCTTCCACCACCCGGACGGCCGCGCCCGCCTGATCCCCCTGCCCTTCACCGACGACAACGAGCGGCCCGACGCCGACTACCCCTTCTGGCTCAACACGGGCCGGGTGGTGGAGCACTGGCACACCCGCACCAAGACCGGCCGCATCGGCAACCTCAACAAGTTCTCCCCCATCCCCTACCTGGAGCTGAACCCCGAGGACGCCGCGCGCCTGGGGGTGGGCTCGGAGGACTTCGTGCGGGTGAGCTCGCGCCGGGGCCGGCTCGACGTGATGGTGCAGGTGACGGGACGGGTGGCGCCGGGCATGGCCTTCATTCCCTTCCACCACGCCCGGGGGGCGAACCTGCTCACCCTGGGGCTGCTGGACCCCCACTCCCGCCAGCCGGCCTTCAAGCAGAACGCGGTGCGCATCGAGCCGATCGAGCGCCCCGCGTCCATCCGGCAGGAGGCGTGACCCCGTGAGCGTGAACGCCCCCCCGGAGCGCCAGCGGGCGTTCCACTTCACGGCGAGCAACTGCATCGGCTGCCACTCCTGCGAGGCCGCCTGCAGCGAGAAGAACGGCCTGCCGCCCCACATCGCCTGGCGCAAGGTGGGCTACGTCGAGACCGGCACCTTCCCCGACTACCGCCGCGTCCACATCTCGATGGCCTGCAACCACTGCGACGACCCGGTCTGCCTGAAGGGGTGCCCCACCCGGGCCTACGTGAAGTACGCCGACACCGGGGCCGTGATCCAGGACCCGGACGTCTGCTTCGGCTGCCAGTACTGCACCTGGGTCTGCCCCTACGGCGCCCCGGCCTACGACCCCCAGGCCGGCACCGTCTCCAAGTGCAACATGTGCGTGGACCGCCTGGCCGTGGGGCTCCAGCCCGCCTGCGTGGCGGCCTGCCTGGGCCACGCCCTGGACTTCGACGCCCGCGACGCGCTGCCGGACCGCTTCGGCGAGGCGCTGCCCATGTTCCCCGGCTTCCCGGACCCCGCCATCACGCGCCCCAACGTGCGCTTTCGCTTCGACGGCGACCACGGCCCCGCCTACACCCGGCCGGACGACATGAACCTGGGCTACGCCCCTCCCGCCGCCGGCGCCGCCCCCGTGCGGCCACAAGCCGCGCGGGGCGGCGGGCGCCGCCCGGCCCCCAAGCCCTTGCGCTGGGGCACGCTCCAGTCCTCGGAGTCGCCCCTGGTCGCCTTCACCCTCATCGCCCAGGGGGTCGTGGGGGCGTTTGCGGCCTTCCTTGGGATGGCCTCGGGGGCGGCCTCGGGGGCGGACGCCGGCACGGCCTCCGGCGCGCTGCACGGCATCGGCCCCGGATTCCTCGCCGCCCTGTGCGCCCTGCTGGCCTACGGCCTGTTCACCTCCACCATGCACCTGGGCCGCCCCCGCTACTTCTACCGGGCGATGAACAACCTGCGCCACTCCTGGGTGAGCCGCGAGATCCTCTGCCTGGGCAGCTTCATGGGCCTGCTGACCGCCTACACGGCGGCGTTCTCCCTGGACCTGCTGCCGCCATTGCCCCTCGCCGTCCTGGGGGGCGCCGCGGCGGTCTGCGGCGTCCTCGGGGTGGTGAGCATGGTGCGCATCTACCGCATCCCCGCCCGCCCCTACTGGAACCACCCCCACACCGACGCCGCCTTCGCCGCCACCGCCCTCACCCTGGGCCCCCTGGCGCTGGGTGCCGTGCTGGCGGCCCGCGACCTGCTGGCGGGCACCGCCTCCGGCGCGCCCTTCAGCGCCCTGGTGGGCACGGCCCTCGCCGCGGCGCTGGCGGGCCGGGTGTCGGCGTGGCGCCATGGCGCCTGGCTCGCCCGCCGGGGCGGCGAGGCGGAGGCCGCCCTGGACCTGCTGGCCCACGAGTACGCCCGCTTCCGCGCCGCCCGACGGGTGGCCGCGGCGCTGCTGATCGGCCTGCTCGCCGCGGCCTTGGTGGTCCCCGCCCCGGGGGCGCGGGGCGCCCTGCTCCTGGCGGCCCTGCCGGTGGCCCTGGCGGGGGAGGCCCTGGAGCGGTTCCTGTTCTACCTGGTGGTGATCCCCACCACGATGCCCGGGGCCCTCTTCCTGAAGAACCGGGGCTTCGAGCGCCTGGCCCGGGAAACGGGCCTGGCCGAGGACCGCGCCGTGGGCGTGGCCCCCGACGTCCACGGCCCCGGCCAGGGCCCGCCGCCCCTGGTCCCGATCACCCGGCTCCCGCCCCCGGCGCCCGCGCCCGAGCCCGCGCCGGAACCGGAACCCGCGGCGCTTGCGGTGCGGCGATGATCCGCGACCTCCAGCGTCCCCCCGCGGCCGAGGCCAAGCCAAAGAAAACCCCGCCCGAGGAGCAGTTCAAGCGGGCCCGGCATCCCCTCGACATCTGGCCCGACGTCGTGGCGATGGGGGCCTCCGGGACGGCCGAGCTGCCCAAGGAGTGGGCCTTCCGCATGCGCTGGTTCGGCCTGTTCTGGGAAGGGCCCCGGTCGGACACCTTCATGCTCCGCATCAAGGTCCACGGCGGCCGCCTCCGCGCGGACCAGCTCGCGGGCCTGTGCGACCTGGCCGAGGCCCACTGCCTGCCGTTCCTGGACATCACCACCCGCCAGGGCATCCAGGTCCGGGGCATCGCCATCGCCGACGTGCCCGCGGTGTTCGCCGCCCTGGAGCGCCTGGGGCTGACCAGCATGCAGTCCGGCGCCGACAACATCCGCAACCTCACCGCCTGCCCCCTGGCGGGCATCGCCCCCGACGAGCTGGCCGACGTCACGCCCCTCGTCCGTTCCCTGGCGGCCCGCTTCATCGGCAAGCGGGACTTCGCCGACCTGCCCCGCAAGTTCAACATCGCCGTCTCCGGCTGCGGCACCAACTGCACCCACCCCGAGCTGCACGACATCGCCGTGCAGGCGGTCCGCGACGCGGCCGGCGCGGTGGGCTTCTCCCTGCGGGTGGGGGGCCAGCCGTCCACTTCCCACTTCGTGTCCCGGGACCTGGAGGTGTTCCTGACGGAGGCCGAGGTGCCCGACGTCTGCGCGGCCATCGCCGCCGTGTTCCGCGACCACGGCGACCGCACGAACCGCAAGCGGGCCCGCATGGGCCACCTGATCGAGGCGTGGGGCCTCGACCGCTTCCGCGAGGCGGTGGAGGCCGCGTTGGGGCGGGAGCTGCCCCGGCGCCCGGCGGCGTTCCCCGTCCGGGAGATGGAGCGCGACCCCATCGGCGTCCACCCCCAGCGCCAGGCGGGCCTGCGGTTCGTCGGCATCCCCTTTCCGGTGGGGCGGGTCACCCTGGACCAGGGCCGCGCCCTGGCGCGCCTCGCGGCCGGGTTCGGCAGCGGGGAGGTGCGCACCACGAACCGCCAGAACCTGCTGCTGGTGAACGTGCCCCACGACCGCCTGGCGGGCCTGCTGGAGGCGCTGGACAGGGCGGGCATCCCCCGGGGCGGCTCGGTCCTGCGGGCGGGGGTGGCCGCCTGCTCCGGCAGCACCCACTGCAAGCTCGCCACCGTGGAGACCAAGCACCGGATGGTCTCCATCGTCGAGGGCCTCGAGGCCGTGGGCCTGGGGGGGGCGCCCCTCAACATCGCCCTCTCCGCCTGCCCCAACAGCTGCGCCAACCACGCCACCGCCGACATCGGTCTGCTGGGCTGCCGCACCAAGGTGGACGGCGAGACGGTGGACGCCTTCCACCTGCACTTCGGCGGCGGCACCGGGCCCGACACCGCCTTCGGCCGCCTGACCTTCCGGCAGGTGCCGGGCTGGCAGCTGGACACGTATCTGGCCTACGCCACGCGCGTGTACGCCCGGCGACACCGGAAGGGGGAGTCGTTCCGCGCCTTCTGCGACCGCCACACCCCGGAGGCGCTGGAGATGCTGTTCCACCCCAAGGTCATGCCCGGCAACGCCCGGGTGCGGCGCCTGGCCGCCCGCGTGCGGCGCGCCCTCGGCGACCCGTTCCGGGGTTAGCGGGTGAGGCGCTTCCTGGCCGTCCTGCACGTGGAGGGCGGCCAGGCCTGAACCGGCGCGGGCGCGCCGCTCGTATCGCGCCCAGCAGGTTCCCGCCGGGCGTCCGCCGCTCACCGGGCGGGGCGCGGCGCGACGCATGACCGGCCCGACCGCCCGGTTCCGGACACGCCGAGGCGGCCCGCGCGCCGTCGCGCTATGCTGAAACGCACCCCCCCAAGGGCGCGTGAGGCGAGGAGGCGGCATGACCGGATCGGGACGCATCGGCACAACCGGGCGGCGCGGGACCGGCATTGTGGCCCTCGCCCTGCTGTGGGCCTGCACCGGCGGCGCCGCCGCACCGGTCCCCGACGACTTCGGCGCCCGCCTGGCGCGGGCGGCCCTGGAGCGCACCACCCACGACGTCCGGTACGACCCGTCCTACGTGGCCATCCCCTACCCCGGCGGCGACGTGCCCGACGGGCGGGGCGTGTGCACCGACGTGATCGTCCGGGCCTACCGGGCCCTCGGGATCGACCTGCAGCGGGACGTCCACGAGGAGATGACCGCCGCGTTCGACGCCTTCCCGTCCGTGTGGGGGCTCACCCGACCCGACCCCAACATCGACCACCGCCGGGTGCCGAACCTGGAGACCCTGTTCGCCCGCCGGGGCACCGTCCTGCCCCTTACGCGGGACGCCGCCGACTACGCCCCCGGCGACCTGGTGACCTGGCGCCTGGGGGGCCATATCCCCCACATCGGCATCGTCACCGGCCGCTTCAGCCCCGCCGGCCGCCCCCTGGTGGTCCACAACATCGGCTGGGGCACGCGGGCCGACGACGTGCTGTTCGCCTACCCCCTGCACGGCCACTACCGCTACCGGGGCCACGACGCCGCCCCGAAGTCGGCCTCTCAGCCGTCGCCCCCGCCCCCCGCCTCCGCCTCCAGCGCCCCGGGGTAGTAGCGCGCCTGGCATTCCCGGCAGATGCCGTGGCTCACGCCGGGAGGCGGGGCGGCCTCGAACAGCCCCAGCTCGCGGATCGCGGCCTCCAGCTCCTTCCATACCCCGGGGGCGGTCTCGACCCGCTTGCACCAGCTGCACATCTTCACCAGCCGGCCGGTGGCGGCGTAGTCCACCGGCACGGGCGCGCGGGGCTCGGCGCGGAGCAGGCGGCAGCGGTACTCCACGTGGCCGCCCGCCAAGGGCACGATGTCCATCTCCATGTGACGCCGCAGGTCGGGGGCGTCGCACCGGAACGGCAGACGCCACAGGGCCCTGCCGGCGCGCACGACCTCCAGCAGGCGGCGGTGCAGGTGGCGGGTGTCGGCGTCGTGGATGAAGCGCCACAACGGCCGGCCACGGGCCTTGCGGGCCACCAGCTCCGGCCCGGCGTTGGCCCGGGCGAAGTCGTCCCAGGCGCGGCTGAACCCCACCAGGGTGTCGTGGGCGTCGATCCGGTAGCGCACCTCGCCCCGGACCGCGTCGCGGCTCCCTCCCATGGCGTGCCCCCCTTCCCCCGCGTGGCGGGGATCGCGGCCTCACCCCCAGTCTGCCACGCCGGGGCCCGGTGGACACCCCGGGAGGGCCGGCCTCAGCCGTGGGCGGGCAGCGGGAAGCGGCGCAGCAGGAACGAGACGGCCAGGCCCATGCAGACGGCGGCCAGGGTGCCGGCCACCACGGTCACGCCGCCGATCGTCAGGGCCACGAAGAACCCCTCCCGGTCGTTCATGACGTGACGCAGCAGCATGGCGTGCTCCACGCCGATGTACATCAGCAGCACCCCCAGCACCGCCGGAGGGATCAGGCCGGCCAGGGCGACCGACTGGCCGCCGAACAGCAGGGCCATCAGCACGAGCGTGGTCCCGACGATCAGGGGCGCGGCGGCCGTGCGGGCACCGAAGCGGTAGTGGGCGGTCAGGCCCCCCGAGCCGTGGCACATGGGCATCCCCCCCAGCAGGCCCGTGACCAGGTTGCCGATGCCGAGGGAGGTGGACAGGGCCACCGGCGTCACCCGGCGCGCGCGGGGGCCGTAGTAGTCGCGGGCGGTGCGGCTGGCGCACACGATGGCGTTGCCGAAGGTGAGCGGCAGCTGGGGGATCACCAGCATCAGGAAGGCGCTCGCCACCACGGCGGGCGACGGCAGCCCGGCGTGGAGCGGCGCCGGCCCCAGGGCCAGCCCGGCCGGCAGCGCCGTGCGGCCCGCGGCGAGCCCCAGGCCCACCCCCGCAGCCAGCACCACGAGGGACGCCGGCACCCGCCGGCTGCCCGCCAGGGCCAGCAGCAGGCACGCGGCCCCGGCGGCGAACACCAGGCCCATCGGCACGCTCCCGAACGGCGTGACGAGCGTCCCGGGCCCGGCTCCCGCCGCCAGGGGCGGCTTGGCGATCATCGCCAGGCCCCCCTGGATCATCAGCAGCCCGACGCCCAGCTGGATGCCCCGGATGATGGGCGCCGTGAACACCCGCTTGAGCAGGTCGGCGACCCGCGTCACGGCCATGAGCAGCAACGTGGCGCCCATCAACAGGCCGGTGGCGGCCAGGTACTCCGGCCCCAGGTGCTGGGCGATGGCGATCGCGGCCGCGGCCTTGAGGGGCTGCACCGGCACCGGAATGCGGTAGTAGAGGCCGCAGGCGATGTACATGAGCCCGGCGCACAGGAACACGGCCGTGGCGTTCATGCCGTTCCGGGCGATGAGGGCCAGGGCCAGGGGCAGCAGGATGCCCACGTCGCCGAACGCCCCCGCCCACTCCAGGCGGGAGAACCGCAAGGGCAGGCGGGAGAAGCGCCCCGCCGGGGCCGTGTCGTTCATTCAGAGGTCCTCTCGTCGGGCGCCGCGCACACCGGACAGTCCGGCCGGCGGGGTCCGTGCTCCCGGCCCGCCGTCCGCGTCCCCTGGGTACCAGCACGGCCCGTGCCAACCGGCGGAGGGCCGGGCGCCCGACGGAGAACAAACGGCTTGCCCGCCCTTCGCCGCCTCCGGGCCCCCTCCCCGGCCGGGCGATCATGGTAACCGTCCCGACGGTCGTGGCCAGGATCCCCACAAATTTGTCGGGACGTGGCAGGCGACGCCAAGGGCCGCGGGTCACGGAGGAGGCGGCCGGACCGCCTCGACGGATTCGTCGCGTTCGCGTCCGTCCCGGTCGCATGCCCGCCCAAGCGGGAGGGGCTCGGGACCCCGGCCCGGGTTCCGGCGGAAGGCGGCGAAGCCGCGCGGCACAAGGCCGATCCGGCCCGCCCCGGCGGGATGGCACGGGCCATGCTCAAGGTCCGGGGCGAGGCGACGGAATCCCACGATCCGCCCACGGACCGGACGACCGACCGGTCCCCCCGAGGCCGGGCAAGGGTTCGTTCCCCCCTTGCCCGGCCTCACCATTTTCCCGACGCCCGCGGCGCCGGCCACCAGGGCCCTTAGCGCTCCCGGTGGTAGGCGCGCGTCTGGCCGTCGACGGCGTGGATCAGGTCCTGAACCACCCGGTAGCCGTGGTCCCCCTTGGAGACCATGAAGTCCACGTCGTACGGCACCCCCTTCTCGTCCACGAAGTCCAGGCAGCTCACGTAGTAGCCCCCGATGGTCACCACGCCCGGGTGCAGTTCCCGGAACGTCAGGTGCCGGAAGCCTCCCGCCAGGGTGTCGTAGACGACGTAGGTGCCGCCGGTGAGGTTCTCGGTCACGTGGTGCCGCATGGCCTCCTGGACGGCCAGGCGCACGGGCTCCGGCACGTCCGGGGCCGCCGCCGCCGCGACCGGCAGCGTGAGGCAGGCGGCCGCCAGGGCGGCCCGCAGAAGATTGCGCATCGGTCTTCCTCCCCCCAGCCCGCCGAGGCCCGGGTCCGGCCCGATCGCCGTTCCCGGCAAGCCCCGCGGGATCGGTTGACGCCCGGGGTGCGGCGGACCCGCCGCCCACACCCCGCCTGGTCGTCTTATCGGCCCCGCGGCGCCCCGCCTGAGGGGCCGGCCGGCGCCTTGTGACGGCTCCGCCCGGTTGTTAGAGTGGGAACAGGGACCGGCGCCGCGGCGCACCGGCTCGCGGCGGGAGATGCGGCGGAACACGCGGGGGAACGTGATGCACCGGACGCGCCAGCCCGGCGGGAGGGAATCGGAGCCGCTTCGCTCCGCCTACGGCATCTATCTCCTGATCGGGGCGCCCGCCGTCTTCTTCATGGGGGCGCTGGCCTTTGCCTTCCTCTGCGCCGGCCGCGCCCAGGACGTGTACGGCGTCCAGGCCGAGGCCGCGGCCGAGGTCCGCGTGGCCGTGGTTTCCGCCCGCCTCGCCGCGGAAGGCCCGGCACCGTCCCGGGAGGCCGTCCGGTCCCTGCTGGCGCAAGCCGACGGGGACCTGGCCGCGCTCCTGGACGGCGGCACCGCCGCCGGGCGCGCCGTCCGGCCCATCACGGAGCCGGACCTGCGGGCCGGCGCCGCCCGGGCGCGGATCCTGCTCACCCAGTTCCGGGCCATCACCGGGCGCCTGCTGGCGGGCGAGGCCGCCGTCCGCCCCGGCCTCGGGCTCGACCGCCAGATGGACCACGTCGCCGGCCGCCTGGAGGCCCTGACCGGCGACCTCCACACCGAGTTCCTCGGCCGGGCGGCGGGCGCCCTCGGCGAGTTTCGCGGCGCCACCCTGCTGCTGCTGGCGGCGAGCGTGCTGGTGACCGGGGGCGCCCTGGTCGGGGTGCGGCGCCTGGAGCGCGGCCGCCGCGCCGACCGGGCCGCCCTGGTGCGGGAGGTGGAGGAGCGCCGCGCCGCGGAGACCGAGCTGCGGACCTCGAAGGCATACACGGACCTGGTGTTCCAGCAGATGCCGGTGGTGGCCTGGACCACGGACAAGGACCTGCGCTTCACCTCCTCCCAGGGCGCGGGGCTCGCCCTGTTGGGCCTGAAGGACGGGTTCGTCACCGGCATGTCCCTGTTCGAGTTCTTCCAGACCGAGGACCCGAGCCTCGACCCCATCGACGCCACCGTGCGGGCCCTGAAGGGGGAGCGGACGAGCTACCGCTTCGAGCACGGCGGCACGGTGTGGGACTCGTTCGTCGAGCCCCTGCGGGACGCCGAAGGCAACCCGGTCGGCACCGTGGGCCTGGCCCTGGACGACACCCGCCGCCACCGGGCCGAGCAGGCCCTGCGCCAACGCGAGGAGGAGCTGCGCCGCACCCAGCGCCTGGAGGCCATGGGCACCCTGGCCGGAGGCGTGGCCCACGACTTCAACAACCTGCTGGCGGCCATGATGACCTGCGCCGAGGCGATCCGCCTGGGCACCGGGCCGGAGGATCCGCGCCACGCCATCGCCTCCCACATCCTTGAGACCGGCCAGCGCGGCGCGGGGGTGGTGCGCAACCTGATGCGCTTCGCCCGGCGGGAGCCGGTCAGCGCCCGCGTGGTGCGCCCCGCGGCCGTGATCGGCGAGGTGCTCACCCTGGTGCGGGCCACCTTCGACCGCAGAATCCGGGTGGAGGCCGACGTGCCGGAAGACCTGGGGCCGATCCGCTGCGACCCGAGCCAGATCCACCAGATGCTCACGAACCTCTGCATCAACGCCCGCGACGCCATCCTGGATCGGGGCGGCGGCCACCTGGAGATCACCGCCCGCGACGTGGACGTGGGACCGGAACGCATCCCGGCCCGCTCCAGCGCGACGCCGGGCCGGTTCCTCCAGATCGCGGTGCGGGACGACGGCGGCGGCATCCCGGCGGCCATCGTGGACCGGGTCTTCGACCCCTTCTTCACCACCAAGGCGCCGGGGCGGGGCAGCGGCCTGGGGCTCTCCACCACCTACGGCATCGTGGAAGGCCACGGCGGCTTCATCCTGCTGGAGACCCTGGAGGGCGCGGGCACCACGTTCCGGGTCCACCTGCCCACGGCCCCCGCCGGGGCCGAGGAGGAGGCCCTGCCCGAGGCGCCGCCCGCGCCGGAGCCGGCGCCCTCCGCCGGGGGCACGGTCCTGGTGGCGGAGGACGAGCCGGTGCTCCGGCACACCCTGGCCGACCACCTGACCTCCCTGGGCTACCGGGTCCTCACCGCGTCCGACGGCCGGGAGACCCTGGACCAGGTGGCCCGCCACGGCGCGGAGCTGGGGGTGCTGGTGCTGGACCTGATCCTGCCGGAGGTGGCGGGGGCCGACGTGCTGCGGCGCATCCGCGGCGAGCACCCGGGGCTCAAGGTGGTCGTGATGTCGGGCTTCGCCGCGGGTGCGGCGCGGGAGGGTCTCCAGGGGCTGTACGACGCCTTCCTGGCCAAGCCGTGCAGCCTGTCTGCGGTGGCCGAGGCCGTCGAGCGGGCCTCGGGCCCGCCGGCCTAGAACACCCCCAGCACCTTGCGCTTGCCCTTGTGCTGGCCCAGCAGGGCCGCCACGTCGTCGTGGCCGGCGCCCCGCGCCAGGTCCTCGGCCCGCTCCCGGCGGCGGTTGCGCAGGCCCGGGTCGGCGCCGCCCGCCAGCAGCGCCTCCACCGCCTCCATCCGCCCGGCCCGGGCCGCCAGCATCAGGGCGGTGAGGCCGGTGTCGTTGCGGGCGTCCGGGTCGGCCTTGGCCTGAAGCAGCCGCCGCACCGCATCCGCGTGGCCCGCGTCGGCGGCCAGCATCAGGGCGGTGTTGCCGGTGCGGGTGCGGGCCCCGGGGGCGGCACCGTGGTCCAGCAGGGCGTCCACCGCCCGGGTCCGGCCCCGGCGGGCGGCCTCGTGCAGGGGCGTGACGCCCTCCCCGTCGGCGGCGTCCACCGCCGCGCCCTTGGCGAGCAGGGCCGTGACGGCCCCCGGGTCCTCGGCGCCGGCCGCGAACCAGAGGGCGGTACGGCCCTCCCGGTCCCGCGCGTCCACCCGGGCGCGGCGCCCCAGCAGCGCCTGCACCACCTCCGCGTCGCCGCCCCGCGCCGCCAGCATCAGGGGGGTGGTGCCGTCCTCCTGGGCGGCGTCGGGCCTGGCGCCGGCCTTGAGCACCGCCCGCAGCACGCCCGGATCGCCCCCCCGCACGGCGGCCATCAGCACGGTCCGGCCGCCCGCGTCCGGGGCGCCGTTCACGGCGGCGCCCGCCGCCAGGAGCCGCTTGACCACGTCGGCGTGGCCGGTCTCGGCGGCGAGGGAGAGGGGCGTGCGGCCGTCGTCGGCGCGCACCTCCGGGGTGGCCCCCGCCGCCAGCAGGGCCCGCACGATGTCGGCGTGCCCCTGCCACGCGGCCCGGCTCAGGGCCGTGTGCCCTTCCGGGTCGCGGGCGTCCACCGGGGCCTTGCGCTTGAGGAGCGCCTTCACCGCCTCCTCCTGGCCCCGCCAGGCCGCCACGGTCAGGGTGGGCCACCCCGCGTACAGCCGGGCCTCCTCCCCTTTGCCGGCCCGCAGGGCCTCCAGGTCCTCCAGCCGCATGGGGGGCGCGGGGGGCGCCGCCTCCGGGGACGTGGCGCCGCGTCGCTTCAGGGCCGCGGCCGCCGCCGTGCGGTCCCGCCGCTCGGCGGCCGCCAGGGCCGACTCGCCTTTCTTGTTCGCCGCGTTCAGGTCCGCCCCCGCGTCCAGAAGCACCCCCATCACGCCGACGTGCCCCTGGGCGGCCGCCAGGATCAGGGGCGTGTTGCCGTTGGCGTCGCGGGCGTCCACGGCCGCCCCGGCCTTCAGCAGCAGGCCGGTGGTGCGGGGGTGGTTCCAGCGCGCCGCGAGCAGGAGCGGCCCGTCGCCGAAGTGGTCGTGGGCGTCCGGCCTGGCGCCGTGGGCCAGCAGGGTCCGCGCGGCCTCCAGTTCGCCCCGCTCGGCCGCCTCCATCAGGGCGGTGCGGCCGTGGTCGTCGGCGGCGTCCGGGGCCGCCCCCTCGCCCAGCAGGGCCTCCACGAGGTCGGCGCGGCCGTCCCGCACGGCCGCGAACAGCCGCTCCCGGGGCGAGGCGCCCCCGGCGTCCTTGGGCGGCGCCGCCGCGACGCCCTCCTTGAGCTTGGCGCGGGCCATGCCGTAGCCCTGGTCCGCCGACTTGCGGTACCACGCCAACGCCGCCCCCGGGTCCGGGTCGGTCCCCCACCCGTTCTCGTACATCACCCCCAGGTTGTACTGGGCCTTGGCGTGCCCGGCGGCGGCGGCGGCCTTGAGCCAGCGGAAGGCCGTCTCGTGGTCCTTGGGCACCCCCTGACCGGCCCGGTACATGGCGGCGAGCCGGTACTGGGCCTCGGCGTCGCCCTGCTCCGCCAGGGGCTTCAGGAGCTGGGCGGCGCGGGCGTAGTCCCGCACCCGCACGGCGGCCTTGACCGCGTCCATGGGGTCGTCCGCCCACCCGGGGGCGCTGTTCCCCGGGGGTGCCGCCAGGGCCAGCGCCAGGGCGAGCAGCAGGACGGCTCCGCGCCGGGCCCGTGGCCCGGATCGGTCCCGGGCATGGCCGGACTCCGCCGGAGATCCGCGCAGTGGCCGCCCTTCCGCCGGCCGCTCCCGGGAAACCCGCTCGGGCTCCGCGGGGGCGCGTGGCCCCTCAGGCCGTGCCAAACTTGGTCTCCACCTGGATGCCGATCTTCTTGAGGAACGGGGTGGGCAGCACGCCGCCGGCGCAGACGATCGCGGCGTCGTTGGGCAGTTCGAAGACGTGCCCCTCCTGCTCCAGTCGCACCCGGTCCGCGGTGAAGGCCTGCACCTGGCTCTTGAGCAGCACCCGCAAGGTGCCCGCGGCCTCGGCGGACTGGAGGCGCTGGCGGTTCTTCTCCTTGGCGCGGGCAAAGCCGTCGCCCCGGTAGGAGAGGGCCACCGAGCGGGCGCCCCCCTCTTCCGCGACGCTCAACGCCGCCTCCAGGGCGCTGTCGCCGCCCCCCACCACGAGAACGTGCCGCCCCGCGTACTGCTCCGGGTCGGTGAGGTGATAGACCACCTTGGGCAGCTCCTCGCCGGGCACCTCCAGCTTGCGCGGGGTGCCCCGCCGCCCGATGGCCAGCAGCACCGCCCGGGTGTGGTACACGGCCCGCGCGGTGGTGACCACGAAGCCGTCCTCGGAGGGGCTCACGTCCTCCAGGCGCTCGCCGTAGTGGATCTGGAGGCCGGCCTTGCGCTCGGCGTCCTGCCAGAAGGCCAGGAGGGACTCCTTGGTGGTCTCGGTGAACTTCACCGGACCGATGATGGGCAGCTTCACGGGGGCGGTCATCACGATCTTGCCCCGGGGGTAGTGGAACACGGCGCCCCCCAGGGACTCCTGCTCCACCGTGACGAAGCGCAGCCTGTGCTCGGTGGCGGCCAGGGAGGCCGCGAAGCCCGCCGGTCCCGCTCCCACGATCACCACGTCCAGGCGGTCGCCCCGGCCGATGCCGTCCAGGGCGCGGACCGACTCGATCGCCTGGCGCCCCTGCTCCACGGCGTTGCGCACCAGGCCCATGCCCCCCAGCTCCCCGGCGATGAAGACGCCGGGAATGTTGGTCTCGAAGCGGGGGCTCACCACCGGGATGTCCACCCCCCGGGTGGCGGTGCCGAACACCAGGGTGATCGCGTCCATCGGGCAGGCGGCGCGGCAGGCGCCGTGGCCGATGCAGTTGGCCGCGTTGATGAGCTCGGCCTTGCCCCCCACCAGGCCCAGCACGTCGTGCTCGGGGCAGGCGCTCACGCACGCCCCGCTGCCGATGCAGCGTCCCGGGTCGATGACCGGGTGGAGGGACACCGGCTCCGCCAGCCCGGAGCCCCGGGCGGTCTCCAGGCGCGCCCGGTTCGCCCGGTCGCGCCGCGCCCGCAGCCACACGTAGCCGCCCCAGATTGCGGCCAGCAGGGTGACGTAGAGCACGGCGATGGGGTTGAGGAGATGCTCCATGGCTTCCGTCCGGGTCCTTCCGGGGTGCGGGGGTCTCCGCCCAAGGCGCCGCCCAGGCCCCCGCCCGCGTCGCCGCACGCGATCGGCGGGCGGTGGGGGTGCCTCCATTGTGCAAGAAACGCTCCCGGCTGGACAGCCCCTCCCCCGCCCATCGCGCCCCCCCTCCCCCGTCCGGCGGGCCCGGTGCGGAAAATCGGCCCGCCGGGGAACCTTTCGGCCCCCTAAGGCGTCTAAGGCACGACCCGGGACCGCCCGTGTGCCGGCCCGCCCCGATCACGGCGGCACCCCCGTTCGGACCCGAACAGTTGGGTGAAATAAGTACACGAGCGGTTCCCCGGGCATGGGGCGCGGCAGCGGCCGCGCAGTAGGGCAAACCGAGAGGAAACAAGGCCTTGCCGGATCGTCCCGGGGGCGGCACGGGTTTTGCTCGGTGCCTCGCCAACCGGGCGGCATCCAGGCGGGCCGCCGAATCCAGGCAGGTCGCTGGAGAAGGATCACCCATGTCCCAGGACACCCCCGGTTCCTGCGCCGTGGCGGCGGACGGCGCCGTCGCCATGACGTCTGTCGAGACCCCCGTCCGGCCGCGGCCGGCGGCCGCCCACCCGGCGGCCCCCCAGGCGGTTCCGGCATCCCCCGCCGCGCCGGCCCGGCGCGACGGGTCCCGGCTTGGCGCGTTCCGTGCGCGCGTGGGGGCGTTCCTGTTCTTCCTGGCGGTTTCCGCCGCCCTCTATGCCGGCTGGGCGGGGCGGGACGCCCAGGCCCTCACGCCCGAGTCGGGCCTCGGCTACGCCCTCGGCATCGTCGGGGCCACGATGATGCTGCTCCTGGCCCTCTACCCCCTGCGCAAGCGGGCCCGCTTCATGCGGAACACCGGCCCGGTGCGGCACTGGTTCCGGGCCCACATGATCAAGGGGGTCCTGGGGCCCACCCTGATCCTGTTCCACGCCAACTTCCAGACCGGTTCCCTCAACAGCAACGTCGCCCTTTTCGCCATGCTGGTGGTCGCCACCAGCGGCCTGGTGGGGCGCTTCATCTACACCAAGGTCCACTACGGCCTGTACGGCAGCCGCGCCAGCCTGGCGGCCCTCAAGGCCGACGCCCGGGAGCGGGAGGGGAACCTGGCGGCGCGCTTCGCCTTCGCCCCCCAGCTCCACGCCCAGCTCCAGGCGGTGGAGGCCGCCGCCCTGGCCCCCCGCGGCCCCCTGGCGCGGCTCCGGCAGCTGGCGACCCTGGGGTTCTCCCTGCGGGCCAGCCGCCTGCGCCTGGGGCGCTTTATGGCCAAGGCCCTGGCCGCCCGCGCCCGCCACGAGGGGTGGACCCGCCGCGAGCGGCGCCGCCAGAAGCGCGAGGCCCGGCGCTACCTGCGCCAGTACCTGCGCACCGTGCGCCGGGTGGCCGAGTTCTCGTTCTACGAGCGGATCTTCGGGGCGTGGCACGTGCTGCACTTCCCCCTGTTCCTCATGCTGATCGTCGCGGGCGTGGTCCACGTCTTCGCGGTCCACATGTACTAGGTGACCCCACGGCCGTCCATGCGCATTCGACTCTGCCTCGCCGTCGCCGGGGCCGCCCTGCTTGCGGCCGCGCCGGCATGGGGCTCGAAGCTTGAGATGCTGGTGATGCCCGGACCCGTGATCGAGGGCCACGCCAAGTACGAGGCGGAGTGCCCCCGCTGCCACGAGCGCTTCTCCAAGGAGGCGCAGAGCGACAAGTGTCTGGACTGCCACGACAAGGTCCAGGCCGACGTCGAGGCCGGCAGCGGCTTCCACGGCCGCATCCCCGGCATCCGCACCACCAACTGCAAGCGCTGCCACACCGACCACATCGGGCGCGACGCCGACATCGTGCTGCTCGATCCCCAGACCTTCGACCACGGCCGCACCGACTACCCCCTGAAGGGCGTCCACCTCCAGGTCCCGTGCGCCAGCTGCCACAAGCCCGACAAGGCGTTCCGCGAGGCGCCCGGCACCTGCTTCGACTGCCACGGCGAGCACGACCCCCACGACGGGCGCTTAGGGAAGAAGTGCGAGGACTGCCACGGCGAGTCGGGCTGGCGCGAGACCCGCTTCGACCACGACGACACCGACTTCCCCCTGGCGGACGCCCACGCCGACGTGGCCTGCGACATGTGCCACACGAACGAGCACTACAAGGACACCCCCGCCACCTGCCACGCCTGCCACCGGATCAACGACGTCCACGGCGGCCGCTACGGCGACAAGTGCGAGACCTGCCACAGCCCCAAGAAGTGGGACCAGATCGAATTCGACCACGACCACGACACCGATTACCCCCTGACCGGCCTGCACGCCAAAGTGGCCTGCGACGCCTGCCATACGGGCCAGCTCTATCGCAAGGAGAAGCTCGACACCGCCTGCAACGCCTGCCACGCCGACGACGACGAGCACAAGGGGCGCTTCGGCGACGAGTGCGACACCTGCCACGACACCGACGGCTGGCGGGAGGCCGCCTTCGACCACGCCGACACCGACTTTCCCCTGAAGGGCCGGCACGAGAAGGTGGCCTGCCGCGAGTGCCACCGGGGCGACGCCTACGACGAGAAGATCGACACCGGCTGCCACACCTGCCACGCCGCCGACGACGTGCACCACGGCAAGGAGGGCGAGGCCTGCGAGCGGTGCCACAACGAGGAGGACTGGAGCCGCAAGGTGGTCTTCGACCACGGCGTGACCCGCTTCCCCCTCATCGGCCTGCACGCCACCGCCCCCTGCGAGGCCTGCCACCTGAGCGCGGCCTACAAGGGCACCGACGTGGACTGCGTCTCCTGCCACAAGGCCGACGACGAGCACAAGGGGCGCCTGGGCACCCCCTGCGGCCTGTGCCACAACCCCAACGGCTGGGCCCTCTGGCGCTTCGACCACGACACCCAGACCGAGTTCGCACTCACGGGCGCCCACGAGGGCCTGGACTGCCACGCCTGCCACCGCGCCCCCGCCGGGGAGCACGCCACCCTGCCCACGGCGTGCGGCATCTGCCACCGCGCGGACGACGTCCACCACGGCGGCTTCGGCGACCGGTGCGAACGCTGCCACACGACCGAGGACTTCGAGGACGTCACCGTCGGTCTCCAGCGAGGAGCTCCATGATTCCGGCGACACCGGCGACACCGGCACCCCTGCGTCACACCCCCCGCCCCCGCGTCCGCCTGCTGGCCGCGGCCCTCGCCCTGCTGGCGGGCCTGGCGGTGGCCGGCGTCGGCACGGTGGCCGGGGCGGCGGGCCTGGACCGCCTGGACCGCAAGGAGTTCGAGCACTTCACCACGGGCTTTCCGCTGACCGGCGCCCACGTGGGGATCGACTGCGACGCCTGCCACGTGCGGGGCGTCTTCACCGGCACCCCCGTGCGGTGCGGCGACTGCCACCGGCGCTCGGGGCGGGTGGGCGCCACCGCCATGCCCCCCAGCCACATCCGCAGCACCGACACCTGCGACGACTGCCACACCACCCGGGCCTGGCACCCCACCGTGCGGGTGGACCACGCCGACGTGATCGGCTCCTGCGTCCGCTGCCACAACGGCCACACCGCCATGGGCAAGGGGCCCCAGCACGTCAACAGCGGCGACAACTGCCTCGACTGCCACTCCACCCTCACCTTCGCCTCGGCGCGCTACGACCACTCCGGCGTCGCGCCCGGCACCTGCGCCACCTGCCACAACGGCGCCAGCGCCACCGGCAAGCCGGGCGGCCACCTGCCCACGAGCGAGTCGTGCGACGTCTGCCACACCACCCGCGCGTGGGTCCCCAGCCACTTCGACCACAGCGGCGTGACGGCCTCCTGCGCCACCTGCCACGACGGCACCCGGGCCACCGGCAAGCCGTCCGGCCACGTGGCCACCACCGCCTCCTGCGACACCTGCCACAGCACGGCCGGCTGGCGCCCGGCCAGCTTCGACCACTCGGGGGTCACGGGCTCCTGCTCCACCTGCCACAACGGCACCACCGCCACCGGCAAGCCCGGCGGCCACGTCGCCACCACGGCCGACTGCAACGCCTGCCACAACACGAGCAACTGGCGCTTCGACCACTCCAAGGCCACCCCCGCCTCCTGCTCCAGCTGCCACAACGGCCGCGACGCCGAGGGCAAGCCCTCCGGCCACATCGCCACCACCGCCGCGTGCGACACCTGCCACACCACCGGCGGTTGGAC
>Ga0210124_1000265_pt1 | contig 28359 bp, 19 predicted proteins | sample Muzzi_PWC_D2_FD_185554 | JGI IMG/M metagenome (GOLD analysis project Ga0210124, IMG submission 185554) | Wetland microbial communities from San Francisco Bay, California, USA, that impact long-term carbon sequestration - Muzzi_PWC_D2 (SPAdes) | ecosystem: Environmental > Aquatic > Marine >... | reverse complement strand
TGGTAGACGAATTTTTAGGGCTGGCTTATCAACGCGAGTATGGCCTGGACGTGGTACCCGTTCGGCTCTTTAATACGGTTGGTCCACGCCAGACCGGACGCTATGGCATGGTTATTCCTCGTTTTGTCCGCCAGGCGCTACAGGGAGAACCTATTACCGTTTACGGCGATGGGGGACAGAGTCGCTGCTTTTGCGATGTACGAGACGTTGTGCAGGCGTTTGTGGCTCTGGCTCAACATACCGAGGCTTCCGGGCGGGTATTCAATATTGGCGGCACCGAAGAAGTAACCATTCGCCAATTGGCCGAACGGGTAAAAGCGATTACCAGCAGTGGTTCAGCTATTACCAATATACCCTATGAAGAGGCTTATGCCCCAGGCTTTGAGGATATGCAGCGCCGGATTCCCGATACGGCCCGTATTCATACCCTGCTTGGCTGGCAACCTCATTACACCCTTGATGAAATCTTGCAGGCGGTTGTATCATATGAGCGTGATAGGTTAGCAGACAACCTGTAGAACTTGAAAAGAGGAAAATAATGGAATTTGCAATTATGATTGAGGGCCAGGATGGCCTAAATTGGACTCGTTGGCAGCGTTTAGTCAAGGCCGTTGAAGAGTTAGGCTTTGTCGGTCTCTACCGTTCCGACCATTACACCAATATGCGTCCCCCCGACAAAGACTCCTTGGAGTTATGGGTCTCGCTGACTTGGCTGGCAAGCCACACCAAGCGAATAGAGTTTGGGTCATTGGTTTCGCCGGTCTCGTTTCGGAACCCAACCATGACCGCCCGCATGGCCAGCGCCGTCGATGATTTATCGGGGGGTCGCTTGACCTTGGGCCTGGGAGCCGGTTGGCAGGAACGTGAGCATACCAATTACGGCTGGGATTTATTGGATGTTCCGGCTCGATTTGAGCGATTTGAGGAAGGGTTAAAAATTATCAGCCAACTTCTCAAAAATGACGAACCCATCAACTTTGAGGGCAATTATTACCAGCTTAAAGAGGCCACGCTTTTACCCAGACCGCATCGACCAGGTGGGCCGTCGATTCTCATTGGGGGTAATGGCCCCAAGCGAACTTTGCCGCTTGCGGCTCAATATGCCGATGAATGGAACGGAGTCTATTTGTCTCCGGAAAAGTACGCCGGGTTGAATACAAAACTTGATGCCCTATTGGCAGAACAGGACCGTAAACCCGGCGATGTTCGGCGCTCGTTGATGGCAAATATCATATTCGCTCGCAGTGACGCCGAGTTGCAAAACAAGTTGGCCGGGCGTTCGGTGGCTGAACTGCGAGCAGAAAATCGAATCGTGGGGACATCCTCGGAAGTGGTAGAGCAATTGGGGGCGTTAGCCGAAGCAGGAGTGCAACGGATTATGTTACAATGGCTCGATCAAGATGATTTGGATGGCCTGGAAGCCCTGGCTCAGACCGTTTTACCGCAGATGGAGGAGTAATAAGTCAATATGGTAAGTGATGGTTACCACCACTAACGGAGGGAGAATGAATTTTGACAGCAAAACAGTTTTGATAACTGGAGCCTCACGAGGTATCGGGCGGGAGACGGCCATGGCCTTCGCCGAGGCCGGGGCGCGGGCGGCTGTTCACTATAACCGGCAACAGGAGCAGGCTGAGCAGGTCCAAGCGTCTTTGGCGGGTTCAGGACATATTATAGTTCAGGCTGATATTTCGGACTCTACTGCTGTCGAACAAATGGTGGCAGATGTCCTGGCTGAATTCGGAAAAATCGATATCCTGGTTAACAATGCGGCCACAAATCAACCCCATCCGCTGGATAATACAAGCTATGAGGATTGGCAAACTGCCTGGCATAATATCATCAACACTAACTTGATAGGTGCGGCCAATGTCGCCTATTGTGTGGCCCAGCACATGATAGAACGCCGGAGCGGACGGATTGTCAATGTTAGCTCTCGCGGCGCGTTTCGGGGGGAACCGAACAATCCCGCTTATGGGGCGAGTAAAGCCGGTCTCAATGCCTTAAGCCAATCCTTGGCCCAGCATTTAGGGCAGCACAACATCCTTGTGACAGCTGTAGCCCCTGGTTTTGTAGAGACTGAACGGGTTCGGGAAATCGTGGAGAAGACAGGCGCTCGGCAACAAAGCCCTCTAGGTCGAGTTGCCCGCCCAGAAGAGGTGGCTTACACTATTTTATTTTTGGCCTCCGCCGGAGCCGAATTTTTGACGGGGGGGATTGTCGATATAAATGGCGCCAGCCACCTACGCTAAGAGATGCTGACCTTCTTAATCAGTAAGCTCATCAACGCAAAGCACGTATCTATTCTGACACTTACATTATTTGGAGTGGTCATTCTAATTGTATTGCTTGTGGTGGCTCCCATCACCCCAGCTAATGCCACTGAACCCACCCCTACCCCAAGTGCAACACCTGCTCTCAACCCATCAGGCACATACTCCAATCTGCTATGTCAACTGGAACGGGGTCTAAATTGCGATATGATTAATACGCTTGATCTAGCCATTAGCGGTTCAAAACTCAGAACCAACCCAATAAATGAGGCTCGAAATGCCCCGACCTATACACTGATTTCCATCACCTTTGACAGAGAGATGAATTCTGACACAATCACCAAAGATACTTTTTCTGTTAGCCAGGGTTCGAATCAAATTGCAGGGAGGATTGATTATATCAGCATTGGGAGAATGGCTATCTTCTACCCTGATACCCCTCTGGAACCTAATACCACTTACACGGCTATGGTCACGACAAATGTTCAAGACTTATCGGGTGTACCATTGCAAAAGGAACTGGTCTGGAGTTTCACAACGGCTCTTGATGACGAGATACATCTTGATAACGGGTTGCTCCAGCCAAATGCCTCACCGCCTGGCAGCGGTATGAACATCTATTTTGGCGACCTTCATAGCCATACTGGTTATTCTGATGGTCAATATACGCCACTCGACGCTTTTACAATGGCCAAGGCCAGTGGGTTGCATTTCTATGGCGTAACTGAGCATGGCTTTATGCTTGATGCCGGTGAATGGCAGGATGTCTTAAATCAGGCCAACGCGGCAACAATCGATGGGCAGTTTGTCGCTCTACCTGGCTTCGAGTATACCCATGCGAAAGGACACATTAATGTCTTTGGTAGCGATACCTACATCCATCGGGACGACCCTAATTATGATACCTTGGCAGAGTTTTATACCTGGTTGGTAAACCACCCTACGGCCATCGGTCAGTTTAACCACCCCAACAGCATCATGAACAATTTCAATTTCGACAACTTTGCGTTCAATGCCGCTGCCGATCAAAAGATGGTTCTGCAAGAATTGACGACTGCTGACCAATTCTTTTTAAGCCTGGACTCCGGATGGCATCTGGGAACACTCAAAAACCGCGATACCCATAAGGCCGATTGGGGGTGCTGCCCCCTTATGGGGTTACTGGCCCCCAGCTTAACCAAAGATTCCATTCTGGAGGCACTCAGATCCAGGCGTACCTTTTTTGTCTCCCCAGATGATTCAAATCTAGCGGTGGTGATGCAAGCTAATGGGTATTGGATGGGATCGGCTATTCCCAGTAACTCTACAATTAACTTCACCATCACCGCCTACGATCCAGACCCAACAGGGAAATCCCTGTATCTGACACTCTACGACAATGGTTTTCCGGTGGCAAGTACCGTGCTACCCAGTGCTGTTTGGTATAATTGGAGTCCAACTATTTCTGGCGCATTGGGTCACTACTATTATGTAGAAGCATATTACACCGACTGGTTTTATGCCGCTTATAGCAGCCCTATTTGGGTTGAGCGTCCTCCTGTAGCCGACGCTAATAATGCACAATTTGTTACGCCTGGCGCTTTGGTTACATTGGATGGTACCCAGAGTTGGGACCCAGATGGCGATGTATTGGCCTATCAATGGTCTCAATACAGTGGCCCAGGAATAAGTTTGAACGGCACAAACTCGGCCCAGCCCACTTTCACCGCACCTCTCGCTCTGACTGACCTGGGGTTTAGTCTCACCGTGGTCGATACCGGCAGCCTGAATGACTCTGATACGACGACAGTGACCGTCACCGATAAACCCATCTTGTCTATTTCCAAGAGTGGCCCAATAACAGCCGAGTTGGGGAGCCTCATCACTTATACATTGACTGTCACAAATAATGGTATCAACGACGCTATTGGGGTGGTCATTACCGATGCTGTACCATTCGGTGCAATCTATGTTAACGGAGGAACATTGCTACCTGGAAATATCGTATCTTGGACAATACCAAGCTTGGTGGCTAACGGCAATGCGGTACAGGTAACATTTGCTGTTACAGTACCCACGAATATCATAAATAATGATTACCGCGCTTCGTGTGCAGATTGTATATCTGCCATAGGTGATGTGGCTATTCGTACCACTTCACCCATTCAGTATTTGCCGATCATTCACAAAAACAATTAATGTTACAGATATCATCAATTTAGACACTTTATATGGAGAGGTATATATGCAAGAAGCTGTTATTCTGGTCGTAATTGTTGGATTGATAGGTGGTGTCGCCATTGGGCTGCAAAATCCGTTAGCCAGCCTATTAACCCAACGTATAGGTATTTTAGAGAGTATATTTATTGTTCATATGGGTGGCGCTATAGCAATCAGTGTTCCCTTATTATTGAGGAGGGGCGGGAACCTGGGTAACTGGCAGCGCGCACCCTGGTATGCTTGGGGGGCTGGCTTTCTTGGTTTAGCTGTGATTGGGGCCATCAGCTTTAGCATTCCCCGGCTGGGTGTAGCGACAACAATTTTTCTGCTTGTTGTCGGACAATTGATTATCGCCACAGTATTAGACCAATTTGGCTTGTTAGGTGTATCAGTCCGCCCTATGAATATTTCTCGCGTTCTGGGTATTCTTGTCCTTATTGTGGGCGTATGGTTAATGATACGGAACTAAGGGTTTTTCGTGACAGATGAATGCAAAAGTTTTTCAGTATGATATACGTCCGATTTTAGTTATTGGCTTATCGCTATTAGCTGGTATCGTCTCGGCCTGCAATTTAGAAAGCCCTGCCGAAGATGCAACGGTAACCTCGGCTCAGGCTACAATCAGTTTTCTAGAGGCTCAGCTAACACCGGGCCACAGCCAGCCCTTTGTTGGTATCTCATTTCCTCAACCAGGTCAGGAATTAGAACAAGGTAAACCGGTCAATGTGCAATATGAGGCAACCGATGAGCAGGGCATCAGCCGAGTAGAGTTGCTCGTTGACGGCCAAATTGTAAGCGCCAATGACTATATCCCCCAACCTGGCTCCGTTTTTGTAGCCAAGGTCGCCTGGATACCAGATACACCGGGCGCTCATGCGCTCCAGGTACGCGCCTACAATCCAGCTAACACCGTCAGCAATTCAGACTCGGTTGTTGTACAAGTGACACCCGCTGTGGCTCTTGAATCACCCACAATAACACCCACCTCAACACCAGCGCAACCCACTGCATCTCCAACGCATACGCCTACACAACGAAGGCCAAGTTCAACGGGTGACATTATTCCATCACCAACTCTACCTGCAACCACTCCTACACCAAGTTATGCCTATTTGATCATACGAGTCGAGCCAGGGCTAAATGTACGGGAAGGACCCAGTACGCGCTATCGCCGTTTAGGCTCATTGCACCCTGGAGATATGGTTGAAATTCGGGGACAAAATGATATCGGAGCCGGACGTTGGTGGCAGATCAGATTCGATTCAGCGGCCAATGGGGTAGGTTGGGTAACGGCCAGCGCCGATTACTCTGAGAGTTTTAACACGGGTGATGTGGCAATCGTTGCCGCCCCGCCGACACCTGCTCCACCGACCCCCACCCTTACGCCAACTCCAGTCCCCGTTGTCCAGCAAACCAGCATTGAATTTGGTACTGATCGTCCCCAAATTAACAGAGGCGAGTGCGCTACGGTGTATTGGAACGTAACGAATGTTCTGGAAGTTTATTATCGCGGGTACGCTGTACCAGGCGAGAATCAGAGTCGGCTTGAGTGCCCAACCTTGACCGAATCTTACGAGTTACGGGTGGTTAGATATGGGGGCGAGGTTGAGTCGAGAACCATCAAAATCGAAGTCGTTGGTACTGAAAACCGGAGCTTAGAAATGGATTTGGGTGACAGTGTGGATTTTGATAAGGATGGCAAAGTCTCCAAGAATGGGGATGATTTTATATGGGAAAAAGATAATGACAAAAGATATTTCAGAAAATGGGATAATGATGATGATCTCAAACTCGTTCCTGTAGGCCCATTTGACCTGGACATGATTGGACGAGAAGATTGTGAATGGGCGCTTGACCATCTTAATGATACCGACGAGATTAAACCCTTCGCTGGATTAGCTGCCTGCTTTAGAACTGACGAACGCAAGATAGGCAAGCTACGCTTCCAGGATGCCGACGACAACGCCGACATCGAGTGGGCACTGTGGTAGTCAAATTGGATTTCTAAATGACATTCTTTAATAATATCCTGAGAGCGTTCTCGGAAAATAGTCAAGCTACTAAAAAAAACGGAACACGCTATACGGACGACGTGTTGCATACTGCGTATTCTATTAAGTGTAAATCTTTAGTAATGGATGAATTCCCATAAAAGCCCATTGAGAAAAAGGGAGGTTTTGATTATGACCAAGCAATTATCACAAAAATATCTGGATGTTGCCAAGGCTTTGATTCCTTATACGTTTAAGGATACCGATTCACCCGGCCAGATGATGCTCATTGCCATTGATCCCGCTCTTCCATGCTTTCTTTGCAATCAGCCTGCCAAGGATGCCCTTGTCACCTCATCGCCAGAGCAATTTCTAAAGGGTGGAACGGCCTGGCTGACCTTTCCCATTTGTGAGGATTGCGAGGAACGCCAGATAAAGAGTCAATCAGCTAAAGCGGCATGAAAATCTCGGCGTTCCCTAAATGTTATCTGGAAGATATTGCTCGCCACCGGACTATGACCATATTTGAGTGGATTCAGATGGCCCAACAGTTAGAGGCCGAAGGGTTAGAGATGTACGAAGGCTTTTTTACCAGCCTGGATAATGCCTATATTGACTCGGTGGGTGAGGCTATCCAAAGGGCCGGGTTTGAAATGCCTATGCTATGTTGCTCGCCTGATTTTACCAACCCTGATTCTGATGGCCGCCAGCACGCCGTGGCTCACGAAGCCGAAATGATACGTATTACCCGGCGCTTAGGCGGGCCAGGAGCAGCCTGTCGAGTGCTAACAGGACAACGATACCCTGAGGTTAGTGTACAACAGGGATTAGAATGGGTAGTTGAGGCCATCGACCAATTGTTGCCGGTGGCTAGAGAATATGAGATTGTGTTGGCTCTGGAAAATCATTATAAAGATGGTCACTGGAAATACCCTGAGTTTGCCCAGAAAAAAGACGTTTTTCTCAAAGTGCTACATGTCATTACCGAGCGAGAATATTTTGGGGTACAATACGACCCTTCCAATGCCATTGTAGCCGGTGATGACCCTATTGAGTTACTCCGTGAGGTGGCCGGTCGGGTGGTGACAATGCATGCCAGTGACCGTTATCTGGCCGAAGGCACAACCCTGGAAGAGTTACGTCAAAGCGATGGCACGTTGGGCTATTCGCCTAATTTACGGCATGGCGTAACCGGCCAAGGATTGAACGATTACGATACAATTTTTTCCATTTTAGCAGATACCGGCTTCAATGGCTGGGTAAGTATTGAAGATGGAATGAATGGCATGGATGAAATGCAAGAATCTATTAAATTTCTCAAACAGATGCGTGTTAAATATTTTGAGGGTCACTAATGGAAGCGCTTGTTAAATATGGTCGTCAGGACGGTGACGTGGAACTTCGTGAAATTTCAGAGCCAACCCTTGGCCCTGGCGAAGTACTACTCCAGGTTAAGGCCGTTGGGGTCTGCGGTAGCGACTTGCACATGTGGCGTGAAAGCCATAGCTGGCCGATTAAGTTACCTTTGGTGCTGGGCCATGAATTTTGCGGCGTTGTTGTTGATGTAGGTAAACAGGTCAGCAACTTTCGACCCGGCGACCAGGTAGCATGCGAAACGGCAGCCAAGGTATGTGGTGAGTGTGTCTACTGCCTCAGTGGTCACTATAATCTGTGTCCGCATCGCCAGGGGTATGGCGCATTGGCCGATGGCGCGTTCACCCACTATGTGGTAGCTCGGCCCCAGATATTGCATCATATTCCCGATAACGTGCCTTTTGAACAGGCCGCCTTAACCGAACCCATTTGTGTGGCTTATAATGCTCTGGTAGAAAAAACCATTATGAAACCGGGCGATACCGTGGTCATTCAGGGGCCTGGGCCTATTGGGATTATGGCCTTGCAGGTGGCTCGGTTACGAGGAGCGGGAACCCTGATTATACTCGGTACGGATAGTGATACTCAACGGCTGGCTGTGGCCGCGGAGTTGGGGGCAGACCACACCCTTAATATCCAGCAAGATGATCCACTAGATTTGGTGCGTTCAATCGGAGATGGCTTTGGAGCCGATTTGGTGGTCGATTGCACTGGGGTTAGTCAAGCCCTGCAACAATCGCTCGATTTGGTACGCCCTAATGGGCACATCACCAAAATAGGTTGGGGACCACAGCCTCTTGGCTTCACATTGGACCCATTAATCGCCAAAGCAGCCACCTTGCAAGGCTCTTTCAGCCACACCTACCCCACCTGGGAACGGGTATTGCGGCTGCTATCCAAGGGCCAAATCAATTTGAAGCCGGTCATCGGCGGGGTGTATCCTCTACACAAATGGGAAACAGCCTTTCGGGCCATGGAAGAGGGTGCTAATGTAAAATCGGTCATTATTATGGATGACAAGGCATAACCTGATGGAGCCAATTGTTCAAGTTTCAATTGATGTTACAACCCTCGAAGAGGCAATGGACCTGGCTCACGGGTCGGTTCGAGCCGGGGTAGACTGGCTGGAAGTCGGCACACCCTTGCTCTTAGCCGAGGGGCTACGGGCGGTACGGGCTTTCCGTAGCGCATTCCCCGAGGTGCCAGTTGTGGCCGACTTAAAGACGATGGATGGGGCCGGGTTGGAAGCCGAAATGATATTTAAGGCCGGAGCCGATATGGTTGTTGTGATGGGCCAGGCCCACGATGCCAGTATCATCGAGCAGGTCAAAATGGCGAAACAGTATAACGGCAAAGTGATGTGCGATGTGATGCTCTGTCCCGATAAGCCTGGACGAGCACGTCAAGCCCAAGAGATGGGCGTTGACTACATTATTGTTCACACCGGCTTCGATGAGCGCAATATGATTCCGGGCCTCAGCCCCCTGAATGACTTGCCTGCCATCCTTGAGGCTGTCGATATTCCGGTTCAAGCGGTGGGAGGGTTGACCATAGAGCAAGCCATTCAAACCCTGGAGATGGGCGCACAGATTGTCGTTTTTGGCGCGCCCCTGGTCATCAGCGGCACAGAATTTAAGGCCGCCGACCCCAATTTTGAGCCGTTAATTCGGGATATAGTCAGTCAAGTCAAAGGGTACTCATTTACAAAATCCTAAAGTAGGATTAAAATGAATTTAACATTATTGCGTGAGGAGGCCAGAAAACCACAATGACAACTGTTTTGGCCGAACAATATATTCAAGCGATGACGAAAAGCTTCCGCCCGGAAAAAGCCGGGGGGTTAACTGTTACTTACCAGCTTCAACTTACAGGCCCTGGCGCTGGCACCTGGATTGTTGCGGTGGCTAACGGACAATGCCAAATTAGCCACGGTGCTCTATTTCGAGCGGATACCATCATTACCATGAGTACCGATAGCTATCTGAAGTTGGCTGCCAATCAACTCAACGTGAGATCAGCCTACCAGAATGGTGAGGTAAAGGTTCAGGGCAATGTCCAGCATGCCCTCACCTTCTCTGAGTTATTTTCTTCGTGGGCTTCTCTAGTGTCGTCTGAACCAACGACACCTACATCGCCGTCACCCTCTCCACCCTCAGAGCCTGTGCCAACACCCACGCCAACCGAACCTGCACCTACCTCCCCGCCAACTACGCCTTCACCCGCCACGCCAACCTTGGCCGACTACGTTGCTGCGATGCCCAGCGGCCTACGGGCCGACAGAGTCGGGGGTTTGCAGGCCACCTATCAATTTCAGCTCAGCGGCAACGGCGGCGGGAATTGGATTGTTTCCGTAGCTAACAGGACCGCTACCGTCTTTACCGGCTCAGGCAGAGCCAATGTAACCATTAGTATGAGCGGCCCGGACTTTATCAAGTTGGCCGAAGGAAACTTGAATACCACCCAGGCATACCGGCAGGGCAAAGTACAAATTAGCGGCGATGTAAATCTGGCCTCGAGAATTGCCGATATATTTGGTCCGTGGGCCGGAACTGTTGGTTCCGCTCCGACACCAGCCCCTGCGCCAACCCCGTCCCCTTCACCGGCCCCGACGACGCCTACGCCTACTACGCCCACCCCAGCCCCTGGTTCGGCCTATGCTCGTTTGATGAATAGCAGTTTCGATGAATACCAGCCTTTTGTTTACGAGGGGGAGGCCAAAGTTTGGAAAGAATCACAATTTCCCGAAGAGTACGGCAAATATTGGACTCTGGGAATCCATGATGTAGGCAAAGGTCGTCCGCATATGATGAACAGTGGGGTATTTGGCCCCTTTACCCAGAAGTATTTTGGCGGTGGCGGGCACGATTACCATATTGAGGGGGATCACTCGCAGGTGATTACCAGCCGTTATAGTTTTAAACTCACCCTTTCTCAAACGGTGACAGCGCAGCCAGGTCGAGATTATAAGTTCAGTGGCAGTATTGTATCATATTATAAAGGCACCAGCGGTGAGCGAGCCGATGGCAAAATATTCAAAGCTCTGGGTATCGACCCAACCGGTGGGCAAAACTATGACAGTAATAACGTCATTTGGACCGAACAGGATGGTAAAGATAATGCGTGGCGCTATCCATCCGTCACGGCCAAAGCGCAAGCTGGAACCATTACAGTCCATATTCTCTTGGAAAACGTCGAAAAAGATGTCGGCAGTACCGAGTTAAATATCATTCACCTAGATGCTTTCAAACTTGAATAGAACTGAGGTGGTCACAGAGCAAATGATGGTTACAGGGTTAAGCTTGTAATCATCATTTGTCGTTCATTAAGCTACTATCTAATAGAAAGACAAGGGATTATGCCACGGATAGAAAATTTCGACTCCTATTATAATCAGGATTTCTACTATCATAAGTTTGCTTTTACCGGATGTCACTCAAGCGCCAATAAGTTCAATGACCCCGGCATCGAAGAGCAATATCCACCCGATTTGGAATTGGAGCCGGTTCATCTGGATATCGATCTACACTTTGATTTGGTCAACCAAACAGCCGGGGGCCGGGTAATAACGACTGTCAAGGCCCGTCGCCAGGGACCAACTGGACTCACGCTCAATGCTGTCGATTTCGAGGACATCAATGTTGGCGACCCCGACGGCAATGAATTGGTCTGGCGTTACGATGGTCAAAAGCTTACCATAGAATGGACCGAACCCTTTTCCGAAGCCGAGCAGCGCCGGGTTGAGGTTTCGTACCAGGTCGTTGAGCCAGTGGCTGGTCTCTATTTCTCCAAACCCAACGAAGCCTATCCAGAGCAAGCCTGGTATGTAGCCAGCGACCACGAAACAGAGCGTGCCCGTCACTGGCTACCTTGTATTGACCTACCCAATGTGCGGACAACGCTTGACTTTCATTTGAGAGCCGAATCTCGCTTTACTATTCTAGCTAACGGCATTTTGGTGGAAGAGGCCAATCATGGAGATGACACAAAAACGGCCCATTGGAAGCTTGAGCAACGCTGCCCCAGCTATTTGACTTGTATTGCCATCGGCGATTTTGTGCGGGCCAGTGACGGTGAGTTTAATGATGGCGAAAAAGCAATTCAGGTGGCCTACTTTTGCACGCAAAAGCATAGCGCCGAAGATTTATTGCGAGCATTTGGCCGAACCAGGCCAATGATGGCCTGGATGACCAAAAAACTGGCCATGAGTTTCCCCTATCCCAAGTATTACCAGTTCGCCGTGCCGGGCATGGGGGGGGCGATGGAGAACATCTCATTGGTCAGTTGGGACGACAGAATGGTCCAAGATGAGACTCTGGCTCAAGAATACGGCTGGCTTGTCGATCAAATTAATGTGCATGAAATGTCACACAGCTATTTCGGTGATGCGGTTGTCTGCCGCGATTTTGCCCATGCCTGGCTCAAAGAATCTTGGGCAACTTATATTGAACAGTGCTGGCTGGAAGATAACGAGGCCCATGATGAAGCGCTCTATAATTTTTACATGAATGCCACGGCCTACTTTGACGAAGCCGATAATCACTACAAACGCCCCATTGTTACACGTCGTTTCAAATCATCGTGGGACATGTATGACCGGCATCTTTATCCCGGTGGGGCATGCCGGTTGCACACCCTGCGCTGCGAATTGGGCGATGAGGTCTTTTGGGCCGCCGTGCAAGATTATCTTAAGCGGTACAACGGCCAGGTGGTAGAGACGGACCAATTTCGCCAGGTGATGGAAGAACACTCCGGGTGCTCATTGGGCAAGTTTTTCGACCAGTGGTTTTTCACCGCCGGTTATCCGGCTCTGAAAGTCTCCTTCAATTTTGATAACAAGCGCAAACAGGGCACGTTTGAAATTGAACAGACCCAAGTTGATGAGGAGAAAAATGTTCCAGCCTTTGCCCTCTCAACCGACCTGGCCTGGACCATTGGTGGAACCGAACACCAATTATCCATCAAACTTGACCAGGCCAAACACGTGATTACCGTAGCAATGCCTGCTGAGCCAGAGCAAGTGCGCTTTGACCCTGGTGCAAAAACTCTCCACAAACTGACGTTCAATCCGGGCGACCCCCTACTACGTAAACAACTGACCCAGGCTAAAGATGTAATTGGGCGTATCCAGGCGGCGCATGAATTGGCAAAAACCGGCAAGCGGGCTAACATCCAGGCGATTACTGACGCTTATCCCAATGAAACATTCTGGGGAGTGCGCCGCGAGTTCGTCAAAGCCTTGGGCGAGGCAAATAGCGAAGCAGCCATCACCGGGTTGGTCGAAATCATTGGTTCAGAACAAGATCCCATGGTCTTAGCTACGGTCTTCCGGGCCGCTGGCAATTACCGTGACCAACGCATCCGCGAGGCAATTGCCGCCCGCCTGGAGCAAGGGTTGCCCTATTTTGCCACTCAGGCCGCCTACCAGACAATGGGCGCTCAACGACAAGAGGCTTCATGGGAGGTGTTGGTTAACGGTATCCAGCAAGATAGCTTCAACGGTATCCCCCAATCAGGAGCTTTTGCTGGCTTGGCAGCCACCCGCCGGGTTGAGGCCATTGACTTGCTCATGGAGCGGGTTCCCTACGGGGCAACCTCCAATCGTGCCCGGCCTGCCGCGATTTTGGCACTGGCCGATATCGGGAAGGGACAGGAAAAGGCAACCCGCGAACGCATCGCCGAAAAGCTGATTGACCTTCTCCGTGATCCCTGGGATAAGGCGGGCAACGCCGCTGCATCTGGTCTAAAAATCCTCAAAGCCCCCGAAGCTATCTCGGCTCTAGAATCGTTTGGTCGCAATCGGTCTTATCAGGAGCAGATGGAAGTCGAGCGCCTTATTAGTAGCCTGCGCAGTGAAGACAAGGTGGATGGCTCGGCTTTAAAGAAACAGGTTGAAGATTTGCGCGAGAAAATTCGCAAGTTAGAGGACCAACTGCAAAAGTTGGAGGCCAAATCAGAACCGGCTGAAGCCAAATGATTAAAAACTCAGCCCTAACAGGTTTCCAAAACTTGTTAGGGCTTTGTAGGTTGGGTTGAATGGGTCAAAAAGGATGATATATTGCTCAAGATGTTGGGTTTCACGCCAAAACTAAGCGAAAATTCGGCCAATGAAACCCAACTTTATTGTCTTAACGCCACAATTCCCCATCGCTCAACCCAACCTACCAAAATACCGAACTCAGGTTGTCAGGTCTTTTTTATAGATCAAGAGAAGCGAACTAACTATCTTCTTTTGCGGAAGGAGTCATCGGGTGTACCACTAAAACAACCAATGATGTGTGGATAGGCGTCTGTGACATAGTAGCCATAAATTCCATCAACAACCATACCGTTACACTGATCCAAGTCGCCCGAACCCTCGATGTATTCGTAATCATCAACAAAACTTCCATCGTAGGTGCCACCAGGATTACCAGCACCCGAGGGGCGAGAACCACTCCGTAACTGGTAACTCGGCCGGGCTTTCCGAATGGTCCCATTATCATTAAAATACGATCCAAAAATGGGGAATCCGTCGGCAGCAAAGCCAATTACGGGAGAAGGGGCACTACTATCACTGTCATCAAATAAAGCTTTTGGGTTGCCATGATAATGATAGGTTCCATCGGGCTGAGTATGCGCGTTGTGCGAATCGGTGCCAAAGTCATTGTGGGGCGACATCGGGTCATACCGCCACGGGGTTCCCATTTCAAAACAGCCAATCTTACCATCGCCAACGCCGTAACATCCCGCCGCTAGTAGATCAACCTTGATGCCGTCCAACAAAATGGCATTATCGTATTGGAGACTAAGTGGGGTTGGGCTGGCATTTCTTTGGGGATTAGCGGTTACTGAATAGGATTGGTTCTGTTCTCGGACATCTGTCACAAAACCACCAGCATCATCGAAATTGTGGTTAGGGATTCCATTAGAAGTGAATATACATTTCCCATTACTTACTTCAACCATAAATGACCCCATGTAGGTTCTATTGGTGGCAACATCAAGCGCATCCCAGTTGTACGCATTGACATAGTCTGCACAACTCGCTCTCTGGGTTGATAGTACCGAGTCGGTAGTATCAACGGCCTCTGTCTGACTTGACTCCTGGCCTACCTCCTGATTTGACTCCTGACTTGACTCCTGACCTGTCTCCTGATTTGACCCCTCACCTGTCTCTTCAACCGGGAACAAGGCGTTTTGCAGCTCTTGTTCGGTGATGCCCAAGGTTCGAGCCGTTGCCGCAAGGTCGGGTGGGGGCGGGCCAAGAGCCTCCATCAATTGTTGTTCGGTGATGCCCAACGCTTTAGCCGCGAGAGCGAGATCAGGTTGCCCTTCTGGCCCCCCTTGAATGGCAGGCTCATTAGGGGATGGCTGTTCTACTTCCTGTTGAGCAGAGGACTCCCCAGCAGGTGGCTCTTTTGGCTCCTCTGGGGGGGTAGGTTCATCAGGGGGTTGCTGGCTCACAGGTGTAGCCTGTTCTTGTTGGCTACCGGGCGCTTGACCGGATGGCGCCTCCCTGTTGGGTGGCGGTGGTGGTGCCCCACAAGCAACTATAAAACTGCCCACGATAAGTAAGATTACAACTAATACTTTTTTAGATAACATTATTGAATACCTCCATAATTAATTTTTGTTAATATGCTTATTGTATTTTCTCTACCGCCAGATGCAGTGAAAAATAAATTCTTTCATTTGAATCTAGGGACCACCGGGTGGTGTGTAACAATTGGCAACCGCTTGATCCTGTAGCTCACCATAAAAAGTAGGGCCAATGATAAAGGGGAATACACCGGTTAGGCTGTCACCATCTTGTTCAGCCGTGACGTGATAGTGATAGCCCAGACCATCATGGTCGTGCCCGTTATGCTCGTCCAGGTAAGGGCCACCCAGAGCAGTACATGCTGAGTCGTAATAGTAGTCTTGAAAATAGATGCCCGATTCAGCCGTAAAGCTATTACCAGAGAGGCTGGTCACTGTATCGGTTACATCTGGGCCAAATTGGTGGGGCATCGTTAGAGTGGTTGTCACCGGAATGGTGGTGATATCGTATTGGTCAGTTAACAAACAGGTACGCTTGTTATCAACGCCACAACCGGTGGATGAACTGGCGCTGTAGTCTCGTTTCTTCCAGCAACTTTGGGCCAGCACACCGTTATCGTGCCAGGGACCGTATACGGGATATCCATCGGCGGCAAAGCCATAAATGGGGGAGTGGCTTTGACCTGTATCATCAAGTTGATCACTCAGACAGCTTGAGAAGCTGTGGTGGTGGTAGGTATCGCCAGCCGCATGTCCGCCACAAATATCGACATCATATGTTTCCAGGGCCGGGGCCAGGTTTTGCCAGACACCATGTATTGCGTTGCTGGAATTATCGGCTGGATCGTAATAAAAGGTATCGTCCCAGTTAAAGATGGCAGCGCCATTGACCCACAAGCCAATTGTACCTGGACCGGTCTGGCATTCGGTGGCGTTAGCCTGTTGGGTTAAGGGAAAGTAAACACCGCCGGTACTGCTGACATCGCCAGGGCACGATGGTCCGGGTGGCCAATAACCTCGTCCCTCACCAGCTGGACAATTGTTGTTGATAAATCCTAGATTGGTCCCAAACTGAACCAGTTGGCCCACGGTTGCCGAGGTGACTCCGCCCACAAAATCGGTGGCTGCTTCAGGCCGGTTATTGAGTGTTTGGACATCGGTTATGGTCATGGTATGCGTATAATTGGGGATGCCAGTGCGGTCAACCAGGGCATACTCGGCGCCACTCAGGGTTGTTTGTTGAACCGATTGCACATTAACCAGGATCGGGTTGCCGCCATCCCTTAGAATTGCCGAGGTTTCATTTGTGGTGTTGAGTATCCAGGCTACCAATAGAGCATTGTTCACAGTAACCGTGCCGCTAAATTCGGGCATTTCTTCCAGATAAAAGTTAAAGCTGCCGGTGGTGGTAAATTGGTGGCTGGTCATTCCTCCGGCTGGTAATGTGATGCTAAAGATTTCGCTGGCTTGTATAGGTTGATTTGATATAAGTGTAGACCCACTACTGTAATCAGACAAAATAACGGGCAAATAGACTGTATTGCCGCTGGTTGAAGCGGCTGACTCGATAAACAGGGTGTAGGCCGTCGTGGTTTGGTTGGTCCAGGTCACGGTTGTACCGGGATAAATAGTGATAGATGTTGGGCTAAAACCACTGTTGGTAAGGTTAATTACTTTAGAAATCCCGGTTGCAGCGCTTAAAAATCGAGCATAAATGGGGATGATGGCTGTAAGCAACAAGATGACCGCCAAGGGTAGTACAAAGATAAGAGGTAGATTGCGCTTCATTCGTTTTCTCCTGTGTCGATAAAGGCCCGGTCAAAACAACCAAATAGATAGAATTTCCAACAAGGCTCTATTCCAAACGTCTCTCGCAGATTAACTTGTCTGCTAACAACTTAGCACAATTGGAGCGGGTTGTCTGTCATGCAATCTGGGCAATTTTGTCATGCAATCTGGGCATGTGGGAGGGGCTGAAGAAAAGAGGATCAGCTAACCAGGTTATGATCCATAGCAAACTTGATAAGGCCTGGAATATCGTGGATATCAAGTTTGTCTTTAATGCGCCGGTTATAAGTATAGACCGACCCAGCGGTTATAGAGAGGGTCTTAGAAATTTCGCTACTGGTTTTGCCTTGAGCCAGGAGTTGGAGTACTTCTCGTTCACGTTCGGTCAATTTGAGCAGTAGACTTTGGCTGACATCCTGCTCATGAGTAGTCGGTTGAGGTAAAGTGGTGGTGACGCGGGTGACATAGTGCTCCATCTGAGCCAACATTTGTAAGGCGCTATCCAATTGGTCAGCCACCTGCTCGATTCGGGATGTGTTTAATAGCTGCCTAGCCCTGGTCAGGCTGGATTGGAGCAATTCAATCTTGTGGGCAATTTCAGTCCTCAGCTCCAAGGCCAATCCTTGTCGTTCCGTTTGGGCGGCTTGAATCAACCAGGTGGTCATGGTGCGTATCTGCTCGCTTTGGTGGCTGACCAGGTTAAACAGACGGTCTTTTTCTTGCTGGTGGCTGATACGATGTTCGATCTCGGCTTGCAAGTCGTGATTGGCCTGGGCCAATTCTGCGGTTCTCTGGTGAACCTTTTCTTCAAGGGTCTCGTTGGCAGTTGCCAAAGCCCGGTTGTTCTGTTGCAGTTCTTGCTGCAAGTGGTGCAGGGTGAGATGGGTTCTTACGCGGGCCAAAACTTCTTCGGTTTGAAACGGCTTGGTCACGTAATCTACACCACCCACCGAAAAAGCAGTCGCCTTATCCAGCCCTTCATCCAGGGCGCTAATAAAGATAATCGGGATTTCGCGGGTGCGATCATCGGCTTTTAACCGTTGGCAGACTTCGTAGCCATCCATCTCCGGCATCATAATATCGAGCAAAATCAAATCGGGTGGTTCTTTTAACACAGTCGCCAGGGCGTGTGTACCGGTGGGCACAGGTCGGACACGATATCCCTGTTCTTGTAGCAGTTGCACCAAGACATGCAAATTTTCGGGCGTATCATCAACAACTACGATATTATAAGCCATAGTTTTTTCCTGGGTTAAATGGGGTGATTTGAGGACCTGTTATTGGGCTGGTTCATTCGTTTTTAATGTAAAGAAAAACCGGCTTCCGCGACCCGGTTCACTATCTACACCCGCCTGTCCATCTAACTTGTCCATAATTCGCCGCACGATGGATAACCCCAACCCGTGCCCTTTGATCTGAGTTTGACCTAACCGCGTGAATTCGGTGAACAGTACGGCTCGCTCATCCGGTGACACGCCTGGTCCGTTATCCTGTACCCAAAAATGGGTTGTGCCATCAACCTCGGACGTTGCGCCAAGCTCCAGGCAGGGTGGCTTCCCCCCATATTTGAGACCATTACTCAGATAATTGACCCAAACCTCCTCCACCCAGGGAGCATATCCCAGGACTACCGGCCAGCTTTTAGGCAAGATTATTTCCGCTTGAGCCTCGACAATCACCAGATTCAGCCTCTCCATCACCTGTTTGATGATGTCGGCCATATCGAGTGGATGCTGTCCAATATCTTCTTTGCGAATGCTGGCTAAGAGCAATAGATTTTTAATAATGGTGATGCTTTTTTGGGCTGCTTGGTAGTTTGATTGACCAATCAGGATCAGTTCGTCTGGGGTGTGGTTGGCTGCGTCTTCCACAAGAATTTCAGCATAACCCATCATGACGCTCAAGGGGTTTTGTAAATCGTGGGCAACCGTATGCGCAAAGGCGTCTAATTCGGCGTTTTGTTGTTGCAGTATTTCATTTTTCTCTTGTAAAGATTGGTGCATCCGGTGTAAAGTGAGATGGGTGTAGACTCTTGACAGCACCTCTTCTGCCTGGAAGGGTTTGGTGACAAAATCTACGCCACCCACCGAAAAAGCAGTCGCCTTATCCAGCCCTTCATCCAGGGCGCTAATAAAGATAATCGGGATATCACGGGTGCGATCGTCGGCTTTTAATCGTCGGCAGACTTCGTAGCCGTCCATCTCCGGCATCAAAATATCGAGCAAAATCAGGTCGGGCGGTTCTTTTTGGGCACTCATCAGGGCGTGTTCGCCATTGGGCACAGGCCGAACGCGATACCCCTGTGCTTGTAACAACTGCACCAGAACGCGCAAATTTTCGGGGGTATCATCAACAACAAGAATACTGGCTTTTTGGGGAAAATTTTCCACCTCAAACTCCAATGGTTATTCGATAGTCATCGCTTGTTTAATGGCGTCCAGAATGACACCATACTCAAAATTGTTGACCAATCGGCTCAACCGAAGGGCCAGTTCCGGCTGAGATGGTCGGATTTTGTTAATAATCTCATTGGCCCATACTACATCGCTCAATTCAATGGCCTCTGCCAGGCTTGTTAGGTCATCAAGCGGTAGGGCTGCCATCATTTCAGGTAGCAGGCTATATTCACCCATTTCACCAGTCGCTGACACATCATCCGGCGTTTCATAGATAAACTGAACGCCAAGATGCTGGCTCATCATCTGAAAAAGTGTGTTCTCACGAAAGGGTTTGCGCAAAAAATCGTCACACCCGGCGGCCAGAATGTCGGCCTTGTCCTCTTCAAAGCTGCTGGCGGTGATGGCAATGATCACCGTTTTGTGTTCGGAGTCTCGGGTTTCAAGTTTCGATTTGATGATTTTGGTGGCCTCGTAGCCATCGAGTACCGGCATACGCATATCCATCCAGATGAGGTGAGGCTGAAATTCTTGCCAGATATCAATGGCCTGCTGGCCGTTTTCCGCCTCTCGCAAATCAAAGCCAAGAGGCGCAAGGAGTTCACGCAAAAGTTGCCGGTTGACGGGCTCGTCGTCAACAATCAACAGCCGGTAGCGGGGTTGGTCGGGAGCCAGTCCCACCACCCGACCATCAATTTCGGAGCTGAGTTCTTTGGTAGATTGCTCACTGTCCATGTAAGCCAGATTTATGACTTCAACCTGAATCTCAAAAGCAAAGATGGTTCCCGGCCCACCCTTACCTCCAACCGACAATTGGGCCGGACTTTCAACCCTAATCTCGTCGCCGCCCAGCAGTTGCACAAATCTACGGCTGATGGGCAGACCCAGACCCGTGCCTTCCTGCGCTCGTCTCCCCGTTTCAGTTTGGGCAAAGGCTTCGAATAGGCTGTCCATTTCCTCGGGGGTAATGCCGGGGCCGGTATCGGATATTACAAATAGGAGTTTGCAGGTATCAGATATATTAGTGTCAAGGGTTTCGGTGTTACCCGTCACGCTTGGCAACTTATTTGACACTTTTAGACTGACACTACCCTCCTTTGTAAACTTAAGCGCGTTATTCAACAAATTAATCAACACCTGTCGCAGCTTGACTTCATCGGTGCGAATGGTACGGGGTACATCGGGCGAACGCTCAAAGACCAGACCTATCCGCTTCTGATTGGCCCGCAAACGAAACATGCTTTCCAGGTCGGTGAGCAATTGATGCAGGTCAAATACAGTCTCATCCAGTACCATTCGCCCAGCTTCAATTTTAGAGAGATCCAATACCTGGTTGATAAGAGACAGCAGGTGTTCGCCACTACGATTGATAGTGCCCAGATGATCTTGTTGTTCCGGGGGCAGGCTGGCATTGCGAGCAATGATTTGGGTAAACCCGATAATCGCGTTCAACGGTGTCCTGAGTTCGTGGCTCATATTGGCTAAAAAGGTGCTTTTGGCCCGGTTGGCGGCTTCGGCAGCATAGCGCGCTTCCTCGGCAGCCTCTTTCGCCTGGGCTAACTCTTCGGTGCGTACAGCGACCTGCTGTTCCAACTGGCGATTGCGCTGCTCAATGGATTGTACTCGCCAGTGATAACCACCATAAATTAGGCCAACCAGAGCCACTAAACCCAAAGCCCGAAACCAGACAGTCTCCCACCAGGGGGGGGTGATAGTCAGGGCCAGGGCTACTTCATGCTCGCTCCAAACCCCGTCGTTATTGCTCCCCTGCACTCGAAATATGTAATTACCCGGCGGCAGGCTGGTATAGGTCGCAAAGCGGCGGTCACTGCCTACCTCATTCCACTCATTCTCCAGACCTTCCAATTTGTGGCGATAGCGGTTTTTGTGTGGGGCAGCATAGCTGAGAGCGGCAAAATCAAAGGAGATGATGTTTTGGTTGTAATCAAAGATAAGCTGCTCGGTATAGTCTAATGCTTGTGGCAGCAGTGAGTCCCTGCCGATGGTTAACGGCTCGTTAAACAGGCGAACCTCGGTGAGGACAATCGGCGGCTGGTAAGGATTGTCTTCAATTTGGTCGGGATAGAAGGCGGTTAGACCATGGGTTCCCCCAAAAAACATGCGTCCATCGCTGGCCTGCCACGCGGCCCGACCTGAAAACTCGTTACCCTGCAAGCCATCAGAGACATCAAAGTTGCGAAAGTTTACATGCTGAGGGTCAAATTTGGATAGTCCTTTTTGGGTGCTGAGCCATAAGTTACCGGCCTGATCTTCCAAGATGCCATCAACATACGAAGTTGGTAGCCCATGCTTGTCCGTATAACGGGTAATTTTTTCTGTGGCCGGGTCAAAGCTAACCAGACCCGTCTGGGTAGCCAACCACATCAGACCAGCCTGATCCTGGTGAATGGCCTCAATCAGGCCCAAGCCGGGTTGAGGCGGAAAATGGGTGAAGATTCCGGTTTGGGGATCAAGGCGACTTATAAGTCCCTGTTGATAGCCCAGCCAAAGTTGGCCGGTGTGGTCGAGATAAAGCGCGGTAATCTCGGAGGCAAGAGGCTCACTGGGGTCGGGCCGAGCCGGGACAGGCCCTGCTATGGGGTTTCTGGTAGGACCATATGCCTGAAATTTTTCGCGGTATGGATCAAGTTTATAGAGTCCGTCTCGAATTACGGCAATCCAGAGGGCATCGTTATGATCTACCGCCAGGGCCACCACTTCCATAGGTGGTCCGGGTTGCAAATGTGAGGGACGGGCGGGTAGAGGATAAGGGGTAAATTGCCCGGTAATTGGATCAAAGCGAAACAGATGGCGACCGCTTCCTCCTAACCAGAGATAACCGGCCTGATCAGGCTGAATGGCCCGGATATTGGGTTGCTCGTTGTCTAATACTGGCTGAAAGTGAGCAATCCTCCCCTCGGCCAGATCAATCTGATTCAGCACACTGCCGGTCGCCACCCACAAACGGCCCGCCGCATCGCCAGCCAGGGCTAAGACCTGGTCTTCGGCTAAGGTGGCCGGATTGTTGGGCAAATGTTGGTAATGGGTAAAGCGGGTTTGCCGCGGGTTAAAGAGATTCAGACCGTCGTCGGTGGTGCCAATCCAGACTACACCCCCATCATCCTGATACAAGGCCGTGGTACGATTGCTGCTCAAGCTGTTCGGGTCGGCTGGATTGTGGTAGAAAGCCCGAATAAATTGTTCGGTATGTGGGTCAAACAGAAATAGACCATCCAGGCTGCTGACCCAGATTGAGCCGGTATCATCGACCAGCAATCTGTTAATTTGGGTTGGGCCAGGGTAGTGAGTAAATTGTTCGGTTTGTGGATTAAAGCGGTAGAGGCCGAGAAAACCACCAAGCCAGAAATTGCCTTCCGAGTCAATGATAAGAGTCGCCAGCCGCCTTTCATCTGGATCGGGGGAAAAGTAACTAAACTGCTCTGTTTGGAGATTGAACTTGGTCAGGGCGTTGTCGGTGGCCAGCCACAAATTTTTGGCAGAATCCTGGGCTATTTGCCAAACCCCGCCTCCTTGAAACCCCGCTGGATTATCGGGTCGGCGAAAGTAAGGAATGATGGTTTGGGTGGTTGATTCCAATTTGAATAAACTGGCCGGTGGGGGGCCGCCAAACCAGAAATCACCCTGACTATCCTGAAAAATAGAGAAAAACCCGGGGTTTGCCAAACCAGGCGGGCGATTGCGATTGAGTTGATAGGGCGTAAAGGTTTCGGTGAGAGGGTCAAAAATAGTAACACCCTGCCTACCCACAATCCAGATATGGCCTTGCTCATCTTCAATGAGACTGCTAACGCTATTATTGTGCAGGCTATTCGGATTGTCGGGGTCATGCTGGTAGGTGATAAATCGATATCCATCAAAGCGACTCAAGCCATTTTGGGTTCCAATCCACATAAAACCCCGTCTGTCTTGAAGGATGGCGCTAATGGAATTTTGGGCCAGACCATCATCGGTGGTCAGGTGGCTGAAGCGAAGAGTGGGTTCGAGGCCCGGCGGTGGGTCACCCCCTTGGGCATAGGCAATTGTCGTCAGGCTTGTCAAAAAGAGGAAAAGCGTGAATACAAACCGATTTCGATGTCGTTTCATCAACCGTGGCCCCGCAGAGAGTACAGTTGAAATTATACCATAATAATTGGAGGAGTAGTAGGTTGATTTAAAGCCTGAGTCTCAAACAAAATTTTTCAATGGGAACACTTCATATAGGACTTTTCAAGATTTGGGTGTTTTACGGAGTTCCAGCACCACAAGACACTTTGGTCATTGGTAAACTCTAAGCCGATGATGTTGGGAGTCAAGTGTGTAAATTGCCCCGGTTGCCCGATACACGCGCAACATTTGGGCCGCTATCAGATTTTTTGTGGTGATATTGTTGTTAATGGAAAAGCTGTCGCCTGACATTTGCAATAGATTGGAGGTTTCGGCTATCAACAGGTTGTTGCCAGAACCCAGGGTTATGGCCGAGGCTGTTTGCAACGGTAATTGATTGGAACCGGCAATTAAAGCCAGTGGTCGTAGCGACAAGGTTTGCAATACTGTAATGCCCCGTTGGTGCGGTGCAATGGCGCTTAAAGTGTATAGTTGGTTTTGACCGGCATCTAGCGCCATATCAAGAATAGGCCCCCCCACCAGCCTTGCCTGTCCTTTCTCGGTATAGTCATTGGCACTTAACGAAACAATTCTTGAAACCGCTGGGAAGGCAATGAATAATTCATCCGTTACACCGTTATAAATAAGTTGGTTGGGTTGATACGATAATAACACAGGCGGGGCAATTTCTGAAAGGTCGGTATTGAACACCAATAACCGATTCCGTTCAGCATCTGTGACAAAAAGACGTTGTTGAACAGAATCCCAGGCCAGACCTGTCACGCGACCTAGTCCCAAGCGTCTGGTTAGCTCAATTTCATCTTTCAAATCAACTTGTGCGATACCATCGGCAAAGGCCACATAAACAATGCCCGGCGAAGCAGCAGTGACGGCGTATGGCTGGTTGCCCACAAATAGTGTACTAATTGAGTTTTGTTGAGCCAAGTCGATAATTTCAAGGTGGCCATCGCTCAACAAAACTGCGCCCAAACGGGCAACTTCATCCAGAACCAGGGCCTGAGGCGTGCCAGACAATGGGATATCAATAATTTTCTTTGAAGCCGATAATAACGCGGTACTTGAGGTTAAGAAATGAGTTGGTACGATAGCGCCCTCACGGGGCGAGATGGAGCCGGTTAGGGGCGTGGTAAGATACCACGGGCCGGTATTGCCGGGGGATTTAATAATAACCGGCAAAAAGGTGTACTGCTGAGGTGTCGATGTTTTAACCGTAACAGAAGCCACTTGCGTGGCCGAAACTACACTGCCATTATGCTCACTGCCACTGAGGTTCAAAGTATAGGTACCTGTCGGTACGTTGGTTGCTACTATGGCTTTAAAAATTATCTGAAACCCATAAGGTTGTAACTGACCGGCGGGCTTTGGTAGGGCGGCAACTGCATCAAACTGAGGATGGGAGGGATAGGGCCAATAGGGATAAACCCAATCAAAGGCAGCCCAATGCCCCGATTCATCGGTCAATTCAAAGGGAGTCACAGCAACAACTTCGGGCCACGTTTGCCAATAATCTGCAAATGCGCTGGCAATATATTGCACCCGGTTTGTCTCGTTAATGGTAGGGAAGCCCTCAAATCCAAAAGTGTTGTTACCCAAAGCGTAGCCTGTTTCTTTTATAATAACCTTTACATTGGGGCGTCCCTGGTTGTTGATCATGGCTAGCTCATGCAAATAACAATCAATGGCGTAAGTTCCATAACGTGCCGTACCGCTGTGAATATTGTACCAGGCCGGGTGATTATATGGATAACAATGGCTGGCCCACACATCAAAGGCATCTCTAAAGCCAGGTACACTGAGCATTTGGTTCAAAAAGGTGAGGTTTCCAGGTGTCAGCGCACCGTTAACAATGCGGATGCGCGCATCGCCCAACTGCCTGATGGCATTTGATACAGCAACAAAAAAACGGGCGTATTGAACGGCATTGGGCTGACCACTCCATTCAATCCATAAATCTGGCTCGTTCCAAATGGTAATGTAGAGCGGGTTCGTATCACGGCGCGGCAGTCCAGCCACGTACCGCGTATAAGCTTGGGCAATCTCGGTGTAGTTACCACTGGGCCCGGGAGATGGTGCTTGCCAAATTCCATTAATTCGCTGGCCTTGCAGCCGGATTATGGGAATCAGGTTCCGAGCATAGGCTTCTTGCACAAAATTGATGGCGCATTCGCTGGGGCCGGTTGTTGTGGTGTCTATTGGGTAGAAGAGTTGGGTAACATAGCCACCATTGCCGGCCAGTATCTTTGCTCCGTCCAGATGCAAAGCTGGAATACCATCGCACGACTCCATAAGCGTGTGGATGCCATATGGATTATGAACTTTTATGCCCGCAGCCGGTAGATTGTATGGCCCCCAGGTAAGCGTTTGACCATTAATTGCAGGTTCCTGGCTTTGCATTGGCCATCCTTCGCCCAAAGCAATTGTAGAACCGGGAACATAACTAAACCCTGAAGGCAAAGTAGCAGAGATCAGACCATCATAAATTATTTCATCGGTGTGGTTAAGTAATTCAAGCTGGTAATTTACTTCGCCTCCGGGGTAGGTATCGGTTCCGGTTCCAGTTACCGATAAAATCGACATAGCGGTGGCTGGTAACAGCTTGATAGCGGCAACAAAAATAAGAAAACCCAGGCAGATACTTATACCCGATCGTAAAAAGTTGGGGATGCATTGTGTAATTCGACTTGAGCGCATCGCTTTCCTGACCAGATGTAAGATAGCAGGTATTATCTTCTGGGGGTATCAAATGTCAATTGTGGCAGCACTAACTGCTCTTTCAATACTGTAAGAATTAATAAAGCCAGCCTAATTGTCAATCTTTGATTACAGATAAAGAGAAGCGAACTGCTGCTCGGTAGGCTCCACTCAGCAATACCAGGGTTCGGTGAGATAGGGGACAAACCTGGAAGCGGGTGGCAATTCGGGTAAGGGAACATTCCCGGCAGCATCACCAACACCCTGGAAGGCTCGTTCCCACACGCGACGAAAAACCTCGCGCCGGGGCACTTCTTGAGCCGCACAACTTTGCACCAAAACCTCCAAATCAGCCTGCAAGGCATCCACACGCGGGTCGGGGTTGTGCCAAACATACGATAACTTGGCCTCATCCAAATCCCCAATTGCAGTTTTGGCATCCGGCAACTCCAATAAGCGCGACCCTGGCGGTATTAACAACCGGATGGCACATTGAATAGGGGAGACCTGATCGACCAGCCCCAAGCGGACAATCTCGGCCAGGAAATGGCGATATTCCGCCAGAGTGGTCCACGGTGTAAAGGGCACGAAGGTCGGTACTAATAACAGGTCGATTTCTCGGCAAAGCTTTAAGACAGTTTCAAGGTCGGCTTTGGTGTGGCGCTTATCGAAGATGGTCAAGATATTCTCATCAAACGACTCAACGGCGCTGGTGATGAATAGGCAGCCGGTCTCTTTGAGCGTTTCCAGGTGTTGGGCATGCTTGAGAAGATGCTCTATCTTGATGGTTACATCGTAGGTTAAGTCAGGGAACTCCTGGTGGAGCGCTTCAATCAAGGGGATGGCATGGCCGGGGCCATTGAAAAAATCGGGATCGCCAAAGGTAATATGCTCGGCTCCAGCAGCGACCTGCTGCCGGATGTCGGCCAGCACGATATCGCGCGGCACGATGCGGAAGTGTCCCTCATAGACAGGTACAATCGGACAATGGCGGCATAGATGCTTGCAGCCCCGGCTGGCCTCGGTATAGCCGACGGTCAGATGTCGCTCATTCTCGCTGATGAGATGGGCGTATTTATCCAGGGTGGGCAGGCTGTTACGATCCGGTACCAGAAAATCTTGGCGGTCCAGTGAGATGAGCGGCTCAAGTTGGCCGTTTTTAGATGCAGTCGAGCCGTTAGCCGTTCGCCCATTACTTGAGACGGACAGCCGCTCGACCAGACTGATCAACCCCGCTTCAAATTCCCCACCCAGTACCGTATCGACTCCCAGTCCGTGCAGATAAGCCGCATTAACCGGCGCGTACAGGCCAAAGCAGCACAAATGGGCTTGAGGATTAATCCGGCGCACCTGCTCGATGATGGGGACGGTCATGCGTGTGCCCATATGCATCGGCACGTAAAAGCCCACCATATCAGCGGATTGGACGGCTTCCCGGTTGAGGGAATCGATGGACAAATCGAGACAGCGTACCTCGACCCCCGCCTCACGTAGCCATGCCGCCGGTGAGGCCAGACCAAAGGGCTGTCGCCCCATTTCGTAGGTAGAGATGAGTAAGACGTTCAATTTATTCGTCCTGCTCGATCAAATATTTGGTAATACGATCCACAAAACTTCTACCCGTTTCAAGCATTTGTTTGGCCTCATCTTCCGCAATCACAAACGTATACTCATAATCTCCTAATTGTCTTTTTTGAAATGCTTGATTGAGTTCTCGACCCATTTCTCGCGGGAAAATACCTGTTATAACAAACTGCTCACCAAAAAGTGAAATTACACCCCTGTGAGAGGAAACCGAGAGTCTTTTCGTAAGCAGCAAAGCTTCAACAGCAAAGAACATGGCATAATAGACCCTGGACACGGAAGACTCGTAATCCCCTATTCCCGCCAGAACTTCGGCGCTTTCAAGATATTTCTCGGCTCGTTTCAAAAGGGCATCGACCTCTTTCAAACCGATATCCCTTCTCGATGTATGTTTAACAGCAGAGGGCTTTTAACACCTAA
>Ga0210124_1000263_pt1 | contig 28575 bp, 20 predicted proteins | sample Muzzi_PWC_D2_FD_185554 | JGI IMG/M metagenome (GOLD analysis project Ga0210124, IMG submission 185554) | Wetland microbial communities from San Francisco Bay, California, USA, that impact long-term carbon sequestration - Muzzi_PWC_D2 (SPAdes) | ecosystem: Environmental > Aquatic > Marine >... | reverse complement strand
CCATTCCAACCGCTACAGATGAAGCTCCAATAGAGCCAGGCTCGTTGATGGGGTTGATTACGAACATCAAAACTGGCGAGCGTCTGGCCGGAGTGGTTGTCTCGACAGATGGTCGGTCCATACAAACCCAGGATAACGGCTTCTATTTATTCGAAAATTTAGCCCCTGGCTCATATGTTGTGTCGGCAGGGCACCCGGATTTTCAACCTGCCCAACAGACCGGCTTTGTTGTGTCTAACGAAGCCCGGTGGAATAGCATCGCTTTAACACCACTCGAACAGCCTACAGCCACCACTACTCCTACCATTCCGCCATCACCGACAACGACAGCTACTCCCATACCAACCGCCACCTCACTCCCCCCTGCAACCCCAACGCCGACCCCAACCGTGCCGCCATCACCAACGGGGACAGCTACCACCCTACCGACAGCAACGCCCACCGCCACCTCTCTGCCGTCGGCGACCCCAACGCAGACTCAAACCGCGCCGCCATCGCCAACAGCAACGCCCGCCTCGCCCTGCCTGACCAGTTCAGAAGCGACATTCGACTTAATCCCAATCCAGAATCCTGCTTCGCAGCCCCGGCCTGATTACTTGCATGGTGATTTAAATCTGGCTCAAAGAGGTTATGCTCCAACAGATGCTCCGCTCAGTTTGCAAGATTATGATGGGGACGCTGATCCTAATGCACCGCAGTTAGCCGGACTCTTTGAACCCAACAATTTCCCTGGTATCAGTGCCGTTTACCGGGTAAATCATTGGGATTGGAGCTGCGGCGAGCATGGGTGTCGTGGCGGGCCAATTACTGATTGGCCGGTGACGCTGCTGGGGTTATCTACAACGCCAGGACAGGCTATCTATATTCCCGAACGAATGCCTGAAATTTTTGGGGGAGAGTTCAAAGCGATGGTGCTGTATGCCGAAGAGCAGCGTATCACTTTGGGCTATACCCGTGATGATACGGTAGCATCTGGTTACACGGTTCACATTGAGAATGTATGTGTAGACCCCAATTTATTGGCTCTCTATCGTGCCCAAATTGACGAAGCAGGCTTTCGAGCCACTAACCTCCTGCCTGCCCTGCGAAATAATCAAAAGCTGGGCACGGCCCTCGGTGACAAAATACAAGTGGCCGTCAGAGACCGAGGCGCTTTTATGGACCCCCGCTCACGCAAAGATTGGTGGCAGCAATAGCCATCTTTTTTATGGCGTGTCAATCATGTTAGATGGCTGCACCGTCAGACCATCGATTAGCCATAGGTGATCTCCAAATTTATTTACACAATCCCTCAACTGGTATTCTTACCCTCCCCAAGATTAATGTTGAGCGATTGAAGGGGCGTTGGAAGAGGTCGTCCCAAGAACTTGCATCTGGAAGTCGCTGAACAATATTCATCAAAGTTTGTAACCCGCACTGACGGTAAATATCATTAGCCATTTGATGAAAAGAATCTCCTTGGGAGGATGAGCCTGATCCAGGTTCAAGTTGGGGCATCAGATGTAAGGCGCCTATAGTTTGGGCTGCATCTAAAAAACGCACCACCCCCGGCAAGGTACTCGGCAACTTGGTTGAGGCTGGGGTAGCTCGGCGCAGCAGAGCCTTAGCCACGACATAGCGTACTGTCGCCCCACTGGAATTTCTGGCGACTCCCCTTGTAACGGGGAGCATCCACGGGGAGTTGATAATCAAACGTTGTTCGCTATCTAAAACAAGGGGGGCATGCAACTCGTGGGGTTCAATATGGATTTCCAGCCCCTTGTAAACAGGCTGTTCGCCGAATATCGCTGTCACAGCCTCAAAAAATATGAGCAGGTCAGAGGCCAAGGCTTCGGCAAAGATTTGATCCCGGGGAAAGAAATAAAGGTTCGCCCCGTTGGAAAAATTGATAGTCGTTTGGCCATAGCCCCAGACTCCACTGGGTATTGGAGCTCGCTGCCAGGGCCGGTCGTTTCGACAGTAAGCACGCACCTGCTGTCCCTCGTAAATATCAATCTCAACAATGGCGCACCGGCCCTCAAAGTCAATCTTACGGAGATGGATGTCGCCGGGAGTAAAGTGCAGATTGCTATCCTCAAAGTTATCCCAGTAGGCATTCCGCCAGGCTAGAGGTGCATCGGGTGAAATTAAGGACTCTGCTTGGGTTCGACTACCCGATAGCCGGAGCGTTTCCTCACGAATGATGAGGGCTGTCAGATCCTCGCGGATAGTTACTTGGTCTTCCTGTCGCTTTTGTAGTGTAAAAAATCCAAAAATTAGCACCACGATGACCATACTACCAATCAGTAGAGACCAGCGCCAGAATGAACTGCGGCGTGATGGTTGCGGTTCACCCGCCGGAATTTCAGGAAAATCTTCCTCTTCTAGGATGATGTGCCAATCAGTCATTTCGATAAGCTACCAGAACCAACGGGAGAATATTAACCCGGCGAAAAGTGTTTAAGCCCTCTCGCAATTGAATACCTTGAAAACGCACCGGAAATTATTAAAACGTGCCAATCTTGTGTCGTCGCAGCAACGACACGGCCAAAAATAGCATCCCAGCAACCAAAGCCAGACCAATACCCACCAACCTGCGGTGACGTTGCGCGACTTGTAGAGCTTCAGGAGGCATTATTCCACCATGGTGAAGCGCTTCGGCTTGCCAGCCAAGCTGTTGGACCATACCCGAAAATATCAGCCCGTGAATCGGATATAGAACGTACCAGTAGAGCAATCCAAACAGTCCTTTGGGAGCGAATAGGGCGGTTTGTTGCAGAATTGTCTGACCATTCGGTTGAGGTTTGCTCTCGAATTGAAGCCAGGCGCGACCTGGGACCCTCATCTCGGCCCGTAGGCGGAGTAATCGGTTCGGTTCCACCGCTTCCACCCGCCAAAAGTCAAGAGCATCTCCCATCCGTACCTCATCAGGGTCGCGGCGACCCCGGCGTAACCCAACCCCACCAACCATTCGATCCATCATCCCCCGAATTTGCCAGGCCCAATCGAAATAAGGCCAGCCTCGCTGGCCGCCTAACCCGGTGTAGGCTTGATGAACCGCTGATGGCGGCGCATCAACCAGTTGTTGGCGTTGTTCAATAATCATGCCATCTTGAGTCGTCAGGGTTACCGGTGTAATATCTCCCTGACTGCTAGCCAGAGCATCACTCCAAATCGTCTCGACCCGACTGGCGTCCAGACGAGCTAAAGCACGCTGTACGGCCGTCTGGTAATCCATAGGTCGAATATCGGGAAATAGTCGTTGCGCTGTATCCTCCCGAACAATAAGCTCGTTACGTAGCCCCTGGATCAGCGGTTTGGCGATTTCGGTTGGAATAGGGGTAACCCAGTGGACCCAGTAGGACGACAGACGAGGTGTTAGCACGGGTACTGGCACAAGATGGCGTCGAAGACCACGCGCGCGGGCGTAACCTAACATCATCTTGCCATAGGTCAGAACATCTGCCCCACCGATTTCAATGATTTGATCGGCACTCTCTGGGATTTTTAAAGCAGCCACCAGGTAGCTGAGCACGTCACGAATGGCAATCGGTTGGGTCCGAGTATAGACCCAGCGGGGACAAATCATAATGGGTACACGCTCAGTCAGGTAGCGCACCATCTCAAAAGACAGGCTGCCGGAGCCAACAATGACCGCAGCCCGAAATTCGGTTACTGGTATTCCAGAGTCTCGCAGGACTTGACCGGTTTCTTGACGAGAATTGAGGTGTTCTGAAAGAGCACTATTCGGATCAACCAGGCCGCCCAGATAGATGAGGCGCTGAACTCCGGCGCTTTTGGCAGCATTCCCAAAGTTTCGAGCGGCAGTCAGATCTCGTTGGTGGAAGTCAGCACTACTTTTCATGCTGTGAATCATATAATAGGCTGCGTCGACATCCCGTAAGGCTGGGGCTAATGTTTCCGGTTTCAACACATTCCCCTGGACGACTTCCACCTTGTCGAACCAGGGACGGCCCTGTAAGCGAGCCGGGTCTCGAACCAGACAACGGACCCGGTAGCCGGCTTCTAGTAAACGGGACACCAGCCGTCCCCCAACATAGCCAGTTGCACCAGTGACCAGAACCAAAGATCTTGATGTTGGCAAGCGGGTCGTGGCAGGTTTCTTTGCGGATATTGCCATGATTATTTCTCCATGAATTGTCCGTGAGAAAGAGGTTGAGGCTCTTTTATAAACTTGTGAAGCATATTCAATTGGGCCGATTCAATCTCGTAGATGGGTTGCAACCTGCTCTTGCCCCGAATTTTGGCCGTTGTATGCAACGCAGGTGGTTGACCGGCTGCCGCAAAAGTGGGCTCATCCATCACGATACCTCCTGGTGGGGCCAAAGCCTGAAGACGACTGGCTAGATTGACGGTGTCTCCCAAAACTGTTATCTCTTGCCGGTCACGAGAACCAATCCGGGCTAAGAGACAGGAGCCGGTTACCAAACTAATCCGGGTTGTAAAAGGGGTCTGCCGAGCAACAATTTGCTGATCATTAAAGGCGTCCACTCGTTTCTGAATCAGCATCGCCGCATGCAATGCTGCCGACGGCTCCTCAAAAAAGGCCAGCATCCCGTCCCCCAAGAATTTATCAACATCACCCCCATGACCATAAACGGTTGTGGCCAATATGTCAAAATATCTATTCAGCGCATCCAATAATTCGGCTGCGGGAATGGCTTCACTAAGCGCGGTAAAGCCTTCGATGTCGGTAAAAAGAATAGTTAAGGTTTGTTGTTGAGTCGTCATCTGCTTTTCTCTGTTGTTTAGCCCATTTTGCTCCTCGGCCTGTTGCCAGGCCGTGCGAGAAATCATCGTCCGCAAAGATTGCTGTAGGCTTTCCAGAGTTTCGGTGCGGGCAGCCAGGGTTCTGTATAAACCAGCCAATTCGCGGTTTCGTTGTTCCAAATAGCTGGTAAGCTTCTGGCTGAAAGTGATAATGGGCTGTTGCACTTGCCCGGGCTGTGTCACGTTCTGTATCATCATTTCATCTGAAGTTCGATGCAGAACCTGGTCAAGCATCTTGCTAGCGGCATGAACTACGGCAGGTTGAGTGGTGATTGTACCCTGGTAGTTCCGCCCACGTCCAAACTGGTATACCGCAGATGGCAGCGGGGGATCCTCATTTATCTGTCGGGTCAGTAGGGCAATGTGAAGTTCGGACGTGGCAAAAATGATAAACCACTCATCAGCCAAGGCCGATGTCTCTTCCAGTAGCACAAATTGAATACCCGGAATCTCAGGAACAGCCGTATCGGGGTAGGCAAACACCAACACTTCTCCGCAGATGGCAGCTAACCGGGCAAACCGATTGATTTGAGGGATAAAAGACGAAATTCGTTGGAAACCGGCGTAAAAAGCCCCTTTAAGGTGATGTTGCATGATGGCTTCTTCGATGCTGTGGCTAACCGCTACCAATGTCTCGGCCGAACTGGTTGTTAGATGATGTTGATCGTCGTCTAACGCCAAGGGATATAGCGAAATATGCTGTAGGTTGGGGTGTCCTTGGTTGCTTGAATGAGCCATTTTCTTTCTCCGTTTTATTAAAAGATCACGATTATATTTTATCACACTGATACAATATTGTCAATGTTTTGTCCGGTTTTTCTTGATAACCGGGGTTTTGTACGGATAAAATCTTGACAAAATATCTTTTTTGTGATAACATTGTACAGATTTTGGAAAACACAACGTTTAATGATGTCATTCGATGCGGAGAGCAAATATGTACGTTGAACAACAACTGTCCGAAAGACGACTCCCAAGAATATTATCGCTTCGTCCTAAGTTTACAAAACTTGGCTTGCCACTCCCTTTTTTCCTGGCCTTCAAAGAAATCTGGCGCTATCGAGGGCGTTACCTGCTCATTAGTTTGGTTATCGCACTTATCACCACGCTGGTTCTTTTCATTGCTGGATTAGCGGAAGGGTTGGGAGCCGGCAATAAGGAGTATCTGGACAAGTTGAACGCCGATATCATCCTATATCAGGCTAACATAGATCTGTCTATTCCTTCCAGCCGTATCGACCGCTCTCGTGTTAACGATGTCCAGCGGGTTGAAGGGGTTAAAGAGGTCGGCACAATCAGCTTCAGTAACGCGGCCATTCCCTTGGATGATGGCTCAACACCGCTAAAAGTATCCTTGATTGGGGTTGAACCCGGCAAACCTGGTGAACCGCCTGCTTTTGAGGGTCACAATTTAAAAGGCAAACGTGATAACGAGGCCGTTATTGATAAAAACACCGCCCTGCGCACCGGGCTACAAGTAGGTGATGTCTTCAACATTAAAACTGTTCAGGGCACCGAAGAGAAGTTGTACCCCCTAAGGGTAGCTGGCGTTAGCGATGGTCGCCAGTACTCCATTCAACCATCGGTATTTGTGCCTTACCTAACCTGGGATGACATTAAGCCCAAGTCCACTGCTGAAAATAACCAGTCAACTCCCATTTTTAATCTTATGGCGGTACAACTGGAGAATCCACAAGATTTTGAGGTGATGGTAACACGGCTGGAAAGTCAAGTCGATGATGTTGAAGCTGTAGATCGTAAAACGGCTTACGAATCCACACCTGGCTACAGTGCCCAGCAGAGTACGCTTAATACCCAGCGATTGTTTACACTGCTCATTGGCGTGCTGGTCGTTGGTGGTTTTTTCCAAATCCAAACGCTGCAAAAGGTAGCTCAGGTAGGGATGCTCAAAGCAATTGGTACCTCAAACCTGGCAATTGCCATCTCGTTTCTGTTGCAGATTATCACCATCACAGCTCTGGGCGTTATCATTGGTGTCGCTGGTACATTGTTGCTGGCCCTCACTTTTCCAGTCACTATCCCAATAATCTTTACGCCAGTCTCAATTATTACCGCGATTACCTCGCTGATGTTGATTGGCCCACTGGGTGGCCTGGTATCGGTTAGAATTCTGGTCAAGGTCGAACCGCTCACAGCACTGGGCTTGGCCCAGTAAGGAGTCAACTATGAGAACTATTCTAGAAACGCATGCCGTAACAAAAAGTTACACCGTAGACGAGATAACCATCAAGGCAGTTAATGAAGTTTCGCTCGAGGTTAAGACCGGGGAGTTTATGGCTATTGTTGGGCCTAGTGGCTCAGGCAAGACTACGATGCTAGCGATGCTGGCAGGTTTGCTTGCCCCCACCCAAGGCAAAATTGTGATTGATGGGCAAGATTTATCAAAGATGAAAGAGACAAAGTTGACTAAATTTCGTCGCCAAAAGATAGGCTTCACCTTTCAGGCTAATAATCTGGTTCCTTACCTTTCGGCGCAGGAAAATGTAGAGCTGATGCTCAGGCTCAACAACAACTACGACAAAGCGGGCAGCGAACGGGCCAGAGAGCTACTGGTACAGTTGGGTTTAGGAGAACGACTGAAAAATTTAACATCGCAGCTTTCCGGTGGACAGCAACAACGGGTGGCTATCGCCCGCGCCCTCATTCATAACCCTCAAATTGTGCTGGCCGACGAGCCGACTGCCAGTCTGGATACAGACCGCGCTTATCAGGTGGTTGAAACCTTTGCCAATCTTATCTATGACCAAAATCTGGCCGGTATTATGGTGACACACGATCTGCGTATGACCAAATATGTTGATAAAATAATTCAAATGCGAGACGGCCAGATCAAGCAAATTATTGACAACCGACAAGAAATCATGTCTTTTGCCAATCTCCCCCATTAAAATTGGCCAATGCTGTATGCAGGCACTGACAGGTTAACTACGGCTTCAAAAGTCAGATATGAGAGGATCAATCAATATGAACGCCAAACGTATTAAACCAGGTTCTGGCCAGGAGTCGGTCTGGGATTATCCCCGACCCCCTCGACTGGAAGACTCATCAAAACATATTCAAGTTATTTTCAATGATGTCACCATTGCCGACACCCGGCGGGCCAAGCGTATCTTAGAGACCAGCCATCCACCCGTTTACTACATTCCCCCGCAAGACACCAAGATGGACTATCTGACCTCTACGGCACGGACCACCTGGTGCGAATGGAAAGGGAAAGCCACCTATTACACCGTTAGTGTGGAAGACAAACACGTGGAGAGCGCAGCCTGGTACTATCCTCAACCAGAACCCAAATTTGAGCAGATCAAGGGATATGTTGCCTTCTATCCCAGCCTGATGGCTGCCTGCTACGTCGATGGGGAACGAGTACAAGCGCAAGCTGGCGATTTCTATGGCGGTTGGATTACCAAAGATATTGTCGGGCCATTCAAAGGAGAACCCGGCACTATGTGGTGGTAAGACGAATCAACCATCTGAATCCCCAATATCTTGTACTTCGGGTCAAGGCGTGGCAGTGGGAACCGGCGTTGACGTTGGGTCCGGTGTTGGTGTTTTGGTTGGCTTGTCATTATCGTGATCATCATCCCTCGCTGCAATGATAATGAGGCGCGGTTCACTTTCCGGGCTGAGGAAGGCTTCAAAGACCCGATTCTCCGGCGCTTTGACATCATTTTGATAATATCCCCAAACAATTTGTACCGACCAGAAATATCGCCCTGGGGCCAGATTAGCTTGAAAGTCATGCCCCATGCCCTCTTCCCAGGCCACATAAGCCGAGCGATCTTGTCCATCGGGCCGAATCTTGATATCAAAATGCTCGTTCGGTCCTAAAATACCATTCCATGACCAATGTAATAAGATTTCCCGCCCCTCTTCTACCACCGTTCCCGCGCGAGGGTCAAGGAGGATAGGTGCGTCGGGATGGCTCTCGGGTGTAGGAGTGGATGTAAACGTCGCAACCACCGTGGCAACCTGGTCTTGTGGCGCAATGGTAGCTGGGAGAGGGGTGACCGTAGGGATAATGTTGATGGTCTGTTCCAGTGATGAAGCTGCAACCACTGTTGAGTTTTCAGATACCTGGGTTGGACTAGAGGTAGGCGTAGCCGTTACCACAAGAATCTGGGGCGAGGCGGGCTGACTAATCCCTGCTTCCAGAGCCGAAATGGTGGCTTGCATAGCCGTTACTGTACCCTCCATAGCCGCTTGCGTGGCTTCGGGGTTATAGACCCCCACCGCCCCACAGGCCAGGGTAGGAATAGATATAATGAGGCTGGCAATTAGAAAATAGAGTTTATACTTGCCCATTGTGATTAATCTCCTTGCTTTCGACTCCGGTTGCGAAATGGATAAAGGGCATTATAATGAAGTATGCCTTGTACCCAACTTGCCTTATCGCCACATAAGGCATACCGAGTCTTCGATTTTCGAGTATTTGCCTCTATTTTAGGGAGGCAATGTTACCACAGTGTTACCAAAAAACATAACGTGTGATATATAGCATAACTAAGTTGCAAGTATGCGAGTAGGCAAATAGGTAGGTGAGCAATATCATCGACTGGCCCAACTTGCAAACTCGCAATTTTTGAACAACCATGTTTCAAATCGTCCATAACCATTTAAGGAGAACATGATGTCTACCGAACCTAAAGCTGTTATCGAGCGCTTCTTTGATGAAGCCATTAACCAGCAGAAGTTGGAAGTCCTTGACGAGATTCTGGCCCCAGATTTTCGAGGCAGTATCCTGGAATATGAGCAAACCTCCAGCACCGGGGAAGAGCTTAAGCAAGGGCTGACGATGGTCCTGAACGCCTTCCCCGATTACCACCAGATTATCCACGACTGGATTGTTGAAGGCGAGAAGGTAGTCGCTCGTTGGACCACAACAGGAACCCATAAAGGGGTATACAACGGCATCTCCCCCACCGGCAAAGTGATTCACGAGCATGGTATCGACATCTTCCGTGTGGTGGATGGGCTAATCACCGAACATTGGGTCGAATTGGATGTGCTGGGCATCTACAAACAGATGGGCGTGGTTACAATTAAAGGGCAGGATTAAGAGTATCGGGTAAATCATCATGCCAACCGAGGAAGATGACATCAAAGCACAGCTGGCTGGCTTACTCGATACTCTCTCGCTGCTAACCGCTCAGGCAAGAGCTTATGACCGTGCCCTCCCCTCAGACAATTTTGTGGCGCGGGCTGCCGTAGCCGCTATGGAAAAATTGGCCCAACAAGCCTTGAACGAGGCGCAAGACCTGGCTGTCTCACTTGAACCACCACCTCCGGCGGACCATCCTCTTTCGCCCCGTGAATTGGAGGTACTCACCTTGGTGTCCGAAGGCTTGACCAATAAAGAGATTGCTTATCGCTTGGGCCTCAGCCAACGGACCATCCAATTTCACCTGAACTCCATCTTCAGCAAAACCAATACCGCCTCCCGCACCGAAGCGACAGCTTTTGCTCTAAAGCAGGGCTGGCTGTAATTTTCTGGGTAATTCGTAATTAGTAATTGGTATTTAGACCAAATTACCAATCACCAATAACCAATTACCCCCAACACCTGTGCATTTAAACAGGGTATGCCTGTGCCTGTGCTGTTGGCGGAAGTCAGATTGAGATAGATTGAGTTATACTGAGGACAGAAAGTTTCCCAAATGATTGTTTCAAAATATAGAATTAGAGTAGAAAGGTGAACAACAATGGAAACACTGAATAACGGTAAAAACACGGAGATGGTTAAATTTCTGAGTGGGATGGTGGATTCGATGATCGACGCCATAAAGTCAGGACGGGTTGGGTTTGATTATGCTGTCAAGGAATATACTGACCAATCAGATAACGAATTATCTTCTGCCTTCAAGGGATTCGTCAAGGAGATGAAGATGGGGGACAGCCAGCCTATCTTTGGCGATGATGATGAGATTCCTGATTTGAGAGATGAACGGCGCGCAGCCTTGCAAAACGTAGCCGAGCGCATCAACGTACCCGAAGTAACCACATTTGTCAATGCGATGATTGAGTCACAAGACAAGAGCCTGAATGTCGTCAAAGCACTCCAGAGCCAATCTGAGCAACTACACCAGACGTTGTCGGCGGGATGATTCAACGACGATGACAATGAAAATATGTAGGGGGCAGGTCTGAGACCTGTCCCCTACAAAAGCTATTTTTGAAGGAGAACAATGACCACAGATGATATTTTAACCATACTAGGCCCGCTGGCCGAGTTGTATACCGACCCAGAAATTGCCAATATTATGGTCGATGCCCCAGATACGGTGTATGTAATACGAACGGGACATGCAATGTCGCCTAAAATCGAAACTGAAGTGACGTTTGGCTCGATAGGCGAGCTTCGTCAAGTGATTGACGCGATGATGGCTCTGGGAGGCATAAGCCTTGACCCAAATAACACCTCAGGTGAAGTGCGCCTGCCTGATGGCTCGCGGGTGGTGGCCGTTATTCCGCCGACGGCTGTTAGCAGTCCTTATCTCGTCATTCATAAGGCAGATAAAGCAAGTTCTGATTTGACCTGGGAACGTTTGCTCGAGATTGGCACGCTTTCCGCAGAGGCCCATGAAATACTGATGAAGGCCATTAGTCTGGGGGTAAATATGCTCCTGGTCGGTAAAACCAAGAACAGCGGTAAGGATACTATCGTTAACCTGATGGCCGAGAGTATCCCCTCTGAAGAGCGGGTGATTGTGGTGGCCGATGCCTTTAAACTGCCAGTAGAGCATCCTCACCGCATTCATTTAGAAGCCGGGGGTCCGGCCAATTTATCAGTTAATGAATTGCTTGATATTGCGGCTAAATTGGGACCGGATTGGCTGGTCATTGATAACATGAATGGCCCCGAGGCTATGCGAGCCATTCAGCTTGTGAACGAAGGGTACCATCTCCTAACGTCCCTCTATGCCGACAGCCCCGAAGATGCCCTGACCCAATTAGAGTCCATGTGTTTGATGGCAAATCCTAGCTTTGGCCTCGATGAACTGCGGCGCATGATTGCCTCGGCGATTGGCCTGATTAGTTTCCAAATGAATCACGCCTTACCAGATTATCGAATCAAACTCACCCAGATGGTGGAGGTACAGGGGGTTGAGAATGGCCGCTACGTTCTACAGCCGCTCTTTACCTATGATGACGAGGAGGGGGTATTGCACCCCACAGAAGCAGGCAAGAGCTGGTACAAACGAACACACAATCGTCTTATACAGGGTTAGGGGCTAGTTGGCCTCGTCGGCGGCACACCGAATACCGGCTGAAGCCATCATTGTCGGGATGTTGGGGTCGCCCTGAAGCCGGTAGGCCATATTTTGTAGAAAGCCGTTTGCGCCGCCTCGCAAAAGCCGGTTGCCCGGCTCAAGGGGAGCGTAAGTATCGCCGACCCATTCCCATACATTGCCTCCCATATCATAAACGCCAAATGGACTCTGGTCATCGGCGTTGCTTCCCACCGCATAGGTTCCGCTTTGTGGTAGAGATATATCGTTTGGGTTATTGCCCCAGGGAAACAATAGCCCCTCTGTTCCCCGTGCAGCAACCTCCCACTCGGCTTCAGTCGGGAGGCGTTTGTTGGCCCACTGACAATAAGCAACTGCTGAATCCCAACTGACCTCATCAACCGGGTGATTTTCTTCACCGGAGGGGAAGCTACCTTCGGACCAATCCGCTGGAGCTTCCTGGTCCGTTTCGGCCAAAAATTGAGCATACTGAGCATTTGTTACTTCGTACTGATCAATCCAAAACTCATTCAGTTCAACCTGTTGGGTTGGGGCGTAGGTCTCGCCCAATACATCCACCCCTACTGTGTAACTACCCCCTGGAATTTTGACCATACCTTCTGATGAGGGTAAGGGTGGTCCGGTGTCGGCTGCTGTTGGCGCTGGCTCTTCAGTGTCACCATTGCTTCCATCCACAGCAACGGAATTGCCTGAGCCTGAGAAGACAAAAAATACCCCAAGACCGATAATCAAAAGAAGTACCACAACCCCCGCACCAATTATCCAGGAAGGAATACCTGCCTTAGTAGGTTGAGCCGGTTGCGCAGCCACAGACGACACCGAGGCGGCCTCTTCGATGGCTAACTCTTCCAGACTTTGCATAATGGTGGCTTCAAGCTCAGGAGGAGAGGTTTGGAGTGTTAGCACTGCCCGTAAAGCGGCAGCCATTTCCTTGGCGCTTTGATAGCGCTCATCACGCTCTTTAGCCAGAGCCTTTTCGATAACCTTAACCAAGGCTTCAGGAGCATCTGGCTTAATTTGGCGAATATCGGGCAATGGCTCAGAAACATGCTTCATTAGAAGAACCACAGCCGATTTGTCATCAAAAGGCGGAGTACCTGCCACCATTTCATACAGCATTATCCCTAGTGAATAAATATCGGACCGGGCATCCGGGTTATCACCGCGGGCCTGTTCTGGCGACATATATTTGGCCGTGCCCAGAACAGCCCCGGTAGCGGTATGTTGGGCTGTGCCAAGCATCTTGGCGACCCCAAAATCCATAAGGATGGGCTGTCCTTGGGGATTAAGCATCACATTGGCCGGTTTAAGGTCACGATGAATCATGTGTTGTTCGTGAGCATAACCCACAGCATCGGTAGTCGTTGCCATAATTGGAATAACTTCTTCTAATGGCATCCGTCTATTGGCTTCGCTGAGAGTTTTAAGTCGGGCTTGCAAGGTCTCACCGGACACAAACTCTAATACCATGTAATATATGTTATCATCGTGGTTGAAGTCGTACACTTGGATAATATTAGGGTGACGTAATTGGGCTACGGCCGCGGCTTCCAGCTCAAAGCGTCGTATAAATTGTTCGTCGCGGCATAGGTGGGGATGAATTATTTTAACGGCAACAGTGCGCTGTAAATTCGGGTCGGTGGCTTTATATACGGTGGACATGCCGCCTTCAGCGATATAGGACTCAATTTTGTAGCGGCCACCAATTAAATACCCAATCCATTCGGTTTGAGGATTTTGCTGACTCATAGGGTCTCCCCGAGCATTATTTAAGATATCATCCCAGCTGCCAGAGATGTCTGAGCCTGTCCTAATTATGAGAAGGTCTAATGGCTGTAGTGTAGAAAATATCTGTGGTTTGGTAAAGGTAGCGTAGCATATCTACCGGCTCAACCCAGGGAAGTCTACCACGATATCAGCGAAGAGTCTATGTCGATGATTGAATATTGAGAACCGGACAAAATAAAGAAAAACCCGCGCTGCCACTACGCGGGTTTTTCATGGGAGGGAGGGGGAAAACGACTAATTACACTTTCTCTTAGAGGGTGTAATCAGTTGTTGTTGTCTTTATATTACCCTGATTACATTAAAGGAAAATTAGGCAAAGATTAATGTAGAATTAAAAAAAACGACAATGATAATGATGTAAGTGAGAGTTACGGAATTAACTTCGTAACTTTCACTTACCATTGGTCTATCACCTGAGTGAGAACTCAGCCAGGCGCTGGGCTACATCCCGAAAATCCGGGTCTTCGGCATATACCTTTTGAAACTCCTGATTAGCTCGACCAGTTTTGCCTTGTTCCTGATAAGAGATGGCTCGCCAGTACATCGCCTCGTTTAGTAAATTAGGGTTGCGATCTTTCTTACGCCGTAAAGCTTTGGAATAGATGCTCACCGCTGCCTCGTGAAGACCCTGCTCTTGTAAAGCGCGAGCGTAATAAATCAATATCTCCAGAGTCACATCATCTTCCGGCTCGGTATTTTTGGCCCGGTCTACAATGCCTTCCCAGATTTGGCGGCTGGCATACAACTCGCATAATGATAAAGTTAACACCGGCTCACCGGCCAGTTCTTCGACCTCTTCGAGCAAGGCAATGGCTTCTCTAACCCGCCGCTGGGCTTGATATAACTCCACCAGAAGCAACGTGGCCGCTAACCCATCGACAGGGACGGCCGTCGTGACATTGGGTGTAATAGCAATATTGATACTGGTTTCGGCCAGATATTTCTCCATCAGTGGGGTCGGGAACTCATCATCCGCTTGCACCACGCCTTCCAACAGTTCAATGGCTCGATAATCCTTTAGATCTTTTTCTGCCAGAATGGCTGCGGCCAAAATCGCCGCTCCCGCCTCTTTCGGCGCTGCATCGAGGAAATGTTCCAGGGCTTCATCGGTGCGACCAGTTTGGTAATTTTCAAGCGCCTTAGCCAAATCTTTTTCCTGACCCGGGGCAAAAAAGCCGGGTTTGGGTATATCTGGCCTCTTCGCTGCTTGCGCAGACGCTTTAACCGATTGCTCCCGTGACGAGGTCTGTTTTTTGCTACTACTCAACTTTTTTCGATAACTAAGCCCCGTCCCAGGCAGGCCAATATTGATAAAAGAGCCTCGCGGACCGCTGCTCAAACGAAACCCTCGCACCCCGGCGCTTACCCCTACCCCGCTTTTACTGATGTTGAGACGCAGGAATTTACCCAATCTAAGACTTCTCTGTAAACGAAAGCCCATAAACATCATCCTCCAAATGAACTTTTGTTCTATTCTATCACAAAATACCCATAAGACCAAACTCATGGGTAAACTATGCTTGCAAATGGCCGATTTTATGTCATAATTATATCGTCTTAAAGAAGCAAACTAATAGTGAATGATGAATTGCCGAAGGTGGTGAATTTTTAATGTACACCAAACAACGTCCTAGCGTTATATCCATTCACAATTCACCATTGAGAATTCACAATTAATAATTACCGAGGGTAGGGAGGTATTATGCGACGGCCCGGTTTATGGGTGACGAATGGTCAACCTAATGATACTTCGCAGATGTTCAGTTGGCGGCCTGGGGCCATCAGCTGTTTTTACGACCATCTGGCGGCGAACGATGTCTTCAATTATAAAGCGGCCAATCCTGATATTCCGGTGATTGTTCGTTTTCAACATCCTCGAAATTGGCTACAAAATCCGGCTGAATCCGCCCGGCAATTGGGCCAATATGTGGGCAGCAAATGGGCCGAGTTGAAGCCTTTAGACCCTTACGTCTATTTCGCCAGTCTTTTGAATATGCATTATGAAAATGGCGATCCAAATCCGGCCAACCAGCATCTTTACAACTCTGCCGAATTTTATCAAAAACATGCCAATTGGGTTCGAACGACGGCGGATGTCATAAAGAATATCGCTCCTGAAATGAAGTTGGTCACTCCCCCCTTTGCTTTTGGCTTTAATGAAGATGGTTCACCGGGAATGAATGGCAATCCGAGCAAAGGTTGGGCCGGTTATGACTTTTTACAAGAAACGGTGCGGGACTATTTCGACAATATCTTGACATTTCACGCCCTCTGGGGATATCCCGCCGGAGGTTCCGTGCCGGACTGGCTTTACGAACCCGAACTTTCTTCGTGGTATGCTTTCCGCTGGCAACGGGTTCTGAAATTGTTTGAAACCCGATACAACTTAAAAACAAAAGTCATTATTGATGAAGTCGCCAATTTTGGCCTCTCCGACCCGGATTTTACGGATCAACTCATCTATTATGCCAAGCATTGCCTCAGTGATGAACGAGTCATTGCTTTAACCTATTTTCTATGGTCCGACCCAACCAATAATCAGCTCTACCGGCTCAATGCCTGGCTAGAAGGCGTGCCAAATTTAAGCGAGCATCTGAATCGCTTACGAAATATGCCGGATATGACTCTTATTAAAAGTCATGATGATACCAGCGCCGGGGACCTGTCGGGTATTTTTGATGACCCTAATATCGGTAGCCTGGAAGGAATACTCGACGATTATAGCCCAACACCTGAAGTCGCACCTAGCACTGGTGATCGAACAATTCGGGTACTATTTGAAGACGGTTCGGTACACTCAATGCCCCTGGAAGAGTATTTGCGTGCTGTTGTGCCCGGTGAGATGCCTCCTGACTGGTCTACTGAAGCCCTCAAATCTCAAGCTATTGCGGCCCGCAGCTATGCTCAGTATGCCATAGAACATCCCCGTCACCATCCGCAGGCTGATATCTGTACTACTACCCACTGCCAGTATTATAATACGGATAAAATTGACCCTAAAACGGATGAAGCTATTCAGCAAACACGAGGCATTGTGGTCCTCTATGAGGGCAAGACCGTAAATACAGTCTTTTCAGCCCGATGTGGTGGTCATACCCGAAATAATGAGGACGTGTGGACAGGTGGTCGTCCGGTGCCTTACTTGCGAGGGGTTCCTTGTCCGGATACCGGCGAAAAGCACGGGCATGGTGTCGGTTTTTGCCAGCATGGCGCTCGTGTCTTTGCTACGCAGGGCCGAACCTTCAGCGAAATTCTCAGGCATTACTATCAAGGCGTTACCCTTGGACCGATTTCTGATGGTTAGAATCTATTTAATCTAACATTATGTTGAATCGGGAAGACTTCTGTGGTATAATCAAATAAATTCCTATCCGAAATATGAGGGGATCTGATGAGTGGGATTGTTCCCATCCTACGTGATTTATATGTTCGTTTCTTAATCTGGCTGGGTGCAGAGCCACCTGAGGGCTATGAAGGTTTTTCTCCAAGTCCTCCTGTAACCGGCCCGCAAGAATACACGGTTAAAGAAGACGAAACTATTTTTGCCGTGGCCCGACGATTTGGGGTTCATTACGACCTTATTGCTCAAGCCAACGGTATTGAAGATTACAACAGCGTAAAACCAGGACAAACCCTCATCATCCCTCCCCCGGATTGGACCCCCGATTCCGGCCCATTAACTGAGCCAGAAGTAGAAGCCCAACCAGAACCGGAAGAGCCATCCTCAGAACCTACTGAGCCTTTGGAACCTTTCCCTCCCCAAGAGCCGTGGGAGGAAACGGAACCCATTGCTGATGAGTGGGAAGCAGGTGAAGAATTCGAGTTACCATCGCTTGAACCCGAACCGGTAGAAGAGACTGAATCGCCCTTAGAACCGGGAGAGCCTGAATGGTTAATGGCCGCGGCTCCTCTTTCCAATCAAGGGACAGCGGTCTCTGACGAGGATATAAGGGCTGAAGAATTATCTGACCTTGCCAATATCGAATGGTTGGACACGGGCGAGCCGCTGGAAGCCTTTGCAGCCGAGGTGGAAGCCGATATTGAGCCGACCGTTCAAGAATTAATGCCGGACTTTGAGGCCGAAGCTCCACCAGTACCAACTGAGGAACCCGAACCGGCTATTGAAACGGAAACCGTATCAGAAGAGGCGATGCCGCCCATTTCTGAATCGGAAGGGATTTTCCGATATACGGTTCAACGGGGTGATACCCTCAACGCCATTGCCAGAAGATATGGACTCACCGTTAAAGATTTGCTGGAAGCCAATGATATAGCCGATGCCAGCCGCATATTTCCCGATCAGAAGTTGATTATCCCCGGGTATAGTTTACCCAAGCCGGAACCGGAGCCGGAAGCCGAACTTCCGCCGCCGCCGATAGAGGACAGCGAGCATTTTATCTATACCATCGCCAGCGGCGATACCCTAAGCGCCATTTCCAAGCGATACGGCATCACACTTCGAGAGCTTATTGAAGCCAACAACATCGAAGACCCCAACTTGATTCGGGCTGGACAAAAACTAATCATTCCGGGCGTTATGAAACCGTCTGAACCGCCCAAGGCTCCCGAACCTGAACCAGAGCTATTCTTTGAACCTGAGTCTCCTGTACAACCAGAACCAACTTTCATGGCTGAACCTGAGCCAGTCAAACAACCAGAGACCAAGCCATCTCCCCGAATTGATACGGGTATGGATTTCCTCCCTATTGGTCCTCCGGCTGCTGTCAGAGCGATGTATGTGAGCTATTTTGCGGTCGGCCATGCCGAGTCTCGCCAGCGCATCTTTGAATTGCTCGACACCACCGAATTTAATGCCGTGGTGATTGACTCCAAAGGCGACCACGGCTGGATTAGCTATCCGACTCAAATTCCGCTGGCCCAGGAGATTGGGGCGGCTCGCCCGACCGCCAAAGATTTTGGCTCACTGTTGGCCCAATTCAAAGCGCGAGGTATCTACACCATTGCCCGGATTGTGACCTTTAAGGACAACCTGCTGGCGAAAAGCCATCCGGAGTTGGCCGTTAAAACCAATACGGGGACCATTTGGCAAGACCGTGATAAGTTAGGCTGGAGCGACCCCTTCTATAGACCGGTCTGGGATTATAACATCCAGATAGCCGTGGAGGCGGCCCGCATGGGCTTTGACGAGATTCAGTTCGATTATCTTCGCTTTCCGACGCCCAGCCAGGCCGGTGTACCGCACTTTTCTCAAGAGATTAACAAAGAGACACGGGTGGCGGCCATCACCGGCTTTTTGAGCGCGGCGCGGGGACAACTCAATCCTCTTGGGGTAAAAGTAGCGGCTGACATCTTTGGCTATACCTGCTGGCGCGAAGATGATGCAGTGATTGGTCAGAATATTGACCGGATGGGCCAATACCTGGATGTGCTGTGCCCCATGTTATACCCCTCGACCTTTGGCAACGGCATCCCCGGCTACAAAAATGCCATTGCCCACCCCTATGAGATTGTTTATCATAGCGCCAGCCGAGCCGTCAACCGGCTCAAGCCCTTGGGCTGCGAGGTCCGGCCCTGGATACAGGATTTTCCCGATTATCGCTTTGACAAACGGGTTTACGGCAAAGCGGAGATTCAAGCCCAGATTAAAGGCTGCTTCGACTCCGGCAGTACAGGCTTCATGGTCTGGGACCCTCGTGTCGAATACACTGACGGCGCTTACGCCCCGGTGAGGGAGTTGGCTTAGTAAGGTGTAGGGGCATTTGCCTGCGGCAGACCCCCAACGAAAAAAGCCACAACAGCGTGGCACTTTTGGCTTCATTTTGGGAATTTTGTCTGGGATAGATTAAGTTATGAGAAATGAAACAAAGACTAACAAGATATAGGCCGATTATTTTCTGTATAAACTCCGTATTTTATTCTTATACGGAAAGAATCCATATAATATAGCAAATAGCCTATGATATACGGAAATAGTCCGTATAACATCAAAATCACAATGTTATACGGAAATTTTTCAGCCTAACCTACTATCTCTGGATTTTTTGTGTTTCTACTCTTGAAACAGCAATATAACTTCACCCCCTAATTATAACCCTCAAATACCGGTAACACAAGGCCATTTTACCCTCTCGTGGTCGCCGTCGCATGCGTGGCTCTCCTTAACGTCTTTAGCCCTCCCCTAACTTCTCCCACAACCATTTTCGTAATGGGGACCAGTCAGCAAAACAAGGTGGCTTATTGGGTCATCTTTTCCGAAAATGGTATAATCAGGGATGAAAACTCCTAAAGAAAAGCGGTGCGGGATATATTCCGCATCGTTGAGGCGTCAGATAGAAAATCCGATAAAAGGTTGATCTATGAATAGTGTATCCAATGAAATCAGGTTGGTGTTGGCCGACGACCATGCGGTAGTTCGCTCTGGCACACGTGAACTTTTAGAGCAACAGCCGGACCTCAAGATTGTGGGCGAGGCAGCAAATGGCGAAGAAGCGGTGCGCCTGGCTGATGAGTTGCAACCCGATGTTATGGTCATGGATGTCCGTATGCCCAAAATGTCGGGCGTCGAAGCGACCCGGCGTATTAAAGCCGAATCCCCGGAGGTGCGGGTGTTGGTGCTTACCGCTCATGATGATGATGAATATGTCTTTGCTCTGCTTCAAGCCGGAGCCAATGGCTATTTGCTCAAAACGGCGGAAATTGATGAGTTGGTTCGGGCTATCCGAACGGTTGCAGCCGGACAATCGGCCCTGGCCCCCGAAGTCACCGGCAAGGTTGTGGCTCAATTTGCCAGTGGCAAAGGCTTGCCAGATGCACTGACAAATACCCATGCCGATTATGACGGTCTGACCGAGCGCGAACTGGGTATTTTAAAATTGGTCGGCAGAGGCTTAAGCAATAAGCAGATTGGCAAAGAATTATATATCAGTGATAGAACGGTCCAAGCCCACCTATCGAATATTTTTTCCAAGCTGGGAGTCAACTCCCGGACCGAGGCCGTAATGCATGCAGTACGCAAAGGTTGGATTACCGGATGAGTAGACTCTATCGATTGATGGTCTTAATCCTGGTCAGCTTTCTGATTATTAGCTGCGGTGCGTCCTCGCCCGATCCTCCCACCAGCAATTTATTGCCCAGAAATCCTAATATTATCTTGGACGAACCCATTACCCTCGAAGTATGGCTCGATTTGGATTTTACGCGAAACAACAGTCTCTTTGAAGAAATGGCTCGAGATTTTGAGACCGTGTATCCTGAAGTAGAAGTTCAAATTTACTCTTTTGTGCGAGAAAGTATGCCGCAACGAGTTAAGGGAGAAGTACAGGGTCGTCTTCCGCCTAATGTAGTACAGGGACATGTTTATGCTATGGCTGGTCAGGGATTAGCGGAGCCACTCGAACAAGAATGGGGAGAGTGGGAGGCAACAGACCCCACAATATCGAGCGAATTCTTGCCATCTGCTCTAAAGGAGGTTACGTGGCAAGGGGTTCGATATGGGGTTCCGTTTGATATTTACACCCTGGTTTTATTCTACAATCGAGACCATTTTGACGAAGCTAATCTTCCCTATCCAGGTGGTGATTACGATTTGTTCTCTTTGATAAAAGCAGCCACAATTCTAAGCCAGCCGGAAGAAAATCGTTACGGCTTGGGGCTTACCACCGATCCCTGGTATATTTATGCCTGGGTAACAGGTGCAGGTGGCGACGTGGTCGAAGGTGACTCTGAAACAGGATATACGCTGACCCTAGACTCAAAAACCAATGTTGATGTACTTAACTTTCTTCTCAGTTTGGTTGAAGACGGATACGCTCCCCTTCCCACCAGCCGCCCCCGTGATTATGAGGATACCCGCCAACAATTCTTAAACGGCCAGATTTCCATGTACTTTGGCGAATTGCAAGACATCCACCTTATCCAATCAACAGACCCTGAGTTTCCCTTGGGTATAGCTCACCTACCTCGTACTCCGGCCCGAGATAGTGCCGCCTCAGTTTTGGGCAGCAGTGGCCTGTTTATCCCCCGTGGCGCCAGCAATCAAGATGTGGCCTTCGAATTTATTAAATGGGCTACCAATGACCGGTACGTTATTCCGCTAGGTCGTCGGGTAGGGCGCTTTCCGGCTAAGACTTGGTTACGAACTTCGCCTGAGTTCACCGAGAATTTAATGCTCACTCCTGTTTTTGAACAACTTGACGCGGCCCAACCTTATCGCCTGGACCTTTTTCCAGAGGCTGAAGAAGCTTTTGGGGACGCGGTAAAAACGGCCTTTTACAAACTTGCCACCCCAGCCGAAGCCTTACACGAAGCCCAAATCTTTGCCCAAAATTCTTTATTGGAAGCATCCCAATGAAACGATTACTCGCAACATTAGGCATCGCTACGCTATCGAAAGCTATTGTTAATTGGATAACCCAACTACGGGCGCAGGCTATTGCCCTGATTCTGCTCTTGTTGTTGCTCATGACCCTCTTAACAGTAGGGGTTGCTTTTTTGGCCTACCGGCAAGTTTCGCAATCTCTGGCCGAAAATCGAGACCAGGAGTTAGCCATCGTCGGCGCGGAACGCCTTTCAGAACGAATGGAAGGCTTGATGAGAGGGTTGCTGACCCTGGCCGACCAGCCCGAAATGCAGTCCGGTGAGCCAACCCTCCAGGAGGCTACCCTGGTAAGAGGTCGTGAATTAGTCTCTGAATTCACTAACCGTGATGGAGGCGTTATCATTTTGGATGCTAATGGTTTTGTTAGTGTGACCCGACCCTTTCGCCCCGACCTGATTGGACATGACTTTTCACGCGAACCTTACTTTCAACAAGCCCGGGCCTTACGTAACTTTACCTTCTCTAATATCATCAAAGAGCCTGGGACGAGCCAGGATGTTATCGTCATCGCAGTTCCAATTCTCAATAAATTTTCTGACCAGTTTGTTGGGGTCATTGCTGGTAGGTTTTATATTGGTTTCCAGGGGTTAGGTCGCCAAATTCAAAAGCTAGAGGTTGGCGAACAAGGCACCACCTATCTAGTGGACCAAAATGGGCATTTGATTTTTCATCCCATTGACCGTTTAATTGGAGAAGATTTTAGCCACCGTGAGGCTGTCAAACAATTACAACGGGGTGACCAAGAGGGGGCAATCACAAGTGAGGAAAGCAGTAACCTTAGTACCGTAGAAGGGTATGCTATTGTACCCATTACCGGTTGGGGATTGGTGATCGGTGAACCCTGGAGTCAAGTTGTCGAACCGGCCTTTACCTCCTTGAGACCAGTCTTTATTATGCTCATCATCGGCCTTATTGCAGTAGCCAGCATCGTTTCATTAGGGGCGCAACGGGTCACCGACCCTATTCAAAATCTAGTTACACAAACCCGACAAGTTGCCTCTGGCGATTACGATGCCCAAGTTGCGGTCAGTCGCATTAAAGAAATCAGAGAATTAGGCACGGCTTTTAATGAAATGGTACAGCAGATTGGCAAGTATAGAGCCGGTGTGCGCCAGTATGTAGCCGATATCACTAACTCTCAGGAGGACGAACGCAAACGTATTGCCAGAGAATTACACGATGATACTGTACAATCGCTGATTGCCATCGGCCAGCGTATTGAGCTTATCAAGGGTAGTTTGGATGACCCCGCAGACACCCGGTCCCGTTTAACCGAACTCCGCACTATGGTCACCGGGGCGATTGCCAGTGTCCGCCAGTTCAGTCGAGATTTACGGCCGTTAGCCTTAGAAGATTTAGGGTTGATAGCAGCCATCCAATATCTGGTCAACCAACTGGCCCAAAACCAAGGGATTCCGGTGAATCTCAAGATTGATGGGGACGTAGAGGGCTTATCCAACGATATGGAAGTGGCAATCTATCGCATTTTGCAAGAAGCCCTCAATAATGTAAGGCGGCATGCCCGCGCCACAGAAGTCAACGTTTGGGCCAGATTTGGTAAAAGCCATATTAGACTCATTGTGGAGGATAACGGCCAGGGGTTTGAAGTACCCGAAGCCGTCACCGATTTGGCGACCCTCGGTAGTTTTGGCCTCATGGGGCTGCAAGAGCGGGCCCAGCTCTTTGATGGCGAAGTTGATATCATCTCTCAGCCAGACAAGGGAACGACGATTCGTATGTTCATGCCACGCCCCCCTAACCCTCTCCAGCTTGATCACGAACCAAAATCCTCACCCCGAGAACGCCTCAGAACCCCGAAAAAGCCTATTATGGCGGATAATGTGTAGGGCTTTGTTATAGGCCAACAAAAATTTGGTCCTCACTCCCCCAGCAAAAGAGGAATGAAACGGCTCATTCATAAATAAGAGACGACTTCACATTACAGAGGAGTGCGACAGTTCCTACGGCATAGCAACGAAGGAATGAAAAACTATAGTTTTTCACTCCGCAACTACTCTAATAACTTTATTTTCAGAGGAGATGAGAATGAGCCAAGAACAATCACAAAATACCACCACTGATACGACCCAAGATGAAGCGCCTTGTTCAGCCCCCCAGGCCAGACAATTCGATTTCTGGCTTGGCGAGTGGGACTTAACCTGGGGCGAAGGTGGTCGGGGTACCAACCTGATAGAGGTTATTTGGGATGGTTGTGTGATTATGGAAAACTTTGATGCCACGCCTACGGCATCTTTTAAGGGGATGAGTGTTTCAACCTACAACGTCGATTTGGACCAATGGCAACAAACCTGGGTTGATAGCTCTGGTGGTTACTTAGATTTTATTGGTGGCTTCAACGGCGAAAAAATGATTTTGAGCCGGAACGCCGTGGTTAAAGGGCAAAAACTACAGCAGCGTATGGTTTGGTACAATATCGACCCAGATGAAATGGATTGGAATTGGGAAAAATCTGAGGATGAGGGTAAAACCTGGCAAACGGTGTGGCATATTCATTATCAAAGAAAAGCGTAGGGATATTCAAGCAGGCGGCATGGGCGTTTGTTTTTGGTGCATCAGCCACATATACCCATCTTCCAGGCTTGGTTCGGTGGGGATAGCTTTGTAGTGAGTTGCGGGTGTACCCAAAACTCGATATTGGGTAGTATGTTGTAGTTGTACACTGGAAACAATCACAATATCCCCGCCGGGATGCTCCCCCTGCGTTTCAACGGTCCACACTTTGCCCTCAGCCTGCAAAATCAAATCGCGGGGGCTGCCGTGAAATAGCACTTGCCCCTGGCCCATGGCGGCCAGCGCGTTAGAGCTTTGGCTGATATCTTCGATGATGTGGGTCGAGAGAATGACAGTGCACCGTGTCGCCAGGTCTGAAAGCAAGTTTCGCAGGCGCACCCGCTCTTCAGGATCAAGACCCACGGTAGGTTCATCGACAATGACTAACTTGGGAGCGCCCAGCAGGGCTTGAGCAATCCCCACCCGTCGTTTCATTCCCCCAGAATAACTCTTTAAACGGCGATGGGCCGTTTCGGTCAAACGGACCTGTTCAAGCACCTCGGCAACCTGCTGGTGACGTATGGCCTTGTCGGTAATCCCTTTCAATACAGCGATGTAATCTAAAAATTCGGTGGCGGTCAAGTTGGGGTACAGTCCTAACTCTTGCGGAAGGTAGCCCAGTTGGGCCTTGACAGCAATTTTCCCCTCCGGAGTCGTCACATCGTAACCTAAAACACGCACACTGCCCTTGGATGGTTGGACCAATCCGGCAAGAATTCGCATCAAGGTGGTTTTGCCTGCTCCATTTGGCCCAACCAGACCAAACATACCCTGGTCGATTTCTAAGGTCAGACCACGTAGAGCTTGCACATTGCCTGGATAGGTTTTGGTCAGGTTGGTAATTTCAATCATATTCCATTCTATTCCATCAGATTTTACGTCGTTTCATCCATTGCCAGGCGACAAACCATAGTAAGCTCACTTGAACCAACCCAGCCCCTAACGAAAGCAGGACATCGTTAAAGTTAGCGGCTTGTTGCAAAAATTCCAGCCCGGCTCTGGTCCAGTCATCGCTGCCTTCTAAAGCGCCGGGAAATCCTAGAAGATAATAAAGCATCACCGCCGGACGGGCTGGATTGAACCAGCGCCACCAGCCAATATCAACGGAGAAAATGAAGCCCAGTCCGGCTAAACAGAGCAAAACATAAGCCCCACCCACCAAAATTGCCCAGCGATTGGTGGGCTGTCCAACGGCTAAAAGGATACTCGTACCGGAATTGACTAGCACAAATAACAATCCCCCCACAAACCAGAGGCTCAGAAATAAGTCTATCGCAAAAGGGCCAACCATCAGCCGCCATACAACCCCTGAAATGAGGGCAGCCACAACCAAGCCCGCCAGAAGACTGAGCCATATACTGAAAATCTTTCCGGCCAGATAGGTGGCCGGGGAAAGAGGTAGCGCATCCAATAATTCTCTAACACCTCTCTGTTGATCTTTTGGAATTGCATCGGCTACAAACAGCGGAACCATAATGATCCCAATGAGAAATGTACCCAGTGATAATATCGGAATCATGGCCGCTGTGATTTCCGACCGGGCCACATCGAATGATAATGTACCGGCAGCCAGCGCAGCGTTATATCCCCGAAAATCATTAAGAGCCACAACAGCGCCAATGACCGGCGTTACAATTAGCCCAACAATCAAAGCCGGAAGCGTATTCCGCCTCCATTGCAATAGAAACTCATAACGAATCATCGCCAATAACTGAGCCACAATCATACCGCTGGAATGCACCGGACCACCGATGAATTCAACGGAACTATTCTCGACTGCCCTCGCATCTGTGTTCATTTTTACAACTCGTTTTGATTTCTGGGGGCCAAGTAATAAGCGTTCTGTATTAGCCAGAAGACCGGTAAGCGTGATACTCAACAGGCTCACCCCCAACAGGGCGAGAAAGAGCCGGTTCAGAAGATATTCGGCCTCACTGGGCCGGAGATAGAGATGAAAGGGCCAGGCAACCGGCCAACGCGTTACGATGGAATTGCCAAAAAAAGTAAAGGCAAACCAGAGCAGGCAGACAACCAATACGCCCATTATAGCTCGACGGGTGGCGAGGGTAATATATACAGCAATGCTGCTCAGAAAAAATACAAGAGGCAACCAGGAGCTCATCACAGTTGATAAAGCCTGACCGGTGACAACCATCAGATAGAGGCTCATCAACAGGCCGACAGCCCCTTGTAAAACAACGAGCGTTGCCAGCCGTTCCAATAATATTAAAGCCGGTGGCCTGGCTGTCACCAAAATCACTTCTAAGGCAGGCTCATCTTCCGGCGAGAATAGGAAAGCCGCCTGAATGGCTATAATAAGGGGCAATACAAGAGCGATTGCATTGGTGGGGTTGATGGGCAATAAACGGGTTTGTGCGCCATAAATTGCGAACCAGATCAATACAGCACTTCCAACCAATGGTAGCCACCCAACAAGACGGAAGGTAGACTGCCAAGCAAATCCATAACGTAAGCCATAAGTTTGGTAATTGCGCATTCTTAGACCATTTCCCACCACTATTCCAATCAGCAGGATACTCATTGCGCCCAGCGCTAACTGTACCGGCCAGCGAACCGCTGCTGCCCGGATGACAAATTGGGTATCGAAGGCGGGGGGGCCAGCAGAGGCCAAACAACTGTCATCCGGTGGTTGGGTAGGGTTATCGAAAAATGAGAGCGTCATCAGATTGGGGCAAGGGCCACCGGAGGCCAGAACAACATGAGAAGCACCCGGTACATAAAAGTAATAGCCATTACTCAAGGCATCGACAATCATCTCCCCATAAGCCGGGGGCAGGCGGGTGTCATACTCACCGGTGAAAACCAGGGTAGGTGTATCGCCAGTGGCCAGAGTCTGGTCGCCGGGGTCAAAGGCAGGCCACTGCTTACACAGGGCAGTATCAAGAGGATTGTCCATAAAGACAGCTTCGGGATAGCGAGCCATCGCCACCTGCTGCTCCGGCGAAATTGTGTTCCAGGGTTCGTTACAGTTCTGCGTGGTTGTAAGACCAAAATGCTCTCCCGCATTTTTGTTTTTAGCTTCACGGAGCCACTGTTCCCGGTCTTCAGCAATGACGGTATAGTCACCATCGTAAATATCATAAATAAGAGCCGGGAACTTGCGGTATTGACCATATTGCATAAAAAAACCAAAATCATCAACCCCAAATGGGAAAGTGAAAGGAGCACCATCCAGCGGATTTGTGGCCGAAACCATCACTGGGGGGGTTGCTAACCGTTCAATAACCCCCAGATAGACAGATTCGAGGTTGGGGTAAGCGGCTCGACAGAGTAAGTCAGCCTCACATTCGGCAAAAAGTCGCCTCATGGTGACGGCTAACTGGGCGGGCGTATCGGCCATAGCCGGTACTGTGAGTGGCACGGGCGAATCGAGAACAGCACTACGGATATGGCCGGTATCGCCGTAATCACGCACCAGTAATTGACCGACAACGGTCCAGATAGAAGCGCCGATGAGATTGACTTGTTCATAACCCAAGGCTTGCCATAAATCGGCCACATCCTCTGCCGTGGCAAAGTAGTTATAGGCTGCTAAATCGATTCCCTCATCCAGCCACCGGTCCCGGCAGGTCAAACGGACGGCAATCTGCGCTTCAAGTGTCGGATTTTTCCCCAGCCGCTCTTGCAGGAGAGACTCATGTACTTCTGGACAGGTTAGAGTAGGTTGTGACAATCCCAAACCACGCTGATCAAACAGAACCACATCCCGTTTAGCCAACCAGGCATCAATCTGGCCCAACTGACGCTCGATAAAATCTTTGGTGGGCGAACCCCGTCCACCCCGCAGATAAATGATGGGGTCCGGGGCAGGAGTGG
>Ga0210124_1000262_pt1 | contig 28624 bp, 21 predicted proteins | sample Muzzi_PWC_D2_FD_185554 | JGI IMG/M metagenome (GOLD analysis project Ga0210124, IMG submission 185554) | Wetland microbial communities from San Francisco Bay, California, USA, that impact long-term carbon sequestration - Muzzi_PWC_D2 (SPAdes) | ecosystem: Environmental > Aquatic > Marine >... | reverse complement strand
GCGCCGGGGGTGGTGTTATCAAGGTGGTGATGACCGGCCATCAAAAACTGGAGTCCATCACCATCGACCCGGAAGTGGTCGACCCAGAAGATGTGGAGATGTTGCAAGATTTGATTGTCGCTGCCATCAACGAGGCAGTTGAAGCCTCGCAAAATCTGGCCGCCGACGCGATGGGGTCCATCACCGGTGGCTTGAATATCCCTGGTTTAACGTAGGTTGGGAGACTTTGCTAACGGATACAGGCTTGATTTAACAAAAATTCTGCCACCCGCGACCACCGACCGTCGACCGCTGACCGCCAACGCCTCGTGTGCCGAGTTCAGCTTGTTTTAACCGCCGTCTGCCGTCTGTGGTCAGTGGTCTGGTTGCTAATCCCACTTAGCGAGATTTCTCAAAAGATTTAATCTTCAATTCAAGGAAGGTGGTCACTCATGCAAGTAACACCCATTCCTGTCACAAAATTAATTGATGAATTTTCTCGGTTGCCGGGTATTGGGCCAAAGACGGCCTCGCGGCTGACTTTTTACCTATTGCGTAATCCAGCAGAGCGGGCCATCTCTTTATCCGAAGCCCTGCGAGAGTTGCACGAGAAGGTCTTATTTTGCTCCCAATGCTTCAATATTGCCGAGAGCGACCCCTGTTCCGTGTGCAGCAACGAGCAGCGCGACCAATCGCTGATTTGTGTGGTCGAAGAACCGCTCGACGTTTTGGCGATTGAACGCACCCGAGATTATCACGGCCTCTATCATGTGCTGCACGGAGCCATTGCCCCGGCCGAAGGTATCGGCCCGGAAGATTTGAAGATTGCGGAACTCGTCGGGCGGATACAAGCCAGCGAAACGCCCGTCCGAGAAATTATTGTGGCGACCAATCCCAATCTGGAAGGGGAAGCCACGGCCATGTATATCGCCCGCCAGCTTGAGGGGCAACATGTGAAGCTGACCCGCTTAGCCAGGGGCTTGCCGATGGGCGGCGATTTGGAATACGCCGATGAAATTACCCTAAGCCGCGCCCTCAGTGGCCGCAGCGAGATGTAATGCTTTAAGCCTCATTGAGCGTAGCTTCGGCGGTCGCTTGCAACGATTTGTTGGGGCGCGTAGGTTTCCCACGTCTAGTCTCAAACCCCGTTACCTGCCGTATCTATTCTGATTGTGATACTCAACGTAGGACGCAGCAATCCGATGGTCAGGATGAAGCCTGATCTTTTCAAGATCTAGCTTTATTGCACCCAGGTCGCACTCCGCATGATGGTTTGGGCATAAAATCAAGATGTTTTCTTCCACGTCTGGCCCTTTGTGCACGCCGCCCATCGGTCTGATATGGTGGGCCTCCGCGTAACGATCACCATTGGGTAATTGAATGTAGTAACCACAAATTTGACATTGGTATTGATGAAGCAATTTGAGTCTCTTGACGAGTGTGCTATCGCGTACGAATCGTGTAACTTCTGCCGTTGTACGGGCTGGCTCAGTTGGTGTGATGGAGTCATATTGCAGCTGAGACTCATGCACAGAGGTGGATGGAGCAATTAATTTGAAACCACCCTCCGAACGTAGGGTACTTAGATATGACTCTGTACCGCCCCAAGGGTCGAACCTGTCATCTTTTAGCTTGAAGAAATACCCTCTCGGGTTGTAGTTTGGAGCAAAACTCAATTCCTTCAAGAATTGGGACCATTCGCGAAAGCCGGTCTCGGTTTCGAAAAAGAACAAATATGGGTAAAGACGCCCTGGGGCATCGGGGTGCGGCCAAAGAGTTCTGGATGCTTCATGGCTTTCCACAGGGCACATTTCCTTTACAACCCCCAAATATTGCACACCATCACCGTGTTTTCCGATTGACGGCACGAGAAGGACGGCATCGCCAATGCTCATCTCCCGCCATCTTGCTTTTGCGCGGCTCGGCAACGCCCAACAGTTGAAAGTTCCGTCTGGAAATGATTTCGCTAAGCCATCGGCCTTTTCAAAAAACTCCCTTTCTGGAGCGGAATCCGGGATATGCTGGAGGATTTCAGTAATCTGACGGCGTTGAGTGACTGTATCATCAATGTGTCTGAGATTGTTTCTTCCTACGTGCTGAACAAAAACTTGCATGACGCATCACCAATAGTGCTAGCGGTAGCGGCCTAAAAATTATTATACTGCCAATTCCACCATAAAATTTATGACAGACAAACCCACTCCAAAATTCTTCATCCTACATCATTGTCGATATTGGAGCATACAAACTTGGCTGGTCTTGTATTGCAATATGCTCCCCTGCTACTTTTACCCTGGCAAATACGATGGGCTTGCCTTCGCCGCCGTATTTGTCCAGCAGTTCCAGGTTATATTGACGCATCTCAGGGTCATTTTCTGGCAAAACAACCAATTCAAATTTATCTGGTAATGAATCGAATACTTGCGGGTTATCGAGTAAGTATTGCATGATTTCTTTGACCAGTGATATATTTCGTTCCACTACATTAGTGGGATCTGTCATTTCTGCTTGAGCCATTCCTCATATCTCCTTCGGTAGTTGCTCCAATTATCCACCAAGTCATCCATAGCGACATTCAAAGCCTCATTATAATCTTTAGTGTCCATCTCCGTTTTGACTGTCGGCTCGTAGGGATGATGCCTGTCACAATGCGCAAAACCATGGGCGGTATCATAACGAATAACGGGGGTCCAGGTTGTATCATCTCCAAAACGACATTCCAGTTGCACGACGAATTTCAGCACTTGCCCACGTTCCACCTCAAATCGTACCCGGAGGGCATTGCTATCATTCAGAAAACGATGAAACTCAACGAGGCGCATAATATCATTCTACAGTCACGAAACAGTATCGTCAAAAAATTTGGCTCCAGTACTCCGCGGCAACTTATGCTGGCGGCTGCTCAATGAGCACAATTCCATACTTTTCGAAGATGGGCATGAGCCGGTCTAAATCCGGTGGCTCATTGGGGAAGTTGGGATTGGCCTTGTCTTCAACGGGGATACCGACCTCTTGATGGAATACTTCCATATTTCCGGCCGGTTCGTAAATCGCCATGATCGTTCCCATCGACTGACCCACATTGGAAAATCCATGAGGTGTGTCTCCGGGTACATGAATCGTCTTGTCCGATGGCGCAGGAATGGCATATTTGTTCCCAGCGGGGTCCTGGCCGTAGATCTCAAACTCTCCGGCCAAGGTGTAGAAGGTTTCCGAGGCGGGATGCGTGTGGAGCAATGAAACCCCGCCACCAGGCGGTGTCGTGATTTCCACCACGGAGTATTTCCCGCCAGTCTCCTCTCCGGTGAGAAGAATGGTCACCATATCCCCCAAAACCATCAGCGCCTTACTTGTTCCAGCAATGATAGACTTCGAAATTTCGTTAGACATATAGAAATAGCACCTGAACTTTGTTATTCAATAGACAAATACATACAAATTATATGCCAATTTATCAATACTGTAAACAGATCGTGTTTAACAAGTTTCATCGAGACAGCGTGTTAGGGATAACAGCCAGCCTTACATCTGCCAGGGTTGTTGCCGCCAGCCGAGACGAGCTTTGGCGGCGGTGGTGTCAAGGTGGGGCATATGCGCTTCCACCAAAGCGATAGTCTCCCGTATCAGATTCTCTATCTCAGGCACCGCCTCGCCCATATCCCGCTCAAACAAGCCTTCCAAACGCCCGGCTAGATGGTCGGGCTTGATGGTCATCTGGTCGATGAAGTAATGCATCCGTTTGAATTGAAAGGTGGTAAAGTAGAGCCGATTTATACCGGCCAGCACCGCGACAATCTTTTGGGCGGTTTCGACCAGGATTTGTTAGTACCATATTGCCGCGTCGCGGGTGCGAAAATGGGGTTCCAGACCCCATACCGGAAAAAATTGCAGGTGCTTTTTGACCATCTCCTCGGCTAGGGCATCGGGATAGGCGGCAATCTGAGCTTTCCATTTGTCGATGTATTCCGGGCCATAGAGGGCCTGGCAGGCCAGCGTGCCTTCCATCGCCTTGTGTAAGGGCGATTCCACATCGAGTTCTTCCAAAACCTGGGCAATGGCCGCTTCCCAGGCCGCAATCGTGGTGTGACCAATTTGCACCTCAATGCCATTGAGATGATACGCTTCGACAAAATCACCTTCTGTACGATTGCCAATGGTCCATTTGCGCTCAGAGCCATCATGCCCCCGGCGAATGGTGTGGAGCGTCTCTTCGTCGGGTAGCTCAGCCTCGTAGTAGATCGTCATATCAATATCGGAATAGAAATCGGACAACCCTTTGGCGGCTGAGCCGGTCACCATGGCGGCGCGGGCCTGGGGTAGTTCGGTGTAGGGTTGGGCCAGGCGGCGGGCCAGAGCGACTAAATAATGGCTGGCTTCGGTCATGAATTTTCTCCTTTGGCGGGTTGTTTGTAGAAGACCACGGTCAATTCATAGAGGTTGTCTTTCATTTGGCTGTTGGCTGTGCCCAGTTCTGTGACTTCCTGGATCAGGGCATCCAGTTTGGCATGAAGGGAGGTGAACTGTTCATCGGTCAGGCCGAATCTCTTTTTGGAGAAGAAGGGGTGACGGGGTGGTGTCCCTTCCGCTGGGTCACGGCTGGCATAGGCTTGCTGAAAATCGCGTTGGGTAGCCTGGAGCATTGAGGTGAACAAGGCCCCGGCGGATTCATCAGGCACCGTGTTCGACAATAACGGGTTCACCAATTTGAACTCTCGCGCCGTGACCTGATAGACGCGCTCCACCAGATTGCCTTCGATGTTCTGTTTAACCACCTGGATGAGGCCATGCTTTTGTAGCAAATTCACGTGATAATAAAGTTTAGAGGCCGGTATATCAAGTTCTACCGAGATAGCCTTCACTGTGGTGGGTTCTTGCATTAGTTGGACAATCTCCAACCGCAGCGAGTGGGCGAACACCTTGATGGCTTCCACATCGTGCAGCCACATCTCGGCCTGAATTTCTAGATTATCCTGCGTCATTTTACTTTTATTTCCCCATTTGAAATTATTCAAATCAATATTACAACTTAAATTGATTAATGTCAAACACGGAACTCAGCTTTTATGAGGTTTTAATATGAAGGTGATATACTATACTTAAGTAGTTGTGAAAAAGGTAACAATATGAAAGACGGGATAATAAGCCTCGTTTTGTTCGTCCTCTTGATGGCAATCTTCTTTGGCATACTCATCCTCTTAAATTACCTGGCAGCCAACTTCTAAGCCACACTCAAGATAAAACGAGCAATCTGATCCGCGCCGTTACCATCATCGCGCTGGATGCGGGGCAGGGCCAGGAGTTCTGGCAGTTTGCTTAACCAACTGCCGTTTTGCAGTTCGGCCTCGCTGAAAGGGAGGCCATGCATGGTGGCCTGCACAAAGTCCGCCATCACCGGTGCTTCGCGGAAGGCCGGTCGAGAGACGTAGCCAAAAGGGACTCCGGCTTGATAAACCTCGGCCAGGGTGCTGTAGCCCGTCTTGCCAACTACCGCGTCACAAGCATTGACCAGGTCAGGATGAAAAATACCTGAGTTTCGGGCTAATAGAATCAAATTGCCCCGGTGTTCGGTCTTCTCGGTGTTGCCTGCCGCCACCAGAACTATCTCCCCCAGGTGTTTCAGGCGTTCCAAAAAGGAGTAGTCCCAGTTCATGCCGCCCATCGTCATCATAACCAGCTTTGCCCCGTTGGGGATATCCAACTTTTGCCGGATTTTGGCTGGAGTAGACCGTACTTTTCGGCTGACCGGCGTGGTGGTCAAATCGACAGCGCGATGGTCGCAAACCGGCTTAGTTTGGATATGATAATCGGCGGTCTTGAATAGTCGCTGCAAATAGGCGATGTGACCATCCATCTGGCGACTATATTCGGGATAGCCTTGGTAAATCCAATCCCAGGTAAAGTTCTCGATAAGAATCGCTGGAAGGTCCATTTCCTGCGCCACGGCAATCCCCAAGGGCGAAATATCGCATAAGATCAGCTGACATTCGAGTTGCTCAAGTTGTCGGGCCAGCGTTTCAAGCTGTGGGGGATCAAAGGGAATGAAGCCATCCAGTCGCTTGATGGTTTCAGGTAAGTCTTCGATTAAAGAGGTTTTTTGGGCCAGCCCAATATCGGTTAATAAAGGGTGATAGCCAAAGGGTTGGGTGAGGGAATCTGCAAAGAACCAGCGCGGAACCTGGGTGAAAATCTCAAAGTGGATGGTTGGGTCGAGAGCATGAATGGCCTCCATCACGGCTGAGGAGCGGGCGGCGTGGCCGTACCCATGAGGTGAAATGAAGTAGGCTATTCGTAGCGTGTTTGATCCATCGCTGTCGGTTGTGGTCGGGGAGTTGTGCATCTTAAGGGTCTCAATTCGGAAAAGACACCTGGAGTTTCTAAATAATGCTCATTTGTCCATTTAAACTGTTCAAAACTCCGGGTGTCTATGCTCGTGGATTTACTTTCAGAAGTTAGGGGGTCGGTGTATGACCCATCCCTTCAATGATTTGTTGGCCTTCGGGACTGGAGATAAATTCCAGCCACGTTTTTACCGGTTCGTCCGGCTGCTCCTGGGTTAAAATATTCATGGGTCTGGTGAGAGGGTAGCTGCCGTTGGCTACATTTTCGGGGCTTGGCTGTACCCCGTCAAGCGCAATGACATTGACCTCCAACCAGGCGGTATCGAGCACCGCCCAATTCTCGGAGTCCGGCGGGATTTCAGGGTCTACCCCGGTCAACCTGAGGGGGGTATAGCCAATGGCGTAGGGCTGGCCAGAAACAATGTTGCGCATGGCCGTGTCGGAAGACACTTCGATAGTCGTTTCGGTGACATTAATGCCCGTTCCGCCGAGAAGAGTCTGCTCAAAAACGGTTCGCGTGTCGGAGTTTTCGTCGCCGGTTACAACTATAATGGGCGTATCAGGGCCGCCGACCTGGCTCCAATTGGTGATTTCCCCGGCAAAGATAGCTCGAACTTGTTCCGTACTTAAATTATCTACCGAAACTAAGGCGTGCGTGATAATGGCGATAACTTCATCCTCAGCCAGTGTATGGCGTTGCGATTCGCTAAAGGCTACTGCCTCAGCTTCGTCAAGCTCACGAGAGACCATGCCGATATCGGCGTTTCCTTGTTGCAAAGCCGCAAGGCCCGCCTTGGAGCCATCGGCCCGAATTGAGACCTCCACGTTAGGATGCTGTCTGGTGAAAGCATCGGCCAGGGCTTTGATGACCGGCTGCATGGCATTTGAGCCAACCACTCGAATCTGACCGGAAAGATCGCTCACCGGGGCCGCCAGTGCAGTGGCTTCGGTGGCGGCGGTTGCTGTAGCAGCTGCGGCTGCGGTTGCTGCTTGAGCGTCCAATGTAGGCGTCGATGAAGTATCCCCTGCTGGGGTTGGGGTTGGCTGGCTAGCCTCGCTGGTGGCAGTGCGAGCCGCAGCAATAGCCGAGACGGTGGCTGCGGTGTCGGTGGCAGCAATTTGTGCGGCAGCGGCGGCTGTGGCTGTGTTTGCTTGAGCGATAGCTGTGGCTCTCTGATTAGTGCCAAACGGATTATTCCCCGAAAGGAATAAGAGCAAACAGAGCAAGGGTATCAGTATGGTGGCCAGGATAAATGCTGTTCCCCACACAATCCGACGTTTCTTACGTTCCTCTTCTTCTGTTTTGGTAACTGAAACAACTTTGGTTTTGCTGGGCTGGCCGAGTTTTTTTAGAACCGCCGTGCGATGGGCTTTTGCGGTTTTATTATCAGGTTCTAGAGCTAAGACCCGGTCATAGGCAGCGAGCGCATCGGGATAATTTCTAGCCTCTTCCAATACTGCCCCCAACGAAAGCAAGGCCGCTATCAAGGGCGCTAGGGCCGTCGTTCGGTCCAGTTTATAAGCTTCTTCATATTGAGCCACCGCTTCAGTTAGCTGTTCCTCTTCGCTCAGAATTTTGCCTAGTAACATACGCGCCGGTAAGTGATTAGGATTGATGGAGAGAGCGCGGTAAAGTTGGTCGATAGCTTCTTTGTTATTGCCTTCTTCATACGACTGTTGCGCCGCTTGATAAAGGGCGTCGGCTGCCGGGTCAAGGTGGGTGAGTTCTGTGTCTGTTATCTGTTCCAGAGGGTGCTTGCGGGCAACCCAACGTTGCATCAATGGTATGAAGAAGCGATAGCCTCCGTCAAGTCGCTCGAACATTTGCCATCTTGTTAGATTCTCAGGAGCTTGACTCAGTCCTGACACATCGGAGGAAATCCCAGCCTCACTCAAGGTGTCTGTAATATCCTGGTCGCCAAATAACCCATCTTCTTCTGTACCGTGACCGGCCATCGCGGCCAGGGTAATATGTTCGGCGGGGGGGAGGCTGTTCCAAATCAAGGTTAAGCTTTCATCATTAGCCTCTAAAAATTCGGGGATAACTGCATCGACATCTTTGATCGTTACCGTTGGTTTTTGCTGAGAGCGGCTGTACGCTCGCTCATAAAGCATGTGACAAATACGCTGAGTAAGATAGGGATGACCTCGCGTCAGGGCCAGAATGCGCTCAACGGCGGCTTCGTCATAGCTTGGGATACCCGCTACGTGTGGCTGCAAGATAAGAGTACGAGCCTGTTCCGGGTCTAAGACCGAAATAAAGCGGGTTAAATCGGCCTTAAAACTTGACTCAACAACTGCGGAAAGCTCTGTCATGCGCCTCCCTGCTGCGAAGATAAAGTTGGCATAATTTTGCTTCTTTAGCAGGTCATAAAGGTAATCATCAAGGCCGCGGATAGCCGCTGTTGGCTCTAATTCTTCTTCAGGTGTATCTAATGCCCCAAACTCATCAAGCAGAAAGACAGGTTGGCGCTGATTTCCTAAGGCCCGCCGTAAAGCCGGTAAAAAGCCTTGGTCAAAGGCAGCTGGGTTATTCTCAAAGTCACTTAAGGCGGGGGCAGGAATGTTGGCAATATCGGCAGCCGCGGCTGCTAACTGATGGAGGATTTGACCAACGGGTAATAGTCCTTTACCGGCCAAGTCGAAATAGACCGTAAAGAATGGGGGGGAGGGCAGGCGCCGTTCCAATTGTAACAAGAGCGAGGTTTTGCCAATGCGCCGTTGCCCATGGAGGATGACAGAATTGTAGTTTGTCTGGCGCAGGGCACGTTCAACATCCTCAATAATCTCTTCCCGGCCAAAAAAGCCAATCTCGTTGCTAATTGGTGGACCGGCAATATATGGGTTAGGTGGTGGTTTGGAAGCCATAATTTGCCTCCCCAAGGCGATGAGTTGGAAAGCTACATTTCTAATTGGCCTAAATCAACTCGCTCTTCAGCCAGTAATTTCGTAAAGTGATCCAGCGTTTGACGTATGGCAGTATTCAAGGGGGTGTGAGGAACATCACCCAATATACCTCGTAACCCGCCGTCGTCCAAGTCGGCGGGGAAGGGAAGTAGGTTGTTCTTTTCGTAGGTGATGTGGGCGTTAGGGACTTCTTTTTGTAGCATCACCACAAAATCGCCAACCTCAATGACATCATTGCGCAGATTACAAGCAGTTGCTCCTTGATAACTGGCCCTGGCCGCGCCAATAAATATTTTAGCCACATCGTTGGCATGTTGAAGCGTCACCGCTCCACCAAATTTAATACGAAATGGGCGCTCGGCTGCTGCGGCAAGGATTGCTTTGGCAATATCCGAGGTTAAGCCCTGATCTCTCCCAACTCCGTAAACAATGTAAGGTCGCAAACCGACACTTCCCACCTGCCAATCTTGCCAGTAAAGGCGGGCGGTGTGTTCGTTGGTCTGTTTATAGACCCCATAGAGCGTTTCGGGGTGAGGAAGCGCATCATCGGTCACTGGGCGCTGAGGGTAAAGGTCGGCTGGTCCCATAACAGCCAGAGAACTGGCATAGGCCAAACCGCGAACTTGTCCCCAATTATGGCGGGCCGCTTCAAAGATATTAACCGTCCCTATAACATTGACCTGAGCGCCCAACGATGGGTTCGCTCTGCAGGCTGGTATCTGTAGACCGGCCAAGTGGATGATATGCGTAATTTGATGTGTCTCAACCACCGCTTGGACGGCTTTTAAGTCGGTAATATCGCTCTGGACAAAGGTGATTTGCTCTAATTCCGCCGGGGATAGCAGTAGACGAGGCCGAACCGGGTCTGTAGCCAAGTCCATTGCTACGACGTGAACGTTCTCATCTACCAAATTGCGTAATATCCACGAGCCAATACAGCCAAAGGCTCCGGTGACAAGGAAAGTTTCGGTGTTCATAGTTTCATCTCGTGGTTAAGTTTACTTGATTCGAAGACTTCTTAACATTAACTCAATTATGCTGTTCGAGCTAAAAAATGTCAAGCACTCCTTTTAACTGTAGGGGAATTACTCACTAACAGCTTGAGGTTTGGCACGCAACAGGAATACGCCGGTAACGATAAGCCAGATTGACCAGAGGCCAAAACCAATAACATTTACATCAGCCGCAAATTCGACACCGGCCCCTTCAGCGCTACCGAAGATAATGAGAGGGGCTGATATAACCCCCAGCCAACCCAACCACGGTTTGAATATTGGCGATTTTAACATCGCCAGACTAATCAACACTCCCCAAAGGCCAGTGAATAGGAATCCCAAATGCTCACCGATAGAAAATCCGGCATACAGGTGGAAAGCATCAAAAACAACGATAATAGCATCTCGGGTTGCTGCACTAGAGGCTGGGTCAACATACACACTTGCCAGGTGGGGTACTAGAAATACCCAGCGGATAAAGCCGAGAAAATTTGTTGCCCCGGCCAGAATGCCAAAGACAGTAGCCAAAGTAAGATAGGAAGCCTTTAAATCAGAAAGGATTTGATGCAAGAAGACGACTATGGGTATCAATAGGATTGAGACAACGACCATCCCATACCACATTAAGGTTAGGCTGCTACCTCCAGCGTGATATTGTTCCAAAACATAACTGGTGGGAAAGCGCAAAATATCGGGATATTCATAGGTGATGGCGAGTAAGGTGAAGAAAGTATTAAAGCCAACTGCGCTAAGAATCAACAAAATGCCCGTTAGTTTATAAATCTTTGAGCTAACCATCATTCATCCCTCGTTCTAGTATTTATTGAGCCTCTGGTCAAATTGATTGGAAAAACCTAAGTATTCTCTGTCACCGCCCGTACACTGGGTAAAGCGAGAAACGAGGAGCGTAAATCAGGCGGAGCATGATCGGCAATATATTCAATGATTTCACGGGCTTGCTGGTGCAAATTCTCTGCTTCATTTGTGTTTCCGCGTTGTACTTCGATCTGACTAAGCATAGACAATATAGGCCATAAGCTGCGTCTTAAACTCATTTCTTCGACTTCGGTACGTGCTTCAGTTAATACTTCGATGGCCTCATCCACTTGACCTTGGGCTAAAAAAACTTGTCCTTTGGCGTATAGCGCGTCAGGTACATATACCCGAATCCCCAGTTGGCGAAGCTGGGCAACTAACTGCTCTGCGGCAGCGATAGCTTCTGGAAAATCCTGATTGATTAGAGCCAATTCGCTTCTAACCAAAGCGCTCCATATCAGGGCAAACGCCGGAGCCTCATTCGAGAAATCAGTTGACTTGATCCTCTCAATAGTCATTGCAGCTGCAGCTAAATCCCCCTTACGTAGCTGTAATTGGGCCAGCAATGCAGTAGGATAATCTTGCCATATCTGAAATACTTCGGTACCTTTGGTCTGAGCCTCTTGAACCAATTTGATTCCGTGGTCCAAAGCTCCCATCATCCCATAGGCCCAACCGAGGTCGGTATGAGCGGACACTTGTAAATGGGCCAAATTGCCCTGCTCACTTAAACGGATGGTTTCTTCTATGGCCTCAATTGCATTTGTTAACTCACCGTACTCCAGGTAGATATAGCCCTTGAGCGACCAACAGTGAGCCAGCGACCATAGATTGTTGATGGGTTGACTGAGAGCAATGGCTTCTTCTAACATGGTCAGAGCTTTTTGAGCATCGCCTCTGAAGGCGTGCTGGCCGGCGGAGCTGTTCAAATTGTCTGCTAACATAGGGGTATTGCCAAGTTCACGCCACAACTCCCGTGCTTCATCCAGCACTGGTAGGGTCTTTTCAGGCTGACCGGCGCCCAGATAAGACCAGGCTATGTCGTTTAGTGTATAGGCCATCTGCTCACGTAAATTAAGGTCACGGGCAATGGCTAACGACTGCTCGCCATAGACGACTGCTTCCTCTGGCTGGTCGAGATACCGGTAGACCAGTAGAAGGTTCCAGAGCGCTTTAGCCTCAGCCTGGCGGTCACCCAACTCCTGTGACAGACTGACGGCCTGTTCTGACAGGTTTTGGGCCTGGTCGATATCTTGTACGGGGTTCGGGGTGGACAAGATTGTGCCTTGAGCCAGTAGGGCGGCTAACTCTAATTCCTGGTCACCATGTTTCTGAGCTAAAGTTAACATATCTTTGTAGTTTGTTAGAGCTTCCTCATACTGACTATTTAGCTCCAGGCTACGCCCGCGTTTGGAGTAGATGTTTTTAAGTTGCTCACTATCGGGAGTCTTATCTTGATTCTTCTCTATCGACTTGACGGCTTCTAAAGCGCGGGTGTAATGCGCTATGGCTTCAAGATTGGCGTAGACCCTGGCGGCTGCATCACCGGCCAAAGCGAAATATTTAAAAGCGCGAGCAGCATTTCCAGCTTCAGCAAAATGATGGGCCAAGATCGGCCAGTACCGTGGCTTGCCGGTATCGTAGAGCGCCATCATTGTTTCGCCGGTGCGCTGGTGTAGCGAACGACGACGGCGGTAGCTGACTGTGTTGAGTAATGCCTGCCGCATGGCTTCTTGTGTAAACCGATAGCGGTCTTCTCCCGCTTGTAAGGGTAATTCTTGGATGAGTCGGGCCGCTAACAGCCGATCTATGGAATCGAGTAGAGAGTCTTCATCCAGCTTGGTGATCCCTTCCAGCAAAGCAAAAGGGAATTCTGGCCCGATGACAGCCGCCGCTGTTAGAACAGGCCGGTCTTCATCGGATAACAGATGTAAACGGCGTTCGGCTAAGGCCAGCACATTTTGTGGAAGTTGTAGGATGGTGCTGGTTACAGTTATCGATTGGCTCAAAGTCTGTCGTATCCACTCGGTTACTTGACCCTCGGCTGCCAACGCCTTTAAAGTTTCTTCAACAAAGAGTGGGTTGCCTTCGGTAGCCTGGTAAAAACTCTCTACAAGCCAATCGGGTACATGCTCTTGTTGTAGCGCTACCTTCAAATAGTTGGCTACCTGTTCTTGAGATAGTAACTCCAATTCGATCCTATGTGCCGAGTGCTTGTGGGGCAGGCTATTTAATCCGGTACCCAGCGACGATTGTGGGTTGATCTCTTCTGGTCGGTAAGTTCCAATGAGAAAAATAGGGGCTTGATGAACTCGCTCAGCCAAGTAAATGCGAAGATCCAAGGTGGTTGGATCGACCCATTGGATATCCTCGACAGCAATCATGAGGGGTTGTTTCTGAGCAGCTTGTCGCATTATTTCCCAACAGGCTGCGAAAAGTCTCATACGTGCCTCAGCTTGATCGCCCGTCTTAGATTGTTGGTCTGTAGGCCCTCCTGTTGACATCCCCGCTATATTGCTCGACAAGAGTCGTGTCAATTCAATGGGAAGAGACTCCCGGACAGAAGCAGGAAGGTCATTCAATAGCTGATTGAAAATTTCAGGCATTGGTTCATAGGGAAGGGAGCCATGTTCGCGGCAATGTCCTCGGATAAATCGGCCCTCGCCTATCTGAGCTTGTAGGCTCAGTTCGGTCAATAGGCGTGTTTTGCCTACTCCTGCCACACCCGAAACCAACGTGATTTGCCCTTGACCGGTCTTTGCCTTAGCCCAAAGTTGAGCCAGTTCATTAAGAGCGTCTCCCCTGCCAATGAGAGGTACTTGCGGAATCATATCAACCCGCTTAGAAGGCGTACTGATGACTGCTTGTTTCTCATCGGCGAGTTGAGCCAGCCGCGAAGCTACAAGTTCAGTACTGGCTGGTCGTCGAGACGGTTCTTTGGCGAGAAGGTCCAAAATCAATTGTTCGAGCGGTTCATCCAAATTGGGGTTGAGTTCGCGTGGTGGGGGAGGTAAGGTCGTAAGTTGTTGCATCAGGATCATCGCCGGATTTTCGTGTACGAAAGGTGGGCGACCGGTCGCCATCTCGTAAAGAACTGTACCTAGAGCATAAAGATCAGCCCGAAAGTCAACCGGAATACCCTGAGCTTGCTCTGGGGCCATGTAGGCCACCGTACCCAAAGCTACCCCTTCCTGCGTCAGTTGCATCGAAACGTCGGCTTGCCGTATCAAACCGAAGTCCATTAATTTGACCACGGGAGTACTGTTATGAGGGATAAGCATCAGGTTGCCCGGTTTGAGGTCTCGATGGACAATGGATTGAGTATGAAGATGTATTAAAGCTTCGCAGATTTGTCGAGCGATGTGTAAAAGACGCGAACGAGGCACCGGACCGTCAGCTATTTCTTGTGACAAAGTACGCCCTTCCAGGAATTCGAGCACCAAATAGGGGACTTCATTAAAGTTACCGTAGGCGTAAGCTTGAACAATATTGGGATGATTGAGCCTGGCAAGAACACGAAACTCGCGGTAGAAGCGCGTGAGCGCCATTTCAGTCTCTCCATCGATGTAATAGTGGAGGAGTTTAAGCGCCACAGGATGCTTCTCAACCAGGTCGGTAGCCCGGTAGACAGCACCCATCCCCCCCTTCCCAACGAGGGCCTCGACCTCATAGCGACCGTCAATTGTCTGACCAATCATATGTACTACTTTCTCAGCGGTTTGCCAGTGTCAATCCGGCTTAACACCAATTTTGGCAAAGATTTTTTGCTTAATCTGCTCATCATAGACTTGCCATTTGAGGTCTTCATATTCTTCGGAATTTACACCTGATAGAAACCCTACAGATATTTCAAAACCACCCGCTAATGTTTTGCCACCGCCAAAATAATGACCTACCTGGTTTTTGCCGAAGGTATCTTTTAAAAAAGTATCAGGATCGAGCGTGATTTTGGAGGTACGTAAAGAACCGATGAGTATTTCATCCTGGCCGTCACTTGTTATGATACCATAAACAATCGCCGTATGGATATTTTCTTCAGTGAGTAAAAAGTCCGCTGCCTGTGGTATGGCATCCCGATCTTCAGCCCGTAAGTAACCAATACCGGCAATCGAGTAGCTCTCAACCGTTACCCGATTGCCTAGTGCCTGACGAATGACCTCTAACACCTGCTTTGAACGTGATTGGCTCATAATCTGTCCCAATATTTCAGCATCTCTAAACTGGCTCAAATAGGCCACGGCCTGGAAATCTTCGGCATTTGCTTGAAGAAAGCCGTTTGTGTCGGTCATAATACCGTGCATAAGCGCTGTAGCAACTGTTGTGGTTTCCTGATGCGTTTTGTCCATTTTTAGCAAGCCTTGCTGGATGTATTCGGTATAAATGGTAGCTGCTGCCCCGGTGGGTCGAATATCGTAAAACTCTGGTTCCAGACGATTTTGTTGTTCGTGATGATCGACAATGATAAGGGGCGGCACTTCGGCTGATTCTAATGCCTTAACAATCTCTTCGGATGTTGTCCCTTGATTATCTACAAATACTGCCCCTTTATATTGGCTGAGATCGATTGAGTCATCATATTGAATTAGCTCTAGCCGCAATAATCTCACCAGGGCAATGTTCTGCTGATGGCTGATTTTCCCACTGTAGATAATGTCAATTTGAATATTAAATTCGGCACTGATGAGCTGGTGAGCAAACGCGGAAGAAATAGCATCCGGGTCGGGGAAATCTTGGAGTACAACAACGTGACGCTCACCCTGGTGAGCTTCCAGAATTTTGGCTATCTTTGGTCGCGCTTCATCTGTCGGCATTTTGTGGCCTTTCTACTTGCTCGATGCTTACAAATCGACTTTTACAAAGATAATACCCGTCGCCCACTATCGTAAACGGTGATGGGGCCATCATGCGAAACAGTTATGGCCAAACACTGGGCTTCGGCGCTCATTTTGGCGGCGCTGCTATGCCGAGCACCTTTTCCCGATCCAATTTCGGCCTGAGTATCGGCGTCTGGCCGGAGCAAGACCATGCAGCCTCTAAACTGGCCTTCAATATCAATCACGGTAGCACCATCTTGTTGGGCAAAGTTGATTAACTCCTGATCAGACATTTGCTCCATTAGGGCACTGACAATGAGGGCAAAGTGACTGATTTCAGAGGCATCCGAATGTTCAAGCACGGCATCGGCATTACCAATGATGAAAATGGCGCCCAAGTTCTTTTCCGACATCTGAAAGGCGCAGCGCAATACCCGTTGTATTAGCTCTAGACTATACTTTTTTTCTTGGGCCAATTGAGCCACAATCTCGTTCACGCGAACCATACTTTCAGGCGACCAGTCACCGTTGGAGTAACGTCCCACCAGTTCTCCATCGGCAAAGACTCGTACCTGCCGGCCTCCCAGGGGAACAAAGAATACTAAGGCATCACACTGCCGAGAGATGGCTGCATGGTGACGGAATTGAGGGCCTAATAAAAAATTGACAGGCTCATCTAGCTCGACATTGAGTTTATGGATGCCACGCACGTAGCCATGTTTATCCACAATATAGCCCAATACTACCCCATCCACCATCTTGGCGAGAGTGATTAAATTGTTGCGCATCCGTCGAATATGGTCATGGTGCAGTAGTTGGATTTGGCTTGGGGGTAGGGCGCGGGCGATGCGAATCGGGTCACCGACAATTAAGGCCGTTGAGAGAGGCGTCTCTTCACTCTCTACTTGCGCAATCATAGCCGCTATATCACAAATATGGACCATCGAAGGTTTGTCAATCTGCTTTTTACCGGCCAAATCGAAGAGAAACTCAATGCCGGCATCGCCCATCCAGGCGTCAAGAATATTCTCCTTCTCTAACAACTCTCGCAACCGCTCCGGCTCAATATGAACCTCTGAGACTTCTTCTGCTTCTAGTTGATGTGTCTCTGGATACATCGCCTCTATCTTAGCGGCGTGTCGTCTAGCCACCACATGGCGGCTGATTTTCATGGATGATGTTAACTCACCGGCCTCTTTAGTTAGCGGTTGATCGAGCAGGCTGAACTCCCTAAGTTGCTCCCAACGGTCTAACTGACTATTGACCTTGCCAATGACTTCATCCAGCAATTCCTTTACTTTGGGATGTGTAGTCGTATCAACGAGCTTCCCTTCTTCGTCTGTGACATCCTTAAAATGATTTGCTAATTCTTGTAGATCTGGGACAATCATGGCCGAGAGATATGGTTTGCCCTCCCCAACAAGTGCTGCTTGGCTGATGAAAGGACTCGTCGTTAGCATATTCTCGATAACTGCAGGGACCACTTTCCGCCCTCGTGACATGACAATTACGTTTCGCTTGCGATCGGTAATATATAGATAACCTTCTTCATCAAACCGACCAATATCGCCTGTGTGCAACCAGCTATCGGCATCAACCAGTTGTTGGGTTCCTTCGGGGCGTTGCCAATACTGGCGTGTTACGGTTTCGCCTTTGACAAGCACCTCGCCATCGTCGGCGATACGGATTTGATAACCGGACGCAATTTGTCCGCAAGAATTGGGCCGGTGAGCGTCGGGTCTACTTACTGCGGGGAAGCCCCCGGCTTCAACCAGGCTATAGATATTGAGCATTGATAAACCAATAGCCTGAAAAAACTCGGCCACCTCTTGCGGTAATGACGCACTGGTAGAATAGGAGCGGCGCATTCGCCCCCCCATCTGGCCTCTTATCTGACTAAAAAAGGTCATGTCTGCTCGTGCGTATTCTTGGCGCAATTCAGCCGAAGCCTCCGAGCCTGCGGCACGATACTCTTTGCCCTTTGCCAACGCCCAGCGAAGAACCTCTTGCGTCGCTTCCGGCTGTTCGGCCAAATGAGTCATATACTCCTCATAAAATATCTCAGAGCCATAGGGTACGGACAGCATAACCGTAGGGCTGGTCTGCTGCATATTTTCATTGACCATCGCTTCGCTCTCGGCCAAAGCATTAGGGACGCCCGATAACATGTAGTGATGTGTCACCAATAAGTTGGGAAGTTCGGTCCAGGGTCTGGTGGTAAAAGCCAATTCATCATCGTCAAAGGTAAACCATTGGGCAAGTTGTTGTACGGCGAGAAGAGTTTGCTTGTGGTCAAACACTGCCCCTTTGGGATTGCCCGTTTCGCTGGGCACATAAAAGATTGACGCTAGCGCCTCCGGCGAAACATTTTCGGCGTTGGAGCGACTGACTGCTTCTTCTTGGGGTGTGGGTAGAGGTTCGGCCAATACGGTTTCTAGGGTAATAACGCCCGGTGGTGACGTTCCCTCAATGTTTATCGCGAGTATCGTTTGTAGATTGGGTAAACCATCATTGCTGTCTAAGGTCCTATCTGTTGATACTGTCTGTAGATGTTCTTGATTTTGCAATACCGCCAGACTAGCCCCTGAATCTTGTAAGATGAAATTTAGCATAACCGGCGCAACCGAGGCGTGCAGCGGTACAACAACCCCACCGGAAAAGAGGCAGCCCAGATAGGCTGCCATCCACTCTAAAGAGTTGTCGGCCACAAGAACAACCCGCTCGCCTCCGGCAATTCCCTGCTTACTGAAAAATCGAGCCATACGAAAAGTGAGCATCTGAAGCTGCCGGTAAGAGATTTTCTGATAACGTCTACCTTGCTTAATCTGGAAACAGGTTTGCTCACCATACCGGTCCATTGCTTGGAGTAAGGCTTGGTTTAGATTTTTGATTTTATTGCTCATCTCGCCATTATTTCACCTGAACTAATCTTTTAGTTCCGTAGATTCAGAGTACCGGAATTCATAGTGAGGTCAATGGTAATGGTATAGCCCTCTCCGGGCACAGTATACAAATCGTTGTCGGTTTCTTGCCACGCGCCTCGTTCATTAATCTGGAGTGCCCCACCTTGGACTGAAAGCTGGGTGGCTGTGCCTTCGGGAACGATAATTATTAAGTCGCCGTCAGCGCCACCAATACTAACTTTTAGGTTACGCTGTAGATCTCCGCTGAAATCCAGGGTGTAGGAACCGGGACCGCCCTTAAAAATGATTTCCTCTGCCCTGGCATTGGCTAATCCACTAAGCGTAGCCACCGAAGCCCCACTCTCGAAGCGTAGGGTCTCCATCTCAAACCGGTTAGGTTCGGAGAAGGACAGATCAAAGTTGCTCGGCGTCAGAAGCGTGCGGCTAACGCTCAAATTTATCAGGGAAAGCCCGCCTAACTCGATTTTTCCTTCACCTATTCCGGCATCGATGGTTAGCTCCATAGGGATGGACGCCAGCTTCAAATCCCATCTATTTTTGATGTCTTGCCGGGTAAAACCGGTCAGTCCGATCCCCGATTCAGGCTCCAAACGAATATCATTGCCGTTGGTAATAGTTATTGGCTTGAGTTGTTCCGTATTGTACGTAGCCGCCCCTTCTAGCAACCCATCTGTAGCCCCCGGTTCTATGATCAGTTCGCCGGGGCCAAAGATGATTTCCAGATTGATTGTATCAGAGCTATCAGGAATAGGGATATGTATATCTTCACTTGTCGTTGAGCCGACTTGAACGGTAGGGAAGGCATTTGTAAAAATGTCGGCAACCGCCGCATCTGCAGTGGGGAACGCATTCCTGAAAGCGCCAGTAATCGTGGAGCAAAACGTGGCAGCGCTGATGGCAACGATTAAAACAAGCCCAATGACCACAATGGTGGTTGTCAAGAAGCAGCCCGGACGTCTGCGTTGCCACCCTATTGGCCCATATGGTGGTTGTGAGACTGAGGGCTGTTGTACCTGAGCCTGCTGGGCTGGCATCCCTCCCTGCTCTGCCACTGGTTGAGAGGCGCTTAAAGCTGGAGCAGAAGCCTGATGTTGAGAGACTGCCTGGTCACTTGCCGAGTCTAAGGCTTGCGGCTCACCCATATCTTGTTCAGCCTGAACCGCTGTAGATACCTCTATTTCATCTGTTTGGTCAACGTCACGGGATGTAGAGTGGTTGGATTCGACCTGCCCATCAGTGGTTAGGGCTGCCAGTGCTTCGGCTAATTGATTGGCTTTTTCATATCTGTCGCCGGGTTTACGAGCCAAGGTAGTGGCAAGCACATCTTTTATCCCAACCGGCACGTCTTCGGGCCAGGTATCAGGTAAGACCAATGGCGCAAAATGAGCCATCATTACTGCCGGAGGCGTTTCGCCCTTGAAGACCTTTTCTCCCGTGAGCATCTCGCACAAAATGCAGCCCAGGGCGTAAATGTCCGAGCGATTGGTGGCGGTTTGACCTTCCCAAACTTCCGGGGCAATGTAATGCGGCGTACCGACCACGCTTCCGCTGGCACTCATACTATGTTCGCCGGTTAACTTTGCCAAGCCAAAGTCGCTTAGTAAAGGGCCACGCTCAAAGTCTATTAAGATATTGGCCGGTTTTAAGTCGCGGTGTAAAACACCATTACTATGAGCATAATCCAGACCGTCGGCTACTCTGGTAATAATCTCTACTGTTTGCGCCCACGGTAAGCGTCCCTCGTTGTTTATCGTATCCTCTAAACTGACGCCATCAATCAGCCGCATGATGATAAAAAGCCGGTGCTGAGTCTCGTACACATCATAAATAGGTACAATGTAAGGATGATCCAGGCGGGCAATGGTTCTCGCTTCTCGACGGAAACGCTCCACCCAGCTAGAGTCTTGTATCAGAGTCGGCTTTAACTCCTTGAGGGCCACTAATCTATCGAGTTCCGTATCCCGTCCGCGATAAACAATGGCAAAACCGCCCTGTCCTATTTGGTCAAAGATTTCATAGCGACCAAGTTGCTCGGTCAAGTTCCGTCTCCTGTTTCCGCTCTCTAAAAATTAAACCGCCCGACTTGTTTGGGGCGGCCTACATCAACACGCGCGTTGCGCCAGGGCATCCACGACATTCTGACCACGCCTCATAACTAGCAGCCATCATGGAACAATATCTTCAATGCCCTCTAATGATACCATAAAAAAGAGAGTGGCGAAACTTATTGACCTGGTTAAATTTTTTTGTCGGTTGGTGACTCGTTACTATTCAGCCTTGCATTAACTGACACAGTTTCGGCCAGTTTTTTCGGGGCGAAAAAAGCTGCAGCCGCGAAACCGGAGGCTCTGGCTTATATTTTGACAAATCTAGTAACTTGTAGTATAGTTTTTATGGTAGAGGATTTATGTCAGTTCGTCATGCTGTGTTAGGTTTACTTGTTCAACATCCACGCCACGGGTATGAATTACGCGCGGCGTTTCAGGCGCTTGTCGGCGGCAAGGAAAATTGGGACGTCAAGCCAGCGCAAATCTACACGACGCTGACACGATTAGAGCAAGGCGGTTTTGTTGCCGAAGACAGCGTCGAACAGGATGCGGGGCCGGAAAAACGAATTTATGCGATCACGGTGGCGGGGCGCGAGATACTGGCCAACTGGTTTGCCTGCGGGGTTGAACCGGGACATCAGCAAGATGAATTCTTTCTTAAATTGATGATTGGTTTAGTGTCGGACACGGCGGATCCATACCATTTGATCCAGACCCAGCGCACGCACCTATTTCAGAAGCTACACGATATTACGAAACAGCGCAGTTCTGTTGATCCTGGCCAGGAGTTGGCCATGATTTTTTTGCTGGACAAAGCGGCCATGCATTTAGAAGCCGATTTACGGTGGCTTGATATGATTGAAGGGCGGCTCGACGAAATTAAGCGTCAACCATTACCCGAGCCGGAGTCGAAACCGCGCGGCAGGCCCAGAAAAACTTAGGATTAAAAAAGATCAGGAGTTGAGCATGTCTCTTATTCAAGCAGAAAACCTCACCAAAGTGTACGGTACAGGCAATACAGCGGTTGTTGCGCTTGATCACGTGCAACTCACTGTAAACCCGGATGAATTTGTAGCCGTGATGGGGCCAAGTGGCTGCGGCAAGTCGACTTTGTTGCACCTGCTTGGCGGACTCGACCGACCCACGGACGGGAACGTCAGCATTGATGGGCAACCGCTGGCGAAAATGTCGGACGATGTAGTGACGCAATTGCGCCGCCGCAAAATCGGATTCGTGTTCCAGTTCTTTAATCTCATTCCGATTTTGTCATCCATCGAAAATGCATCGCTACCGCTTTTGCTCGACGGTGGCAACTCTACCACAACGAAGCAAAAAGCCGTCGAGTGGCTGACCAAAGTTGGACTGGGGCATCGCCTGGACAGTCGTCCCGATCAATTGTCGGCGGGGCAGCAGCAGCGGGTAGCGATTGCACGCGCGCTCATTGCCGATCCTATTCTGGTACTCGCCGACGAACCGACCGGCAACCTCGACACCAAATCGTCGGATGAAATTGCCGACTTGTTGAAACAGGTGGCCAAGGATTGGGGACGCGCAGTGCTAATGGTAACGCACGATCCGCGTATTGCTGCGTATGCAGACCGTATTGTCTTTCTTAAAGATGGCAAGATTGTGAACGAGGCGCAATTAGAAGCCAAACGCACAGACAACGCGGAAATGGTTTCGCAAATGATGAGGGAAATTGCATAGAGCTGATAGTGTACAGACGGGCCGCGTCTGGCAGCAATCTTGTCGGGTCTGGGAGTAGATACTATGAAATTTCAACTGACTCTTGCTGCTCGCTACTTAAGTGGGCGCAAATTACGAACCTTTCTGACCACCCTGGCTATTGTAATTGGGGTGATGGTGATTTTTGGCATGGGCATTTACTTGCCCTCGTTTATGGATGCTTTTAATAAAAGTTTGCTCTCGGCGTCGGGTCAAACTGATGTCATGATCACGCACAAAACCGGCGAGGCCTTTTCGGAGTCCACACTGAACAGAATTAAACGTGTCAGGGGGATTGCCGCCATTGCCGGATCGCTAGAGCGGACCATCAATTTGCCGCCAGACTTTTACGGCAAGGACTCACCGGTCAGCGCGTTGACGCTGGTGGGTCTTGACCCGACAGTTGCCCCGGAGCTGCACGACTATCGTATTACTCAGGGGCGCTTTTTGGAACGAGGCGACGGCAAAGTGGCCGTAATCTCGGAGCGGCTGGCCGATGAGATAGGCGTGCAACTGAACGATACACTCAAACTGCCAACCCCCGAAGGCGTTGTTAAATTGACAATTATGGGCCTTGTGCCGGGGCGCACCCTTATTGGCAACGAACAGGTATTGGTCACCCTGACCCAGGCGCAAAAACTGTTTGATATGTCGGGACGCATCGGCGTGATTGAAGCGAACCTTACCACTAAAGACCAGGCGGAAAGCGAAGCCATTATCAATACAATCAAAACACAACTGGACGATACCTATACGTTTGGTGGGCTGACGAGTGGTTCCGAATTTGCCAGTGCTATGCAGTTAGGGCAGGTGGTGTTCAATATGTTTGGCGTGTTTGCGTTGGCCATGGGCGGGTTCATTATTTTTAACACCTTCCGCACCATTGTGGCCGAGCGCCGGCATGATATTGGCATGTTGCGCGCCATTGGGGCCAACCGTAAAACCATTCTTGGCTTGGTGCTTACCGAAGGGTTGGTGCAAGGCATTATTGGCACGGCCATTGGCCTGGGGTTGGGTTATCTGCTGGGAGTCATCATTACCGCTGGGACAAGCTCGATCATGAAAAACATTATGAATATAGAAATGAAGGCCGTGGTTCAACCACTGCTGGTGGTGGTTTCGATCATCATGGGGGTGGGTGTGACCCTTTTTGCCAGTTTGCTGCCGGCATGGAATGCGAGCCGGGTTATGCCAATGGAGGTGCTGCGACCATCGCTCAGCCAGGTGATACAACAGACTAGCCGCCTGGCCTCCATTGTTGGTGTGGTGATGGTTGTAGCGGCCATTGCGGGCCTGCTCACCGGCATTTTTACGTTTGTGGCCCTGGGCGGTATTCTTTTTCTCATCGGTCTGGTGCTGATTGCGCCCGCCCTGGTCAAACCGATTGCCAATATATTTGGTGCTTTGCTAACGCTGATTTTTGCGCGAGAGGGCACGGCTCTACTGGCGGAGGGCAATCTCACCCGCCAGCCGTCGCGTGCGGCGATCACGGCCAGCGCAACAATGATTGGCCTGGCTATTATTGTGGGGGCCGGGGGCATGATGTTCAGTACGGTCGGCACGGTGATGGATATGTTTGGCAAATCAATGGGCAGCGATTTTTTACTCATTCCGCCCTCGGTTGCCGTATGGAAAGGCGATGTTGGGGCAAGCGCCAGCCTTAAAGCTAAGATCAATGCAGTGCCCGGTGTGGGCGCGGTCAGTTCGTTGCGGTACGCGCAATCGTCGCTCCGCCCCGCCGTGCAGACAGCCAGCAAAGGCGAGACAACCATTTCGGTGTTGGGCATTGACCCGGTTGAGTACCCCAAAATATCGGTTATGGATTTTAGATCAGGCAATGCCCAGGATGCTTTTAGCGCACTGGCGGCCAATGAACGTAATGTGATTGTGAATGGGGTTTTGGCTACCACCGCTAACTTGAACATTGGCGATGGTGTACCGTTGGTGACGCCGACGGGGATAAAAAATTACCGGGTTGTGGCCATTGGTGGCGAAGTGTTGAGCATGAAGATCAACACGGTCTATATCTCGCAAGCAGCTATGAAATCAGATTTCCGTAAGAGCGAGGATATTTTCTACCAGGTTGATCTTGCGCCAGGCGCAGACCCCGCCGCGGTAGAGCAACGGCTGGGTAAGGTTGTGGCAGACTACCCGCAATTCAGGCTGGTGGCGGGATATGAGTACACAGCAGAATTCCGCAGCCAATATGATGCGATATTTGCGGGGTTCTATGTTTTGCTAGGTATGCTGGCGTTCCCCTCGTTGATTGCTATCCTCAATACATTGGCGATCGGTGTGATTGAGCGCACACGCGAAATTGGTATGATGCGTGCCATTGGTGCGACGCGCAGCCAAGTATGGAAGACGATTGTGGCAGAAGCGTTGTTGCTTGCTTCGCTGGGTACGGCGTTTGGCATTTTGGCCGGCTTGTATTTGAGTTACGTGTTTGTGCAGGGGATGAGCGCGAGCGGCATTTTTAAAGTGGCGTATACGTTCCCGCTGGCCGGTGTTCTTGCGGCCATTGCCGCGGGGCTGATCTTCGGCGTGCTGGCCGCGTTACTACCTGCGCGTCAGGCGGCCAGCATGGAGATTATCAAGGCGTTACGATACGAGTAGGGATCAATGGATAGTGAATAAAATCCCCAGCGAATCTTCGTCGGGGATTTTGTTTAGGCCATTAGAGTAATGGCTCAACGAAATAACGCACTTAAATGGCTTAACCCAACATGCCCACTGGCTCACAGAAATCCATTAATCCTTTTTCTCTTTGTCAGCAGTTTCGCTTTTGGGCCATCCAAAAGCTATATTCTTAAAAATCTTAACCCTACGTGCCGGCGCAAATATTAGGAGGGCCGCACCGACAACTTGGACAAGGTTGTCGATAAGGTAGTTATATTCATAGGGGATTCTATTTCTTATTTCTCCAATAATAAAAGCAAAAATACAAAAAGCTGCTAGACCTCCCAGAACGGATAAGGTAACGATCCAGTCTTTATTTCGTATCGTTAATCGATCTTCCCACGCATTGACAAATCCAGCAAGCAAGAGGCCTATAATACCTCCGATAACAAGTGATGTAAGATTAAATACCATGGACTTCAGCTGCTCTCTCATTGCCATTGTTTAGGTTCAGGTAAGGCCTAATCTACTGCCATTTCTGTCATAAAATTTATTTGTGGTGGATAAGTCCACGCGGTTATGGTGATTTTGTCAGCCACACATTGACTGTGCCGATAGAAAAGACTGCCCCATCGGCGGGCCGCACATCGAACACCTCAACCCGACCCGGCCCATCGTTGGAGACCGTAAAGTCGGCAAAGCCATCAAATAAGTTAACCCGACCCACCTGACCGGAGGCTTGTAACAAACCCTGGCTAATCACTTCTCCGGCGGCATCGACGATACGATAATTGAGCCTGCCTTCAAATGGCCTGTCACTTGTTTTGCCCCGTATCTCAACCGGGCTGGCAACATTCGTATAGAAGGACGGGTCATCAATGGTAACGTTATAACCGGGTGGGTCGGCCACCAGATTCACTGCCACACTATCGATGGTGATGATAGTGCCATCTGCTTCGCTGACCTCGGCCACTTCGATTGTGCCGGGACCATCAGCATCGACGCCATACGTGGCCGGGATAGCAAAGCTGGCCGCACTGCCAATACTCCCCATCACTTCGAAAGGGGACTGGCCGACCTGATTACCCTTGGCATCGAGGACGCGGTATATTAGACGCCCCTTAAAGGGATACTGACTGCTTGTGCCGCGTAACTCAAAGGGGTTGGTAAGATTTAACCCTGCCATTGGTGCTTCAATGGTGATGCTTTGCTGGACAAGCGTGGGGTTGAGAATCTCAAAATTATCAAGGATGGTGCTTAAGATGGTCACTTTTTGCGAGGTTTCTGCGAATAACCTGATTTGATAGATAACCTTATCCTGAATGGTGGCGCCCACCACGGTGCTGATGCCCCTATCCTCACGGGTGAAGATGGTCCAGCTTCGGTCTCCATACTGCGTCTCAGAAAGTTCACCACCGGTGAAGCCGCTGGTCAAATCCGACCGCGGCACGCCAAGCAAGCGAGCCAGCCCAACCAAGGTATCATTACCCGGCATGGTGGTGAAGCTGACTATACTAAATATGCCGGCACTCCACGAATGAGCGAAGAGGGGATTATCATTTTCAACGGCGGGCCAATTTCTGGGGACCACAGTTTGGATACCAAGAGCCTCTATCGCCGCGGGCTGAAAGGGTATGCCTCCGACGGTAATGGTGTCGGGGTCATTGAGATTGGGAACCCACAACTTCTGCCCGGCGTATATCAGATTGGGGTTAGGAATAGCGGCAAAGCTGTCATCTTCGGCAGCCTTGGCATTGGTTGCCTCGACGATGGTCAGGTATTTAACCGATTCCCCGTAATATTTTTCGGCAATTTTTGAAAGCCAGTCGCCAGCCTGAACCGTGTATTCTTCGCCGCCCGGCGCTTGCAACGGCGGGCCAGCAGCGGCGACGTTCGTTATCACATTGAATAGGAATAACGTTGTCGTTAAGAGTATTAACTTTTTGAACATCCTTGCTTCCTCCCTTTGTAAATGGAGAAGCGAGGCGCGCCCTCGTCCCGATGTCGCACGAGGGTGTGCTGGCCCCTCAATTTTCATTCTTGCTATTATTACAAATTGTTCCCATTATGCCTTTTGATTTTATAAGGGAGGCTGATTTTTTACAAATGAGGCTTTGCTTGCTCTGGTGGGGTTTTCGGGGGGTGATTGCGGGGGCTACTCCGGCGGAGGGGGTTAATGCTAAAATTATGGCTTAACTTACGCCAGTTCTCTTTGAGTAAATAGTGGTGATATATATTGACGCCTTCATCTAGCGGCGCTGGCATTTTCCAGCGGGTTCCCGCGCTCAGATAGAGGACGATCAATTCGGGCGTATCTTGGACCACTGTAACGGGCCGAGCCGTCCATACCCGGTTCTTCCAGACTTCTCGATATACAATCTGATCTCCTGTAGCCCAATGTGGATATTGTGTCATGGTGAATTTGATTATATCACAAATCTGAGCTATCTCACTGAGTTATCCTCAAATTTTGCATTTGCTCAATCTCAGGTGGTAAATCAGTTACAAGATTATCTTTAATGTTCAGATATGTTAAATTAGACAGGTATCCGATTTCACGTGGAAGATCAGTTATTTTATTACCCCTTAAGTTGAGTGATTCCAATTTAGAAAGCTGTCCAATTTCAGGCGGAAGGGTGGTCAGATCGTTATCCTGCAAACTGAGTTCAGCTAAATTATTCAACTGCCCAATCTCTGGTGGTAGGTTATTCAAATTATTGTCATCTAATTCCAACCGAGTCAGATGGGTTAAGTCGCCAATCTCAGATGGCAATTCCCTCAGCTTGTTTCTGTCTAAGTAAATTTCTTCTAAGCTGGTTAGTTGCCCTATCTCTGAGGGTAAAGTCATAATTTGATTAGAACTCAATCCCAGTCTAGTCAAGTTATTTAATTGACCAATTTCAGGCGGCAATTCAGCTAATCCATTGTTTTCTAAGCTAAGAGATTCTAATTCGGTTAGTTGTCCTATCGCAGAAGGAAGACTTGCTAGTCCATTAGCTCCCACAGATAACTGTTTTAAGTGAGACAACTGCCCGATTTCTGCCGGTAAAACACCTAAACTATTGTTCCATAAGCTTAGCGAGACCAATTCATCCAATTGTCCAATCTCGGGTGGTATAGCCGTTAAACGATTTCGACCCAAAGTAAGGTGGGCCAGATTATTTAGATTTCCGATTTCTGGTGGGAGATAGGTCAGATCATTGTACGATAGATTAAGGTCTGTTAAACTCGTTAAAAGCCAAAATTCTGGTGGTAAATCAACCAAATCGTTTTTGTCCATATTTAAATTGGTTAATTTATTTAATTTACCAATCTCTGGTGGTAAATCTATCAATTTATTGTTCCACAAACCAAGGACTTCTAAATTGGTCAGTCCACCAATCTCCGGGGGTAAAGTCGTTAGCTGATTATGATCCAAATATAACGTGGTAAGGTTATTCAATTGTCCAATTTCGGTGG
>Ga0210124_1000261_pt1 | contig 28710 bp, 18 predicted proteins | sample Muzzi_PWC_D2_FD_185554 | JGI IMG/M metagenome (GOLD analysis project Ga0210124, IMG submission 185554) | Wetland microbial communities from San Francisco Bay, California, USA, that impact long-term carbon sequestration - Muzzi_PWC_D2 (SPAdes) | ecosystem: Environmental > Aquatic > Marine >... | reverse complement strand
GCTTACCCACCTGCCGATATTTGGGTCAATCATCATCGTGATCATCTTGAGTGTATATCCTTATCTGTTGCCGCAATTTGTTCAAGTCGATTCAAATCTAATTGAATATCCTAAGGCTGGACTTGGAGACGGCCAATTGGCGCTTTTAGCCTACGATTTTTCGGTAGCGACATCTGGCTACACGGTTGGCCTTGACCGAGGTGAAACCACCATTCCGTTGGCCGTTCATGGCCCTCTGAAAGCCGGTGATACCCTGATGATGAATGTTACCTGGCAACCCCTCCAAAGGTTTGACAATGACCTAAAGGTATTTGTACATCTGGTAGATGCCAACGATAATGTACTGGCTCAATTTGACGGCCAGCCTCTGGAGGGAACTCATCCCACCTCTCAATGGATTCCTGGTGAAATCATCGACGATACCTACCCCCTTCTTGTTCCTCCTGATGCTACTCCAGGCCCATATCGCGTCTTCATCGGCCTATACGACGAGGCTACTCTGGAACGCCTTCCCGTTTCCACCGACTCTGCCGGAAGGGTGATACTCGATGTCCAGTAGTCAGTCGTCAGTAGCCAGTCGTCAGTCGTCAGTCGTCAGTCGTCAGTCGTCAGTCGTCAGTCGTCAGGAATCAGTAACCAACAGCCAGCAATTACCAATCCCCACCTTCGGCCAATCTCCAATCTCCGACCCGTTCCTCTGGCTCACCTTATTGCTATCGCTGCCTGTCATTGGGCCGTTGTTGCAACCCGGTTACTTTTGGGGGGCGCACGATGCCCGTCACTCGGTCTATTTTTTGTACCAATTCAACAAGGCTATTCAGGATGGGGTATGGTATCCGCGCTGGGCGCCCGATTTTGCCTTTGGCTATGGCTATCCTTTTTTTAATATCTACGGCCCACTTTCCTCCTATGTTGGCGAAGCCCTGCATTTGACAGGATTGGATATTGTCACTGCTGTGAAAGTTGTTTTTGGACTTTCGGCCCTCTTTTCCGGTGTAACTATGTATCTCTTTATCCGGCAACTACTTGGCCGACCCGCTGGTCTCATTGCGGCCCTGACCTATGTTTATATTCCGTACCACATCTTTGACCTTTATGTACGAGCTGCCCTGGCCGAGTCGGTGGGCTTTGTATTTGTGCCGTTGGTTCTATGGGGATTTTATGAGGTGATGGCTCGTCCTCGGCGGATAGCTCTGCTTTGGGCTGCCTTGGCCTATGCTGCTCTGATGTTTACCAGCAACTTGCTGGCCTTGATGTTTACCCCCATTATAGGGCTGTATGTGGCTTATATGATTATCTGGGGATTTTTATACCCACAGCCCGCCCTAAACCCCTTCCCCTCTGAAGGGGGAGGTTGGAGTAGGGTGATTGCCCGGTTGCCGTCCAACCGCTATGTTACTGCTATCCTGGCCGGTCTACCTCCTACCGTTGTTCTGTTTCTGGGTCTGGGATTAAGCGCCATCTTTTGGATTCCGGCAATTTTAGAATATCGTTTTGTTCGAGTCGATCAGTGGATTGGTGGCCGCTTCGCCTTTGGCGATGATTTTGTTGAGATATTCCAACTCTTTTCACCCAAATGGGGCTTTGGAGCCAGCATCCCCGGCCCCAATGACGATGCCGGTTTTCAAATCGGCCTGGTGGCAATCATCCTCTTTATCCTTTCTTTTCTAATTGTGCCTAAATTAGCGCCTCCTCTCATCCGGCGGACACTTTATTTTTTCCAAGCGATGACAATCATCCTGCTCTTCCTCACCACCCCGGCTTCTACTTTTGTCTGGACCATCTTACCCCTATCTACCTTTGCCCAATTTCCCTGGCGACTGCTGGTCATCATCGCCCCGCTTATCTCCATCATAGCTGGAACAGTCTTCTCGATTTACGATGTTGGATTTACGATGTTGGATTATCAGCCTCCAATCCCCAATCCCCAATCCCCAATCCCCAATTACCAATTACCAATTAACCTCCCTCTCGTCATTCTCTCCAGTCTCATCCTCCTCTCCAGCTACCCCTACATCCGGGCCGAAGTACGCGACCCCAAGCCTACCGAAGGCCCGGTTAGCCAGGCTGCTCTGTTTCGTTTTCAGCAATCTTCCGACGAGATGACCGGCCAAACTGCCTGGGTACAGCGTATCCCTAACTGGTCCACCCTGGCCGAGCAAGTGGAGCGCGGCGGCACAATTACTACCAAGGTTAACTATACCGCCCTGCCCGACGACAACAGCGTGGGCGTTTATTCGATGGAGATGGACAGTGTCCACGAATTGCTTTGGGTCGGCACTGAAAAAGGAGGCCAATCAGTTACCTTTTTTATCCCTTACTACCCCGGCTGGAATGCCTATATCTACCAAGACCTGGGGCCCCATGATGGTAATTTGGACAAAGAGAAAGGACCGGTCACACGTATCGGGCCGGTGGTAGACCGGCCTAAGATTAGCACCACCCCTATCGAAGGCTGGATGGTGGTACCTATCCCCCCTGGTCCTCATTTTCTGGAACTTCGTTTTGAAGATACCCCAGTGCGCGTGGCCGGCTTCTGGATTTCGGTGGTGTCGGTGTTGGGCTGGGTGGGGTTGTTTGTTGTTAGTTGGAGATACTAAAAGGAGTGTCGATGTATGAAAGTGAAAAACTATAGTTTTTCACTCCTAAAAGTAGATTCCAATATCTGGCTCGTTCTGGCCCTTTCCATCTTTGCCTGGGGGCCGTTGCTAACCCCGGCTTATTTCTTCAATGCTCACGATGCCAGGCATAGCGTCTTTTTTCTGGTTGAGTTTGACCAGACCTTCCGCGATGGGTATCTGTGGCCGCGCTGGTCGCCGGATTTTTCCTTTGGGTATGGCTACCCGCTTTTTAATCTATATGCTCCCCTCTCATTTTATGCGGCGGAACTATTTGTGCTTACGGGGTTCGGCTTTACCGCTGCTATCAAAACCATGTACATCTTGGGGACAATTGGCGCGGGCTTGGGTACATACGGCTTTGTCCGGCGACTTTATGGCTCTTCAGCCGGGTTGTTGGCTGCGGTGGCTTATATGTACGCTCCCTTCCATTTGGTCGAAATATTTGTCCGCAGCGCCTACGCCGAGTTCATGGCCCTGGCCATTATCCCCTTTTTGTTCTGGGCTTTCACCGAATTAATTGCTGCCCCTTCTCCACGTCGTCTGGCAATGGCCGGATTTACCTATGGGCTTCTGGCTTTGACTCATCACACATCGTTTTTTACCTTTAGCCCAATTCTGATGATTTATATTCTCTACTTGGTCGCTGCCAAGAGCTATAAAAATCCTCGATACCCAAAGGGCACGATGTCTCTGATCTCAGGTACTCTCTATGCTACAGGTGCAGGTGTCTTAGGGCTTGCTTTAGCCGGAATCTATCTGATCCCCCTCCTCGCTGAGGTTCGTTTTGTCAAAATTGAGCAGTGGACAAGCGGCAGCTACAACTATTTACAACATTTTGTCTACTTTTCCCAGTTTTTTTCTCCCGAATGGGGCTACGGTTACGCTGGAGCAGGTTTGTTGGATGGCTTCTCCTTTCAACTTGGCATTGTTATGATTAGTCTGTTTGCTGTTGCCCTGGTCACAATGCTTTTCCATCGTTTTCCCCACCGGAATACGGCACTCTTTTTTGTTATTATTACTTTTGTTGCCGTCTTGTTGATGTCCCCTGCTGGCGAATCGCTCTGGCGGATTCTCCCCATTGCCAGTTTGGTTCAATTTCCCTGGCGGCTGCTTGCCGTAACTACCTTCAGTATATCAATTGTGTGTGGTGTACTCGTCTATCAATTACCAATTACCAATTACCAATCTCCAATCCCCAAAGAATACAATGTTTCCTTGCTCTACCTTCTCTCGCTGGTCATCACGTTGGGTTCTTTTTCTTACACAATCCCTCAGTATACAGAAATCCCGGATTGGGCTGAAACGCCGCTGGCCGTCATCAATTGGGATAGAGGCTCCATTGCGGACCGGGTAGGCATGGTATCCGTGACTGAGGAACAGCCCCAAACCAGCCCAATGGAGTCGCAATACCTCAATAATGAACCGTTGACCACAGCGGGTATCATTGCGGGGCAGGGGACAATAGACATACTCCACCATGGCGGAGGTTCAGACGAGATAAAAGTTGTTGCTGTCGAGCCAGTCACAGTTCAATTTTACACCTACGACTACCCAGGCTGGCAGGTCAGCCTGGATGGTCAGTCGCTACCCCATCGCAATGAAGCACCTTTTGGCCTGATTACCGTCGATGTGCCTGCCGGTGAACATACCGTGCACTTACAAATGGGCAATACCTTTCCTCGTATCTTGGGGACCGTTTTAAGCGGGCTAGCTCTGTATACTATCATCGGTCTCTATTTTGCCTTTCGTTATCAGCATCCTAAAATTGACAATTCATAACTCACCATTCATAATTCACAATTGCTATGATTGAATGTTCAGCATGCGGTACAGAATTAGCTCCTCACGAAATACGCTGCCCTACCTGTGGTAAAACCACAGCCCACTATCACCGCCAGCGCCGCTGTTTGCATTGTGGTACTCCCGCTGCGGAAAACGCCAAAATTTGTATCATGTGCCATCGCCCAATAGACAGTCTTCCGTTGAGCAGCTCAATTTTTAGTGGCTCTTGGCTGGGGATTGGCTTGGGGGTAATTATTATTGTGATTATTGTGAGCTGGGTAACTCGAGTACAAGGTGATTCCAGCCGGGTGGCTCGAGCGGTTGAACCTAGCACCCCAACCGCAACACCAACCATTACCCTTACCCCAACGGCTACAGGCACCGCTACGCCCACACCAACCGTTACACCCTCCCCCACACCGACCCCTCGTACCCATGTCGTTGAAAGTGGTGAAACGCTTATATATATTGCCGAACAGTACGGGGTGGACTTGGACAAACTTATTGAGTTGAATAATGTGGGAGATGCGCGGAACCTGAGTGTAGGCCAAACATTAATTATACCACAAAGTTCCGAACCTGAGGTAAATGATAGCTTGCTCCCCTTTTTGATGGTCTATGTGATTAAGGATGGTGATACGTTAAGTAGTATTGCCTATGAGCTGGGTACACCCATGGAAGCGATTCTGGCTGCTAATCCAGATGTGAATCTGGATTTGATTTACCCGGGCCAGGAGATAATTGTTCCGCTTTCAACCCCTACCCCTACCTCTACACCTACGCCATTACCCACAGAAACCCCAACTCCTGGCCCAAAATATGCTTTACCAGATTTGCTCATCCCTACTGATGGGCAGGTTGTCGATGGCTCGACTCTACTGTTAAATTGGACCTCTACTGGTCTGTTGGCCGAGGATGAATTTTACGTGGTAAAATTGATTTGGCCCAATAGCACGACAACCGAGTATTGGACTAAAAGCAGTAGCTGGCGCATTTCCAAAGATCAGCGACCCGCTGGTGGTCTGATTATCTGGACTGTTACCATCATGCGTCAAACCGGCACTTCTCCCGACGGAACCCCTATAGGCAAAACCCTTACCTTGCCTGGTAAGGTACACACATTTGAGTGGCGTTAACCACTATTAGTGTATTCTAGCGATTATTGATACAAAATGCGAGCTTACAAATTATTGATGGCGATTATCGCCACCAATCTTTTTGAGAGCGAGGATCCATAAAACTGCCAGCATCCCGCACAGCCACCCGTATTTCGCCACTAAGGGCAACGCCTATCGCCTGATTATTGCGTAGCGCAGGCAAAAACCCACTGGTGTGCCAGCCGTTGTCATCCCTTTGAGACCGATAAAGGGCTAATAAATTGGGATCAACGCAAAAATTCTCCAGATGAATAGTATATCCACCCGCTACATTATCGCGGCGGGTATAAGTGAGCGTTATCCGCTGCTCTTCAGCATAAAGAACCATGCTGACATAACCACCGCGATATATTACGGGGCTACGCTCTGGAATGTGTATAGGTTCGCCTGGGGTAACAGCTATTCCGACCACTGTCACCGGCCAAAACTCAGCGACGGGTTCACCGCGACAGCCCCTTGGATTGCCTTGACACTGTCCCGCATCCCAAATCCACTCGTTAACCTGATAAACGTGGCTTATTTGAGGGATGCGGTTAGGTTCAAACAGGCCTTGGAGTTGGGGAGCGTTAGGGTCGGTGCTACCGTTATAAAATGTCAACGCTAACGTTTCGCTAATCGGGGTATAGCCTCGTAGGGCCAAGTTCAAATCAGCGTGCATAAAGTCGGGATGATCGGATAAAGGCTGGCCCTCAATGGGAATGAGGTCAAAGGTAGCCTCGGAGGTGGTGGGACACGGCGAATCTACCTCTGCCTCTAACCCAGATTTGGCTGATGGCGGCGGCTGCACCTGCGCTGTAGAAGTATAAGGCTCAACATATTCAATATCTTCTTTGACCTGCGGCATCGGTTCGAGAGTAATATCACTAGACGAGATAGCTATGGTGTTTGTGATTGTACTCTGTTCAACCTTGTTTGTTAGGGTTTTGGTATGGGTGATGGTGCTAGTCTCTGTAATCAAGCTCTGTTTGGATTTGACTGTAGTAGTGTGGGAGCTATCTTGTTCATTCTCAACAAGCCGCGCCCCATCTGACGAATCAATCCCTTCTCGTGGCAATGAATTTACTGTAGCCGATGTGGGGGTAGGCGTGATGGTAGCATGCTTTTGAGGGGTTGCAGTCAGTGTCGGTAAAGTGAGTCGATTACGACCTGTCACAGAAGTTTCGTCTGTTTGACTTTGAAATTGAACAGGCTTCAACAAAGCGGCATCATCACTAGCCGCTATAGATTGAGACAGATTGAGATATATCGAAGTCCCAAGTAATGAGGCCCCAACCAGACTGAAGACAACACCAAGTACAGCCAAAACCCCACTGAGACGCAGAACCACGCGTGCTATTTTCATGTATTTTCAATCAAGTTAAAATCCATCCCACCAATCTTTTTGAGAGCGAGGGTCCATAAAGGCACCTGTATCTCTGATAACCACTTGTATCTCATCGGTGAGGGCAGTTCCCAGTGCCTGGTTATTACGTAGCGCAGGTAAATGACCGGTTACATGCTTTCCATCTACATCGGTTTGAGCCTGATAAAGACTAAACAAGTTTGGATCAATACAAATATTTTCTAAATGGATTAAATAACCATTCGCTGGATCATCCTGGCGTGTATAAACCAGGGTGATCCGTCTTTCTTCGGCATATAATACCATTGCTTTGTAACCACCGCCAAAAATCTCGGGGCCACGTTCAGGGATATAAATAGATTGACCAACAGTAGCCGACAATCCTATCAGAGTCACTTCGGGGTTGGTGATTGGCCCACCACGACAGCCGTCCGCGCCGCAGTTCCAATCCCAATCATTGACCCGATATACATTGCTAATACCGGGAAATTGATTAGGTTCAAAGAGACCGGCTAATTGAGGGGCGTTGATATCATCAGGGCCATTGATGTTTTGTAAGGATTTGGCCGCATTGGTGATGGAATAATCTCGCAAAGCAAGGTTTAGATCAGCATGAAGAGGAGGTAGGTGGTCAAGGATACCACTCTCAATGGGTATTACCTCAAAATTGGCACTGGAGGCTGTTGGACATATTGGTTGAGGGTTAACTTGAATAATTGGTAGATAAGCTTGCCATAGGATGGCTTGCATCGTAAAGGTATATGGGGCAACAAATCCACTGACATTTCCGGCGGCATCATGGGCCTGGACCGTCCAGGCATAAGCGCCGTTTGGTAAAACTTGGGTTGGGGTGTAGATGGAGTTGGTGGTTGTAATGTCAACCGTTGTCGCTTGCGTTGATAGCCCGGTAAAAGGATTTTCGCCGGTAATGCGTAAGGTGTAGCTGACCACACCGACATCATCGGTCGCGTCGTCCCAGTCAAACGTGGGGCGTGGATTGGTGACAGTTACCGCATCTGCCGGAGCAATAAGGGGGGTGGGGCCAAAGCTCGGTGGGGAGCTATCCAGGGCGGCTATAGTATCGAATTCAGCAGGAAGCATGGGCCAAATTTGTGATTCGGATAGGGTATCGGCGGAAGTTGGCAAAATGACCATGACCATCAACCCCAAAATCAAGCTCAGGCTCAAGGTGGAGATGACATGGAGAAGCAGAGACAGAAGTTTTTGCATATTCAGATATACCTCAAGAGGATTTTTTGTTGAGATATTCTACCTGCAAAAATTGGGGATTTATAGAGAAAATGGTACTTGGGCGGACTAATATCCTACCCGCCCGCAAATTTTACTTTGTATTCCAACGATTTTAGCTTTTCGGCAATTTTTTCCCGATGATCCCCCTGTACTTCGATAACTTGGCCTGTAGAGTCATTTTTAATCGTGCCCCCCGCGCCACATAGGTTTTTCAAATCCTTAGCCAGAGCTTTTAAGTCCGCTTCGGTCAAAATAAAGCCTAAGACAACTGTGACTACTTTGCCTCGACGACCCTTTTTGTCTCGCATAATCTTCAATTTCTGCTGGTTTGGTGGCAGCGATTGTCGTGGCCCTGCTGGTGCAGCCCCCTGCTTTCGTTGATCGCCGGTACTTGTGGAATAGACAACTCTACCTTTTTGTTTTGCCATTGCTTTAATACGCTCCCAAATCTCTCAACCGGTCGTCACTGATGCCAAAATGATGGGCCAACTCATGCTTGACCGTCCGCTGTACCTGGCTTATGACCTGCTCGCGGGTGTGGCAAACGCGCTCGATGGTGCCTTGAAAAATCGTGACTTTGTCGGGCAGAACCAACCCGTAGTGACTGCCCCGCTTGGTTAGCGGCACACCCTGATACAGACCCAACAGAAGCTGCCCCGGCTTCAGGCCCACCGAGCGCAGTTCTGTGGCAGTGGGCCAGTCGGCTACAACAACATCAATGTTTTGGAGATATTGCCGGATATCGTCGGGTAAATCATCCAGGGCTTGGGCCACCAATTGTTCGAATTCTTCGGGAGTAAATTTAAACGCCATTTTTCCAGAAGAAAGTTTACAAAATTCTGGGTGTTTGGCAAGCTGAGAAAAAAATACGGAATGTCAAAGCGAACTTTGACATTCCGTAAAAGGTGTTAATCAGTCAATTCGAGGTGATGAACGCTTATCTCGGCTTGACGTTTTTGATGACATCCTGCAAAATCTCATCAGGGGTGATGCCCTCGGCTTGGCCCTCAAAGTTGAGGATGAGCCGGTGACGAAGGGCAGGGATGATCACAGACTGCAAATCATGAGCATCAACATTGTAGCGATCATCAATCAGGGCGTTAATTTTAGCTGCAAGAATCATAGCCTGCATGCCCCGAGGGCTGGCCCCATAACGAACATAACGCTTCACATACTCCGGAGCGGTGGAATGATGGGGATGGGTGGCCTCTAGTAAGGCTACGGCATAGGCCATCAGATGTTGAGCAATCGGCACCTGCCGGGCTAAGCGTTGCATAGCAATGATAGTCTGCCCTTGGGTGACAACGGCGGGGATGGTTTCTTCAGCGCCGGTGGTACGATTGGCAATCTCGACCAATTCTTGATGGCTGGGAAATTCAAATTGAATGTGAAAGAAGAAGCGGTCAAGCTGGGCTTCCGGCAAGGGATAGGTTCCCTCCATCTCTAGCGGGTTCTGGGTGGCTAAGACAAAGAAGGGACGGTCCAGTTCATACGTTGCTCTGGCAATGGTCACCCGACCTTCTTGCATACTCTCTAGTAGAGCTGATTGGGTTTTGGGGGTAGCTCGATTGATCTCGTCGGCCAGAACAATGTTGGCAAAAATTGGCCCAGGCTCAAAGCGAAAGTAGCGCTGATTGGTTTCATCGGCAGAGATAACCGTAGTCCCGACGATATCCGCCGGCATCAAGTCTGGGGTAAATTGAATACGGCTAAAGCTGCAATGAATCACATCGGCCACGGTGTTGACCAGCAAGGTTTTGCCCAAACCCGGTGCGCCTTCCAAAAGAGCATTGCCGCCCCCCAACAGGGTTATCAGAAGTTGGCGCACCAGGAGTTGCTGGCCTACAATCACTTTGCCAACTTCTTGCTCGATAGCTGCTACCGTTTGGCGAAAGCTATCAACACTGAGTTGTGCCTCATTAGGTTGGGATGAAGTTTGATAATCTTGTTCAGAGTAGCCTGTCATTTTTTACACCTGTCTTTATAAAGTTGATTTATTTGCCTGCAACAAAAGTTGAGACTGTTAAAATTATTAACGTACTTATTGTATTCGTAAGTATGCCCAACGCCGCCACGCGATTTCGAGAGGCCACAAAAGCAAGGCCACCAGCAGGAACCAAAACCATAGTTCTACAGGTTCGGTTAATTCATTGCTCTCTTCATCGGCAGAAGCCTCAGTTCGCAACGATTGACCCAGCGAGAAGGTTTGTCCGCCGGTATCAACCGCAATTTGTTCCAAGAGGGGCTGACCCGTACCATCTGGGGGCAGACGGTATTCATCCGGGTAGGCCAAGACAAAACCCATTGTCGTTGCTTCGTCCGGCTCATCCCCACGAGATTGATTGACCGTAAGTTGATACGCTCCCTTGTCGGGTAGACGCAACTGTCGCTCATAATGACCAGGCCCGACCTGCCGCAGGCGTATCTGGTTTTCTGTACCATTAGGCGAGATAAGGGTGGCTTCGGTTCGAGCAAACTCAACCGGCTGGCCGATGGAATTAACACCATCGGCGGCTAATACAACCGTGCCATCTGGCTTAACCGTTGTATCCAGTTGCAATAATCCCAAATCGGGAGCGGGTACGGTATAGCCCACCACTTGCCCCCAAAAGCGATCAAATTCGGGCCAGGCCCGCCACGCTGTAGTCCACTCGTGTCCGGTATCCGAACTCCAGGCCACTACTCTGCCTAATCCATAACCCCAAACGCTTAATAGAGGGTCTCCCGGCCCAACCTGGAGCGCAATTTCCGCTTCAGGCTTGGGGGTCATAGCCAGGTATCCACTTAGAGTAGGAGCCTCATTACGGTCAGGAGAAGGCAATGGCGCAAAGAGACCACGCACCAGGGGATGCGGGGCATAGATGGCTGCAACAAAATCGCCTTCCTGTACGGTATCAGACCGCAAAATATCACTTTCGGAGATGGTCAACTCCGGTAATTCTTCCGGTGTCTTGGCATGATGGTAGCGGCCCCGGCCCCGTTCAGCAAGATAGGCCAGCAAATCTTCATCAGTGTCTCCACCAATGGCAATGGTCGAGAGCGTGATATTCGCCTCTAAAGCCGCATCAACAATAAGGTTATAATCAGCTATCGTCTTTTGACCGTCAAAAGACTTCCCATCGCTAAATAGCACGGCATGACGCGATGCAGCCGTATCCTGAGCGATGAGTTCTGGAATGGAAACTTCTAAGGCTTGAAGAATGCGAGTGCCGCCACCCGGCGGAATTCGGGCAATGCGTTGTTGAATTTCGAGCAAATCTGCCCCATTACTGACTTTTTGAAAGGGAATAACCCAGTCATACTGGTTGTCGAACATCATAATCCCTATCAAGTCCGCCGGACCTAAAATATCGGTAGCGCGGATGGCGGCTTCTTTAGCCATGGTTAACCGCGTAACAGGATCATTATGGTCCTCAACCATACTGCCAGAATGGTCGATAACCAGAAGTAAGGCCACGGGTGGACGCTCTTCACGAGGTGGTGGATCCAGAGTAACCGGCAGAACTTCAGCTAAGGGGGTATCCTGGTAGCGCCCCAAGGCAAAACTGTTGCGTCCACCTGTAACCAGCAACCCTCGGCCCAAACTACGAACAAACTCCTGGACGGAAATCATCTGCTCCACTTGTAAAGACCGAGCCGACACATTAAGAAGAACCATGCCATCGTATGGTTCCAGTTCAGACAGATGGTCCGGCAAGTTGGCTGGACGCATGGTTTCTACCTCAAAACCCGTATTCCGTAGCGAAGCGGCAAAGAGGCTGGCTGCCTCAGCTTCTTCGCTGACAATCAAAATTCGGGGCGCGGCATAAACCTGGGTAAATGCGGAAAGGTTATTATTTTCCTCGACGTGATCATCGGGGGTAGCGATTGAGACCTGGTAGGCATGAGAGCCAATCTCATTTTCGGTGGCACTGAAGGTAAAGCGGTTTAGGCCGGGTTCCAAGGAAACCACATCCTCGGCCAGTACAGTCCCACCGGCCGGATGAGTTAAAGTCAGGGTAGCTTCGGGTGCGGGAGCCTCGCTATTGACTACCACCTCAACATCAAAGTTCTCTTCTTGACGCAGTACTGGCGGAACCGTCAAACTAACGACACTAACATCATTTTGAGAATTTTTCCAGGCCTGAAGGGTATTGTTATCCGGTATCAAGACATCAACCGGGATATTTTGTTGAGCCAGTTGGTCCACAACATCCATCGTATCGCCGGTTGTTGGTATGCCATCGGATAGCAGTACTATCCGTCCCGGTTCATCATTCAAACTCAGGAGTTCACCCCCTAGAGAAAGAGCTTCGGCCAAGTTTGATATCGTTGGGTCCAGCCCCTCACCGGGATTCGCATCTGGAGCGGTTAGACTAGTTAAATCATCAACCCATAGTGGCTGATTGGCAAAAACAAGCACATGGGCATCTTCAACCCCTTGAATGAGTCGGGCGGCTTCATTGCGCAGGGCCTGTTGGCCTACTTCACCTAAACTGGCCGATTGATCGACCAGAACCACCAATCGTTCCTGAGGCTTTTCAATTGCCAGGGCTGCCGAAGGTTCCAGCGTTGGCCGTGACAGGGCTACGGCAATCAGGACTAAGATAACCAAGCGTAACAAAAACGGCCCAAAGGGCTTAAATCGGCGACGCCAAGCAAAGCCAACCACCAGTAACCAAACCAATGGTAAGACAAGCAAAATTCGGGGGTTCTGTAAAACTATTTGTGCCATGCCAGCCATCCTTCGAATGTGACCACAACTAAAGCCAAAACGGCTAGCAGAGGCCAAAAGTCATCATAAGCTATTTCAAGATCGGGGGCAGATAAAGCTGCGGCATCGAGCGCAGGCAGTGAATCAGGTTGAAATTGTCGTGTCAGGTTTGACTCGGAAGGTGAACCGGCGTGTACAGCGAATCCGGCAACCACAGTATTATTCTCATCATAAATTCTATAAAGACCAGGCTGTTCGGTCTGTGAAAATACGCTTTCGGAGCTGTTACTTGGGCCAGCGCCAAGCACCAGACGGCGTCCATCTGGTGGTTCAATGCTATAGTTGTTTGCCAGTAAGATGGGTTCTCCTACCGGCACTGAATCCAGGGGTGAGGGAGCAAGCATCGTTGATAAGGTATTAGCGGTCAGCAAAGGTAAGGCCAAACGAGCCGGGAGATTACTGGCATTCAAATCGAAGCCCCACACCATGATCTGGCTTTTACCAACAGTACCATGAAAAATGAGGGGCAAAGTTTCGCCGAATTCGTCCGGCGTTGTCATCAAATCAACTTGGGCCCAATCAGGGATAACCAGCCGCGGCGTGCGGCTAAAGAAGACACCCGATAGGTCAATCCCCGTGAGGAGGGGTGAGGCGGTTTCGGGGTCGGGCCGGAGGTCACGGGCAAAGTTATCGGCGGGCAAAAGCGGGTGTCCCAACGGTGGGTTGATCACCAGCACATTGCCCTGAGGCCATTCTGTCTGTTCGGGCGGTAGATTTTCAAAAACAATCAGGTCGAAATTTGCAAAATCATTCTTGGAAAGATTATTAGGGGAGTGGACCTCTAGCTCTACCCCAGGTTGCGCTTCTAAGGCTCTGGCTAAGGTCTCTGATGTTTCTGAAATGAGTAGAACCCGGCGACGGGTCGTTCCAAGCAAAAGTAACTCAGCCCGATTATCCATCGGAAGATTATCTGCCTCAACAATTTCGACAGTAGCCGTCTCTGTTTCAGCCGGGAGAGTCCACACCCTGGATGTATCGGCCTGGGCGTCAATTTCAACCGAATCTTCTGCTACCGTCTCTTTCTCAGTCGATAATTTTACGGTGCGAACGACCGGAGAGTCGGAATAATTGACGATACGGGCAAAGATTCGATGACGCCCATCTGGTAGACGGCGATTTGAAACATTGAGCAAAGTCTGGTTACTATTATCAGAAGGGCTGGCAGGAATCATTCGCCAGTCAATCGGGGCCAACACAGCGGGAAGCAGTTGAGAATCAACCGAATAATCTCCATCGGTCAATACCACTATTCTATTTTCCTGTTCAGGGTCAACCAGGCCGTTTGCCAGAGCCAGGGCTTCCGATAGATTGATATCGGTTGCGCCAGGAACCAAATTTTCTAAAATCGATAAATTTGCTTCTCTTTGCTCGATGTTACCTGCCAGTAACAGTTTTGGACGATGGGTGAGGCCAATAACTGCCACGCTGTCATTGGCGTCCATCGCTTCGATATATGCTCGAATTTCCTGTCGGGCAATATCAAAACGGCGTATGGGTTCGCTGGTAGCCCCAGTTTGAGGCACATCAACAGCAGCCATACTGGTTGTCATGTCCAGTACAAAGATAAGCTGTCGAGGCTGGTCGAGCAAGAATGATAAGGCTGGTCGGGCTAGAGCTAAGGTTAGAAACAGGGCGATAAGTAGTTGTAAGAATAACATCAACGAAGGGGGTATACTCCGAGGCAAATTACCTTGTTTTTGCCGCTGCAATTCGCGCCAGAGCCGTAGACTGGAAATTGCCACTTGCTTGCGGCGGGTATGGAGCAGATGTAGCGCCAAAATAATTGGTATGGTCAGTAACCCCAGGAGGGCAGCAGGAATCAGAAAACTCATTGAATGGCTCCTCGCTGGCGCAGGTAGGGTATGACGGCTTGTTCAAAAGGCCATTCTGCCAAGACACGGGCATAAGTGGCTGCACGCCTACCACATGCAGATTGTACCTGGGTACACCAGCGGCGCACACGCAGCCGATATTGGGCTACCATAGCTTCATCCACATGGAAAGGCAAGCTTTCGCCAGTCTCTACATCTTGCAAATCGTAATCACCCTCTATTGTAGGGTGTAGCTCTGCTTCACTGAGGAGGTGAATGACCAATACTTGCCAGCGGGGCGGCGGAAAGTAGCGTAAGCCTTCGGCCAACTCTTCTCCCTCGTTGTCTATGCCATCCGTATCCGTGGTGGCTGTATCCAATAAATCCGAAATCAGGATAAGCAAGCCTCCACTTGAATGTTGATGCGCGTAACTGGCTAAACTACCCACCAAACCACTGGTTGAGCCAGGGTTGGGTGGTGAAGCCGGCATGATAGTGGTTATAAATTGTAGAAGAGGGATAATTTGTCGTTTGCCTTGAGTAGGGCCAAAGTTCTCACTCATCTCATTGGCAAAGGACGTGATGATAACGCGCTCACCCCCGGCCAACCCTAAATAACCGAGAGCACCGGCCAGACGTCGGGCGCTATCCCATTTGGGGGACTTTATATCTTCGACACTTTTTTCAACAACGTCTGGGTTTTGGGAGGGGGACCAGGCCATCGAGCGGCTGTAATCAAGTAAAATGTGAACATTGATGCTTTGAGGGGCCTCGCCCAGCTTCACAAATAGCTCTTCGTGCCGTGAATAGGCATTCCAATCGACATGGCGTAAATCATCGCCATGAGTATAAGGACGATGGTCGCTAAAGTCCAAAGCTGGGCGCAACCTACGGCTACGGCGTTCGCCTGATAGTCCACCTCGGAGCGAGGAAGCTGTGTGGAAGTTGTACCGTTCCAGGCGACGCAGAAAAGCCTCACCGAAAAGCGGCACGGCAATCTCATCTTTTTTCCGGTTGAAGATGTTGTTTAGTCTCATATACCTCTCGATTTTGAAATTTCCGTATTTTTTGTCGATCAATACAATTATCCTAAGCCGCAATTCTGCGATTGCAAATTTATCTGAAAAATTTGTTAATGAGCGAAACCACGATACTCAAGATGATGCTGAGGATAATCATCGTGGTGATTGGTGCATAAAAGCGAAAGCCGGGGCGTTCAACTCTTATATCGCCGGGTAAACGGCCCAGCCAGGTTAGTTTATCGCCAAAAAACCACAGGCTAAGGCCAACAACTATTAAAATTATTCCGATGACAACAATTACTTTTCCTAAATTTTCCATAAAAAATGACCAGTGTTAAAATCCGCTGGCTAGGATATTCGAAGGAGAAGTAATTGTATAAGGCCACGGATTCTATTGAGGTTAAAGCTACTATAGAGCAAACCTGGCAAGTCCTATCGGATTTGAGCCGACTGCCGGAATGGTATGTTCCCGCGCAGCATATCGATATTATAACAGATGGCCCGGTGCGTGAAAATTGGCAATTTGTTTTGGCCGTAAGAACGCTATCGGGCCTGGTCTTGGATGCCCTTGGGACTGTCAAAGAATTTGATGCTCAACGGAAGGTTATCACCTGGCGCGGCCAGGCCAAAGGCATTGCGGGCGACAGTCTATGGCAAGTTATCTCAATAGAAAATGGTTATTCTCAGATTAATCATACCTTTCAGGGTAACGGTTGGTTAATGTTTCTCTCTCAAAAATTAGGTCGGAACAAAATGACCGTGCGTAAACGTTTAACGAACTTAAAAAGGTTGGTCGAACTTGAAGTTAGCGACCAGTCTGCGGCGTAAAATAGTGGCGCACAACATCTCGCTTTTCCCAGGGATAGGTTAACGGATCAGGCCCAAGGTCATCGCCGGTAGCGCTAAGCGGCTGCCGGGTAAAGGGGTTTTCTGAAGCCTGTTTATCACCCGGCTGAGCATCAAGCTCTTTCGCAGCTTGGACCACAGTTTGTTGGTCCTTTGGCTTATCTTCTAGTTCTAAGGGTTGACCATCGATAGGCAAACGCTCTTCTGGGTTTTCCTGAGGTGGCTGGGGGCTTCCTTGCTGGCCTTTGCTATCACCAGAACCCTGCTCTTCAGTAGCTGGTTGAGGTTGATCTTGTGGCGTGTCGCTTGGCTCGTTGTTAGTTTCAGCCTTGTCAGTTTCCGGTTTGGGGTCATCAAGGTTTTCTAGCACTTCGGCCAAATCATCCAAGGCCTGGCTTGCCCCCGTTAAATTATTGATATCCAGGGCGCGTTTGCCTCTGTCCAGAGGCTCAGTGATGGTTGGCGCGTCTTGGCCAATATTATCCGATGCCTCCTGTAATGAGTTGCCCAATTCTTGATGAGCTTCACTAGATAGATCATCAAGGCGGTCAGCCAGACGGCGTAAATCTTCGGCTGCCTGTGCCAAATCATTTCGATCAATGGCTTCGGCAATTGAGTGTGTCACTGCCTGGTCACGTAGGGCATCTGCTAATATTTGTAGAATATTTCGCAATTGAGATTCGGTTAACTCTTGTGGCAATTGCTGAGCAACCTGCGGTTGCAAATTAGGGTCTGGCGGAATCACCTCTTCTGCTTGAGGCTCTTGTCCGGCAGTCGGTAAATCGATAACAGGGGCATTGGGGATGTTTGGCCTTAGGGCATCGAACAGAAACAACGCCCCTAGGATGGCAACCACGGCAATTAGGGCAGTTATTTCTAGCCAAAAACCTTGACCAATGATATTCACTTGGCGGCGCATTTCAACCGTGACATTGACACTATCTTGCACAAGTCGATCTATAACGGGATTATCAGGTTGGTCAGCAACCTCTTGGGATGCCTCACTGACCTCAAAAGCCGTAATTAATTGAGCCCGCATCCCTAACAAGTTGTCCAAACGCCGAGTCATTTTCTTTAGATTGATTGGGCGTAATGACCATATCAACAATAAGACCCCAACCAATACCATTAAAATTGTCCAGCGATTCCAGGCGATTTCCCAGCCTCGGAAAATATATCCACCCATAACAATAGTGGGTACGAGCAGCGCCATCCATAAAGCCCGAATCAACCAATAGACTACTCTTCGCTGCCAAAATGCAGTCCGTAGACGATGTAATGTTCTAAGAACCGGGGGAAGAAATTCATTAGCTATCATGAGAATTCCACCTCAAGTGGGTTGGCACTGTACCAACGCAGCACACGTCGCACGCTATTGGCAATCAGTAAGCTTGCCCCTACCACAAGCATTCCATAGGCTACAAAGCTTTGTCGACGAACCGACTCGGCCAAAAGTTCTGAACCCCGTTGTGCTGCGGTTTGATTGTTTAAAGATTGTAACACCACCGTTGCATCATGAATTTGCCGTTCGGCTTCAAAAAAGCGGAATGAGTCGAGCAAGGCTTCGCCCTGTTGAAGCTGCGCAATAGCTTGTTGACCAACTTCAGCCCGCTGAATATAGGTCTGAATTTCTGGGATACGGTCTCGAAATCCTAAGTCTTCGTAGGCGGCAATAGCGGCGTTGCCTTTATCTACCGTCAATTGGTAGTCATTTGCCAGGAGAGCCTGCCGAGTTTCGTCGGCTAAAGCGGCAGCAGCCTGGCCTTGATGTACTTTGGCTAATAAAGATTCGGCTTCGGTTAGCGTCTCAGCCTGATCGGTCGACTCTAGCAGGGCAATAATTTCGTTAAGCTCAACTTCGGCGTCACTATAAGCGCCACCGTTTACCAACTCGGTAACGCGGCTTAAATCGAAGGCATAAATAGAGTTTATCTTCCAACGTCCGGCAAAGTAATCCGGCAGATAGGCATTCCATTCTGTTTCCAATTCATCAGCCGATTTGCCGTATACGGTTTCCAGGGCGCTACGATAGCCGGGTTCATGGGCAGTGGCTTTAATAAACTCTAAAAATGTAGGGAATCCATAACGATCTATGAGAAAAGAGGCAATTGAGAGTGTTTCTGGATAGGCAACCTGAGGGTCTTTAAAAATCTGTTCAGCTTTATCCAAGGCCGCCCAGGTTAAAAGACGGTCGTCTTCCATAGCCACTTTCAGCAAGGCCGGGTCGTTGCTGGCCAGGTCATCGGGTTTTTCCAGATATTGCGCAATACCCTCTTGAAATCCAGTATTGAGCTTGCTATCTGAGAGTAAGGAGGCAAAGAAGTGCGTCAACTCGTGACGCATATTATTCACTAATTCTTCTTCAGATAAGGACTCGGTACGAGGTAAAGCAATGGCTATTTCGCCCCTATTATTTAGGGCATGAGCAATCACTCCGGTAATCTGTTTTGCCAGGGGGTTAATCTCGTAATAGCTTTCTTCGGTGGGGAAAAGGCGCAAATTAATGGGGGTTTCTAGCTCGATGCCAAAAACGCCCACCAAATCCATATATATACCGTCAACAAAGGTGGCGTAGAATTGTGCTTGTTCAATGCCACAGTAACAATCCTCAGGGGCAACACCTTCAATGCTCTCTGCATAAACAATAATGAAATTTTCTGTTTTTAATTCTTGCCAATTGATGACCGCAGGTTCATCTTCTGGCCCTTGAGCATAAACGACTCCTGAGAGCCATACAAATAGCAAAACCGGCACCAGGAAAAAACGCAATAAATTTTTTGGCAAGGCAGATCTCTTCCAGAAATTCATAGATTTATTTGTTAATATTATACTCAACGCTTAGTAAATCCAAAAGCGATGCTAAATAGTCAAAGGTGGTTATGAATGTATATATAGGGATATTCAATGCATCTTCACAAAAGTCCCCACAATAAGGAATGCGAAACGTACTCATGGGTTGACCGGGGATGTCTTACCAAAACTACAACGGAGCGCCACAAGCTGTACTATTAACCACACTTCTCGAATAAATAAGAGGGCGAGCTAATACAGCCATTTAGGGGAGTAAATATAAACAAGAAAAACTATTTGTCAAAAAAAAGCTCAAATTTTTCTCTATCATGTTTGTCCATAATAGATTTGAGCTTTTGTATAAAGTTAGCTATTTAACTCCATTAATCAACTATTAACAATTTTAATGAATCATACCTTGGAGCAGGTCGAATGTCAGCTTCTAGGATACAATAAAAGTGGTAGATATAGAAAGGTACAAAAGTCACCAATAGTACTGCCCTAAAGTCACTTCTTTCTACAAACTGGTTTATTCTTCTATTTGTTCATCGTTTTGCTCTTTTTCCTGATATCCGGCACACCGAAGCACCGGTAAGGGTGGATATTTATTAAAGCGACGATCTGTTTTGGCTAATTCACACATCAAAAAAGCGCTGCCCTTGGCACTTCTCACAACTCTTGCATACTTACAGGCAGCACATAAGCCAACCATAGGTAAATTATTAATGATAATTTATCAAATTCCTTGAATGGTGTTTGAGGCTCCCAACCGAATGATTTTCTTATCATTAATGTTGTGGGTAGCGTTTTTAGTATCAATCACCAAAGGACTGTGCTTTACAACCCAGCCATAATCAATACTGTCATGATTGGTGATTATTACAACACAATCAACCTTACTCAAAGCCTCAGAGGTGAGTTGTACACTTTCTAAGGCGACGGTATCTTTCAAAACAACATCCCCGCCAACTGTGAAGCTGGGTACGTAAGGGTCGTGATAAGAGACAACCGCCCCTTTTTTGATAAGCAGTTCAATCACTCTCTCTGCGGGTGAGTTTCGGGCATCATCAATGTTGGGCTTGAAGGCCACCCCTAGCACTAAAACGGTGGCCTTGTTGAGGCTTTTGTTCTGTCCATTTAACCCTTGCCCTACAAGGTCTACCGTGTGGTAAGGCATGTCGCCGTTGACTTCGGCAGCAAGCTCGATAAAGCGGGTATGGAAGTCATACTCTCTTGCCTTCCATGAGAGGTAATAAGGGTCAACGGGAATACAATGACCGCCAACACCAGAGCTAGGATAGAAAGGCATAAAACCAAACGGTTTTGTCTTTGCCGCTTCAATGACCTCCCATATATCAATTTCCATTCGCTCTGATAAGACGGCCAACTCATTAACTAAAGCGATATTTACGCTACGAAAAATGTTTTCAAGAAGTTTAGTCATTTCCGCAGCACGCGGAGAGGAAACAATATGAATTTCGGGTGTCAGATGGGATAATAAATTTCCGGTCAGCGTGGCGGACTCTGGGGTGATACCGCCAACAACCTTGGGCGTATTTTCTACGGTAAAGTCCACCCGGCCAGGGTCTATTCGCTCTGGAGAAAAAGCCAAGAAAAAATCTTGACCGGCAACGAGTTTAGACTTTTCTTCTAGAATGGGTTTGACAACCTCCTCTGTTGTACCCGGATAAGTGGTACTTTGTAAAACTACCAGTTGCCCAGAATGTAGATGAGAGGCAATACCAGCACTAGCCTGACGGACATAAGTTAGATCAGGAGCCTTCATCGAATCGAATGGGGTAGGGACACAAATAAAAATAACATCAACCTCGTTGAGAGCATCGTAATTTGTTGTGGCACTCAACAGATTTTTTTTCACAAGAGCAGAGACGTCCTCAGAAGAAATGTCGGGGATATAGCTTGAGCCTTCATTCAATGCATTGACTCTATCCAGGCTGACATCCAGGCCAATAACCGTGTAGCCATTTTTAGCCATGCCTACGGCCAAGGGGAGACCAACATAACCCAAACCAATGACACTGACTACAGCAGATTTATCTTTTATTTTAGCTGAGATTTGGTTATACATAATCCCCCTTCGTTACCCTACATCATCATACGTTGAGATGAATAAGTCTCAGGCAAAGCCGCAGAGGCGCAAAGAAAACAAATGCAAGTTTAAAATTTAGCGAACTTTGCGTCTTTGCGAGAAATTTTCTCGGTAGTTGTAGGGTAATGAATAATCTCCCAAATGATTTTAGGAGTGTCTACCCGTTTAGCCCAGCCCCAAGAGCCTAATTGTTTGCAGCAATTTGATTTTCAACATCAGCAATAAATTGATTCCAGTTTGATTTTTCACTTTCCGGGGCTGCAGTCTGAGCCTGCTGGGCAAAAGTGAGCGCCTCCTGAAGTTGTCCATTTTGTTTATAAAGAATAGCCAGGTTTTTCAAGCTATCATAATCATTGGGTAAATGCTGAAGTACTGTGTGGTTATGTTGAATAGCTTCGTCTAACCGGCCTAGTTGAGCATAAATAAAGGCCAGGGCACTATGGCTTTCAACATCGGCAGCATTACTTTCTACCAAACTTTCATAAAGCGGTATAGCTTGCTCAAATGAGCTTAAGGCCAGATAGGTATTAGCCAATTCTCTTATCGTTCGGGGTGAACTATCTCCTAAGGCACGAGCCTTTTCAAAGTAGGGTAGAGCGGTCTCTGGCTGGCCTTGTAGGTTATACATATGGCCTATAATCCAGGAAATTCTAGCCTCGTCATTGGGTCTAGCTTGCACCACCTCTTGTAAAGCAGTAATGAGGTCATCCGTCCGCCCACCCGAAATATAGAAATTTAGGCGCTGGTCAAGAAATTGATCGGCAAAACTGCTCAGGCCGTCGCCACTACCCCTGGAATTGAACTTCAAAGCTTCGGTGTGGGCCATTAACGCCTGATCGACATCGCCCAGGGCCGCATATGTATCGCCAAGCTGAATCCAGGTTGGGGCATAGTTAGGGTCAATTGAAATGGAGGTTTGTAATTTACCAATGGCTACATCATAATTTTGTAAAACGTAATAGGTCTGCGCCCACAAATTATGATAAAGCACATTTGAAGGAGCCAAAACCGCGGCTTTTTGAAAAAAGTCTAAGGCATCTTGGTAATACTTTGCATTAAAAATTTGCCCTAACGTAAAATAATATCGCCCCATATTGCCGGTATTATCAGGGTTATAAGGATTGACCTGGCGGGCTTCGAGGGCGATTTTTTCGCCTTGTTGCCATGCATATTGGCGTACAGTATTATCTAGGTTACTATCTTGAGCCATCAGTTGGTAATCCAAAGCTAACATCAGATAATAAAAATCTTCGTCTTCATCTAAAGATATAGATTTTTCGTGCAAGGCAATCGCCTGTTCCCATTGCTTGTTATTTCTATATCTTTCCCCTTCTTTGAGATAAACATCGGCCCGAACCACATCTACATTTTTAAACCAGATTACAGCCACTATCGCCAACACCAAGGGCGGATAAAGCCACCAATTCTCCGACCGCCAAAATGCCAGACGTCTGCTTCCTTGCCAGGAAAGCGTGATAGCAATAATCACCATAAGCAGCAGTAAAAAGATATAAAACGTAACCAACCCACCACTAAGAACGTTGGCTGCTCTAATCACATCTTCGGTGGTGTTGATGGTAATTCGTTGACCAAATTGGATGGTATGGGCGGCACTGTAGAGCCAGAAAAAGCCCAAAGAAGTGACAGAATAAATTAATATTGCTCGTACATATTTTTTATCGATATTAAGGTCGAACAAGAGACTAAGAATATATAGGGGGAAAGCAAGCGATGAAAGGCCAAAAATCACGACGCGGCCGATAGCCTGTGGTAAGCTTACTTTACCGCCCCAATCTTCCCAGCGGATAGCTGTAATGGCTAGGGTGATAGCCATGCCTACGTGCCAGGTAATAATTAGCATCCAGAAGAAAACCCGGCTTTTTTCATTATCAAGGCTATAGACAAATTGGGGGGTAATAAAATTAAAGGTCGAAATCATCAAGATAAAAGCCATTGCCAGACCCTGACTGGCAACCCATATCTCCCAACTTTCTCGCTTTAAGAAGCCGAATCCCGAACCCACAGCGCCAGCCGTTGTCGGGCCAGATTTCCTATCAGCCTTGCTCCGGCGTCCCCGTCTCTTTTTAGCACGCCGGGTTGTGATAACCGGTTCGGTCTGAGCCAGCGCTTGTTCCGAAGATTCTTCCTGTTCGGAAGTCGTCTCCGAGCCATTTATCCGGGCCAAGGCTACAATTAGACCAGCATATATCCAAAAGTAGGTGTAAGTCGCCGCAATAGAGAAGACAAAGTGAACCTCGATAAAGTGACCTACGATTGCACCCAGCAGGCCAATTAAGAGGAGAGTCTGTGCCGGAAATTCAACCTTGGTTTCCGTTTTTGTTCCCTGAAAGACTCCCTGCAAAACCAAATAAATTATCGCGCCGGTAATCAATCCAAAAGGTAAGCCGAGGGGCATGAAGGTAAAACGGCTATCTGCGAGATAAGGAATAATAGCGCCGATAATACCACCCAGAATTAACAAGCCGATGAGTCTTTGTTTGGCAGCTTTATCGGGCGTCCAGCCCAGCCAGTTTAAAATATAATAGAAGAGGCTAACCATCACGAAATAAAAAGCCAAAAATCCCAAAACACCAGTGATGACCAGGCTATCCATTGTTTCGTTGTGAGAGCGGTCGGCTGAACTGCCCCGAACCTCAACATGAGCCAATTCGGGGGGGTAAACATAGGCAAAGGCATTGAACATCGATTCTGGGCCATATCCGATTAACGGCCTAAGAATATTAAACCTATCTACCTTCGCCAGGCTATCTCCCTCAATGCCCAGGGGTCCATGAGGGGCAATTAATTTCATCGCTGCATCCCAAATAAGCACCCGAACCTTGCCAGTTCCTGATTCTGTCGCGGTAATCTCGCTCAGACGGCCAAGATAAGGCGTTTCACGGAGAGGGGTTAAATATGGGTCTAAGCTTGGGTTTGACACATTTAGGGCTAGAACAAAGCCAATAGCGACAATGGCAATGACCACCCAACTTGCCCAAAGCCAACGCCAGCCTCTTTCGGTAGCGGCCATCACCACATATAAGCCTAAAAAGCCCAGCAACCCTCCTAAGGCTGCGCCCAAGAGGGGCGCATTGTCAATCTGGTAACCTGAGGCCAAGAGGACGCTCTCTAACCCCACCCCTAAGTAATACCCCGCTATACCACTCAAACCACCACCTAAAGCTAGCAGTCCGGCAAAACCTATCCCAAACAATAATTCATGTATCGATAGACGAGCAGAATCAGCGTGAAGCTGGCGTAGAATGAGAATCAATAAGAGGCCCATCACAAAGATACCTCCCAGTACCCCCAATTGTGGACCTCGGCTTTTGCTAAACAAAATTGTCAGAAATTGGATGGCTAAGGCAAAAATATAGACAGCCGCCAAAATTGTATGTCCCCAAGATGTTTCTTCCTCTTGGATAATGGCTGTCATAGCGCCAACCAAGCGAACCAATGTCAAGGGGATAATCATAATCAGGTACGAAGCCACAAAAATCGCATTACCCATATGAGCAGCCACCCGCCCGGTAACATCACCGGCCCAAGGCAAGGGGTCAAGACCATATCGCTGGACAATCCCATAGAGAGAAACGGGTATACTCGTCACAATAATTGTTGTCACCAACCGGTCGATTTGTTCACGAGTTCGTAAATTTCCGGCTATCATAGCAAAGACAACAATATAAGAGAGTGCCGAATAAGTGCCTTCCAAACGCTGATAGGAACCCCACAGACTGACATTTGGTGAAATAGAGAAGATAGTGCTGATAATATAGATCATTACTAACAAGTAAGTGGGTAAAAACAGGGGTATCTTAAATAAACCACGGAGACGATCACCCAAAGAAAGGGGTTTGTCAGCGGTATTGCTGGCCCCTTGCTCAACAACCATGATAATCCAGGCTAAGGCCATGAGACTGACTATTGAGCGTAACAAGGTGATTTTGTCCGGCTCAAAAGTACGCGCTGTGTAGATATTAAAGAATATTGGGACAGAAACCGCCGCTGCTAACCAACCGGCCTCAATAACTCTTCCACAAAAAATTGATAACTTGGTGTTCATTAAGCCTTGCCTTTAGGTAACTATTCAGCCTAGCAACAAAACCGACAGTATTTTGCCGGGATTTGGGGATGAGGGGATAAGAATTTAATAAAAAATCCCCCAATCTCCTAATCCCGGCTATGAAATCGGTGCTTTGGTGGTGATTGCCAAATAAATGTGCCTTTAGATTTTGGATGTTGTTTGTCTAAGCCCTTCATAAAGTGTCTCAATATCACGGACTAGACGTGTGACCGAAAATCTTTCTTTAACCATTTGCCTACCTGCCTGCCCCAGCTTTTGAGAATCGCTCTTTAAGGTTGCCAGTATCGTTTCGGCCAATGCTTGAGCATCATTGAGAGGGACCAGATGGCCGGTTTCTTTATCAATGATGATATCCGGTATGCCACCGACGGCGGTCGCCACGACAGGACATCCTGAAGCCTGAGCTTCAATCAAGGTCACTGGCGTACCTTCGTTATGAGAAGTTAAAACGACGAGATCAAGGTCGGCATAGATAGACGGTAAGTCTTGTCGCCAACCCAAGAAAGAAACAGCATCGCTCAACCCCAAATTTTTTGTTAACTGCTCCAATTCGGCGCGAAGCTCGCCATCCCCAACAATCAAAAAATGGGCGAAATCGCATTGCTGACGAACTAAAGCGGCAGCTTCGAGAAATAATTTATGATTCTTTACATGGGTGAGCCGGGCAACGATACCAACCAGCTTAATCTCATTTGTAAAACCTAATTCGGCTCGAACCTGTCCCCGCAAGGAATCACTGGCTAAAAATGGTTCGAGGTCAAAGCCTAAGGGGATTATAACAATTTTATCGGGGGATGCAATCCCATATCCAACTATTTCTTGGCGTTGAAGTTGGCTGATGGTGATTATTCGATTAGTAAGATGGGCTAATACCCGTTCGAGGAAAATAAAAAGACGTGTTTTGAAGAGGCCAAAGTAGCTGTGAAAAACATGTCCGTGAAAGGTATGCACAACGATGGGGACACCGGCCAACCAGGCCGCCAAGCGCCCAACAAAGCCTGCCTTGGCGGTATGGGTGTGGACAATATCCGGTTTTTCCCGGCGAAACAATTGGTATAACTTAAATAGAACCTTCAGGTCGGCAATTGGACTAATTTCGCGCCCTAGCTCTGGAATAATGACAGGTATCACCCCCTGTTGAGCGGCCCAATCTCGCATGCTCCCCTCATGAGGCTCCTCAAGACCCGTTACCAGGATAGACTCAAAGCGATTAGGGTTTAAATCTCTGGCAAGTAAAACGGTATGGATAGCCGGCCCGCCAATATTGAGACGAGCAATAACCCGCACAACCTTAATTTTAGCCAAGGCGCTTTTCAAACTCTTTCTAAAAACTCCGCCATCAACGGCGCGATACGTTCGTGAGCATCTTCTACAACATAATGACCGGCATCTTGAAATACCTGAACCGTGGCTTGTGGGAATCGACTACGCCACTCACGCAGAAAATCACGCTCGGTGAAGCAAAAATCATTAGCGCCCCAGAAGATGAGCATAGGATGTTGGCGAAACTGCGGCAAACCAGCCTCTATCTCATTGAGAACGGGCCGGGAGGGATGATTCTTTTCCAAGGGAATATCCTGCACAAAACGATGGACAGCGATTCGATTACGCCAGTTGTTATAGGGGGCTAAATACCCGGCTTTAACTTGAGACGTCATCCGGGTGCGATCCGATACGGCCAAATAAAGCGCCAAACCAGCAAATGCATTTAGGCCACGGACTAGTAAGCTGCCAAATAACTCAGGGCGACACATCCGAATCCGCTTGGGTATCTTCGGCAGGTAAAAGGCCGCTGTATTGAAAATCACAAAGCTGGCAATATTGTCCGGGTGTCGGGTAGCGTAACCCATGCCGATCATCCCGCCCCAATCATGCAAGACTAAAGTGATTTGTTTCAGACCGAGATGATCCAATAACGCTTCTACGTTTTGGATATGTTGCGTCAGGTTATAAGGATAATCTTGTGGCTTGTCGGAGAGACCGCATCCCATATGGTCAGGCACAATGACCCGATGTGTTCGACTGACAACCGGGATTAGATTACGATAATAAAAAGACCACGTTGGGTTGCCGTGTAACATTACTACTGGCGGCGCATTACGTGGCCCTTCATCCAGGTAATGATAACGATGACCATTGAGGTCTAACCAATGGGAGTCGAAAGGGTAAAGTTCTTTAAAAGGGGTTGTATCAATCACAATCAGGCCACATTATTCTCAAGATTTTGTCCAAAGAATTATACACCGTAAGTAAGATAGATAGCAAAGTGCCCTTTTCCTTAACAGTAATGAACCCAGGTCAAAGTATTTTGAGGAAACATTGCCTTCTGGTATTATGTGGTCATTCGTCGTTGGGTTTTGTTAGAACCCTTGCCAATGGCAACTGACCAAGGACAACGAATAATTCCACATTCTTGGAGCATATGTGCCGAAACCTATTCGTCTTATCACAGGGCTATCTATTATATTGATGATAGCCTTGACAACGGCCAGTCCAGCGTTTGCTCAGGATATCACCGGGGAGACGGCTATAGATTTTACAGCATTGTTGCCTGCTGCCCTAACCTTATTATTACCACTTGGCATGATATTGCTTATCAGTAGTGGCATGCCTGAAGATAAAGCCCCGGCCACTGCAATCAACTTGCTGATGGTATGGGGTGTGGCTGCTTTGGGCTATTTTGGGGTGGGTTTTGCCTTTCACTTTGGGGGGATAGCTCAGGTCAGCCGTATTCCAGATTTGGGTGGGCTTTATTGGGAATGGTATCCACTCGGGCCATCTGTAGAGACTGATGTGGCTCGCTTGTGGGGGGTGATTGCGCTTCGTGGCTGGTTCTTAACTGGCGAGGCTGCGACGCCGGGCGCTTTGCGTCTATTCTTAAGTCATGTCTCCCTGGTGGGTGTGGCGGCCATGATTCCGGCCTGCATTTTGCTCCAGCGTACACGGGGTATTGTAGCCATCTTAACAGGGTTGCTCATGGGAACGCTTGTTTATCCAGTCGCCGGTAACTGGCTATGGGGTGGTGGTTGGCTGTCGAATTTGGGGGGGAGTTTGGCCTTGGGTCACGGGTTGGTTGATTTTGGTGGGGCCAGCGTTATTTTTTTGACAGGAAGTGCAGTAGCCCTGATTGGTCTCATT
>Ga0210124_1000260_pt1 | contig 28800 bp, 24 predicted proteins | sample Muzzi_PWC_D2_FD_185554 | JGI IMG/M metagenome (GOLD analysis project Ga0210124, IMG submission 185554) | Wetland microbial communities from San Francisco Bay, California, USA, that impact long-term carbon sequestration - Muzzi_PWC_D2 (SPAdes) | ecosystem: Environmental > Aquatic > Marine >... | reverse complement strand
ATCTGCAAGGAGAAGGCGGATGCCGACGAGTGGCTGGCGGTTCACCGCACGGCCCACGAGCTGGGCCTGCGCACCAACGCCACCATGCTCTACGGCCACATCGAGACCGTCGAGGAGCGGGTCGACCACATGGAGCGGCTGCGCGCCCTCCAGAACGAGACCGGCGGCTTCCAGGTCTTCATCCCCCTGGCCTACCACAACGAAAACAACCGCATCGCCGGCGAGATGACCACCGGCTTCGACGACTTGCGTACCCTCGCCATCGCGCGCCTCTACCTGGACAACTTCGCCAACATCAAGTCGTTCTGGGTGATGCACGGACCAAAGATCGCCCAGGTGGCCCTGCACTACGGGGTGAACGACCTCGACGGCACGGTCACCGAAGAACGCATCACCGCCGCCGCCGGCGGCCGCACCGCCGGCCATCAGTCGCGGCAGGAGCTGATCGACCTGATCCGCGGCGCCGGCCGCACGCCGGTGCAACGCTCGACGGTGTACGAGGAGCTGGTGCGGTACTGAACCGACCTCCACAAGGCGACGACGCCGTGGTCTCACGCTTCCCGAAGGTGGGGTCTGAGAGCCACACCGGTGGACGCGAGGGCGTGGTTTACGCGGCCCCCCCGGCGCGCGACCGCCTGCATCATCGGTGGCCCACGCTGGTCCTTTTGTTTCTTGACAATTCCTACCATAGACGTGGCAATAGACTGGTGGCACGGCCCTGCACCCGACCGGCATCCGCTCCCCGCATGGGGAGAGCCGTTTGCCGCTCACTCCTTGTCGTCGACATCGCCGGGTACCCCGCCGATCCGCACTCAAGCCCATCCAACGTGATCCGCTGACACGATTCACTGCGCGCAATAGCGTGCCGACCATGACCACCCCCGAGAGAGGCCCATCATGAACAAGACCATCCTGTTACTCGCGTCCCTCGCATTCCTCGCCGCCAACGCGTGCTCCATGTTGCCCGCGACCTCCTCGAGCTCCTCTGATTCGACCGCCTCATCAGGCAACGGCGCAGAAATCGTCGGAGACATCCCGCCGGGCAGCCCGTTTTCAAAGATTGCCCTGGGCATGCCCATGAAGCAGGTCTTCGACCTGATCGGCCAGCCCACCGATACACGGGCATACGTCACCGGCAAGGCCTTCATCCCGTTCTACTTCGGGTCCGACACAACGCGATTCGACGCCCTGTACAAGGGCCAGGGGCGAATCACCTTCGCCGGTGCCAGTGGCCTCACCGGTCGCTCGGGCAAGGTCTACCGGATCGTCTACGATCCGACGGAGGACGGCTACAACAACTAGCCCCCCCAAGATCGCACCATCAGCCGACGACCCGCCGCGCTTCTCCGCGGCTAAGAAAGATGTCCTCCACCCTCCCCGAGACCGTCACGCCGCAGCTCGCCGCGATCGCCGCCACGGTCGCGGCCGGGGGGCGGATCTCGGACGACGACGCCCTCGCCCTGCTGGCCTGCGACGACCTGCCGTTCCTCGGGCAGCTCGCCGAGCAACGCCGCTACCAGCGGGTGCCGGAGCGGCGCGTGACCTTCATCGTCGATCGCAACGTCAACTACACCAACGTCTGCATCACCCGCTGCAAGTTCTGCGCATTCTATCGCCTGCCGGGCGACGCCGAGGGCTACGTCCTTTCCCACGACGAGATCTTCGCCAAGATCGACGAGCTGCGTGCCCAGGGGGGCCACCAGCTCCTGCTCCAGGGCGGCCACCACCCGGACCTCCACATCGAGTGGTTCGAGGAGCTGTTCCGCGCCATCAAGGGCCGCTACCCCGACCTGCGCCTGCACGCCCTGTCCGCCTCGGAGATCCAGCACATCGCGCGCCGCTCCAGGCTCGACCTCGCCGAGACGATCCGCCGCCTGCACGCCGCCGGGCTGGACTCGATCCCCGGCGCCGGGGCCGAGATCCTCGACGACCGGGTGCGCTCGATCATCGCCCCGTACAAGGAGTCGACCGAGGGCTGGCTAGCGGTGATGCGCGAGGCCCACCGCCAGGGACTGCGCACCTCCGCCACCATGATGTTCGGCACCGTCGAGTCGGACGCGGAGATCGTCCATCACCTGCGGGCGATCCGCGACCTGCAGGATGACACCGGCGGCTTCATCGCCTTCATCCCGTGGTCGTTCCAGCCCGAGCACACCGAGCTGCCCGAGGCCACCCGCACCTCCGCCACCGACTACCTGCGCATCCTGGCGGTGAGCCGCATCTACCTGGACAACGTCGACCACCTCCAGGCGTCGTGGGTCACCCAGGGGGAGAAGATCGGCCAGCTCGCCCTGTTCTACGGCGCCGACGACATGGGCTCCACCATGCTCGAGGAGAATGTGGTCTCCGCCGCCGGCTGCACCTTCCGCCTCGGCCGCCAGGAGCTGGGCCGCCTGATCGAGGCCGCCGGCTTCGAGCCGGCCCTGCGCGACCAGGAGTACCGCGTCGTCGGCACCCCCTGACCCGGCGCGGTAAGGCGGCGGGGGTGCGGCGGCGTGCCGTAGCGGGTCTTAACGCAGAGGCGCGAAGGCGCAGAGACGCGGAGCTATTGGGTGCGCTTCGCGCGCCATTTCTCGGTCGGGGGACGCGAATGAACGCCGATGCCCATGGGCTCGACGTCGGCTTGCAGTCAGTGAGTCGTCGGTCACTGCCTCCCACTAGCGTCACTGCAACGCCACGGCCAAAAACCGGTGTGCATCACCGCCTGCGTGAAGTCCGAGAGAAAGCGCGCCTCGTGATGGCGTCTGGCGTGCGTCTCACGGCTACTCGCCATCGAATCGTGGAGGCGGAGCAAGCGCGGCTTGGGGGTGGTGGTCTATCCTGAGCCCCGTACACCGGGCACCCGCCGACACGAATCGAGGGAATAAATATGAGCGAGCCGACCATCGCGGATACCCAACCCGTCGCGACCCAGCTTGAGGCCGGGAAGGAGTACCTCTTCTGCACCTGCGGCCGTTCCAGCGACCAGCCCTTCTGCGACAACTCCCACAAGGGCACGCCCTTCAAGCCCAAGCCCTTCTCCGTGGAGGAGAGCCAGGAGGCCTACCTGTGCATGTGCAAACGCACCGCCGACGCGCCGTTCTGCGACGGCAGCCACGCGCGCCTCACGAAGGAGGAGATCCGCGAGCACGGTGCCGCAACAAGGGACAGCGCCGAGGTCCAGCCCACTCCCGAGGAGCCGACGGTCCGGCAGATCCATGAGCTGGCACGCCACGGCCTGTCGAAAGTCGGACGCCACGGCGAGGTCGCGGCCATGGGGGTGCCACGGCCCACCCTGCCCCGGTGGGACGACATCCAGCTCCTCGTCGCGCAGCTCGCCACCAAGCCGTTGATGGATGAGGCGGCGGTGGGCACCGAGCTGGTCATCGGCCCGAACGCCAGGAAACCCCTGGTGCTGGACATCCCCCTCCTGGTCTCCGACATGAGCTTCGGCGCCCTCTCCGAGGAGGCCAAGGTGGCCCTCGCCACCGGCGCCGACGGCGCCGGCACCGCCATCTGCTCCGGCGAGGGTGGCATGCTGCCCGAGGAGCAGGCCGCCTGCCGCCGTTACCTATACGAGCTGGCCCCGGCCAAGTTCGGGTACCGCGAGGAGCTCCTCGCCAAGGTCCAGGCCTTTCACTTCAAGGCCGGTCAGGGGGCGAAGACCGGCACCGGCGGCCACCTTCCGGCGGTGAAGGTGAGCGAGAAGATCGCGCAGGTGCGGGGACTGACGCCGGGCGAGGATGCGGTCTCACCCGCGGCCTTCCCGGAGCTGACGACGCCCGACGACTTCCGGCGCTTCGGCGACCGGGTCCGGGAGCTCACCGGCGGCATCCCCATCGGCATGAAGATGTCCGCCAACCACATCGAGGCCGACATCGACTTCGCCCTCGACGCCGGGGTCGATTACATCATCCTCGACGGGCGCGGCGGCGGCACCGGCGCCGCGCCCCTGCTGTTCCGCGACAACATCTCGGTGCCGACCATCCCGGCCCTGGCCCGCGCCCGCCACCACCTCGACCGGCGCGGTCGTGGCGATGTCACCCTCCTCATCACCGGTGGCCTGCGGTTGCCGGCAGACTTCGTCAAGGCCCTCTGCCTCGGCGCGGACGGCGTCGCGTTGGCCAACGCCGCGATCCAGGCGGTCGGCTGCATCGCCGCCCGCATCTGCCACACCAACCGCTGCCCCGCCGGTGTCGCCACCCAGAACCCGGAGCTGCGCGCACGGCTCGACGTCGCGGAGGGCGCGGCACGCCTGACCCGCTTCCTGCAAGCTGCCACCGAGCTCACGCAGGTCATGGCCCGCGCCTGCGGCCACGACCACCTCAGCCGGTTCAGCCGCAACGATCTCACCACCTGGAAACGGCAGATGGCCGACCTCACCGGCATCGAGTACGCGGGCTTCGATCCGGCCCGGTAGGGCGGGCGGGTCTGAACGTCGAGGCACGACGGGTACCGCGCCAATCCGCGCACCGCGTCGCCCGGCAAGCGCCTTGTCGATTGCGTCCCGACCGACACAGCGGAGCCATCGAGGAGGAACGGCGCTCTCCGGCTACCGTGGCTCCACCAGATACGACAACGAAGGGACGCAATGAAATGAGGGGTCGCCTCGCGCCCCGATCCGCTAGCCGTGCACGCACCTGAATCAGGGTTCCTGCGCCGGCCGGTGGGAACAGACCGCCATGATCAGGAGCGAGACCATAAGCAGCGATGCGCCCGCGAACGAAACCAGCTTGACGATCGTGGCGCCGCTCGCCAGCCGGATCCAGCCATCCTGCAAACCACTTGCGCCCGCTGCGACGTAACGCCGGAGTTGCGCCAGTTGCACGAGGTTCTCGGTCCAGTCCGCGAGCAGCGTGATCGCCACGGGCGCGACCAGCCACACCCTGCTGAAGGAACGTCGAAGGAGGCTCCACGCCATCAGCAGGGCGGTGCCCAGGCCGGCCCCATAGGCGACCGGAAAGACGAGATCGAGGTGGAGGAAGCGTCGTTCGGCTTCGAGAGCGATGTCATCGGCGACGATGGCCGCCCAGTAGCGGCTAACCTCGTCGGTGCTGTAACCAAGACGGAAATGCAGCGGCTGCCGGTCTGCCGGCGCTGCCGTTACCCCCACCACCTGGTCCACGTGCTCGAGGTTGCTCGCCTTGCTCATGACCGCGGCCGCAGCGAAGAAAACCAACGTCGGCAGCGCGGCGATCACCATCGCCTGGACCAGTGTCTTCAACATGGGAAGCGTCCTTTGCTCACATCCCGACGGCGTTCGGCAAGACGAGGACGTCGCGGAAGTCGAGCAGGCTGTCACCGGTGAGATCGCCCGCGAAGATCTCCGCAGACGCCGGCTCGTCCAGTCCGTGCACCACGCGCAGCCGGATCAGGAGATCGGCGACGTTGACCATTCCGTCCGACATACTCCGGCGCGCGAGGTCATACTTGGCGGTGGACCCCACCGTCGCCAGGAAGAGGCCGCTCAGCCCCCGCGCTCGACCTCGGCGGCCACCAGGCGCTCCGTGGTCGGGACGCGCGACACGATGAAGATCGGGCACAGGAGGAGTGCCGCCACCACGGCCTTCATGACGTTGTGCTCGATCACGAAGACGACGGATGCCCCCCCTACCACCACGATGGAGGCCAGGGCGATCGCCTTGGACCGCCGCGACATGCTCCGGGTCTCCCGCCAGTCGCGGATCATCGGGCCGAAGACCCGGTTCCTCAGGAGCCACGCGTAGAAACGCTCCGAGGACCGCGCAAAACAGGCCGCGGCGAGGAGCAGAAACGGCGTGGTGGGAAGCCCCGGCAACACGACGCCGATCGCCGCGATACCGACGAACAGGAATCCCAGGAGAAGCAGGAGTGCTTTCAGCATCGGCTCATAGGAGTTTCAGGCGCTTGTCCAGCAAAGCGTGAGGAAAACCTAGGTCCGCACCGCGGACCACGCAACCTCGCGCCACCCGAACGCCCGGAGGGCCGGTCCCCTCAGAATCCGAGGGCGGTCATCAGGGCGAGAACGTCGCGGACGTCGAGCAGGTCGTCGCCGTTGAGATCGCCCGCGACGAGCTCCTCGGAGGTCGGCACCGCGAGTCCTTCCACCAGGCGCACCAGGATCAACAGGTCGGCCACGTTGAGCACCTGATTCGGCATGCCCCGCGGGGCGAGATCCCCGAGGATGATACACACCGGGAAGTCCGGATCGCAGACGTCGCCGATGCCGTCGCCGTCACAATCGGACTGATCGACATTGGGCACCAGGGGACAGTTGTCACTGGTATCGGGTTCGCCGTCACCGTCATCATCGAGGTCCTCGATCAGCCCGGTGGTGGTATCCCCCGCGGTGTAGCCGGGATTCCAGCCATCAGGATCGCCGTCGCCATCGGTGTCCACCGACGCCGCCGGATCCATGGGGAAGGCGTCGATCGCGTCGGGCACGCCGTCACCGTCGTCGTCCTCGTCGCAAGCATCACCCGCACCGTCGCCATCGGTATCCACCTGCGCCGGGTCCGCCACCGCCGGGCAGACGTCGTCGCCGTTGAGGACCCCGTCGTCGTCGCGATCGATGCCGGACAGGGTACCAGTACCCAGGGGCACGGCGGTGAAAGTCAGCGCCGTGTTGAACGCCTGCACCAGATCGCGTACCACCACCTCCGTCAACGGGGCGTCGGCCGCCTTGTCCGTCTCGAAGGTGCCGTCCGCTAGCCGGAGTCCGCCCCGAATCTCGCCCGCGATCACCGCCGTGACCACTAGGTCGCAATCACCAGCCGCGGCCCGGGCGATGAGCAGGTCCAGCCGCGGGTCGGTGACCGCCCGGTTGGCGCTGGTCGAGGTGATCTGCTGGCCGACGACCGGCTTGAGGTTGCTGTCGTAGGCGAGGAGGAATTGCTCCACCTGGCGGCGCTGTGTATCACCCTGGGGAAAATTGAACGCCGCCGCATGAAGGAACCGGAACAGAGTGTCGGTGCTACCGTCGTGCAGGAAACCGAAACCGCGAATCTGGTCCCCCTTATGGCCGTTGTCGCCGGCATTGAAGAAGGGCACCGCCGGCATGCCGAACATGCCGACCTTGGTATAGAGGTTTCTCAGGTGGGCCACCTTGAGGAACTGCGTCTCGGCATCGAAGGTGCTCCGCCCGTCGGTGCCGAAGAAGCCGTTCGGTGGATCCAGGACGTGGCAGCCGTTGCAGTTGAACACGCCGTCGCTGATCGGCCCGAAATAAAAATCGTGCCCCGCCTGCTGGTCCGTGGTGAGGCTGTCATCGAGGTTGCGGTTCGGGTTGGGCGGCAACGTCACCTGGAGCATGAAGTCGGCGAACAGCTGCATCTGCGCGTCGGTGATCGGCGCGGCGGCGCCGTTCAACCCCTCGAAGGCGACGATGAATTTCTTGAACGCCAGCTCCTCGTTGAAGGTGCCGCCGTCGGGCTGCACGCTCGCCTCGTCGTTACCGCCGGTGCGATCGCCACGCCAGTGCATCGCCCCGTGGCCGGCGAGGCCGCGCAGGGTCTGGGTCGTCATCGGCCCCTTCATGGGATGGTAGTCCTCGCCGGGGAAACCGCCGCCAATGAGGAAGGGGCCGGGGTTGTTGATCACCGTCCCGGTAGGATCGCCCAGGTCCCAGCCGAGGCTGTCGAAATCGCCGTCCACGTGGCAGCTAGCGCACGCCACCTCGCCGTTGCTCGATGTCAGGTTGGCGTCGTACAGGAAGCGCCGGCCGTCGACCACACTGGCAGGCTCGGGATTGTGCAGGGCGTAGTGCCCCACCTCGGTCTTGGTGACTGTGTCGAGGATCGAGATGCCGTTGTCGAAGCGCGTGGTCACGTAGAGCCGGTTGCGCACCTCGTCCAGGGCCAGGCCCGACGGCCCGCCGCCGCTGACCGCGATGTGGCTCGCCGCGCTGGGGACGAAGCTGTCGTCGTCGATCTGCGCGGTGGCGAACACCCCCACCTTGTCCGAGCCCTTGGCGGCCAGGTACAGGGTGGCGCCGTCGCCGGACAGCACGACGCTACGGGGCAGCCCCAGGCTTGCATCCTTGGTTCCGGCTGGGGCCGGCCGCACGCTGTAATCGATGTGCTTGTTAAGGTGACGTGGGGTGACGCTGCCGGTGGCCGGGTCGATGATCGACAGGCGTGTCTCGTGGAGATGGCCCTGCACCGTGGAGGTGAGATCGCCCGCCTGCCGGCTGCCCTCGAAGCGCACCTGGTTGACGGCCTCGGTGTTCGAGACGTAGACCTTGCCGGTCACCGGGTGCACCGCCATGTCGAACAGCACGGTGCCCACGTGGGCGTACGCGTCCACCTCCACCGGTGGGTCGGCATCGGCATCGATGGCGAAGACATCCAGGTCCGGAAGATCGAAGCGCACCAGCCCGTCCCAGTGGCGATCCAGCTCATCGACCCAGTGGGCCGCGTCGTACTTGACGATCAGCCCCACCTCCGGCTGGGCCACCGAGCCGGTGCTCTGGTTCGGTGGCGGCAATCCGCCGGGGGCCGTCGACCCGTCCACGGTGCACGACGCGGCGCCGGCGCCACCGTCGCAGACCGCGCCCTCGTGGACGGTGGTCGACTGATTGCCGGAGTGGAACACCGCCGCATATACGGTGCCGCCGTCGGGGCTGACCGCCAGCGCACGCGGCGTATCGCCGAACAGGGTGACGATCGCCAGCGGGGTCCCACCCGGACCCGCCCCGAGATTGGTGGCGTCGAAGACCCACGCGTCCGCCCGACCGATGCCCGGCGTCGTAAGCTCTCCGGGATTGGCCGGATCCGTGTACGGGCTATTCTGGCCACGATGGGCCGTGGTGATGAAGGCCCGCTCACCGCCGGGCCCGGCGAACACGATGTCGCGCGGCTCGTCACCAACCAGCAGCGTCGCCGTCACCCGCGGCGGCGTCGCCGCCACATCGACGATGCTGACGCTGTCGGACAGGTGGTTGACGACCCACACCTCGGTGCCGTTGCGCGCCGCCACCGCCACCGGCTCCAACCCCACCCGCACCGAGTCCCGGTGACTCAGGCCCCCGGCCTGGACGTCGAAGATCTCCAGGTACCCGTCGGGCGTGTTGACCGCGAACAGGCGGCTGCCATCCGGCGCCATGACCAGCGGCCGCACCTGGCCCGACTCGAAGGCGACGAAGCCGTGGGCCGCGCCCGGAAGAACCAACGCAGCACAGACGGCAGCCAGAAGGCAGATCCGCCAGCCACGCCGGTGCGCCATCGTCCCTCTATCGTTCGTCGCGGCCATCGCGCCACGCCCCTCCGATCAATCGATCTACCAGCCCGAAGCCTGCGAAAACTCGCTACCGCGTGCCGCCGTCGGGTGCTCCACGAAACAGCGCACACCTCGCCCCGTCACCGACCTCCCCACCGCAACGATCGTGCCAGCCGCGGCTATCCGGGCGGGGATGGGTATCGTTGAACGCACAGTGGCCTCGGAAAACAACGGATTACATCTCTCAGACCCGGCTGCACGCACGCCACCCACCTGCGCCTTCCAAAGATTTCCTGTGGTAATGGTTCATATTTGAGACGCACGGCTCAACCCCATGTCGCAGGATGAGACCCCGCCGCGGAAAGCCGGAGCCAAGCCGCGACCTCGATCGGAACCCCGTAACGCAGAGTCGCAAAGGCGCGGCGGCGCAAAGGGATGAGGGGCGCTTCGCGCCCGATTCCGAGGTTGGGGACCGCGAATGGACGCGGCTCGGGGCGGAAATGGACGCAGATCGCTGGCACCTTCGTCGACCACCGCGCCGGCTCCAGCTCACCGCCGCTTACGCCCGCCCAGGTGGCCCGGCCCCCATTGCATGCGTGACCTGACCCCGGCCGTTCGCTGCGCTCCGCCTTTTTCTTAATCCAAGCCTCGCAAAGGGCCGATGACATAAGGAAAGTCTTCCGCGAGGTGCCCTGTGTTTCCCAGTTCCGCCAAGGTTCAGAACGGTCGGCAAGGTCGTCGGCGGGAAGATCGCGACGCTGAAAAGCGAGAGCCGTTGTCCGACGTGCCATCGCCGGCTGCACCGACTTACGACGAGAATGCCGCCTTGCGTGTCGGCAGGACGCTGTTCGTGAAGGGCGACGTCACCGCTGCGGAGGATCTCCTCATTCGGGGACGCGTGATCGGCAGCATCCACGTTCACGACCACGTGCTCACCGTTGGTCGCGGCGGCAACGTCACCGCCGAGATCGTCGCCCCCAAAATGGTGGTTCAGGGATACGTGGCCGGCAACGTCGAGCTACACGAGCAACTGGTGATTACCCCCGGCGCGATGGTCGTCGGTGACGTGAAGGCCCCCTCCGTCATCATCCAGGAGGGAGGAACGCTCCGGCAGCTCCCTGATCCGGCGGTGCTGAGTACCGGTGATGAACCTGTTCCAGCTCGGACAGCAAGCCAAGCGCCGGGGCAGAAGGTCGACCAGGATGGGGCTGGACAGGAGCCTCCCCTCAAGCCCGACCCTCGGGAGAGAGTCGCCGAGCGCGGCCGATTCTCCCCCGTGGAAGCTTGAGCCCCACCTGCCCACCGCGGGCACCTACCGGCTCGTCGGGGAAGCAAGCCTGCAGGTCCTGCTGATCCGCTTTGCCGGCGCGGTGCCGACCTGCTGGCTGATCAACGCCGCCGACCACCCCGCTTGACTCGCAAGGGAGCAGGCGGTGGTCGTTTCGAAAGCAATGCGCTTGCGAGCCTTCCTAGTGGCGCTGGCAATCGTCCACCTCCCGTTTCTAGGCTATCTGTTGCCCTCGCTGCGGATGGCGATGTTTCTGCCGGTCCTCTTCTGGGTCAACGTTCCCGGAGTACCCCTTGGGATGGCCCTGGGTAAGCCCCTGTACGAGTTCCACGAATTCGGCGTCGTGCCCCAGGGTCCCGTGGCCTGGGGGCTGATCGAGGTCTCTTGGATCGTCATCGCCTATGGACTCAGCGTCGCCTGGCTGAGGTGCAAGAGAGGCGGATGAAGAGCGGTGCTGAAAGACCCAGAGTCGCGTCGTCCCATTGGCCTTTAACCCAAAGGCGCGAAGACACAGAGACGCAAAGCGGTAAGGTGCGCTTCGCGCGCGATCTAGAGGCTGGGACCACGAGTGGACGCGAATCGCGACGGGAATGGACGCAACGAGACGGCACCTTCGTCGATCCGCGCGCCTGTTCCAGCTCACTGCCGAAGACCCACAGAGGCCATTCCCGCACTGCCTGTGTGCCCTATCCCGCGATGCCTTGCGGCGAGTCCCGTCGGCGAAGGAATGTTTGCTCTCCGTACGGCGTCTTCACTCGGAGATGACCATGAACTCGGCCTCGGCACTCTCCTTGTCAATGGCCACCTCCATCTCGCAATACGCACTCTCCGTCAGGGGATCGTCACCGCAGCTACACCCGGCCACGACCTCGCTGAAAAAGACACCTACCCGTGCGCGGATGAACCTCTCTCCTTGCTTCACACCCAGGATGGTCACCGCAATCTCACGGTCATCGGCATACCCACCCCGGGAGCACCCCTTGTCCAGGGGGAGGGTACCGTTCGCCAGACTCTCGATCTCGGCCTTGAGGGTCTCTCTGAACGACTCGGAGCCCTGGCTGCGTAGCGACTTGGTCAATTGCGGCATGCTCCATCCCTCTCGGTAAACGTAATCGTAACGCAGACCGCGAAGGCGCAACGGGAAGCAGTGGCCGCCGGCGCCGGCCGGAGATCTAGAGGGTTTGGCCACACATCGGCTAGGGTCTTGCCTTACGGCATTCGGGTCGTACGGCTCTCTGAGCGACCTCGTGGTCAGGAACGACGGACGATCCGGAAAATGTAGTAACACAAGACTCGACCCCGTCGGTTCTAGACCCCGTCGGTTCTACCACCCTGAATGGGCATCGGCTCCTCCTCGTGGGTCCGCCGCGACCAACCCGCCGCCGGATCGTAGACACCAGGGTGCGCTGTGCAAACCTCGGCCATCCCGATGTCGCGATCCGGCGTCACCCTCGGCGCCACGGGATCCGCGCAAGCTGCACCGAAGGCCGCGGATCCGCGTCGTCCGAGCACCGGACGCGACGCCCGCGCGACGAGGACCGTCAGCTATACGAGAGCACGACCGCTTTGGCGGTGGCGATCGCCTGATCGACGGTCAGGGGCTTGAATACGCCCTGGGGGCCCGCGCCCTCGCCATAGACGTAGAACACCGCGTCGGCGAGCTGGCGGCGGATCTTGGCGCTGACGTCGTCATACGGGAGGTCCGCCGCGGTGTTGGCGAACACCGCATCGAACTGGATGAACTCGGCGAGGAGCGCCGCCTTGCGGCCCAGGGAGCAGGTCGCCACCTCCACCGACCCCAGCCCCTCGACCTCGCGCTTGAAGGCACTCTGGAATCCGGCGTCGGGATCCACTAGCAATACCTGTACGCTGCGGCGCATGGAGAGACTCCTCAAAAAGGACATACGTTACCGGTAAGATAACCAATTCTTCACGATTTGTGACCTCCCCATGCTCCTCTCCCTCACCATCCACAACCTCGCGATCATCCGCCGGGCCATGGTGCCCTTCGGCCCGGGCCTGACCGTGATCACCGGCGAGACCGGTGCGGGCAAGAGCCTCATCGCCCAGGCCCTCGCCTTCGTCCTCGGCGGCCGCGGCCGTAGCGAGGCGATCCGCACCGGCCACCGCCAACTGGTGGTGGAGGCGGTGTTCGCCGCACGACGGGAGTCGGCCGTGGCGGAGATGCTGGCGGAGCTCGGGGTGCCGGACGACGAGCCCGAGTGGGCCATCCGCCGCTCCCTGGACCGCGACGGCCGCAACCGGGTAGTGGTGAACGGGGTACGCCTCACCGTCGACCAGCTACGCTCCCTGGGCGACCTGCTCTTCCAGGCCCACGGACAATTCGAACACCAGGGGCTCCTCCAGCCGGCCTATCAACGCCGCCTCCTCGACACCCTGGCCGACGCCACCGACCTCGCCGACGAGTGCGCCCGCCATCACGCTCGCTGCGCCGCCCTGCGCGACCGTCTGGAGGCGCTGCGCCAGGCGACCGCCGAGCGCGAGCAGCGCCTCGCCTTCCTCGCTTTCCAGCGCGCCGAGATCGAGGCGGCCCATCCGCAGCCGGGGGAAGACGAGGAGCTGGAGCACCACCACCACCGCCTGGCCCACATGGGGGAGCTGAGCGCCACCACGGCCCGCCTCCTCGACCGGTTGCAGGTGGCGAGCCCCTCCCTGCTCGGCGAGCTGGCCGCGGTGCGCGATGGGCTGCGCCGCCTCGCCGCGCTGGCGCCCGAGACGGCCGGCCTCGACGAGCTGGCGGACCAGGGCGAGATTGCCCTGCAGGAGCTGGCCGGCGGCCTCGACGCCTTCGCCCGCACCCTGCACGACGACCCGGCCGCCCTGGGGGAGATCGAGGAGCGCCTCGCCACCCTGCGCGGCCTGCACCGCAAGTACGGCGGCTCCCAGCAGGCGGTTCTGGAACGCTACGACACCATCGTCGCGGAGATCGATGCCCTCACCGCGGTCGACGCCGAGCAGGAGGGGCTGCTGCCGGAGCTGCACGCCGCCGAGGCTGCCCTGGCCAAGACCGCCAAGCAGCTCAGCAAGCGGCGCCACGCCGGCACGGCGCGGCTGGAGGAGGAGATCCCGACCCTGCTGGAGGGGCTGGAGATGGGCGGCGCGCGCCTGACCATGGAGCTGACACCCCTGGCGGCGATCGGCCCCCACGGCGCGGAGGAGATCGCTCTCGCCTTCACCGCCAACCCGGGCCAGCCGCCGCGGCCCCTCGCCCGGATCGCCTCCGGCGGTGAGCTGTCCCGCGTCGGCCTCGCCCTGCGCCGCATCCTGGCCGGCGGCGACCCCACCACCCTGCTGTTCGACGAGGTCGACGCCGGCGTCGGCGGCCGGGCCGGCGAGCGCATCGGCGAAATGCTCGCCGCCATCGCGGCGACCCACCAGACCCTGTGCATCACCCACCTCCCCCAGGTCGCTCGCTTCGCGCACGGCCACCTGCGGATCGCGAAGCACGACGAGGACGGCGAGACCACCGTGGCGGTCGATACCCTCTCCGATGCCCAGCGCATCGATGAGCTGGCGCGCATGCTCGGCGGCGACGAACAGGCCGAAGCCGCACGGCGGCACGCCGCGACGTTGTTGGAGTAGCTGTCAGCGGTCAGCTTTCAGCTATCAGCACGCGTAGGGCGGGCTCCGCCCGCCATGCCGGGCAAAGCCCGGCCTACCTCTCCGACAGGCAGCGGAGCCGACGCCGGGCACTGTCGGACCGCCGCTGCGCGGCCTGATCCGACCTACGGTCTGTTCGCTTGCAGCGGACAGCCGTCAGCTTTCAGCGCCGGCCTCGCAGCAGTCAGCTCGGCCATTGAGTAGTGGCCCCGTGCCACCCTCCCCGGCAGAATGGCCTCAACCGCTGACCGCTGAAAGCTGACCGCTCTCCCCCATGCCCCGCTCCACCTTCCTGCTCCTCGCGGCGATCTTCGCCGGCGTCGCCGGCGGCAGCCTGTGGCCGGCGGAGATGGGTCAGGTGGCATGGCTCGGCGACCTGTTCCTCGCCCTGCTCAAGCTCCTGGTGGTGCCCCTGGTAGTGACGTCGATGGTGGCGGGGATCGCCGGGCTCGGGGACGTGCGCCGTCTCGGGCCCATCGGTAGCTGGACCGTGGTCTACTACCTCTCCACTACCCTCGCGGCAGTGCTTCTCGGGCTGATCCTGGTCAACGTCATCCAGCCGGGACAGCGGTACGCCACCCCCTACGACCGCGCCCTGAAGGCGTTCGGACTCCCCGAGGAGTTCGCGGACGTCGACGACCTCCTCCACCACCGTTTCCCGGAGCGGCGCATCCAGAAGGACCGCGCCCTGCAGTTGGTGGTCAACGATCTGCACCTGAGCGACGACGACCCGCGCATGACCGCGGCCCTGGAGGCGATCGGGCCGCACCGCTTTCCGGCCATCCAGCAACAGCTCACCGAGGGCGCCACGGACCCGGCCAACGCCCTGCGCGACATCATCGACCTGGGGCTGCCCGAGGTGCGGGAGACCCTCCGCCGCCTCGACCTGGACGGCCACCCCGAGCTGGCGCGCCGCCTCGAGAAGGGCGAGGTGACGCCCCTGGAGGCGGTCGACGTCCTCCTCGCCGAGCGCCACACCGGCCCCACCGACGCCCTCAAGTCCCTGCTCTTCACCCTGGTGCCCCCGAACCTCTTTCAGGCCGCGGCAGAGACCAACATCCTCGCCCTGATCCTCTTCTCCCTGGTCTTCGGCGGCGTATGCACCACCCTCGGGTCGGGCGGGGCCGCGCTCCTCGACCTGTTTCGCGTCGCCAACGAGGCGATCATGAAGATGGTCCACCTGGTAATGGCCATAGCACCGGTGGGGATCTTCGCCCTGGTGGCGGGCAAGATCGCCGCGGAGGGCGGCGGCCGGGCCGTGGCCGATCTCGGGGTCTCCCTGGCCGCCTACGGTGCCACGGTGGCGGGTGGCCTCCTGCTCCACGGCGTCATCGTCCTGCCGCTGATCCTGCGCCTCGCGGGACGGCGCTCACCCCTGGCCTACGGCGGGATGCTGCTGCGCGCCCTGGTCACCGCCTTCGCCACCGCCTCCTCCGCCGCCACCCTGCCGATCACCATGGAGTGCGTGGAGGAGGGCGGGGTGCGGCCGCGCTCGGCGCGCTTCGTCCTGCCCCTCGGCGCCACCATCAACATGGACGGCACCGCCCTGTACGAGGCGGTGGCGGTGATGTTCATCGCCCAGGTCTACGGCATCCCCATGGGGCCGACCGAGCAGGTCATCATCTTCCTCACCGCCACCCTCGCGGCGATCGGCGCCGCCGGCATCCCGGAGGCCGGGCTGGTGACCATGGTGATGGTCCTGTCCGCGGTCCACCTGCCGGTGGGCGGCATGGCCCTGATCCTCACCATCGACTGGCTCCTCGACCGCCTGCGCACCACGGTCAACGTGTGGGGCGACGCAGTGGGTGCGGCGGTGATCGATCGGGTGGATGGGAACGGAGGGGCTAGGGACTAGCGGTGGAGCCGGCCTGCGGCCGGCACCGGTTTCTTGGGGTTCCTGCGCTGCATAACCTCATTGCCAACGGAACCACGATCGCCGGCCCGCAGGGCCGGCGCCTTCCCTAACCCCTAATCCCCAGCCCTAGTCCCTTGCTCCCAGAAGCCGGAGACCTCCCGGACAGCTCCCGCGCCCTTGACCCACACCCACGCAGGAAGCCCCACCATGAAACAGCTCCACGCCCTCGTCTCCGGTCGCGTCCAAGGGGTCTTCTTCCGCGCCTCCACCCAGGAGGAGGGGCGGCGGCTGGGTCTGGCGGGGTGGGCGCGGAACCTCCCGGACGGGCGAGTCGAGGTGGTGGCGCAGGGGCCGCAGCCGGCCCTCGATGCCTTGCTCGCCTACCTGCATCGCGGGCCGGCGGCCGCGCGGGTCGACGACGTGGCGGTGAAGTGGACGGCGCCGGACGACACGCTGCACGACTTCGGCGTGCGGTATTGACCGACCTCCGGGTCGGGCGAGCCGACCGCCGGTGGGGGACGATTCCCCTCGGCGACGGTCCCGAGGTAGGGGCACGGCATGCCGTGCCCCTACGGCGACCCACCGGGATCAGCCACGCTACAGGCGTGGATCGCCGAGCCGCGCGTTGCCAAGCGCCTGGCCCTACCGATAACGTCGCCCATTCTCCACCTCACCCGGACTCCCCATGAAATTCTCTGCGACCACTACCCCTGCCAAGCTGCGCAAGCATCGCGTCCTCTCCCTGTTCCTCGCCGAGGGTGAGAAGGTCACCCACTCGCGCGTGACCGACCTCGCCGGCCACCTCGCGCCCCTGGCGAGAGCCGCCGGCTTCACCGGCAAGAAGGACCAGGTGAGCAGCTTCTCCATCCACCTCGACGAGGTCCTCGTCCCGGTGATCCTGGTGGGGATGGGTAAGAAGGAGGAGATCACGGACGAGACCCTGCGCCAGGGGGCGGCGCGCATGGTCAAGCAGATGGAGGCCATGCGGAGGACCGCCGCCGATCTGTGCCTCGGCGCCGGCGCCGACACGGCCGAGGATCCGGGCCGCGCCATCGCCGAGGGGGCGTGGCTCGCGACCTACCGCTTCGAGCAGTTCAAGAGCGAGCCGGACAAGGAACGTAAACCGATCCGCGAGATCGTGCTCCGCGTCCCCGACCAACACCTCGACTGCGCCCGGGAGGGGCTGAAGCTGGGAGAGATCCTGGCGCGCGGCGTCGCCTTCGCTCGCGACCTGGGCAACACCCCGGGCAACACCTGCACCCCCACCTACCTGGCGCAGCAGGCGCGGGAGATCGCCAAGAGCCCCGGAATCAAGGCGACCATCCTCGACGAGGCACAGATGGCGAAGCTGGGGATGAACGCCCTGCTCGGCGTCTCCCGCGGCTCCAGCCAGCCGCCCAAGCTCATCATGCTCGACTGGAGCCCGCGCGGCGCCACCGAGACCGTAGCGGTGGTGGGCAAGGGGCTCACCTTCGACTCCGGGGGAATCTCCCTGAAGCCGGGCAAGAACATGGACGAGATGAAGTTCGACATGTGCGGTGGCGCCGCGGTGCTCGGCCTGTTCTCGATCATCGCCGAGCTCAACCCGATGCAGCGGGTGATCGGGGTGGTCCCGTCCTCCGAGAACCTGCCGGACGCCTCGGCCCAGAAGCCCGGCGACGTGGTGACGGCGTACAACGGCAAGACTATCGAGATCCTCAACACCGACGCCGAGGGACGCCTGATCCTCGCCGACGCCCTCGCCTATGTGTGCGACCAGAAGCCGGCGGCGATCATCGACCTGGCGACCCTCACGGGCGCGATCGTCGTCGCCCTCGGCCACATCGCCACCGGCGCCATGTCCAACAACGACGCGCTCCGGGACCAGGTGGTGGCAGCGGGCAACCTGGCCGGCGAGCGCTGCTGGCCCCTGCCCCTGTGGCCCGACTACCACAAGGCGATCGAGGCCCAGACCGCGGACATCCAGAACATCGGCGACGGCACCGCCGGCTCGATCTCCGGCGCCATGTTCCTGAAAGAGTTCGTCGGCGAGACCCCGTGGGTCCACCTGGACATCGCCGGCACCGCCTGGGGCGGCGCGGACGTGGCCTACTATTCCGGCAAGGGCGCCGCAGGTGTGGGGGTGCGCCTCCTCGCCCAGTGGCTCCTCGACCGGGCCGCGCAGCCGGCGGGTTAGCCGCGGACGGATGCGATTGATCGGAACCACAGATGGACACACAGACACACAGCGGGAGCGCCGCTCGACCGGTGACGCGAGCCGTAGGAGCGGGCTTGCCCGCGAACCGACACCGGGCGCTACTCGACTCGTTCGCGAGCAAGCTCGCTCCTACAGGTAGCTGCTACGAGCGTCGCCGAGATTTGCGTCCGTTCGCGGTTAGCAGTTCTCTCGGTGTCTGTTGAAAAAGCCGGTGGCTGATCCCCCCTCCAAGTTCCTTGATGTCATCGCCCAACGGGTGGTGATCTGCGACGGCGCCATGGGGACCCAGCTCTACGAGCGCGGGCTGTTCCTCAACCAGTGCTTCGACGCCGCCAACCTCACCCACCCCAAGCTGGTGAAGGAGATTCACCAGGCGTATGCCGAGGCCGGGGCCGAGATCATCGAGACCAACACGTTCGCCGCCAACCGGGTGAAGCTCACGCCGCACGGCTTCCACGAGCAGACCGAGGAGATCAATACGGCGGGGGCGATCATCGCCCGCGAGATCGCCGGCGACCGGCTGTTCGTCGGCGGTGCCGTCGGCCCCCTCGGCGCGCGACTGGCGCCTTTGGGGCGCCTCAGCCAGGAGGAGGCGCGGGAGCTGTTCGTCGAGCAGATGCGCGGTCTGGCGGAGGGCGGCATCGACCTCTTCGTCCTCGAGTCCTTCGGCGACCTGCGGGAGATTCACGCCGCGATCGAGGCGGCCCGGATGGTTGCGCCCGACCTGCCGATCGTCGCCCAGATGTCCCTGGACGAGAACGGCTTCTCCAGCCACCGGGTGACGCCGGAGCAATTCGTCCCGCGCCTGGAGGAGTGGGGCGCGGACGTGATCGGGGTGAACTGCTCCGTGGGGCCGGCACCGATGCTCGCCAGCGTGGAGCGCATCGCCAAGATCACCCACAAGCCGATCTCCGCCCAGCCCAATGCCGGCATGCCACGCAGCGTAGACGACCGCCTGATCTACATGTGCTCGCCGGAGTACGTGGCGGAGTACGCGCGCAACTTCGTGCGCGAGGGGGTGAAGCTGGTGGGTGGCTGCTGCGGCACCACGCCGGCGCACATCAAGGCGATCGCCTCCGGCGTCCGCTCCTTGCTGCCCGGGCGACGTACCCTCTCGGTTCCATCGGGGAAGGGGGCGACTCCGGCGGAGGTCGTCCCGCTGGCGGAGCGCTCGCGGTTCGGGGCGAAGCTGGCGGCCGGGCGCTTCACCACCAGCGTCGAGATCACCCCGCCGCGCGGTGCCGATGCCGGGGAGGTGCTGGCGGCGTGCCGGCGGCTCCAGGAGGCGGGCATCGACATCGTCAACATCCCCGATGGCCCGCGCGCCTCGGCGCGCATGGGGGCGCAGCACCTGGCGATCCTCATCGAGCGCGAGCTCGGCCTGGAGACCTGCCTGCACTACACGTGCCGCGACCGCAACCTGCTGGCGATGCAATCCGACCTCCTCGGCCTGGGGGCACTGGGGATCCGCAATCTGCTGGTGGTCACCGGCGATCCCCCGAAGATGGGTGACTATCCCGATGCCACGGCGGTGTTCGACATCGACGCCGTGGGTCTCACCCACCTGGCGGCGGCGACCAACCGCGGGCTCGACATGGGCGGCAACCCGATCGGCAAGCCCACCGCGTTCTGCATCGGCGTGGGAGCGAACCCCGGCGCGGTAAATCTGGATACCGAGCTGGACCACTTCCGCGACAAGGTGGAGGCGGGTGCCGATTTCGCCATCACCCAGCCGGTCTTCGACCCGGCGGTGCTGCTCCAGTTCATGGAGCGCATCGCCCCGTTCCACATTCCGATCATGGCCGGGATCTGGCCCCTGGTATCGTTCCGCAACGCCGAGTTCATGGCCAACGAGGTGCCGGGGGTGGTCGTGCCGGAGGTGGTCCTGGAACGGATGCGCGCCGCGAGCGACCGCTCCAAGGAGGCCGCGCGGGACGAGGGGCTGGCGATCGCCCGGGAGACCCTCGCCGCCGTCAAGCACGTCGTGCAGGGGGTGCAGGTGTCGGCCCCCTTTGGCCGCGTCGAGCTGGCCCTGCCGGTGATCGACGCCGCGGCGGATCTCCTCGGTTAGCCGTCGGCCTTCAGCCATCGGCTGTCAGCGCTCAGAAGTACTCCAGCACGTGCGAGACGTCCGGTGCGGCGGCCCCGTCGCGCCGGCCACGGATGGCGAAGTCGAGGAGGACGTCGACCTGCAGGTCGGCATCGTTCAGGGCGTCTAGCACATCCGCCACGAGGGTGCTGTCGTCGGTCGCCTCACGCGCACCGACGAAGCCGAGCGGCGTGAAGTAGAGGGCCAGGGCGCCACCCAGCTCGTCCACCAGGTCGTCGATCACCAGGGGTGCCTCTCCCTGCGGGAGGGGAGCGCTGGTGGTCGTAACGTCCCCGTTCTCGGTCTCCAGCTCGATGAACGCATCCATGCCGTCGTCCACCACGGTGGCCCGGCGGTCGATCTGCTGGCACACCACGGTGGTGACGTTGCCATCGTGCTCGGCATGCCACCGATCACAGTGGGGCCCGAGGAGCTCCTGGGCCGACTCCACCTTGGCGATTCGATCGATCGCATCGTTGCAGGTGGTGGAGAAGAAGCACCGCAGCACCGCCGCGTCGACGAAGCGATCCGCCAACGAGCCGGTGGCCGCGATCTGCAGGGTCGACTCGAGGGTCACCGCATAGGTACCGGCGAGCGCACCGCTGCCCGTCACCTCCTCGTCGAGCACCTCATCGGAGATACTCTCCAGGCGGCTGCCACCGGTATCCGAGGCGGGCTCGATACCGCATCCAAGCAGCCCGAACACGACCAGGGCGAGGGCTACGAGCCGACTCATCGCACGAACACCAGACGGGCCGAGAGGGTCGGCCGTTCCCCCCAGTCTAGCTCGGTGGTGATGGCCGCCCACGGCAGATAGAGGCGGCAGCCGGCAAAGACGTGCGCGGTGGCGAACGACTCCTTCTCCGTGACCAGGACGTCACCCTCCGCCGCCCGTACCCGCGCCTCGCTCACCACCCAGACCAGGCCGGCGCCGAGGTAGGGATCGGCCCATCGAAACGCAGGGCCCACGGCGACGTCGGCACCCACGGTGGTGAAGTCGAGCTCGTCGACCCCGCTGAGGTCGGTGACGCTGAGGCGCAGCGAGGCGGCCGGTATGTGGTCGCGGCCACTCACGCAGGTCCACTTCGCGGCCAACCCCCACAGGAAGATGTCGGCCGACGGGAGAAAGGTCACCATCGCCTCCCCGTCGACCCGCCCTGGCAGCCCCTTGAGGAGGTGCACCTTGGGAATCACCAGGTAGTCTGGCGGGTGGTCGGTGACCAGGCTCCAGTAGCCAGCCTGTTCGTCGATGTCGGTGGCCGACACCTCCACGCCGACCTCGAAGCCATGCACCCCGAGGGTGGCCGCCGGAGCTACCTGCTTGAACTGCAGGGCCGCGGCGAGATCACGGGTCAGGTCGCGGTACTCGGAGGCGAACAGGTTGCGGACCGTGAGGGCCCCGGCGCTCGCGACGCAGGGGAGCAGAAGGATCAGGGCGAGAAGCGAGAGTCGCGGCATGGTGAGAAAGGCGGACCGGGGTGCCGCTCCACTTCTCGGTGGTAGCGATCCTCTCCACTATCCGCCCCCCCAGAATGACCAAACGCAGCGACGGCGTCACCGACCGATCTGGCCTGCTCGGCACAGGGAAATGGTCTTCCCGCCGATCCCTTTGGTTCAGCAAGGTCGTCCGCAAGGGTGGCGAGTCCGTAGCCGGTCCTCTTCTGGCAGAGGGTTTGACCACGGGGGACACGGGGGGCTTGGGGGGCAAACCACGGCTGGTAGCCGGCCGATCCATCGACGGCTCCGTCGTCGGGTCCCGAAGCCACCGTCGCGGGGACGTGTGGAATCCGCGCAATCCCCCTTGCCCCCAACGTTCCCCCGTGTCCCCCGTGGTGAACAAACCCTGCCAGGAGCCGCCTTCCTCCCCTCGGCCGGCATTGGCCTCGGCGACGCGGTCTTCTAGGACTCCGGGGTGACCAGGCAAAGAATGCCGACTTACGGGGACAGGCAGCTCACCTACCCGTACAGCGCCGCCGCGGCCGCTGCGCCCAGGTCCGCGTCGTGGCGGTGATCGAGGGAGAAGATCCGGCAGTGGAGGATCTTGGCCGGGATGTAATCGAAGTGGTCGCGCAGGGCCGCCGTGGAGACCTCGCCGCGACTCGGATCGAAGACGTAGATCTGTTTATGGCCCATGTGCAATGGGTTCAGCGGCCGGGTGTCCTTGGACGCGAGGTCGACGCGAAAATCGATGGCGCGCAGGGCCGCCGGGAGCCGCTCGCGGATCTCCTGCTCCAACCGATCGGGGTCGATGCGCGGCGTTTGCTCCGCCACGTCACGGGTCGAGACCACCGTGTCGTAGGCCATCTTCCACTTCACGTCGCGCGACAGGATGCGCTGCCACTCCCGCCCCAATTCCGCCCGGATCCCACCGACCTCCGGCCCCCAGCGCCGCACCTCCTCCAGCAGGGCCCACTCGGTGACGTGCAGGTACGAAGCGATGTCGATCGACGGGTCGTCGTTCCACACCTGCGCCATGGTATCGGGGAAGATCTCGCGCAGGTGGAGGTCGATCGCCCGGGTGGTGCGATGGAAGTAGACGTTGGAGTACAGGTAGAGCCGCGCGGTGAGAAACATGTTGAGCGCCGACAACCCCGAACGGTGCAGGGTGAGCCCGCGCTCCGAGAAGAAGGTGTAGTGAATCAGCCGATCGATGTCGACCGGCCCGATCGCCACACCGCACATGTACGAGTCACGCAGGACGTAGTCCATGTTGTCGGCGGTGAAGACGCCGGAGAACAAGGGGCGCAGGGCCGCCACCCACGCCGGGATGGACGGGTCTTCCGCCTCCTCCTGCGGCCCCTTGCTGATCAGGAAGGCGATGTGCTGCGGGTCGATCGCCTCCCCCGGCGCGAACGCACCGTGGGGGCTGCGGCGCAGGGCCGCGAGCAGGTGCCCGAGGGCCGTGGTGATGATACGCGCCCCGACCCGCTCGTGGCTGAGGGCGAAGCGCGCCAGGTGGTTCTCGTCGAAGAAGTGGCCAAACGGGCCGTGGCCCACATCGTGCAACAGGCCCGTCATGCGCAGCATCTCCTCCACCAGGGGTGCCGAGGGGACGTCCGGGTAGTGCTCGCGCAGGCTCGGGTAGAGGTGGCGGGCGAACCGCCCCGCATTGTGCATCGCCCCCAGGGAGTGCTGAAACCGCGAGTGCTCGGCCCCGGGAAAGACCCAGCGGGCGCTCTGGAGCTGATAGATGTAGCGCAGCCGCTGCACCCACGGGCTGTCGAGCACCGTCTGCTCGCACACCTCCCCGACGGAGAGGGGGACCGTGAACTGCAGATAGTGGTGAACCGGGTCGGCGATCAGCGCCACCCCGGCGTACGGCTGGGACATGGGAGAGCTCAGCTATTAGCTGTCCGCTTTCAGCGGTCAGCCTGATCGGGTTGGAATTTTTTGTAGTGCGGCTGTGTGGATCACCGCCAACGGCAAATGGCCGGCGCCAGCCGACCTAACAAGCTGACCGCTATCCGCTAATCGCTGTCCCCAGACGCGGTGCCCTCCAGCTTGCGTCGCAGGCGCTGGCGACTCACGTCCAGCAGCCGCGCCGCGGCGCTCTTGTTCTCCTTCACGTGGCGTAGCACCGCCTTGCAGTAGGCACGATCGAAATCCCTCAGGGTGACGAAACGGTGCACGGTCAGGATCTGATCGAAATCATCCTCGGGGGCGGTCTGCAGATCGGGCGGGAGATCCTTGACCCGCACCTCCTTGTCGCCGTGCAGGATGAAGGTGCGCTCCACGAGGTTGCGCAGCTCACGCACGTTGCCCTGCCAGCGGTGGTCCGCGATGCGGGTCAGGGCACGCGGCGTGAAGGGACCGACGCGACGGCCGTGGCGCTGGTTGAACTCCGCCAGGAAGTGCTCGATCAACATCGGCACGTCCTCGCGGCGCTCACGCAGGGGCGGCATGATCAGATGCGCCGCGGCGAGACGGTAGGAGAGCTCCTCCGAGAACCTGCCCTCGGCGATGGCGTTCTGCAGGCGGACCCGGCTGGTGCCGATCACCCGCACCCCTTCCGGCGCGAGGCTCTGGTCGGCCAGGGCGGTGAGGAGTCGTTCCTGTACCGACATCGGCAAGGCCGTGATGCCGTCGATGCACAGGGTCCCGCCGTTGGCCGCACCGATCATGCCGCGGTCGGTCTTGTCATCGCCGAACAGCAGGGCCATCAGGCGCTCCTCGTCATAGGCGGCAACGCGCAGAGAGAGGAATGGGCGATCCTCCGGATAGGAGGCGAGATGGATCGCCCGGGCGAGATGCGCCTTGCCCGTACCGCTCTCCCCTTCGATGAGCGCCGGCATGTTGGCCACCGCCGCGGTACGCTTGGCTGCCTGGATCACCGTCTGGAAGCGCGGGCTGGTACCGACCAGCGTCTCGAAGCCGTATTTCTCCAGATCCTCGTGATAGCGCTGCATGGCCCGCAGCCGCAGGCGATACGTCTCCACCGCCGTGAACAGGGCAGCCTGCACCTTCTCGATGTCGACCGGTTTGTTGATGTAGTCGAAGGCGCCGAGCTTCAGGGCGGTGACCGCCGTACCCGAGTCGCCGGCACCGGTCAGGATGATCACCGGAACGTGGCCGTGGCTCTTCATCAGCATCTTGAGGATCTCGTCGCCGCTCATGCCGGGCATGCGCCAGTCGAGGAGCACCACCTCGGGCTGAGTCTCATCCGCGAGCTGTAACGCCGCCTTGCCATCGGTGGCGGTGTGCACGCGGAAGCCGAGATCGTCGAGAATCAGGCTGAGGCTGGAGAGGATCAGGGGCTCGTGGTCGACGAGGAGTACGGAAGGTTTCACGCGAATCACCTTGGTTGGAGTGAAGAGGGAATGAGCAGAGTGAAGGTCGTGCCGTGCAGGGGATCGCTCTTCACGAGGATCTCCCCGCCGTGGTCCTGGATGATGCGCTGCACTACGGAGAGTCCCAGGCCGCTGGAGCCGGTGCTCCCCTTGGTGCTGAAGAACGGATCGAAGATGTGCTCGAGATCCGCCACCGCGATCCCGCAGCCCGTGTCCTTCACCTCGACCACCACGTGATCACCGGAGCGGGAGGCCCGCAGGTCCACCTCGCCCTCGTTCGCCACGGCGTGTAACGCGTTCAGACAGAGGTTGAGCAGGACCTGCTCGATCTGGTGGGAATCGACGTCGAACGTCAGCTCCTCCGGATCGACCTGAAAGGAAAAGGTCACGTTCCGGTCGATGATCTGTGGCTCGATGAGGCTGCGCACCTGCGTGAACAGCTCCACCACCCGGACCGACTGGCGCCGCTGCGGACGCGGGTTGGCGAAGTTGAGGAGGTCGCGCAGCAGGTGCTCCAGCCGGTCGATCTCGTGCAACATGCGGCCCGTCATCTCCTGACGCTCGGGCGGGTCCTGTCCCTGGCGTTGCCAATGGTGCAGGGCGGCGGCGATGCCGGTCAGCGGATTGCGGATCTCGTGCACGAGGCCGGTCGCGAGCTGGGCTATGGCGTGCAGCCGGTCCGAGCGGCGCAATTGCTCCTCCAGCAGCCGCTTCTCACGCACGTCTTTCGCCAGCACGAGAAGCTGCCCCTGAAGCCGCGACGCACTGATCTCCAGCGGGATGTGCTCGCCATCGGTCGCGGTCACGGTGCAAGTGAGCTGAAGGTTGGTGTGACGGCGCAGCGCCGCCGCCACCTCGCGTCGCAGGCGACGATGCTCGGCCGGGTCGAGAAAATCCGCCACCCGCATGTGAATCAGGGCGGACCGCTCCTTGCCCAGGAGCGAGCACGCCATGGGGTTGATCTCGGTGAACCGGCTGCGGCGATCGATCAGACAGATCGCCTCCGCCGCGTGCTCCACCACCCCGCGGAACCGGCGCTCCGACTCGGCCAGCGCGTGGTCACGCGCCACCACCACCTGTTCCAGGTCGGCGGTGCGCTCCCGTAAGGCGACCTCCTCGGTGTGCTGCCGGGCGACCGTCGCCACCCGTGCGAGGAGCTCGGAGGAGTTGAACGGTTTCGCCAGATAGTCGCTCGCACCCAGGGCGAGACCGCGGGCCATCGAGACGTCGTCACGGTACTTGGCGGTGATGAACAGGATCGGGATGTCCGCCAACATCTCCCGGGAACGGATATTCCGGCACAACTCGAAACCGTCCATCCCCGGCATGTGTACGTCGAGAATGATGAGATCCGGCCACGGCGTATCCAGTATGCGCAGGGCGGCATCACCCGATTCCGCGGTCGTCACCCGATGTCCAGCGCCCTCCAGGTGGCGCCGGTAGAGCTCGGTATTCAGAGGGTTATCGTCGACGACCAAGATGTCACTCACCCCACCGCTCCGCGGTAGATACAACGGGAGGTGCAGGTCTCGGCGATCTCCACCGCGGACAGGCCGGGTAGAGCGCCAACCAGCCGCTCCCAGACCCATATGGCCAGGTGCTCCGATGTGGGATTCTCCAGACCCGCCACCTCGTTCAGATAGTGGTGGTCGAGGGTCTCGAAGAGAGGGGCGAACGCGGCCTTGATGTCGGCGTAGTCGATCACCCAGCCGAGGGTCGGGTCCATCTCACCGCACACCCGCAGGGTGATCCGGAAGCTGTGGCCGTGCAGCCTGGCACATTTGTGCTCGGAAGGCAGGTTAGGCAGTCGATGGGCTGCCTCGACCTGGAATGTTCTGCGGAGTTCAAGGCTTGGCATGGTTCATATTGTGCCTGCGTCCCGCGCCAGATGGAAGGGGTCTGGCGGGCAGTGCCGCGACCAGGCGACGACCGCTCGCAGCGGGGCCGACATCCCAATCACCGCACCCGCGAGCCTGCCGACCGAGCGCTGGGCGTCGCGCCACGTTTGACTAGATTCCAAAGCGTACCTAAGTTGGGAAGTGCGGTGAGCCAATCACCATTTCGTAACCGTTGGGTGTACCGAAAAAGAAGATCTTCGCGCCCCCGAGCACACTCCAGGAGAGAGATTCCATGATCACAATCACCGAGGCCGCCGAGGCCAAGATTCGCGAATTCGTCGAGGCGGAGAACAAGCCGGGTGCCGCCTTCCGCCTGTACGTAGAGGGTGGCGGTTGTTCCGGTTACCAGTACGGTATGGGACTCGATGAGAACGAGCGCGAAGGTGACAACGTCATCGAAAAGAGCGGCTTCAGCGTGCGCATCGACCCCCTGAGCGCCCCCCTCCTCAGCGGTGCGGTCATCGACTACACCGAGGGGCTCAACGGCGCCGGCTTCTCGATCCACAATCCGAACGCCACCACCACCTGCGGTTGCGGGTCTTCGTTTTCGGCCTAGCTAGCTGTCAGCGATCGGCTTTCAGCCATCCGCTTGATTGGCAAGTCCCGCCGTGCTTCGCACGGCGGGACTTTCTGTTTTCGCTGACAGCTAACCGCTGATCGCTGACCGCTGGCTGTTCTCCCACCACTGCTGCGCGAGCAGTGGATTCCACATGGCGCCGGTGGCGGACATGGCGGCATCGGCTCCTGCACCGAGGTGGGCGTCGACGTGGTCGGCGGTGAAGATGCCGCCGACGCCGACGATCGTCCACTCCATCCCGAGCCGCCGGCGCAACGCCGCCAGCCGCGCCACCTGGCGCAGGGCGAGGTCCCGGATCGCCTCGCCACACACCCCGGCGCGCAGACGCTCCGCACCACCCAGGGCCGGTGCTCCGGCGCCGTCGCGGATCGCCAGAGGGATGGTGTTGATCCCCGCCACCCCCTGCACGTAGGGGCCACAGCGTCGCACCAGCTCGGCGAGCACCGCCTCATCCGCGACGTAGCCGATCTTGATCATCAGCGGGATGGTCCCCACCGCCTGCCAGGCGCACCGCACGACCCGCTCCGCCGCCTCCGGGCTCTGAAAGAGGCTGCCCTCGCCGCCCTGGACATTGGGGCACGACAGGTTGATCTCGATCGCGTGGGGCCCCACCTCGGCCGCGAGCGCCACGGCCCGTCCGAAGTCCTCGGCCAGATCCCCCTCGCCGCCGGTCCCGACCGCCGACGCAATCACCACCTGGCCGGGCCCGACCATACCCAGCGCCCGCTCCAGATCGGCTTGCCACACCGCCGGCGCACGCGACGGCATGCCGAACGAGTTGGTGATGGTCATCCACGCCGGCGTGTCTTGCTGCTCGGCCAGGACCCGGGCCTCGCCGCCGAGGTCCGCCTCCTCCAGGGGGCGCGGTACATCGAGAAACAGGCAATTGGGGAAGGGGTGGGCCGGCCGCGCCACCGAGCGGACCGTCTTGTAGGTGAGGAGATCGAAGCCGAGCCGGGCGTAAAGCCCGATCCAGTCGCTATTCAGCAACGGGCCTGCCGGCACCCCGAGGGGCGAATAGACCCGGTGACCCAAGAAGCGCGCCCGTGGCTCGCCTAGGCGGGCCGGCGGGAGGGGGCCGGCGAAGGTCGGGCCGACGGCGTAGTTCTCGTCGTAGCTCCGCTGGACGTCGTAAGTCGGGTGCCACTCCATCGCGGGCGGGATCATACAGGGTTTTCCGTGGCCCCGCTTAGGCATGCAGCGAGGTCCCGAACGGGGCGGCAGGCAGAGTCGGGGGCGCGGGACCCCAGGAAACCGGGAGAAGACCTTCCCTCAGGTCTCGTCTCCTGGGTCCCCGCGTTGATCGACGGCGGG
>Ga0210124_1000259_pt1 | contig 29005 bp, 32 predicted proteins | sample Muzzi_PWC_D2_FD_185554 | JGI IMG/M metagenome (GOLD analysis project Ga0210124, IMG submission 185554) | Wetland microbial communities from San Francisco Bay, California, USA, that impact long-term carbon sequestration - Muzzi_PWC_D2 (SPAdes) | ecosystem: Environmental > Aquatic > Marine >... | reverse complement strand
CCCGCCGTTAACGGAAGCGGATGCCAGCTGCCGCTTGCCCTGCCAGACCGAAGCCTCCCTGCCGCCTGCGGCCGTACCGGAGATGATAAGGCTCTCGCCGTAGACCACCCGTCTCTGCAGTGGGTCCAGTGCGATATGATGACCGCTGTTGCCCAATATCACACCGATGCGGGCGTAGGAGCGGGTTTCAACGGGATCGCTCTCCTGAGCCACCAGCCGGAGATCGTGGTAGCCATCCTCCCAGTTTCGTGTATCCCAGGTAAATGACCGGTCAGGCAGCGCATAGGCAAGCAATTGCCCATCGACCCACAATTCAAGCTGGGCAATCGGCCGGTCCTGCGCCGGCGCGACCTCCGGCTTCAGTGTGACTACGCCGGACCACGGTGTGTGCGGGTCGGGTGAGCCCAGTTCGACGCTGGCAAACCGGGCATACGGCCGGGCCAGTGGATCACCGACGATCAGCAACTGATAGGGCGATTCCACACTTTGATAAAAGGCCTCTGCCAGGGAACAACCGTCCGCGTAATAGACATGCAGCAACGGCACCGGAAACTTTGCCTGGATGGCGTAGGGTTCGGTCACCGTACCACTCGACCCAGCGGCGCCGTAACGGAGAAACTCCGTGAGTTTGGTCTGGCCGCTACCGTCGAATTTCGCCCCGTAGCTGGTCAGGGATTCAGCGATGGCGCCGGGTAACAAGCGGCTGCCGGAGGACCGCCACTTGAAATCTCTGTATCCCACTACGGCACCGATGACATCTCCCTTGTCCCGCGGCAGGATTCCGTCCTGCCGCGCTGTTCCCCGGGTTAATATTTCGGCACGATGGCCACGGCTTTTCAGTGCCGAGACGGTCTCCTGGAACAGGGGCTGCCGCGTTTCGGAACGTACATTGATGTTCACTAGCAGGTACACCGTACCGTCCGGCCGGGACCCGTCGCTGGCTCGTGCAGCTGTGAGGTAGTTCTTCACCTCGGGCACGCTATTCCCGTAGGGACCGGTGTAGGCCAGCATCGTCGCCAGGTAATAGCTCCGAAGCGAATCACCTCTGAATCCCTTTACTGGCAGTGTTGCGCCGGTCCATTCGTACCGGCTGCTGAAACCATGGCTTGCCTGAAACGGGCCATTATGCGCTTCCATACGATCCAGCAGCGGCTGCCATCCCGGGTCCTTGGAAAGTGACCGCAGATAACGGTCATTGCGGGTTTGCAGACTGTTGGTCCAGCCATGATCGACCGCCTGCCGCAATGCCTTCAGTGCTTCCCCGGTATTCCCCTGGGCGGCATAACTCCGCGCCAGATCGTGCCACAGGCCGCCATGCTCAGGGAAACCCTGGAGCAGTGATTCAAAGTCTGCGATCGCTGTCTGGTAGTCCTTTTCCCGGAGTGCCTTTTCCGCCTTGCCGTGCAAGCCGATTTCCGCGGCCGTCGGGGAACGCGGCAGATGCACGGTCGGTGTCAGATTGCGGCGGAAATACCGGTTGGCATTGGCTGTCAGAAAATTCGGGCTCCCGGTTTCAACGGCACGTGCGAAATAGGTCAGCCCCGTCAGGGAGGCTTCCCTCCCGCGATACTTTTGAACGGGGAGCTTGTTGGTCCCCAAGTCTTTGGAGAAATTCACTGCATAGGGAAAATCCGCGGAGTAGGCGATGATGTCAATTTCATCATCGAGCCGGTTCCGTGTAATGAACTCACGGATGGGTTTCCATATGCGGGTCCGGAAGGTGTCGATGCCGATCGTCTCCGGATACGGGATATCATGCAACCAGAGCACATGTTCCTGCGGTATTTCGCGCATCTCCACATAGGCATTGGCGACTTGCAGTGAAATCGGCGAATCCCCATTGACGACCACCAATACATTTTCAGGGCCGCCACCCGCGAGTACCTCACCCGCTAACAGGCTGATACAGGCGATCAAAGCCGCCGCCATCCGCCCTCGCCCGCCAGCCCTGATACGGGGGTCAGTATTAATGTTGTGATAGCGGATTGACCTCATGATTATTTATTTTACGTGCAGGAAAGCGGCCGGATACATTTCCTGTCCTGGGAAGCGAGTGACCGACTGATTGTTCCGGGTATCAAGGCGTCATTACAACAAATCAGGATGACAAACCATGCCCCGTCCCAGAAATTGGTTTCATCCCCTTCGTGCGGCCTTATTACTTGACCGGCCTCAAATCCAGCAGTTCCCAAGATGGCGGAAATATAAGCAAAACCAATCACGCCATGTCCCCATTTGATTTTTGAGTATGGTCCATGATTGCAAGCTATCCCATTCCGAAATATGCTGTTGCCGGAATCCGGCGGTCAGGAACATGAGCAACGAAGACTCAAACCCCCAGCCTGAAGAAGAGAAGCCACTGCCGTTTGTGGCCAGGACACGGATCATACCGCCGTCAGCACCATGGCAATGGCTGCGTGCGGGATACCGGGATATGCGCCGCGCCCCCGGTGTATCCCTGACCTACGGCCTGGCGCTGACCGTGTTGAGCGCGCTAATTGCCGGGTGCGCCTGGAAATTCGGCACACTCGGCCTGTACCTTGGCATGGCAACCGGATTCCTGCTGGTCGGTCCGGTGCTTGCGCTGGGACTCTACTCGTTCAGCAACCAGCTGGAACAGGACCGATACCCCGTGCTGGGCTACTGCTGGCGAGAAGGCAGCAGCCACATGAAAGACATCCTGATTTTTTCCTTCGTACTGCTGATCGTATTCCTGATCTGGGCGCGCGCCGCGACCGCGTTGTATATCTTTTACCCGGAGCAGGCCGAGCACAGTTTTCTGGACATGGCCATGTTCCTGGGTATCGGCTCCGCGATCGGCGCGGTTTTCTCGACCGTGGTGTTCACCATCAGCGCATTTTCGCTGCCTATGATCATGGACCGCAAGACCGACGCCATCACGGCCGTGATCACCAGCGTCAACGCCGTGCTGCGCAACAAACTGACCATGCTGATATGGGCCGTGATCATCGTGTGCTGCGTGGCTCTCGGATTCGCCACGGGCCTGCTGGGTTTTATCGTACTGTTACCGCTGATCGGCCATGCAACCTGGCATGCCTATCGCGAAACCATCGATGCCAGCGAATGGCCCGAGAACGAGAAATTCTGATCGCATGGAATATATTTCAGCAGGAACAATCTGGAGAACGTACACCCTGATTATCCCGTAATTCGACACCCTCTGTAAATTACGCGAACGATGCATGCCCTCCCGGGTTCACTGCAGGAGCGTAATCGATCCGTTCCAGTTCTTTTCTGTACTCGAGGTCTTCCGGCCGTTTGATATTCCACACCATTCCACAACGCTGCATCAGCATCAATACCCACCAACCCGGATCAGTCTGACCCTTCCGGATACCCAGTATTGCAGAGCCGGGAAACGCGTGATGATTGTTATGCCAATTCTCGCCCATGGTGATCAGGCCGCAGAACCTGACGTTATAGCCCTGTACCGATGCGTCTCGCACATACCAGTACCGGCCACCGGTATTATGGGCAGTGCAACCAATCAGCCAGCGCCGAACACAGAGATGGTGACGCGCGCGCATATCCCCCAAATGATCCACACCCAGACACCGATCAGCAGGGGAGGTAGCGCCAGCGGTAATTGCTGCAGCATCCAGGTCTTGTCCATCAGGACAAATACCCTGTCGTTTACTATACCGGGTTCCGGTACGAATTCCGGTGGGTTGTCCAGGCTGATATCACAATGCAGTTGCCACCGGAGATCGCGGCATAATGCATGAGCTGCAGCAGGATGAGATTGAGCGTCAGCAGGATGCCGGGAATACGGACGCGCTTCATGTCCGCGTAGACTGCGCTCGAAAGGTGGGCCAGTATCAGGATCACTGCGCTGATCAGCGAGAAGCCGATACTGAACAAGGCGATGTCTTTCATCATGGTCGACAGGTAAGGTCAAATTCAATCGATTATACCTCGATCCCGGAACGAGGCAGACTCCCTGTCGCCACCCCGCGGAATATCAGGACAATCTGCTCCTGCACTCTCCAGCTTTTGCTTTCTAAGACCCTGTCTTTCCCGCACGGCATGAGCTATACATACCGGATAAACAGTTGCTGACTGCAGGCCACGACCCAGGAGGTACCATGGCAAACAGGAGAATCATTGCGGTTACGGGAGCGACCGGCGCGCAGGGCGGCGGTCTGGCCCGGGCCATACTGGACGAGCCGGACGGCGGTTTCGCGGTCCGGGCCATCACCCGCAACCCCGGCTCGGACAAGGCCCGGGAGCTGGCCGCTCACGGCGCCGAGGTGGTGGCGGCCGACGTGGACGACCCGGCCAGCCTGCGCAAAGCGATGGCGGGGGCCTGGGGCGCGTATTGCGTGACCTTCTACTGGGCGCACTTCTCACCCGAACGGGAGCTGGCCGAGGCGGGCAATCTGGCGCAGGCGGTTCGGGACGCAGGGCTCGGACATGTCATCTGGTCAACGCTCGAGGACACGCGGCAATGGGTGCCGCTGTCCGATGACCGCATGCCGACCCTGATGGACAAGTACAAGGTGCCGCACTTCGACTCCAAGGGCGAGGCAAACCACCTGTTCACCGACCTCGGCGTACCGACGACCTTTCTGCTCACCTCGTTCTACTGGGACAACCTGATCCACTTCGGCATGGGTCCGAAGGCGGGGCCGGACGGCAAGCTCGCTTTCACCCTGCCCATGGGCGATGCCCGCCTGCCGGGGATTGCGTCTGAAGACATCGGCCGCTGTGCCTATGGCATCTTCAAGGGTGGCAGTGAGTATATCGGTAGAACCGTCGGCATCGCCGGCGAACACCTCACCGGCACGCAGATGGCCGAGCAACTCGGCGCCGCACTGGGCCGGGAAGTCGTCTACAACTCCGTCACACCCGCGCAATACCGGGCGTTCGGATTCCCGGGCGCCGAGGACCTCGGCAACATGTTCCAGTTCAAGCACGATTTCGAGGATTATTTCTGCGGCGCACGCGACCCGGCGGTCGCACGCCGTCTGAATCCCGCGCTGCAGACCTTCGCGCAATGGCTGGAACAAAACGTATCGCGAATTCCGCTGGAATAAGGGTCAGAAACCGGTAATAAACCTGGAGCAGTAGTGGTAGGATGGGCTGAGTTTGCGAAGCCCAATGAGCAGAGGCCCCGGCGGTCACGCCATGTTGGGCTTCACGTGGTTCAGCCCAACCTACTCGTTTCGCGGAAGAAAGGTCTTCTCAACCATTTGCGCTTTAGTTCAGTACCATTCGACGCGGAACCCGGTAATAAATCAGGAACTGCAACTGGTTAAACCGGCAGTTGCATAAATTCCCTTCTGCAAAAAGTTTCACCCCGTGATTTCAGCTTGCAAAGTCTATTTCGTCCGGTTCCTGGAATTCACCGATAGCGAGGTTCCGGCTCGCTTCAGTAGCGCCGTCCTCCGGCGCGATCGCGGCCAGGTGGCAGCTCCCGCAGCAGGAATTTTGCAATAGTTGGGATCCTGCAACAATCGGGTTACTAGCCGTTTCCCATGACTTACCGGAACCTCGCACCACGGGCCTCGAGCAGCGACCGAAGCAGCGAGCGGTGACACCGGGACTCGTCCTCGCAATAACAGCCGATGGCGAAGTCCGCGTGATGCGACAGCGCAGCCAGCAGATCCAGGTCCCGACGTGTCGCGGGCTGTTTCATCTCCGCCAGGAATTTACGACTGAATGCCCGCCACGACCGCTCGTCCAGCGCTGGCGAGACTTCCTTCAGAAGCGCCTCGCTGGGTGAGAGGTTCGGGAACCAGACATCGTAGATATCCTTCGCCGCGTAGTCCTCCTTGCGAACACCGCGCGGAGGGCGCCGCACGGTTCCGATCCGCAACCCTTCACCCTTCGCTCTCGGACTGCCAAGTCTCACGATCCTGATTGCCATTGCCATCTCCTTTTGAAAGGGCCAATACCCGAATGGCACTTGCTTAACACGCCTCATCGCAAATGACGTCTGAATCGCCAGCAAGCACACGGAAAGACACTGAATATTCATTAGAACCTATCTCAAAATTCACATGCTCATGCTGAATAAGATATTGCCGGGTAGGACCCGCGCCCCTGCGGGGAACAGCTCCGCGGCAAAACCCTTGTTGCTTCCCGGCGTGGCGCCGGCCCTGCCAAACCGGCACGAGGCCCGGGCCTGAACCTGAATCCCAGAATTACGATTTTGAACCAGGTTGTAATCAATTCCATGGAATCCATGTCGATTTACCACGCTTCGGGCTTTAGTAAGTAGCATTTCGCCATTACCTTGTTTCACGATGATCCTTCCCGGCCGCACGGGCACGAGTCGCGACGCTTTCAGCCCGCTCACGGCGACCGCATCAGCTCGCGCGGGTAGGGCTCCAGATAAGTCTGTGACAGCGCCCAGTCGTTCGGGTGATGCAGGAAATGATGGCGTAGCAGCGTCAACGGTGCCACCAACGGCACCAGCCCGAGCCGGTAATCCTCGATCAGCGCGGTTAGTTCGGTACGGTCCCGTGCCGTGAGCTGTTTGCTGATATAGCCCTGCAGGTACTGCAGCACATTGGCGTGCGACTTGCGCGTGGACTGGCGTTGCATGGACTGCATCAGTTCCGTTTCGTAGTGCCGGCACAGCGTGGCGAAACCCTTGCGCCCTGCCATGGCCGCGAGTTGCCCGAGCCGGCGGTAGGCGGCCTGGTTATGCGCCATCACGCTCAGCTTTTGGCGACCGTGAAAATCGATCAACCGGGCCGGGGTGATCCCCCGAACCCGCAACTGCCGCCAGCGGAAATACGTGAACACCCGTTCGATGAAGTTGTCGCGCAGGCCCGGATCGTTGAGCCTGTCCTCTTCCTCGACGGGCAGATCGGGGTGCGCCAGCATGATGGCCTGCGCATAGGCACCGACGCCGTCGGAACGACCCGGCAGGCCATTGTTGTGAAAGGTCTTGACGCGTTCCATGCCGCAGCTCGGTGAACGCGCCTTGAAGATGTACCCGCACACGTCCGTCAGCTCACCGGCCACCGCACGGCCATAGCTCGTCAACGGGTCCGTGACATCCAGCTCCGGTTCCGTGACTCCCCGAACCCGCAATCCGTCAGCCGTTCTCACCAGCCGGATCGGTGCACGCGGGACGCCCAGCCCGATCGCTACCTCCGGGCAATACGGGCGGAATTCGAGGAAATCAGCCAGCCGAGTGTTGATGTAGCGGTCATACTGGTGACCGCCGTCGAAACGCACCTGCTCCCCGAGCAGGCAACTGCTGATCCCGACCGGGATCCTGCGCCGGATCGCTGACATGACGGAATTATGTCAGAAATTGGTTTCAGAGCACATTTCCTGTTTATAGTACGGAAGATGCACTATGACACCTATACCGGACGGCCGCGATCATTGAAACCGATACCCTTCAACAACACTTACGCAGAACTGGGTGAAGACTTTTACGTCAGAACCAAACTCTCACCCGTGGCGAATCCGGCATCGATTGTTTTCAATCATGCGTTGAGCGATGCACTCGGGTTGGCGGACACCTGCCTGAATTCAGCCGAGGGCACAGCCATCTTCGCCGGCAATCAAGTCCCGGAAGGCGCCGATCCCCTGGCCATGGCCTATGCCGGCCATCAGTTCGGACATTTCGTACCACAATTGGGAGATGGCCGTGCCATCCTGCTGGGCCAGATCGTCGCACCGGACGGCGTTTCGCATGACATACACCTGAAAGGCTCCGGTCGCACGGCGTTCTCGCGCGGCGGCGACGGGCGTGCCGCGCTGGGACCGGTACTGCGTGAATACCTGGTCAGCGAGGCCATGGCGAAACTCGGTGTGCCGACCACACGCGCACTGGCCGCCGTGACCACGGGCGAACAGGTCGCCCGGCAGGAACTATTGCCCGGAGGCATCATTACCCGCACTGCCGGCAGCCTCGTGCGTGTCGGTACCTTCGAGTACTTCGCCTCGCGAAGCGACCTGGCCGCCGTAACCAGGCTGGCCGACTACGTCATCGCACGGCATTACCCCGGCTGCCGCGAGGAATCGAATCCCTATCTTGCCCTGCTTGAGGCGGTTATCCGGCGGCAGGCCGCGCTGATCGCACAATGGATGCAGCTGGGTTTTATCCATGGAGTGATGAACACCGACAATATGTCGATTGTGGGCGAGACCATCGACTATGGCCCCTGTGCGTTCATGGACCACTATGCCCATGATCAGGTCTACAGCTCGATCGATCACTATGGGCGTTACGCCTATAACCAGCAACCGTCCATCGGTCTGTGGAACCTGACGCGCCTGGCGGAGGCACTCCTGCCCCTGCTGGCCGACAGAACCGAAGCCGCCGTCGAAGCCGCAAAGGCGGTATTGCAAGGCTATGCCGGCTTATACGAGCGTTACTGGCTGGACGGGGTGCGCGCGAAAACCGGCCTGCAAAACAATTACGACGAAGACAAGGCACTGATCGATGAACTTTTCGAAATCATGGCCGGCAACCGGGCGGATTTTACGCTCACGTTTCATTATTTGGCAACGCTGCAGCTTGACTCACAAGGGAAGGACGGGAATCTTCGGGCCCTGTTCAGTGACCCGGAACCATTCGATCGCTGGGTGCAGCAATGGCGCTTGCGCCTGCGCCGGGAGGGCAGTGAAGACACCACGCGCCAGGCACGGATGCAGGCGGTCAATCCCGTGTATGTTCCCAGGAACCACCGGATTGAGGCCGCCATCCGGGCGGCAGAGGATCATGGCGATTTTTCGGTGTTCCACGACCTGCACGAGGTGCTGCAAACACCTTATCAGCGACGACCGGGGAAAGACGCCTACATGCTACCCCCGGAACCCGACGAAGTCGTGCAGCAGACGTTTTGCGGGACGTGAATGGAGAAGGCGCCGGATTACCGCAGCCGCGAAAGTACATGGTCTGGGAATCGCATGAACCCGGAGCGCTTTCCAGAGACGGGGGCAATGATCATTGCGATGCCGATGAAAATCTCCGGCGGTTCCGGTGTGCCGGTGCGGGTCATTACCATGCTGCCCAGAGCCAATGAACTCATTTCACCAGACCATTGCAGGGATGCCGGTCATTCATCCTTGCAGAATCCATTGGCACATGTGCAATAGCCCGGGTGCAGGCCCGCAGGAACGGAATCCGGGGGACTCAGGAGTCCACGTATTCAGCTACACTTCCCCTTCATGGCAAGCATGTTCAATCAACAACGCAAGTCTCAACCGTTGTGGCAGCTTGCCAGAACCTGGAGGCTGCTGGGAGTGGGGTTGATGTATCACATGGCGGACAGTTTACAAGGCATCCTGTTGCGAACGCTGTTGTTAGTTCTGCTGGTTGTTTCTACAAGCACGGCGCCGGCCGGAGGTCTGCCTGCCGGGTTTGTCCATGTCGACGAGATGATCCCGGATATCACCCTGGAGATCCGCTACTACACGGACGACAACTTCACCGGCCGGCGCGTCAGTGGTTACGAGCGGCCGGCCGGCATCCTCACGGAACAGGCCGCGTCGGCCCTGCAGCGCGTTGCAGCGGAACTGGAAAAATTCGGCCTGGGACTGAAAATCTTCGATGCCTACCGGCCGCAGCGGGCCGTCGACGACTTCGTGCAATGGGCAAAGGACCCCGGCGAGCAACGCATGAAGTCACGCTACTACCCGCATGTCGACAAGGCGAATCTGATCAAGGATGGCTACATTGCCGAACGGTCCGGCCACTCGCGGGGCAGCACGGTCGACCTGACCCTGGTTTCCTTGGGACCGGAAGGCCCGCGGGAACTGGATATGGGCACGGGCTGGGATTATTTCGGCCCGGAATCCTGGCCCGACAGCAGGGCGGTGACACCGGTTCAGCGTGCCCACCGAATGCTACTGCGCATGCTGATGGAAAAGCACGGGTTCCAGCCTCTGCAGCAGGAATGGTGGCATTTCACACTCCGGAACGAACCATTCCCGGACAAGTATTTCGATTATCCGGTCCGTTAGATATCCATGATTACACGGACTCCAGCCCGCGTTCCCCCTCTGTCCAGGATCGTTGCCTATTTCCTGCTTGTCCTGTGCACCGGCATCTGCCCGCACACCGCACAGCCTGCCGACGATCGCAACGGGTGTGCGGGCAATGCATGCGGTGCTGCTCGAACTGTTCCGAGAACACTAGCCCGGATTTCTCACCGGGATGCAGAAAGTAAGGCCCAGGCCGGTCTCTCGACCGGTTTCCGGTCTTACCTTCTCCCTGTCGGCGTCCCGGAGGAAGAGGGAATTTGTGGGGCAGCCGTGATCCGGCCCGGTTAATCTGTTTTGCTGCCTGCCCGCTCCTGCAGCGCCTGGATCATCTTTGCTTTCCAGCTGTCGATCGCCATGTTGGTCAGGCAGCGCGGTCCGACCGGGTTGTTGCGGCAGGCTCTGCTCGAGGGTTCACGTACGTAGTAATCGATCACGTCATCCACGGCCTGGTCGCCGGTGTCGGCCGAATGCTTCCATTCGCAGGGACAGGGCTTGTTGGCCACCGGCGTTTTCGGGATCGGCAACTGAATGCGATACGCCAGCGGATCATCGTAGCTGCTTTCGTCGAACACACAGACTTCCTGCGGCTCCGGGTCCGGCTCGGCGCAGCGCAGGGCATCGTCTTTCAGGCGCACCAGAATGGCGTGCACCTTGTCCTGCAAATCGCGCAGATCATCGACATTCACGTCTCCGAATTTCTTCTCCGCGGTGAGCTACTGGAAGCGATCCGGATCGTCCAGTATGTACTGGATGTCTTCATAGATTGCGGTCTAGGCTCCCCAGTAACGGGAAAGCTGGTCCTGCTCGTCTGTGCTGATCTCGATATCACGCGCCGGCCAGTTGGGCAGCGCAGTATAGGGCAGCAGGGATACGCGATAAATCGCCGGGCTCTCCGCCGCCTGCACCGGCAGTTCCTCGAGCTTGGCGAGGAAGTCCGCCTTGCTGGCAGGGATCGCGTCCTTGCGGCCACCGGTCTGGAACAGGCGCATCGACAGGCTGGAATTGTTTTCCTTGCCCTCCTTATTCGTGCCGGCTGCCACTTTCACCTTCGCACCCCAGCCCGAGCCGGTAAACTCTGTCGATGTCTTTTCCTGCTGCTCGCGCGAGGTATTCTGCATGGTCAGTACGGCCGTCAGGCTGGCACCTCCGTACAGTGCCGCGACGAAGGAATCGCCGCAGGTTTCGAGAAAGGCATCCAATGTGTTCTGCCGTGCGAGGCGCAGCGCCTGTTTGGTCAGCCGGATATCGCCGGAATCGGGGGTTATCTGCGCATCATCGGCGTTGCGCACCACTGGTGCGCCGCCCTCCGCCAGCGGTGCGGTATAGCGCACTCCGTTGTCGACCGAGGCGTTCAGCACAAAATTTGAACTGAAGCTGTTGATTTTCGTGTTCTTCGCAAAGTTTGCCTTGCCGCTCACCTGGTAGCCAACGATCTTGACGGAAGCCGCGGCGGAAATGTTCATGCTCTGCATCATCTCGTAGCTGTCGCTGACCTCGGTGATGGTCATGTACTTGGTCTGCCCCTTGTCCTCGGCGATGGAAAATTCGACACAGACCGATGGCCGCGGCACATCCTCCTCCGAGTCCCAGCCCCAGCCGAGATCGACACCCGTATCCGGATAGTTCACCGTGACCGGCTGCACGTCGCGCCGGCTGCCGGCTGGCAGTGTAGCGGGCACGGGATAGCCGTTGTTTTCCGCAGGACCGCCGTGCTGCGCATCGCCGGTCACCTGCGGCTGGCATCCGGCCAGTGAAAGGATCAGCAGCAAGGATGTGAACAGACGGTCAGCGAATCGAGTGCGTTTCACGGTGTTCTCCCGGTGGCTTTGTATGACGATTACGCATGGTAGCGCAACCAACCGGAAATGTGTCCACATGAATGCCGGAAACCAACAAGCGCTGCGCACGCCCTATGACAGCCGCAAGGAGATTGCAACACTTGTCAGAAAATGAATCCGACCCAATAATTCCGGACACATTGATCCGCCGTGTACCGAAAAACACCACTATCTTTATGCGAAAAGGCATAGTGTCCTGATTCTCGGGCATTCCCGGATGCGGCCATTCATGTACCGTGCGGCGCGGCAGATTACAACTATAATTTGATGACCCAAACCACAGGAGGAGAAACGGCCATGAACCAATCATTCCCTTGCAGGAAGTCAATTTACCTGTCTTTCATCCTTGGTGCGGCCACCATGCTTGCACCGTTCGCCGCCTATTCCGATACAGCCTCGGAAATCATGACCGCCGCAGCACATGCCGGGTATGCCGCAGCCTCGCCCAGCGTCGATGCAGTGCGCATGCACCTCCACCACGCGATCAATTGTCTTGTGGGGCCAAAGGGTGACGGCTTTGATTCCAAGGAACTCAACCCGTGCGAAGATAGCGGCAACGGGGCGATTCCCGATGAAACCGATGCCACACGGAGGACCTCGCTGGAGGCGGCCGTTGCCGAGGCAATGCGCGGCCTCACCGCCACCGACCTCGCCGGTGCGCAGGCCAGTGCACGCCAAACCGAGACCATGCTGAAGGAGGTGAAGTAGAAAGAAAACAGTAAACGGAGTCACTATGTCGGGATGGTATCTGGAAGGCTTTATGGGGGACGGTGAGACCACCTACCGCATCCCACTGCACCGTTTTCCCGCACTGGTGGGCAGGCAGATGGACCTGCCTGTATGCCTGCGATCACACAATGTCTCACGCAAACACGCCGAGTTCACATTGGAGGGCGGGCAATTGCAGCTGCGCGATCTCGGCAGCACCAACGGCACTTTCGTCAACCGTAGTCCTGTGCTTGCCGGTCAAGCGCTGACTGCGGGTGACGTGGTCCAGTTCGCCGACGTGGAATTCCGCCTGCGCTGCGAAGCGCCAGCCACGCTAGCCGGGCCGTTATCCGACGCCACGCACACCGCCTTCTTCAACGCCGGCGAACAGGTCAATCGCATGCCGGTCGGCGCGCAACAGTTCGAGCAGATGCTGCAGCAGCAATTGATCAAACCCCTGTTTCAGCCGATTGTTGCGGCGAACGACCAAAGCATCGCCGGCCTGGAACTGTTGGGTCGTGGCTGCCACCCGGACCTGTCTGAATCGCCCGGCGCCCTGTTTTTCCTGGCCGAAAGTCTCGGCCGCTCGGTTGAACTCAGCGAAACGCTGCGCGATGTCGGTGTACAAACAGCGGCCGGTTCCCGGTTCACGGATATTCCCCTGTTCGTCAACACTCACCCCAGGGAGCTGAAAGACTGCACGCGGCTGATCGAATCCCTGCGGCGGCTGCGCAGCCGCCACCCTGACAATCCATTGGTCCTGGAAATACACGAACAAGCCATCGCTGATGAAGCGACGTTAAGCGTTCTCAACCTTGCCCTGGGGCGCCTGAACATCGATCTGGCTTATGATGATTTCGGGGCCGGTCAGGCGCGGCTGCTGGAATTGTTGAATATCCCGCCATACGCCGTGAAATTCGATATCGCACTGATTCGCGATCTGGACAAACTGTCGCACAACCGCCGGGAGATGGTCAGCCTGCTGGTCAAGGTCGTCAAACAGGGCAAAGCACTCGCGCTTGCCGAAGGCGTGTCCAATGCGGGGGAGCTGGCGGTGTGCCGGCAACTGGGTTTCGACCTGATCCAGGGTTTCGCCTGCGGCAGGCCGGCCACTCTGGAGGAACTGGCGGTAACACCGAATACAGGCTAAACATGACATTGCCGGGTAGGACCCGCGCCCCCGCGGGGAACGGATCGGTGCCGGAAAACCGGCTTGTTCCCGGCGATGTTCCCGGCGAAGTGCCGGTCCTACCAAACCGGGACGAACCCCGCGCCTGTACCCGAATCCCCAAACAGCAATTTTGAGATAGCAATGACGCGTGCTGACCCGATTGTTGTATAAATCCGCGGCAGGAGCGGCTGCCTGGGTTTGCACGTCTAAGTCCTCCTGGTTCGTGATTATTGGACGGCTGCCCTAATTGCCGGGTTTACGCGGGTAGGCCGGGCGTTGCTGCAAGCGTGCAAGGTAGTTTTGCAATCCGGGATACGGTGCCAGCTGCCCGGGGAACCAGGCCAGGATGTAGCCGACCATGATGTCGGCCGCGCTGAAACGGTCCTCCACGAGGTACTCCCGATCACTCAATGCCTTCTCCAGCACATCGAGCGCCTGTGCATAGCGCTGCTCCGCGAAGGGGACGATCGCCTTGACCGCCAGCTGATCCGGAAGAATCCTGCCATGCAGCATCATTTCCCAGGCGGAGGCTTCGAGGGTGGCGACCGCGAAATACATCCACTGGTCAAAGGCGCGCCGACCCGGCTGATCCGTCCGCGGCGCCAGGACGCTCCCGGGTACGGACTCCGCCAGCCACTGCACGATGGCGCCGCTCTCGATCATCACCTCACCGTCGATTTCCAGCGCCGGCAACTGCCCCAGCGGATGGATGGCGAGGTAGTCCGGTTGCTGCCCTTCACCCTTGAACAGATCGATCGTTTTCACCTGGTAGTCCAGGCCCAGTTCATTGAGTATCCAGCGTACGCGTTCGGCGCGGGTGCCAGGCAGGTAATAGAGGGTCAGTTCCATCGATCTTCTCCAGTTACTTTTATTTTGAAAGTCGCCAGCCTAAACCAGCAACTTCACTTTTACAAGTAAGTGTTATACTCCAATTATCATACTGATAGCGAAGTTCACACAATGACCGACAGCAAGCGTTCCTCCTGCCCCGTTGCCTGCACCCTGGACTTGCTGGGGGATAAATGGACCCTGCTTGTGGTACGTGACCTGCTGCTCGGCCGACACACCTACAAGGCGCTGCAGACTTCACCGGAACGGATCCCCAGTAACATACTGGCGGAAAGACTCAAACGACTGGAGCGTGAAGGGATCGTACGCAAGGCGCTGTATCAGGAACGGCCGCAGCGCTATGAATATCACCTGACCGAGAAGGGGCTAAGTCTGGGACAGGTATTGCATGCCATGCTGGCCTGGGGCAGCACCTATCTGCCCGGGACCATGAGCAAGGAGGAAGTGGAAGCCTTGTTGGAGAAAAAAGGCACAGAGCACATTCTTCGCTAATATAAGCCGGGAATTTGCTCTGATCATCCTTTTATTCATGAACGTGCACAGCTACGGAATCCTGCTGTTCCGGCGCGCCACCGGTCGCTGGCAGGTGATGCTGGTACATCCAGGAGGACCATTCTGGGCAGGAAGGGATGCCGGGGCGTGGTCGATACCCAAGGGATTGCCGGAAGACGACGAGCCGGGACTGGAAACCGCCCGGCGGGAATTCCGAGAAGAAACCGGATTCGAAGTCGACGGGGAGTTCATCGAACTCGGCGCACTGCGGCAGCCGAGCGGCAAAACCGTTCACGCCTGGGCGCTGGAAGGCGATCTCGATGCAAACCGGATCCACAGCAACACCTTCACCCTGGAGTGGCCACGCCATTCCGGCACGTACCGGGAGTATCCTGAGATCGATGCCGGCGGCTGGTTTTCGCTCGCGGAGGCGCGTGGGAAGATTAACCGCGGACAGGCAGAATTTCTCGACCGGCTGCTCGAAAAACTGGGAGAGGTCTGATGGGGCAGAAACTTCCACCCTTTCACCTAGCCATCCCCGTACATGATCTTGCCGAGGCGCGTGCCTTCTACTGCGGCCTGCTGGGCTGTCCCGAGGGGCGCAGTGCAGAGCGTTGGGTCGATTTCAATCTCTATGGACACCAGCTGGTCTGCCATCTCACGCCAAAGAAGCCCGGCGTCGCCGGTGCCGGGCATCACAACCCGGTGGATGGCCACGATGTGCCGGTGCCGCACTTCGGCGTGGTGCTCGATCGGACAAGTTGGGAGGTGCTGGCCGAACGGCTGCAGACTGCCGGCGTGACCTTCCTGATCGAGCCTCACGTCCGATTTCGCGGACTCGCGGGCGAACAGGCCACGATGTTCTTTCTCGACCCGAGCGGCAATGCGCTTGAATTCAAGGCCTTCGACGATGTCGCCTCCGGGTTGTTTGCCACCTGAACCGCTGGATGGCACAGCAACTCAACGGCTTCAGACTCGCGTGTATGGACGTTCGGTTGACGAGCCAATCGTGGTTGACCTTATTGATCAGACAGTATCCGGGGAAATACACTCTTGCACCGTGATCCGGCTGGAGGAGGAACCCAGATAGTTCGGTGACGGTGCAGGATTTCCGCTAATATTCATGACAAACATGCCTCGATACCATTCCGGGTGAATGCGCCATGCTTGAATATGTCTTGTTCGCGAAACAGCTCAGAGACCGCTTTACCGAATGGCTGGACGACAACGGCATCGTTTACCGGACTGATGGGGAAGGTGACGAGTTGCTCGTACTCGTTGATGAGGACATCGACGAGGACGTGCAGTACAGGTTAGACGAGCTGTACGACCAGCTATTGGAAGAAAGTGCCAGAATCGCTGACCAGGAGGACGACTTGCCGGATGCCGTGCACCTGGTCGGTATCCAGTTTCAGCGTAGCGATGGCGTTGCCGGCATGGTGCGCATCACGCCCGAACTGGCAAACCGCCTGCATCGATGCCTGAATATGGTCGAGCTGCAGGCTTTTGTGCAAACGGTGGTGGATGCCGTGGAAAATCCTGACAGCGGTCCGCTGTGCGGGCGCTAATCCATCAAACGCAAGTGCCAGACTCCTCTGATTCGTCAATATTGTCGGTAGGTGGAACCGTTATGAGAAGAATACGGACATCGGGCTCTGTTGCCATGGTAATCACAGTCATCAGTCATGGCGCGTTTGCCGGAGGTATCGACCTGGACTGCGAGACCTTATCAAGGCAGATGCTTGACCGCCTCGATGCAGAAGGGCTACTGGTTCAGTCCGAACCCGGCAGGCAACGCGCGCTTGCCATAACCCTGGATCTGTGCCGCAACACCGAAGCATCCGCACAGCAACAGCACGAGGCTGGCAAGCAGGAGCTGCTGGATAACTGGTTCTTTGAGAATCACCCCGAGAAACCTGGCAACAAGCGACTGAAGAATCTGAAGCGTTGAACTCGCCGGCTTGGGAGTCAGACTTCACTAATCAGACAACTTGTTGACGAATCAATCGAGCCCGGGTGGCCCCATTGTTGCAATCGCCCAAGACCGGCCGCCTCCTAGCGAATTTTGTCACCGACCGCGGCGATACCCGACTCACCGAAGATCGCCGACCGATGGTGGTAGTACTTGAACTCCAGCAGGTTGCCAGACGGATCGCGCAAAAAGAACGTGTCGTGCTCGAGCGCCTGGCCCGGGAAGCGCACCATCGGTTCGCGGTAGAATTCCAGGCCCTGACGCCGGGCCCTGTCAGCGAGGCGTTGCCAGGCATCGCGATCGTCGAAGATCAGACCGAAGTGGCGCGGATAGATGCCGTCCTGTTCGCGAGGCTCATTATCACTGCGTTGGGCGACGACCTGGTGGCCTCCCATGTTCATGATCAGCGCGGCGGGCGACTCACGCCCGGCCGTGAAGCCCAGTCCTTCGATATAGAAGCGGCGCGCCTGCGCCAGGTCGCGCGCCGGAAACGCGAGATGAAAAATGCTGTCATTCATGATCCATTCCTCCCGGATACCCGTGGATATTCCCCCGACTCCGGTAATTCCGGACCTGCCGGCCGCGTCTGCCGCGATTCAGGCCGCAGGGAAGATTCCACGAGTGTACGGAGATGTCCTCACAGCGCATCCAGGCGGGTGGGACCGACCGGAATCGCACGATGTCATCAGCGGCTGGAAATGTACTGCCGGTGTCTCGATCTTCAAACCGACACCACATATTAAAGGGGCTGGTGATAAATGAGAATTCAATTTAAGGAACCCCTGATCAGCTCGTCATTGATAGGAAGGCAGTGACGAAGCAATCTCCAGCCAACTGATTTCATCGTGGGGGATTGCTTCACTCGCCGCTCCCGGCATGGCCCAGGCCGTTCTCTCGACCGGTTCCCGGTCTCACCTTCTCCCTGTACATCGCGCTCGCAATGACCGGAATTGTCCATTTGATCAGGAGCAATCACCGGAGCTTCTGCTCGTTGGCCTTCGCAAGCTCAGCCCATCCTACCATTGCAGGATTCCTGGTATTCGCTAAGTGTAGATATGGAATACAGGAAATTGAGCCGTAAGTAAGCGCCATTCGGACCTGCCCCCTTATTGATAATATTTCTTTTTGTTATTTCTCGACCTTCTTGACGTCTTCAGCCCGGTCCCTGCCGAGTTCGGCCGCCAGGAAATCCTCGTCGGTAGGCAGCTCGATGTGAAAATTCGAGGTATCGTCGATGGCGAGCTGACCGCATTCGAGTTCGAGCGCCAGTACATGCCCGCCGACTCGACGGTCCTCACTCAGGAAATGCAGGTGGTAGCCGGGCACATTCATGCCCTCCGCGAACTCCGGGAACCGGAACCCTGCCAGCGTCCCAGATACTTCACGCAGATCGAAGCACGGCTGGTCTTCCGTAACGGCGGTGAGTGGTGGATACGGTTTCGTTTGCCGGGGGACACTGCGGGTGCGAACGTGGCCGAATCGACCATCAACGCGTATTGCATAGAACAGGTTGGCGCTTGCGAGTTCGTTGTCCAATAAGGTACACAGCCCGGTGTAATCGAGCGGGTAATCAAGCGTTTGTTGAATGCGTGGGTTGAAGAAAAGCACGGTGGCGAAAGGCGTTTGAAATTCGTCCGGAACGGGATGGGCGTGTCCGTCCCCCGTGATCTGCCAGAAACAACCGTCGAATCCGATCATCTCTCCATCGAGGGCATTGAAAGTTCCGATACCGAAGTCCCCATGTTGCCTGAGCTGGCCATAGGTCATATCGCCGTCGTAGACCCCCTCCAGCAGGGCGTTGATCGTCGACGACTGATAGACCTCGTGGATGGGCCTGTGCGGGGCATGCAGGCGATGATGTCGCAGGGAATGCAGGGCTTGAATGAATTTTCGCTCAATCTGCATCATGGTCCGCTCCTCCCGCCGCAGCAATTCGGGTCGGAAAACAATAACTGCTTAGATTTAGATAAAGGGAAAATGTGCACTGACACCGATTATGCACTGATTCAATCCGGCTGATCGGTGGTCTCGAACCTGTCCAGTTTGGCAAAGAACGTGCGGTGGTCGATGTAATGCGTTCCGTCACAGGAAAATGTCATATTGATCATCCCATTGATCTGGTTGATTGCGGCATTGCGCAGGTAGATGGTCTTGTCTGTCAAGCGCAGCCGCTTGAACTCCTTCAGGACACGCTCGATGTCATGGCTATTGATCACAGGTGAGCGGCCATCGAAGACCGTATCCGGGAATCGATTGAGAAACCCGTCCCCGAGCACTTCCTCTCGCACGAACTTTTCATAGCAGAACGGATCGTGGACAAACCAGCAGGTCAGCTGGCTAGAAGAGTAATGGATCTTGGTATGAAATACACCCTTGTGCGTCAGCAGCGTAAGAACTATGTGGTGCAGACGATCGATCGCTTTGTCGAACGGGCTTTCAACGCGCTGCTGCTCGAACAGGAAGGCGCGCACCGAGGGGTCGCCCTTGATCTGTAACCATCGCTCTGGCATGGGTGTTTTCCTCCGTATTAACCGGGGTCGGAACCGGTGTTGAGTGATTTTAACGGAAACCGGACATACCGGGTCGATCAAACCTGTTGTGGGTGATTGGCCATCCAGTGCCTGGCTATGTCTTCCCGCCGGCAGATCCACACTGCGTCGTGTGCATGCACGTAATCAAGAAAGCGTGCGATTGCCATCGCCCGTGCGGGATGTCCGCTGATGCGGCCATGCAGGCCGATACTCATCATCTTCGGGCTTTTCCCGCCCTCCTCCCACAGCAGGTCGAACGCATCCTTGAGCAACCTGAAGAAGTCATTCCCGGAGGCGAAACCGTTCGGCAACAGGTAGCGCATGTCGTTATTGACCAGTGTATACGGGATCATAAGGTGCGGCGGCGATCCGTCAAGCCAGTAGGGCAGGTCGTCATTGTAGGTATCCGAGCTGTAGAGCAACCCGGCTTCCTCACGCAACAGGTGCCGGGTATTCCGGCTGACCCGCCCTGTGTACCAGCCGACAGGGCGCTTTCCGCAGATTTGCTCGATGATTCCAAGGGTAAGCTGGATATGGCGCCGTTCTTCGTCTTCAGGAATACCATGATAGTCCAGCCAGCGATAGCCATGCCCGGCGACCTCGTGTCCGGCGGCGGTGAGTGCTTGGCCGATCTTCGGGTTGAGTTCCAGTGCCCGCCCGACCGCGAAGGCCGTCAGTGGAAGATTGCGCTCGCCGAACAACCGCAGGATGCGCCACACTCCGACGCGCGATCCGTACTCATACATGCCCTCGACGCTCAGATCACGGTCCCCCTCCCTGGGCGGGCGGCCATGCAACTCATGCAGGTAGGCCTCCGAGCAGGCATCACCGTTCAGGATGCACGATTCAGCGCCTTCCTCGATGTTGAGCACGAACTGAACCGCCACCCGCGACTCATTCGGCCACCGCGCATGCGGCGGCTGACTGCCGTAACCTGGCAGATCACGTTCGGACATCAGCCCAACTCGAAGGTCGTGACGCCGAAGATACGCTCATGCGCCAGCACGGGGGGAGGCCCCAGGTACATCCGTGCGCAGCCGAAGACTTCGGTCATGCCGTGCCGGTGGACTAACTCGATTGCAGCAGGGTTGTTCTCCGGGGCATCGAGGAACAGTGGACCGCCGGCGGCGAATGCCGAGAGACGCGTATAAATGGAATTGGCCGCCTGGGCATCATCCGCGAACAGCGGACCTGTCTTGCAGCCTTCCCGGCAACGCCGTGCCACGCCATACCCCGCAAGCCTGCCGTCGCGCAGGCTACCGAGCGCAAGCACATCGGGCAGTCCTGTCCATGCGCGCAGGAATGTCGGACGCAAGGCCGGGAAGCAAATGCGGTCGTACTCCTGAACCTGGTCGAAAGGCACGGATGACAACGGAACAATCTCCTCGTCATCCTGCGGGGTCTCGTAACCCGCAGGAATTTCTGCACGAAAACGCATGTCACGATGCGAGAACACAAAGCCGCCCTTTGCATAGTAATGCTGCATTTCGAACACACCGTCCAACCCAATGCTTGCACCCGGATGCAGTCGGGCAAGCAGGCGGTCACGGCGGGCGTGCCACAGTGTATTGCCGAGTCCACGGCCACGGTATTCGGGCCTGACGATGAAAAAGCCCATGAAGCCAAATTCAGCGTTGTAGGAAGTAATGGCGCCGCCGCCAATCAGCTCGCCGCCGAGTTCGGCTGCGATGAAGGCATCGGGATCCGTCGCCCAAAACGCATCGGCATCGTGCAGACCGGGGTTCCAGCCCTCGCGAGCCGCCCATTCGACGAGCACATCCACTTCGAGCCGTGTCATGTTGCGTATCATAAGTTCATCCGACATATCGTTGCCCCCTGCGAAACAATGAATTCAGAATCCTTTGTTCAGACGCAATATTGACGAATCAATCGAGCCTGAGCGGATTGATCCAATATTACTAACAATTGTTCTCTGATCCCAATTATTGGAGAATGCCATAATGAACTGGATGACTGCCTACCGTTCCTTCTACTACGAGGGGGCGCCGGAACCTGAGGTTCCGTCACTACCACCCGACGAAACCGCGCTACTGTGCATCGACGTGCAGAACTACGGCCTGGCGCCTAAACCGACCGATGCGGAGAACAAGCGCTGGGCACCGTTCTATGCACGCATGCGCGAGATCGTGATTCCGAACCTGCGTGCACTGCAGAGTATGTTTCGCAACAACGGCATGGATGTTGTCCATGCGCGCATCGCGTGCCTGCTCAACGACGGGCGTGACCGCTCCCTGAGCCAGAAAATGCCGGGCTGGAACGATCTGCTGATGCCGAAAGACAGCGTGGAATCGCAGATCATTCCGGAGCTTGCGCCTGCGCCCGGAGAGATCGTCGTCACCAAGACCACCGACAGTGCGCTGACCGGCACCAATCTGCGACTGGTGCTCGGCAACATGGGCATACGCAATGTGATCGCGACCGGTATCTATACCGATCAGTGCGTATCCTCTACCGTGCGGAGTCTGGCCGACGAGAGCTTCAACGTCATCGTCGTCGAGGACTGTTGCGCAGCCGGTACCGATGAACTCCACCAAAGGGAACTCGAAATCATCAATATGATTTACTGCCATGTGCTCAGCCGCGACGAACTGGTGGCCATCATGGGGCTGAGCCAGGGAACCATCTGATTAATTCGTCATTGCGTGGAACGCAGTGACGATGCAATCTCCAACTGACTGATACCATAGCGGGAGATTGTTTCGCTACGCTCGCAATGACGGGAATTATTCAATTTGAATCTATCTCAAAATCACGGGATCGGACATTTCGAGATACTGTGGCGACTGGTTGATACGGGCAGGACCGGCGCCACACCCGGAATAATCCGGTCTTCCGGTCCCGATCCGTTCCCCGCGGGGGCGCGGGTCCTACATGCACAGGACGAACCATCGGATAATGAATGTTGAAACAGGTTCTAGTTTCATCCCGGTGATCGCCGCGAACCAAAACCCCTGTTTCCGGGAATATAATTCTGGAGCAGTTATCTTCAAGCAGCCTGTCTCTTCCCGACAGGAAGATCAGGCGTGATCGCCGGGGCCTCTGCTCGTTGGGCTTCGCAAGCTCAGCCCATACCTACCACTACAGGGTTCCGGGTCTTCGCTACATATTCACACGGAATACAGAAATTTAGCCGTAAGTAAGTGCTATTCGGAACTCACACCTATAATTTAGGACCATACGTACAGGAATACTACGATGACATCTGGAATGTCTCTCAGATCAGCATCTCACTGAACGGCAATGACGGCCTCGGGTTCCTGCAAAGCCTGCAGCGATCCCGTGTAAGCGGGAGGCGGGAATGTACTGGATTACCGGGACCTGATTTTCTCCATCTCTTGTAGACGGGGGTCTAGCCAGAGGAACTAACCGGCAGGTAATTGTGGTCCGTCCCCGGTTGTCCGGTTTAGCAGTCGCATGACAAGATGCCGCTCGAGAGCAAGGCGCTGACAGGTCCGGAAATACCTGCGGGCCCCTGCACGCGCCTCTTTCTGAAGTCTTTTACGCCTGATAACAGACTGGGGAATGATGACCCCCTGTCCTTGCCCCTTCTCCTCGCGCTTGCTGGAAGTGTTATCCATTCTGATCTCCTTTAGGTGTTTTATTAGTATGTTTTTAGATTCTAGCACAAGGAGGGGACAGACCACGATATTCGCCAATCCGTCACCGCCCAGCCCGCCTTGCCCGGTGTTACCCGAGGCTGCAACATCGCCTCGGTTGCTTCGGTGAAACACTTGTCACGTGTACAGGATTTCCAGCGTTTGCCTGCCCGAACTCGTCGATCAGGCCTGCATCCGGATGCAAACGGAACAAGTACCGGTGCTGCCTGCGGCGGTCCTACTACGAACGACCCGGCGCCTTGTATAGCGGATGCGGACTCGACAGGTTGTCTTCCATACTCTGTCCAGCAAACCGGCAGCCTGATCATAGGGAAGCAAGTCAGACCACAACAAACCATCGTGTCCCCTGATAATCTTAGGTAAACGCTTGCCGGAATCACATCGCCCCGGTAACTTAGCCTGACTCATACCAGCCCGAGGGGGGATTATGCTCAATATTGGGGACGTAGCGCCGGCCATTGAACTACCGGATACCGACATGAACCTGCGCAGCCTGGCCGAGTTCGTCGGCTCGTGGGTGGTGGTGTACTTCTACCCGAAAGACGACACACCCGGCTGCACCACCCAGGCGAACGAATTCACCGACCTGAGCGATGAGTACGGGGACGCCGGCATCACGGTGCTCGGCATCAGCCCGGACGACTGCTTCAGCCACCAGGCCTTCCGGCAGAAATTCGGACTGAAGGTCATCCTGCTGGCGGACGTGGAAAAGACCGCCGGCAACGATTACGGCGTGTACCAGGAAAAGGAAAAGGACGGCATCAAAAAAATGGGTATCGTGCGCTCAACCTTCGTGGTCGCGCCGGACGGCAGGCTGGCCCATGTCGAATACGGCGTCACACCGATGGGCCATGCGCAAAAAATGCTGGAGTTCGTCAAGGAAGCGGCAGGTACCTGATAACAATTACCGGGGTCAGACTCGAGTGATTCACTGTCTTTCCTCGTGCAGTACCGTGCCTTCTTCATCAAGCACGCGCACGCCAACGGGAATACCGTCGCGCACTGCCTGGGTCACGACACAGTAGTCCTCGAACAGACTGAAACACCGCTCCAGTCGCGATCGGTCCTCGGGGATGCCGGAGAGTTTCAGGTCCACGTCGATCCCTGCCAGGCGCAGCCGGCCCTTGTCATTGCGACCGATGCTGCCGGTAACCGTGGCGCTTACGCCGTTCGGCGTTTTGCGGCTTTTCTGCAGACAGAACAGCAGGCTCGCGCTCAGGCAGTTGGCAACGCCGGCGGCGATCAGGCGCGCGGCGTTGGGGCCGGCCTGGCTGCCGAGCGGAGCGGGTTCGTCAAGCAACAGGTCTGGGACATCAGGCCAGTCGAAACGGACCTTGAACTCGAATTCCTCGACTTGTTCGAGGTGTAGCGTGAACCGGCGGAGTTCGGACATATTGACTACGATTCCTCAGCGTAGTTAATGGGACATATCCCGGTTTCGGTTAATATAAGCGAAAATCAGGATCTGATCTCAATTTCCAGGAATGAATACCAGCCACCACGAACTTCTCCTGCATTTGGAATAATTCCAGTGCGACCGCCGCCGGAAGTGGTGGGATGCAAGCTGGGTAGAAACACCGACGGGGAGGTCTGTCGAGCAGGCCCTTGCCTGTGAGGTTGTCCAGGCAGCCGAGGGCGAACCTCCAGTGATGATTCTGCGGCATTCACACTGGAAAACCATCGCAGCCTGTCATCCCGCTGTTGCCTCGGGTGCATTATATCCCGTTATATCCGAACCGGTCATGCTGGCGGCCTACCTGATATCGTGACTCGCCTGTACCGCGTCCCTGGCCAACGACTCCAATCACAGTGCGTTGGCGCTAGGTGGGATCGCCATCAGGGCTATCGCAGCCGTCTCAGGTGCGGCTGCCGCCGGAGCTCTGGCAGCACATGCCATCTGGTGGTGGCACCAGGGGAACATCGGGATCTGACGTCATTGAATTCAGGATTCCAAGTATTCAGGCACCTTTATTTGTTGCCAATATTTTGTCAGTCAGTTTTTCGTTGCCCCAACATATTATTCCTGCACCGGATAACTTGCTGCGGTACTTCCGACAGGTAAATACACATCTTCCTGGGCTTGGCAAACCTCCTGTGCGCAATCAGCCTGCCCGACTACGCACTTCAGATCATCATAAAATTACGATTATCTGTATAAGCAATTGACACCCTCTATTGCACTTGGGACAGGTGTTGCTATATTCAATGTGACAATAACCACATACAGATGGAGGGACACCCTTGCCAACAACAATACGCAGTTTGCTAATAATTCCAGTATTGGTGATACAGGCGGGGATCTGCAGAGCGGCCCCCCCTGCTTCCGGTGTAAATCAGGACCTGCTTATGGGGCTGTGGCGTGCCATTGACATGCAGGATGGCTCCGAAGTACTGCTATCCATCAGCGACGACGATCACGATGGAATACTGGATGCTCGCCTCACAGACACCTATTTCTCCGTTTGTGTCAATAACGGGTTTAACAGCTATCCCGGCCTGGTCGACGGCCCGGCCACCGCCCGGAATGGGACACTGTCATGGACATACTCGTTCAAATGTTACGACCCTGCAGCGAACAGCCTTGTTGAGGTCGAGACGGGCACCTTGAATTACGACATCAACCGGAGAGACAAGACACTGAAGCACCCGGATGGCAGTGTCTACTACCGCGTAAATCAGTAAACCGGGAGCCGGACTCAGTGTGGCTTCAATTGACGGTAGCCGAACGATTAAGATTAAAGGGGTTGGTAACAATTGCGTCTTATCTTCGGTCGTCACCTATCCCTTTAATCCCAATAATTCTGCCGTGCTCGCAATCGCGATAGTGGTTCACCGACAGATCGAATGAGATATCGGTGCGTAAAACAGGGGTCAGATCCGAAATTGCACTTACTTAAGCTGATATGGTTGGGAAGACCGTTATTTCCGCGAAACAAGCAGGTTGGGCTGAACAACGTGAAGCCCAACATAGCATGATCGCCGGGGCCTCTTCTCGTTGGGCTTCGCAGGCTCAGCACAACCTACCACTGCAGGATTCCGGGTCTTCGCTACGTGTTCACATGGAATGCAGGAAATTTGCTGTAAGTAAAACCATTCGGATCTGACCCATATACATTTCTGATTTCCGAAGGCACAGACGGCGCATGCGAAAGCTGCTGGAGACATTGATACAGGGCATAGCCTGGATACAGCAACACCTGGGGTTCGCCCTGCTGATCAGGATTGGATTGCCGGTCATCGTCCTGGGGTTGCCCGTATTGGCTGTTATTGCCAGCTCAGACGACGAGGTATGCTACTCGGTCAATACCTCTTTCTCTCTGTGCAACAGCTTCGGTAAACCGCTAAAGGGCGTTACCCTGGACAAGTGTGCCACGTGGTTTGATTTCAAGCTGGCGAATACCGGTGATCATCCCCAGCCGATGGTGGAATTCAGCGTCCCGGCAGGAATATCGACGCTGTCAGACGTGCACATCCTGCACCTTGTCGCCAGCAACGAGAAGATACCGAAGATCGAGGTGCAAACCACGGACCTGCCGGGTGAATACCACATCAGAGAGTTACCACCAAACGTCCTGGTCACTGCCAGGCTGAGCACATCCGGACTGGAGCAGGCCAGCCGTTTGAAGGAAGGACAGGGCGTGGAGGTTCGTGCCAACGGGCGGGTTATCAATGTCGACCCGCATGCGGCGACAATCATACGGATGCTATATGCCTTCTTCACGGTGCTTGGAGTTTAAAATGCCCTTGAAATATGGAGGTCGGAGGAATTTCGGGGACAGACTATCCTCTCTTATATCTATCCCGGAAATTCCGTCAATCTTTCAAGCGGATCTCACGAACCTCTGTGACATTATTGCGCCAGGCCGACATATTCGCATAGGCATCAAACATATCCGTCGGGATGCCATCGAGTATACCGCTGGTGAGCCAGTCCACGATCCAGTAGAGCTTGAGGTCTGCGACAGTCAGCGCCTTGCCAACGATAAATCCAGTGCTGCCGTTACTGATGATCAGACGCTCGAGGTACGTCGCCCACTCCGGCAAGGTTTTCTCGGCCAGTTCCCTGCGCATGGCCATTTTTTTCTGCTCATCCTTCTCATGAAGGCTCGGCCCTATGAGCTGATTGATATCTTCACAAACATCCAGCGCTTCATCTACTTTCAATGCCTGGATCAGATCGTCGACAGGATATAAGCCGGCTAAACGACCGGCAAACCGCAGGATCGCATTACTCTGTGCTGAACAATACTTTCCGGTGGTCGTTTCCACATACAGCACGGGCAGCCCGCCAAACGGGAATTCGCCCGAGGCACGGCGCTCACGAAATTGCTCCGGCGGAACGAAACCGTCTTCAAATGCCACCTTACCGATATTCAAAGCATCGCGAATGGCACCGGCCCGGCCGGGAAAGGGGAAATAACGCAAGCGTAATGACGTAATGTTTTGCATATTATATTCTCATCCCGGTAATTAGGTGCTAGATCACATTTCATGCTTACATTAATGAATAGTGTGTGCTGACCCCATTGGTCACTAGCGTATCACGAATGACGAAACAGCCAGACGCTGGCTATTTGACGAATCAATCTAGCCTGATCATATCTTAATGATTATAAATCGCTTTTTGTAATTTTGCATGCGCCCAATACGGTTCTGGATGAATTTATATATCAGTATATGTTAAAATACCAAACTCCCATTAATTGCCATTGTGAGAGATCGAGATGCTAAAGAGAACCGTGGTTATTTTTGCTGCCGCGGCGTTCTTTGGGGGAGCAGTACCGACCCAAATCGCCCAGGCAGGGGATGATATTTGGGATCTGATGGATCCCTCCTGGTGGGCCGACCAGATATTCGACAACGATGATGATGACGATGACTGGTGGTATTACCGGCACTATCGTTACAGTCCCTACTGGGGCGGCCCATATAGTCGGCAACCTCGAGTGATCGTGATACAGCAAGAGCCGGAAACGGAGCAACAAAGTCCCGAGACCAGGCTGCCTGAATAACCTGAATCACCCCAGGTATTCCGGTGGTCTTCAGTATGACTCAATGGGTCAGACTCCTTTGATCCGACGCACTATTCACGAATCAATCGAGTGTGACCCCATTGGTTTCTGCAGATGTGCAGGGCAATATCGGGCAGTGGATTTATATTATACTTTGATTGTCACGCAACTGTATTTCTCCGCGTACTCTTCTAACCACTCGAGGCAAATCAGATAATCTTCGTCAGTAATAAAAAGCAGGCCTGACGATTGTTGCCGCGCTGTACCAGGTGCAGGTTTGCACCCTGGAGCACGAATCGCGGCCTTCTTGGCATAGTCGATAACCCTTTACACCGTTTCAGTAGTGAAAATGTCCCAGAATTGATGGGCACACGGATATGGCGGAAATCGACGGTTGCTGTCAGATAACCATGGTTTGTCCCCTGTTATTCCCTGTTACTCCCTGTTACTCGATACCGGGAGCAGTGTTCGGTAAAAAGCCCGGTAATTTTGAGGCAACCCCTCCCCTGCATCTAGGGATTCAATGTTGCTTTGAAAGGTTACCGGGGACAGACCACGGTTAAGCCTGGAGATGTCCCGGCACATAGATTAAGGTGTCAGAGCAAATATCCTGCTTATTTTAGGGAACAATGTGCTCAGACACCTTTTATATCTCCTTTATAGACGAATGGCACTGATTTAAGCTGCAACTTTTTTAGGACGCCCATACATCTTGATGTTTTCGCGCGCTTCGCGGCGGGTCGTCTGTAGCCGTGAAAAAGGCTTGGGCCTTCGCTTGACCAGCCGTGGTTCAATTCTGCCAGGTCTATTGCCGACGCG
>Ga0210124_1000257_pt1 | contig 29305 bp, 25 predicted proteins | sample Muzzi_PWC_D2_FD_185554 | JGI IMG/M metagenome (GOLD analysis project Ga0210124, IMG submission 185554) | Wetland microbial communities from San Francisco Bay, California, USA, that impact long-term carbon sequestration - Muzzi_PWC_D2 (SPAdes) | ecosystem: Environmental > Aquatic > Marine >... | reverse complement strand
CGCATCCACCACCCGCCTCCCCAACCACGCCCCACCCACCACCAGCGCCAGCTGCCCGAACATCCCGATCACGAACGTCGTCTCCGCCAGGCCGCCGGACAGGTAGAGGGCGGTGAAGGCGATCAGGAACATCACGGCGACGAGGCCGAGGAAGACGACGAAGACCTCGCGCATGGGGACGTCGCGGATCAAGGTGCCGGGGGCCCACAGGGCGACGAAGCCGCCGATGGCGGGGCCGACGAACCAGCCGACGCGGACGAAGGTCTCCATCAGGCCGGGGCCGCCGAGGGCGTTGCCGAGGTTGGAGAACAGCGCCACGATGGCGTACCACGCCACCGGCAGCAGCGCCAGGGCCAGCACGGCCGCGCCGATCCCGCGCAGGGTCCAGGCCCCTTTCGCCTCCATCCGCCCTCCCTTCCGTTCGCCGGGGATTCCCCGCACGGAGATACGGGATTTATGGGCCGGAAGTCAAACGGGGGTCAGGCGGGGGCGCGCCGCCGGGCGAGGCGGCCGACCAGGGGCAGGGTGACGGCGATCTGGAGCGCCACCACGGCCACGATCCACTGCGGGTGGCCGGCCAGCAGGCCCTCGGGTCCCGGCAGGGCGGCGCTGAAGAACGACAGGTTGGCCAGGTTGAAGCCCAGGATCACCGCCAGCAGCGCGGGGCCGCCCCGGTACAGCCGCCAGCACAGCACGCCGTAGGCCGTCTCCACGGCGAAGGCGGCCAGGGGCGCGTGGTAGAGCCCCAGGCCCAGGCGGGGGCCGCCCACCAGAGGGGCGAGGGGCAGGTCGGGGCCGTGGGTGACGAGGTCCAGCACCCAGTGGGAGGCGACCCCCAGGGCGACGGGCAGCGCCCAGCCGGGCCGCTTCAGGGGCCCCTTGAGCAGGGCCCAGGCGCCGAGGGACAGCACGGCGGTGGTCGCCAGGGAGTGGGACCAGGGGATGTGGGCCAGGTGCACGTCGCGCACGGTGGCGACGGTGGCCTCGGTGGTGGTGCGCTCGACGCCCAGCAGGTTGAACGCCACCCACAGCAGCTCCACGAGCTGCACCGAGAGCAGCGCCCACACCCACGGCAGCTCGGGATAGCGCCGCTTGAGCAGGAGCGCCGTGGCTGCGTGGTTGATCGCGAACACGGGGCGCCGGAACCCCACCCTAGCGGGCCGCCGGGGGACCGGTCAACCGGCCGCCTGTGGTCTAATGGGTCCGCGCACGAGGGGAGTCGAAGGCCATGGAGATCCGCGTCTACTACGAGGACACCGACTGCGGGCAGGTGGTGTACTACGCCAACTACCTGCGCTATTTCGAGCGGGCCCGCACCGAGTTTTTGCGGGCCCACGGGGTGGACGTGGGGGAGTGGATGGAGCGGGGCCTGCTGTTCACCGTGGTCCACGCCGAGGCCGACTACCACGCCTCGGCCCGCTACGGCGACGTGCTCTACGTGGGCACCCGCGTCACCGACGTGCGCAAGGTGCGCTTCTCCCTGAGCCACGAGATCGTGCGGCGCGATGCCCTGCACGATGCCCCGCCCGACACCCGCCGCACGATCGTGACCGGCGCCACCACCCTGGCCTGCGTGGGCGAGGGCGGCAGGCCCGCGCGCATCCCCGACGAGATCCTGCACGTCCTGGACCGGGCCCGGGCCGAGGCCTGAGGCGCGCCCGGCCCCCGAGGACGCGGCCGTGGGGCGGATTGCGCCCGACGGGACCCGGGTGGCCCTTGACACCTGATCATGCAGGGCTGGAAACTGACCATCCATGCGTGAGTGCCCAAGGTTGATGTTTCCGACATGATCACGGCGGCCCAGATGAAGGCGGCCCGGGCCCTGCTCGGCATGGACCAGCGCGCCCTGGCGGCCGCGGCCGGCCTGTCCCTGCCCACCATCCAGCGGATGGAGACCAGCCGGGGCACGATCCGGGGCAACGTGGACTCGCTGGTGAAGGTGGTGGCGGCCCTGGAGGCCGCCGGGGTGGAGCTGATTTCCGAGAGCCAGACGAGCCGCAAGGGAGGGCGCGGGGTACGCCTCACCGCCTGACCGGCCGCGCGGCGCCCGCGCCGGCCCACCCATCGTCGTTGGACCCGCAAGCCGCGAGGGGCTCGAACCCGTGCTGCCCTTGATCCTGGCCCTGGTGGTCGTCCTGCTCGCCGCCGCCGTCCTGGCGCCGGCCACGGCCCGCTCCGCCGCCGGGCGCCCCCTGGTCTACGGCGCCGCCCTGGCCGTCACCGCCGCCCTGCTGGTCCTGGCCCTGAAGGCCCTGGCGGGCTACGCGGGGGAGGCCGCGCCCGAGGCGCTGACCCTGCCGTTGGGCCTGCCGTGGCTGGGGGCGCACCTGCGGCTCGACGCGCTGGGGGCGTTCTTCCTGGCGGTGGTGAACCTGGGCGGCGCGGCGGCAAGCCTCTACGCCCTGGGCTACGGCCGCCACGAGGCGGCGCCGCACCGGGTGCTGCCGTTCTTCCCGGCCTTCCTGGCGGGCATGAACCTGGTGGTGCTGGCGGACGACGCCTTCACCTTCCTGGTGGCGTGGGAGTTCATGTCCCTGGCCTCGTGGGCCCTGGTGATGGCCCACCACCGGAGCCCGGGCAACGCCCACGCGGGCTACGTCTACCTGGTCATGGCCACCTTCGGCACGATGGCGCTGCTGGTGGCCTTCGGCCTGATGGCGGGGCCGGAGGGGAGCTACGCCTTCGCCGCCATGCGGCAGGCGAGCCCGGCGCCGTGGGTGGCGGGGCTGGTGCTGGCGGCGGCCCTGGTGGGGGCGGGCTCCAAGGCCGGCCTGGTGCCCCTGCACGCCTGGCTGCCCCTGGCCCACCCGGCGGCGCCGAGCCACGTGTCGGCCCTGATGAGCGGGGTGATGACCAAGGTGGCGGTGTACGCCTTCGTGCGCATCGCCTTCGACCTGCTGGGGGACCCCGCGCCGTGGTGGAGCATGGCGGTGCTGGCACTGGGGGCGGTGACGGCCGTGATGGGGGTGCTCTACGCCCTCATGCAGCACGACCTCAAGCGCCTGCTGGCCTACCACACCGTCGAGAACATCGGCATCGTGTTCATCGGCCTGGGGCTCGCCCTGGGGTTCCAGGCCGCCGGCATCGGCTGGGCCGCCGCCCTGGCCCTCACGGCGGCCCTGTTCCACGTGCTCAACCACGCCCTGTTCAAGAGCCTGCTGTTCCTGGGCGCGGGCGCGGTGCTCACCGCCACCGGGCAGCGGGACATGGAGCACCTGGGGGGCCTGATCCACCGCATGCCGTGGACGGCGGCGACCTTCCTGGTGGGGGCGGCGGCCATCTCGGCCCTGCCGCCCCTGAACGGCTTCGTGTCGGAGTGGCTCATCTTCCAGGCCGTGCTGGTGAGCCCCCAGCTTCCGGAGTGGGGCCTGCGCTTCCTGGTGCCGGCGGTGGGGGCCATGCTGGCCCTGGCGGCGGCCCTGGCGGCGGCGTGCTTCGTGAAGGCGTTCGGCATCACCTTCCTGGGGCGGCCCCGCTCGGCGGTGGCGGAGCACGCGAAGGAGACCGACGCCGCCTCCCTGACCCCCATGGTCGCGTTGGCGGCCTTGTGCGTCCTGGCGGGGGTGGTGCCGGGGGTGGTGATCGACGGCCTGGCGCCGGTGGTCACGGGGCTCGTGGGGGGCAGGCTGCCGGCGCAGCTCGCCGTGCCGTGGCTCAGCGTGGTGCCGGTGGCGGACTTCCGCAGCTCGTACAACGGCCTGGTGCTGCTGCTGTTCGTCGCGGGCGCGGCGGGCTTGACGGCGGTTGCCGTGCACCGGCTCGCGACCCGCGCCCTGCGCCGCGCCCCGGCGTGGGACTGCGGCTTTCCCGACGCCAGCCACACCACCCAGTACACGGCGGGCAGCTTCGCCCAGCCGATCCGGCGGGTGTTCGGCACCCTGGCCTTCCGCGCCCACGAGGCGGTGGACATGCCCGCCCCCGGCGAGGTGCGCGCCGCCCGCCTGCACGTGCGCCTGAGGGACCTCGTCTGGGACGGGCTCTACCTGCCCGTGGCGGCCGCGGTGCTGAAAACAGCCGACCTGCTCAACCGCTACCAGTTTCTGACCATCCGGCGCTACCTGAGCGTGGTGTTCGGCCTGTTGATCGTGCTGCTGTTCACCCTGGCGGTGTGGCCGTGAGCGCGGCGGCCACGAACGCCCTGGTGCAGGCCGCCCAGCTGGTGCTGGTGCCGGCCCTGGCGCCCCTGCTGACGGGCTTCGTGCGCAAGGTGAAGGCGCGGCTGCTGCGGCGCCGGGGGCCGTCGCTGCTCCAGCCGTACCGGGAGCTGGCGCGCCTGCTGCGCAAGGAGGCGGTGGTGGCGGAGAACGCCTCGTGGCTGTTCCGGGCCGCGCCCTACCTGGTGTTCACCGCGATCTGGGCCGCCGCCGCCCTGGTGCCCACCTTCGCCGCCGGGCTGGTGCTCAACCGGGCCGCCGACCTGATCGGCATCGTGGCCCTGCTGGGCACGGCCCGGTTCTTTTTGGCCCTGGCGGGGCTGGACGTGGGCACCAGCTTCGGCGGCATCGGCGCCAGCCGCGAGATGCTCATCGCCTCCCTGGCGGAGCCGGCCATGATCATGCTGGTGTTCACCGTGGCCCTGCACGCGGGCTCCACCCAGCTGCCGTGGGTCGCGGCCCACATGGCGGGGGCCGGGGTGGGGCTGCACGTGTCGCTGGCGCTGGCGCTCGTGGGCCTCCTGATGGTGGCCCTGGCGGAGAACGCCCGCATCCCGGTGGACAACCCGGCCACCCACCTGGAGCTGACCATGGTGCACGAGGCCATGGTGCTGGAGTACTCCGGCCGCCACCTGGCGCTGATCGAGGCGGCGGCTTCGTTGAAGCTGCTGCTCTACGTGGCCCTGGTCGCCTGCGTATTCGCGCCGTGGGGCATGGCCCCGGCGGGGGCGGGGGCGGCGGCCTGCGCGCTGGGGGCCGTGGCCTTCGTGGCCAAGCTGGCGGGGGCCGGGTTCCTGCTGGCGGTGTTCGAGACCTCCATCGCCAAGATGCGGCTGTTCCGGGTGCCGGACTTCCTGGGGGCGGCCCTCATGCTGGGGCTGCTGGGGACGCTGCTCCTGTTCGTGTCGCGGAGCCTGTGATGCCCGGCGCGGACTTCGGCATGGTCCAGGGCATGGCCCACGATTTGGCCCACGCCTTCCCCGGCGGCATGGTGCTGGTGAGCTTCCTGCTGCTCTATCAGGACCGCATGTCGGGCCTGCTCAACGCCTTTGGACTGCACGCCTTGGTGCTGGCCCTGGGGGTGGCGTGGCAGGCGTGGCTGCAGGACGCCCCCCACCTCTACGTCACCGCCGCCATCGCCCTCGTGTTCAAGGCCGTGGCGATCCCCACCGCCCTGCGGCGCATCGTGCGGCGGCTCAAGATCGAGCGCACCATCGAGACCGTGGTGGGCATCGGCCCCACCATGCTGTTCGGCATGGGCCTGGTGGCCCTGGCGATCGTGGTGATGCTGCCGGTGACCGTGGGGGTGGACCCGGTGGCGCGGGAGGACCTGGCCTTCTCCCTGTCGGTGGTGCTGCTGGGGCTGCTGATGATGACCACCCGGCGCAACGCGGTGGGGCAGGTGGTGGGCTTCATGTCCCTGGAGAACGGCCTGATCCTGGCGGCGGCCGGGGCCAAGGGGATGCCCCTGGTGGTGGAGATCAGCGTCGCCTTCTCGGTGCTGGTGGCGTTCATCGTGATCGGCATCTTCCTGTTCCGCATCCGGGAGCGGTTCGACACGGTGGACGTGCACGCCCTCTACCTGTCGCGGGGGGAGCGGCCGTGACGGGTCTCGGGAGCCAGGCCCTGGCGGTGGTGCTGGCGGTGCCGGCGGCGGCGGCCCTGCTGCTCGCCCTGCTGCCCGGCTACCGGGCGGCGGCGCGCCTGAACGTGGCGGCGTGCCTGGCGACCCTGGCGGCGGCCTTGTGCCTGCTGGGGGCGCGGCCGCCCGCCGGGCCGTTCCTGCACGTGGACGACCTGAACGTGGTGTTCATCGTCCTCAACACCTTCGTGGGCTTCACCACCAGCGCCTTCTCCGCCGGCTACATCGCCCACGAGCTGGAGACGGGGCGGCTGACGCCCACCTACCTGCGCTTCTACCACGCCATGTACCAGACCCTGCTGTTCGCCATGAACGTGGCCCTGGTGGCGAACAACGTGGGGCTGATGTGGGTGGCCATCGAGGTGGCGACGCTGACCACCGTAGTGATGGTGGGCATCTACCGCACCCCGGAGGCCCTGGAGGCGGCCTGGAAGTACTTCATCCTGGGCAGCGTGGGCATCGCCCTGGCCCTGTTCGGCACCACCCTGGTGTACCTCGCGGCCCAGCCCGTGGTGGGGCAGGGCCTGCCCGCCATGGCCTGGACCACCCTGATGACCCGGGCGGCGGCGTTCGACCCGGCCCTTCTGGACCTGGCCTTCGTGTTCCTTCTGCTGGGCTACGGCACCAAGGTGGGGCTGGTGCCGCTGCACGCCTGGCTGCCGGACGCCCACGCCGAGGGGCCCACGCCGATCTCGGCCGTGCTTTCGGGCCTGCTGCTCAACATCGCCCTGTACGCCCTGCTGCGCTTCAAGATGCTGCTGGCGGCCAACCCCGACGCCCTGGCCCCGGGGCCGCTGATGGTGGGCCTGGGGCTGATCTCGGTGCTGTTCGCCGCCTTCATGCTCTACCGGCGGCGGGACGTCAAGCGCATGTTCGCCTTCTCGTCCATCGAGCACATGGGGATCATCACCTTCGCCTTCGGCATGGGCGGCCCGCTGGCGAACTTCGCCGGGCTGTTGCACATGACCATGCACAGCCTGACCAAGTCGGCCATCTTCTACGGCGTGGGGCAGGCGGCCCAGGCCAAGGGCACCCAGCGCATCGCCGACATCGGCGGCCTGACCGAGACCCACCCGGCCCTGGGGTGGGGCCTGGTGGCGGGGGTGGTGGCCATCGCGGGGCTGCCCCCCATGGGGATCTTCATGAGCGAGTTCCTGCTGGTCAGCTCCACCTTCGCCCGCGCCCCGTGGCTCGCGCTCACCCTGGTGGCGGGGCTGCTGGTAGGGTTCGGGGCCCTCATGCTGCGGCTGCACTCCCTGGCCTTCGGCGAGCCGACCACCGGGCGGAGCCAGGGCGACGCCCCGGTGCGCGCGGGGCGCCTGCCCATGTTCGCCCACCTGGCGCTGGTGCTGGCGGCGGGCATCCACCTGCCGGGGCCGCTCACGGCCTGGTTCCAGCACATCGCGGGGCTGCTGGGGTAGGGCATGGGGGTGCTGGCCGGCATCACCGAAGGCGCCCGCCCGGCGACGGCCCACCGCCCGTGGCCGCGCTGGGACGTGACCGCCGAGGGCTGGGCCGGGGCCGCCGAGGCCCTGGGGGCCGGGCGCCTGTGCCTGCTGGGGCTGTGGGGCGAGGTTGACCGTATATCTGGCCGGGTCCACATGGCCGTGGCTGCGGAGGACCCGTGGACGCCGGCCGTGCTGACCCTGGCGTGCCCGGAGGGCACGTTCCCCTCGGTGGCCCGCCTGCACCCGCCCGCCGGGCGCCTGGAGCGGGCGGCGCACGACCTGTTCGGCCTGACTCCCGAGGGGGCGCCGGACCGGCGCCCGTGGCTGGACCACGGCCGCTGGCCGACTTCCGCGCCCCTGGGGGCGGCCCCGAAGGCGCCGCGGGCGCCGGGCTACGTGTTCCTGCCCGCCGAGGGCGAGTCCCTGCACCAGATCCCGGTGGGGCCGGTGCACGCCGGGATCATCGAGCCGGGGCACTTCCGCTTCACCGCGAGCGGCGAGACGGTGGTCCGGCTGGAGGCCCGCCTGGGCTACGTCCACAAGGGGATCGAGGGGCTGCTGGCGGGCAAGTCCCCGGCCGACTCCGCCCGCGTCGCGGGGCGGGTCTCCGGGGACTCCACGGTCGCCTGCCAGGTGGCCTTCGCCCGCGCCGTGGAGGCGGCGCTGGAAGCCGAGGCCCCGCCCCGGGCGCAGTCTCTAAGGGGCGTCATGGCGGAGCTGGAGCGGGTGGCGAACCACCTGGGGGACGTGGGGGCGATCTGCAACGACGCCGCCTTCGCCCTGCTGCACGCCCACTGCGGCATCCTGCGGGAGCAGGTGCTCCGGGCCTGCGGCACGGCCTTCGGCCACCGCCTGATGATGGACCGAGTGGTGCCCGGCGGGGTGGCGGCGGACCTGGAGGCGGACGGCGCGGCCGTCTTAAGGGACGCGGCGGCGGAGGTGCGACGGCGCTTTCCGGAGCTGGTGGAGATCTACGACGCCACCGCCTCGATCCAGGACCGCACCGTGGGCACCGGCCGCGTGTCCGGGGAGCTCGTGCGGCGCTACGCCGCCGGGGGCTACGTGGGGCGCGCCTCGGGGCGTGCCTTCGACGCCCGGGTGGGGCCGGGCTATCCGCCCTACACGGGCCTGGAGCTGGCCCCGGCGGTGCGCCACGAGGGGGACGTCAACGCCCGGGTGTGGGTACGGATCCGGGAGATCGAGACCAGCCTGGACCTGATCGAGCGCCTGCTGGCCGACCTGCCCGACGGGCCCGTGGCGGCCGGTCTGGCCACAGATCTGGCCGCCGTCGGCCCGGACGGGGCGGAGGGGGTGGCCCTGGTGGAGGGTTTCCGGGGCGACGTGCTGGCGTGGGTGCGGCTCGCGCCGGACGGCACGGTGGCGCGGTGCCACCTGCGGGACCCGTCGTGGTTCCAGTGGCCGCTGCTGGAGGCCGCGATCGAGGGCAACATCGTGGCCGACTTCCCGCTGTGCAACAAGTCGTTCAACGGCTCCTACGCGGGGGCGGACCTGTAGCCGATGCGCAAGCTGCTGGGCAGGAGCCTGTTCTTGACGCCGGTCACGGAGCCGCCCCCGGCACCGGACGACGACGCCCTGGCCGAGCTGGCCTCCGCACTGGAGCGGGCCGCGCGGCGCCGCCTGGGCCGGGCGCTGGCGATCCGCGAGGTGGACGCGGGCTCGTGCAACGGCTGCGAGCTGGAGATCCACGCCCTGAACAACGCCTACTACGACCTGGAGCGCTTCGGCCTGCGCTTCGTGGCCTCGCCCCGCCACGCCGACGTGCTGCTGGTGACGGGCCCCGTGACCTGCAACATGAGGGAGGCCCTGGAGCGCACCTGGCACGCCACGCCGGGGCCGAAGTGGGTCGTCGCCGTGGGGGACTGCGGGCGCGACGGCGGGGTGTTCGCCGGGGGCCACGGCGTGGTGGGGGGCGTGGGGGCGGTGCTGCCGGTGGACCTGCACGTCCCCGGCTGCCCGCCGGACCCGACGGCGCTGCTGAAGGGCCTGCTGGCCCTGCTGGAAACCGCGGCCTGAGCGGGCCGGGGCGCCGTGCCCCGGCCCGCCGGTGCCTCAGCCCGCGTCCGTGTCGCCCCCCAGGGCGCGGTTCACGGCGGCCACCAGGGCGAGCAGCGAGGCCGTGGCCACGTTGCCGTCGATCCCCACGCCCCAGCACGGCGGGGCGTCGCCCACCCGGGCCTGGACGTAGGCCGCGGCGCGGGCGTCGGAGCCCTCCCCCACCGCGTGCTCGGCGTAGGCGGCCACCGCCACGGGGCGGCCGACATGCTCCCCGAGGCCGTGGCAGAGGGCGTCGATGGGGCCGTTGCCCTCGCCCTCCACGGTGTGCTTGCGGGCGCCCCGCTTCAGCACGGCGCGCAGCCGCACCCGTCCGCCGGGGGCGGTGGAGGCGCCCCGGTAGTCGGCCAGGCGGTAGGGGCCGCCCACGTCCATGTAGGTCTCGCGGAACAGGCGCCAGAGCTTCTCCGGCGTCATCTCGCCTCCGGCCCGGTCGGCCGCCGCCTTGGCCCGCGCCCCGAAGGCCGCCTCCAGGCCGCGCGGGGCCTTCAGGCCCGCCGCCCGCTCCAGCACGTGGGCGGCGCCCCCCTTGCCGGACTGGCCGTTGACCCGGATCAGGCGGTCCACGGCTCTCCCTAAGTCGGCCGGGTCGACGGGCACGTAGGGCACCTCCCACGGGCCGCCGCCCTTGCGCGCCGCGAGGCCCTTGCGGATGGCGTCCTGGTGGGAGCCGGAGAAGGCGGTGAACACGAGCTCCCCCGCGTAGGGGTGGCGGGGCGCCACGGCCATGCCGGTGCACGCCTCGTACACCGCCGCCACCTCGCCGACGCGGGACAGGTCGAGGCCCGGGTCCACCCCCTGCGTGTGGAGGTTGAGGGCCATCGTCACCAGGTCCGTGTTGCCGGTGCGCTCGCCGTTGCCGAACAGGGTCCCCTCCACCCGCTCGGCCCCGGCCAGCATGGCGAGCTCCGCCGCCGCCACGCCGGTGCCCCGGTCGTTGTGGGTGTGCACCGACAGCACCACCCGGTCGCGGGCGGAAAGGCGGCGGGCGAACCACTCCACCTGGTCGGCGAACACGTTGGGGGTGGCCATCTCCACGGTGGCGGGCAGGTTCACGATCGCCTTGCGGTCGCGGGTGGGCTGCCACACGTCGAGCACCGCGTCCACCACCTCCACCGCGAAATCCCCTTCCGTGCCGGTGAAGCTCTCGGGGGAGTACTGGAACACCCACTCGGTGCCGGGCCGTGTCTCGGCCTGGGCCCGCACCCAGCGGGCGCCGCGCACGGCCAGGCCCTTCACCCCGTCGCGGTCCGTGCCGAAGACGAGGCGCCGTTGCAGCTCGCTGGTTGAGTTGTACAGGTGCACGATGGCCCGCCGGGCGCCCTTCAGGGCGTCGAAGGTGCGGCGGATGTGGGTCTCCCGCGCGGGGGTGAGCACCTGGAGGGTCACGTCGTCCGGCACCCGGCCGTCCTCGATGAGGCCGCGCACGAAGTCGAACTCGGTGTCGTTGGCCGAGGGGAACCCGGCCTCGATCTCCTTGAAGCCCACCTGCACCAGCAGGTCGAACATGCGCCCCTTGGCGCGGGCGTCCATGGGGACGGCCAGGGCCTGGTTGCCGTCCCGCAGGTCCACGCTGCACCAGGCGGGGGCCGATGTGGTCACCCGGCCCGGCCAGCGCCGGTCGGGAAGGTCGACGGACGGGAACGGGCGGTACTTGCCCGGAACATGGACTGGCATGGCTCTGCTCCTTGCGAATCTGCGAACGGTGAAGCGGCCGGAGTGCGGGCCGCCGGGCAGCCGCGGTGCTTTAAGCCCGGCGACCGCTTCGCAGTCGAAGCGCCGGACGCGCGGGCGCCCGGAAGGAGCGGGTTTCGTCAGATTGGAAGGAGGGTCGCATCGGCGGCCTCCGCGTGATCGGTCCCTTTAAAAACGGCGCGAGTCAGCCCGGTCCGCCCGCCTAGGCGGCCGGGCAGCGCAGCTGCAGCAGGGTCCGATGCACGCGGGTGCGATGCATGAGGGCGAATATAGACGGGCGCCGGGAGATGGTCAAGCCACGGGCTTGGCGGGGCCTCCGTCACCGACCGAAAAGGGGGACGATGGAAGCGGCGGCCACCCAGACGGACACGACGGCGGCCGGGGGCGCGGGGCGCTCCCGGTGGCGGACGGCGGCGTTCGCCCTGGCGGTCCTGCTGCTCCTGGCCGTTCCCGGGCCCGTGCTCGTGGCGGCGATGTTCACCGCGGGCGTGAACGTCCTGGCGATTCCGGTGGTGTACGGACTGCGCCGCGAGCGCTTCGGGCGGCACCTGCGCAAGGCGGCCTTCCGGGTGGCGTTCCTGCTGCTGGCCGGCGTCCTGGTGGGGGTCAACTTTCACCTGGCCGAGGCCCGGCTCGGGCGGGTGGTGGAGGCCATGCACGCCTACCACGACGTCCACGGCGCCTATCCCGACGACCTGGCGGCCCTGGTGCCGGGCCACCTCGAGCGGGTGCCCCGCGCGACCCTGTGGCTGACGATGAACCGGTTCCAGTGGAACCCGGACGGCCTGCTGACCTGCGTCCCCACCCCGCCGATCGGCTGGATCGGCCACGACTTCCGCACCGACGCCCCGGCCGCGCTGGACTGACGCCCCCCTCAGCCCCCGGTCGGGTGGCCCGACGCGACCACCCCCTCCGCCGCCGGCAGGTGCGCCGGCCCCTCGAACTCCCGGTGGCACGCCTCGCACTTCCACCACGCGTCCCGGTCCAGCATGGCGAAGGCGGGCCCCTGGCAGCGGGGGCACTTCACGGCGTCGGCCTGCGCCCGGACGCGGGTGAGGAGGTCGCGCATCAATTCACCGCGCTTGCGCGGGTCCGTGCCCCGCAGGTGCAGCGCGATCCGGTCCCGCACCCGCTGCACGGCGGACAGGATGAACCAGACGACGGCGCCGACGATGGCGGCGAAGAGGAGGTTGAAGAGGAGGTCCATGAGGGACTTGTCGGCAGAGAAGCCGCCGCGCCGCAGGACTGCGTAGGTTGGGCAGAGCGGAGCGACGTCCAAGGGCGGCGGTGTTGGGCTTCATTGCATTCAGCCCAACCTACGGGCTACGAGTGTTCTTTGGTCAACGCTTCTCGACCGGCTCGGGGACGCCCGTCTGGTTGGGCTCAACCTTAACTCTTGCTACAAGAACCGACGTGATATCTCCCAGGCCTTCCGAACGCGCCGAGATCGATGGCACTTCGTTTGTATCCACCTCCAATAAGAAGGTCTGTGACTCATCGGGAAGCAACTCTGGGATCAAGACCTTGACATGATTGGTCCCTTGCCCCCCTTCCAATATGGCCAACCTCCTATTTGTTTCGATTGTTTCCGACAGGATGTTTGTGAAGTATTTTGGGTAACTAATCAAGACCTGCAGATCATGAGCCGGCGCGTTTCCACAATTCTTAACAGTGATTGCCAGAGTACTATCATGCCCCTCCCCCTCAGACATCCAACGATTGAAGGTGACAGGTAGTATTGGACATTCCTGGCCTTCGTAGGGCCTTAAGACTTCTATATGCAAACCAAAATTTCCGACCTGGTCCGGTAGGTCAAGCCCTTGAAGTGAAGACATCCGTCCCGGCTGAATGTATGCCGCGACGAGAGGTTTCGCGTGGCCAGCCAGCAAGTCGTCCACCTGCTCTTGTAATAGATGTGGCGCCAGAGCGTTCCAAACCCACCCCGATGCCACTAAGAGCGCTAGAAGCAGCGCCTTCAGGGCCGTACCAAGTTTCATTTATCCCGTCCTAAGCCCCACCCGCTCCAAATAAACCGCCGTCTGCGCCTCCCGCTCCATCCCCGTCACCTTGAAGCCCGCTTCCTCCAGCAGCCCCACGAAGAAGCCGCGCTCGTAGCGGACGCCGTGGAGGGGGCCGGACCGGCGGGTGCGGTCGCCTTCGGGGTGGACGGTCATGTCGGGGGCGTCGTCCCCGACGCGGCGGCGGGACAGTCGGCTCGGAGGGCGCAGTCCCCGCAGCGGGGTTTGCGCGGCCGGCACAGGTCCTTCCCCAGGGCCACCAGCAGGGCATGATACTCGTTGAACAGCCCGACGTCCCGGGGCAGCGCCCGCTCGAACACCGCCTGCATGGCGTGGTACGTGATCCCTTCGTCCACGACGCCCAGGCGGCGCATGATGCGCAGGGTGTAGGCGTCCACCACGAAGGTGGGCAGCCCCCCGGCATAGAGCAGGATGGAGTCGGCCGTCTCGGGGCCGACGCCATAGACCGCCAGGAGCTTGGGCCGCAGGGTCGCCAGGGGCTGCTTGAACAGCGCGGCCAGGTCGCCGCCGGTCTCGTCCCGCACGAAGCCGAGGAAGCCCTTCAGGCGCCGGGCCTTCAGGTTGAAGTAGCCGGAGGGGCGGATGAGGGCGGCGAGGTCCGCGTCGGGCAGGGCGAGCAGGCGCTCGATGGATTCCCTTTCCCCATCGAGCAGGCCCGCGCCCTTGAGGTTGGCGATGGCCTTCTCGACGTTCACCCAGGCGGTGTTCTGGGTGAGGACGGCGCCGACGCAGATCTCCAGGGGGGTGTCGCCCGGCCACCAGTGCTGGGGGCCGAAGGCGGCGAACAGGCGGTCGTAGACGTCCGTCAGGCTGGGCGGGGCTTCCGGTTTCACGGCGCCGCTCCACACCGACCGAGGCGGTGGAGGCGTGCGTGGCTCCAAGGCGCGCGTGGACGGACGTTCCGGAGGCGTAGCAGCGCTACGTCGAGGAGCGGCCGTCGAGCGCAACGCGGGAGACGCGTGCGCATCCGCCGCCGGCCGTCAGCTCCCGGTCTCTTCAAGCACCCAGTGCAGGTAGGCGTCGCTGCCGCCCGCCAGGGGCAGCATGACCAGCTCGGGGTTGGCGTAGGGGTGCAGCTCGGCGATGCGGGCGAGCAGGGCGTCGGCCCGGGCGTCGGCGGTCTTGATGACCATGAGCGCCTCCACGTCCTCGCAGCGCCTGCCCTCCCAGCGGTACACACTGGTGGCCCCCGGCACCACGTTCACGCACGCCGCCAGGTGCTCGTCCACCAGGATGCGGGCCAGCTCCAGGGCGTTGGCCCGGTCGGGATGGGTGGACAGGACGACGCGGACGGCCTCGGCGGTCATGGGCAACTCCAGCGAAGGGGGCGCGCCCATTGTACCCCGGTCGCTCCGGGCGTCGGATATCCCCCCGCCTCCGGTGTTGCGCTCGGGTCGGGATCCTCGACGTACTTCAGTACGCCTGCGGTCCCTCCCCTGCGCGCGCCTTGGATCCGGGGGAATCTCCGCCACCTATCACGCCGGTCGGAGATCGGACTCTGCGTCGTCAATCGACCCGCGGGGAAAAAAAACGTGGGAGGCGGTGGATGTTGCGGTAGATGCAAGGCGCGCGCAGGACGCGAACCGGAGGCGTACTCCGAGTACGTCGAGGATTCGCGGCCAAGCGCAACGCCGCAGATGCCGTGACAGCCGCCGCCTAGAGCGAGCGGCCGGCGGCGTCGGCGAAGGGCTTCATCTTGGTCATCAGCTCCTGGAACATGGGCAGGTCCAGCGACTGGGGACCGTCGCTCCAGGCGTGGTCGGGGTCGTTGTGGACCTCCACCATCACGCCGTCGGCGCCCACCGCCACCGAGGCGAAGGCCAGGGGCGGCACGAAGCGGCGCACGCCGGTGCCGTGGCTGGGGTCCAGGATCACCGGCAGGTGGGTCAGCTCCTTGAGCACCGGCACGGCGGACAGGTCCATCGTGTTGCGGGTGGCGGTCTCGAAGGTTCGGATGCCCCGCTCGCACAGGATCACGTCGGGGTTGCCCTCCGAGAGGATGTACTCGGCGCTCATCAGCCACTCGTTGATCGTGCTGGCCAGGCCGCGCTTGAGGAACACGGGCTTGCGGCACTTGCCCACGCGCTTGAGCAGGGCGAAGTTCTGCACGTTGCGGGTGCCGATCTGGAGGATGTCGGCGTACTCCTCCACCAGGTCCACCTGGCTGGTGTCCATCACCTCGGTGATGAACGGCAGGCCCGTCTCCTCGCGGGCCTTGGCGAGCAGCTTCAGGCCCTTCTCCTCCATGCCCTGGAAGGTGTAGGGCGAGGTGCGCGGCTTGTAGGCGCCGCCACGCAGCATGTGGGCCCCGGCAGCCTTGACGGCGTGGGCCACCTCCAGCACCTGGCCCTCGCCCTCGACGGAGCAGGGGCCGGCCATGATGCACAGGCGGTCGCCGCCGATCTCGACGTTCTCCCCCACCCGGATCACGGTGCGTTCGCGCTTGATCTCGGTGGAGGCCAGCTTGTAGGGCTTGAGGATGGGCACGACGGACTCGACCCCGTCCTTGGTCTCCAGGGTCTGGAGCACGCCCTTGCCCCGCTCGTCGCCCACCGCCCCGATCACCGTCCGCTCCACGCCGGAGATGACGTGGGGCGTGTAGCCCAGCTCCTTGATCCGCTCCAGCACCGCCTGGATCTCCTCCTGGCGGGCGCCGGCCTTCATCACGATGACCATGGCTTAACGACTTCGCTCCCTAGGTGTTCCCGACCGGCCGCCCGTGGCGGCGGCGGTGCCGGGGCCGTGCGACGAACCGAAAGAGAGCAAATATACACCGCCCTCCGGGCCCCTGTAAAAAAGGCCCCGGGCCGGGTCAGCCCTCGAAGAAGCCCTTCACCTTGTCCAGGATGCCGGAATCGGGCGCCCCCACGGCCTCGCCGGACTCCTTGGCGTAGGCCTCCAGCAGCTCCCGCTGGCGCTCGCTCAGGCGGGTGGGCACGGTCACCTTCACGGTCACGATCTGGTCGCCCGCCCCCGCGCCGCCCAGGTGGGGGAAGCCCTTGCCCTTGAGGCGGAACTTGCGGCCCGACTGGGTGCCGGGGGGGATCTTGAGCAGCACCGGCTCGGTCATGGTGGGCACCTCGCGCTGAGCCCCCAGGGCGGCCTGGGTGAAGGCCACGGGCAGCTCCATGTGGAGGTGGTCCCCCTCGCGGGTGAAGGTGGGGTGGGGGCTTACGGACAGGACCACGTAGAGGTCCCCGGGCGGGCCGCCGCGCTCGCCGGCCTCGCCCTCGCCCGACAGGCGCAGGCGGTTGCCGGTCTCGACGCCGGGGGGGATCTTCACGTGCAGCGTCTTCTGGCGGTGGACCTTGCCGGCGCCGTGGCAGTCAGGGCACGGCTCGCTGACGATCTGGCCGGTGCCCTGGCAGTCGGTGCAGGTGCGGGCGACGGTGAAGAAGCCCTGCTGGAAGCGCACCTGGCCCGCGCCCCGGCAGGTGGGGCAGGTCTTCATGCCGGTGCCGGCCTTGGCGCCGGTGCCGTGGCAGGACCCGCAGCGCTCGTAGCGCGGCACCTTCAGGTTCACCTCGTCGCCGTAGAAGGCCTGCTCGAAGGAGACCTCCAGGTCGTAGCGCAGGTCGGCGCCGCGGCTGGCGCGGGTGCGGGTGCGGGCCCCGCCGCCGAAGAAGTCCTCGAAGATGTCGGAGAAGATGTCCCCCATCCCCCCGAAGCCGGGGCCGCCGAAGCCCCCGGCGCCGAAGCCCTCAGCCCCGGCCCCCACGCCGGCGTGGCCGAACTGGTCGTAGGCCTCGCGCTTCTTGGGGTCCACCAGGACCGCGTAGGCCTCGCCGATCTCCTTGAAGCGGGCCTCGGCGGCCGTGTCCCCCGGGTTCTTGTCCGGGTGGTACTTCATGGCGAGCTTCCGGTAGGCCTTCTTGAGGTCGGCCTCGGAGGCGTCGCGGGAGACCCCCAGCACCTCGTAGTAGTCGCGCTTGGCCACGGCCCTCGTGTGCTACCTGACGCTCAAAAGAAACCCGGCCGGGCGGACCCGGCCGGCGGACTTGAGGCGCGGGCGCCGGGGCCCTTCACGCCGCCCCCGGCGCCCTCCGACTGTCAGCCCTTCTTCTCGTCGCCCACTTCCTCGAAGTCGGCGTCGACCACGTCCTCCTCGCCCTCGGCCTTGGCCTCCGGGCCGGGGGCCCCGGGGCCGCCCTCGCCGCCGCCGGAGGCCGCCTGCTGCTCGGCGGAGGTCTTCTTGTAGACCTCCTCCGCCAACCGGTGGGAGACCTCGGTCAGGGCCTGGGTGGCGTTCTTGACGGCGTCGACGTCGTCGCCCTCCATGGCCTGGCGCAGGGCGTCGATCTTCTCCTTGATGTCGGTGCGCTCGGCCTCGGGCACCTTGTCGCCCAGCTCGGTGAGGGACTTCTCCACCGAGTAGACCAGGCTGTCGGCCTCGTTGCGGGCCTCGGCCAGCTCGCGCTTCTTGTGGTCCTCGGCCTCGTGGCTCTGGGCGTCCTTGACCATCCGCTCGATCTCGTCCTCGGCCAGGCCCGAGGAGGCGGTGATGCGGATGGACTGCTCCTTGCCGGTCCCCAAGTCCTTGGCGGAGACGTGCACGATGCCGTTGGCGTCGATGTCGAACGTCACCTCGATCTGGGGCACGCCGCGGGGCGCCGGGGGAATGCCCACCAGCTCGAAGCGGCCCAGGGTCTTGTTGTCGGGCGCCATCTCGCGCTCCCCCTGGAGCACGTGGATGGACACGGCGGTCTGGCTGTCGGCCGCGGTGGAGAAGATCTGGCTCTTCTTGGTGGGGATGGTCGTGTTGCGCTCGATCAGGCGCGTGCACACCCCGCCCAGGGTCTCGATGCCCAGGGACAGGGGGGTGACGTCCAGGAGCAGCACGTCCTTCACCTCGCCCTTGAGCACGCCCCCCTGGATAGCGGCGCCGACGGCGACCACCTCGTCCGGGTTGACGCCCTTGTGGGGCTCCTTGCCGAAGAACTCCTTGACCCGCTTGATCACGGCCGGCATGCGGGTCATGCCGCCCACCAGCACCACCTCGTCGATCTTTTCACGGGACAGGCCGGCGTCGGCCAGGGCCTTCTCGCAGGGGCCGATGGTGCGCCCGATCAGGTCGTCCACCAGCTGCTCCAGCTTGGCGCGGGAGAGCTTCATCTGCAGGTGCTTGGGGCCGGCCTGGTCGGCGGTGATGAACGGCAGGTTGATCTCGGTCTCCTGGGAGGCGGACAGCTCGATCTTGGCCTTCTCCGCGGCCTCCTTGAGGCGCTGGAGGGCCATTTTGTCCTTCTTCAGGTCGATGCCCTCGAGCTTCTTGAACTCGTCCACCAGCCAGTCGATGACCCGGATGTCGAAGTCGTCGCCGCCCAAGTAGGTGTCGCCGTTGGTGGACTTCACCTCGAACACCCCGTCGCCGATCTCCAGGATCGAGATGTCGAAGGTGCCGCCCCCCAAGTCGAACACGGCGATGTGCTCGTCGGCCTTCTTGTCCAGGCCGTAGGCCAGGGCCGCCGCGGTGGGCTCGTTGATGATGCGCAGCACGTTGAGGCCGGCGATCTTGCCCGCGTCCTTGGTGGCCTGGCGCTCGGAGTCGTCGAAGTAGGCCGGCACCGTGACCACGGCGTCGGTGACGGGCTCGCCCAGGTAGTCCTCCGCGGTGGCCTTCATCTTCTGCAGGACCATCGCGGAGATCTCCTGCGGCGAGTAGACCTTGTCGCGGATCTTCACGTGGGCGTCGCCGTTGGCGGCCTTGACGATCTCGTAGGGCAGCTTGCCCTGGGCGTCCTTGACCTGGGGCGAGCCGAACTTGCGGCCGATCAGGCGCTTGACGGAGAAGATCGTGTTCTCCGGGTTGGTGATGGCCTGGCGCTTGGCGATCTGGCCCACCAGGCGCTCCCCCTCGGCGGTGATGGCCACCACCGACGGCGTGGTGCGCGACCCCTCGGCGTTGGTCAGCACCTTGGGCTCGCCCCCTTCCATGATGGCGACGCAGGAGTTGGTGGTCCCCAGGTCGATGCCGATTACCTTGCTCATATCGCTCGCTCCTTCAGGCGCCCTCGTGGCGCTCAATTCCCTTCGCCCGAGGCGCCGCGGGCCACGACCACCATCGCCGGTCGCAGCACCCGTTCCTTGTAGAAGAACCCGCGCTGCAGCTCCTCGATCACCGTGCCCGCCTTGGCGTCGGCCGACTCCGCCTGGGACACCGCCTGGTGCACCGACGGGTCGAAGGGCGTCCCCAAGGCGGGGATGGGGGTCACGTCGAAGCGCCCCAGCACGTCGGCGAACTGCTTGCGGATCAGCTCAACCCCCTCGAGCAGGCGCCCGGTGCCCTCCTCGGGGGCCTCCCGCACGTGGGTGATGGCCCGCTCCAGGTTGTCGAGCACCGGCAGCATCTCCCGCAGCACCTTCTCGTTGGCGTACTTGCGAAAATCCTCGTTCTCGCGGCCCGTGCGCTTCTTGTAGTTCTCGAACTCGGCGTACAGGCGCACGTAGCGGTCCTCCGCCGCGGCCAGGGCCGCCTTCATCTCGGCCTCGGCACCGGCGGCCTCGGGGGCCGCAGCGGCCTCGCCCTCCGGCTCGGCGGCCGCCTCGGTGGTGGATTCGGCCGTATCAGCGGCTTCGGCCGGCTCGGCACCCGGATCTTTCTGCGACGTCATGAACTCTTCCGTATCGCCATGCGCGGCGGCCTGCAATGGAACGCGGGACCCCTTCAAGGCCCCCCCGGGGGGCCCGGGACCCGCTCCGTCCACGCCCTTGTCGGCGCGGCGCCGGCGCGCTTCGGTGGCGTATTTAACCACAGGGGCCGGGGCGTCAACCCCGGCGCCCGGAAAAGTTTGCCGGCCTTCCGGTCCGCCCGCCGCCCGCCGGGCCCGGCGGCCCCCGCGGGGGCACGCGCGTTGCCCCTTTCGCCCGATCCCGCTAGAATCGCCGGGGGGCGAAGGGGTGGTTCGCCAGGCCTTTCAGCAGGCGTTTGATTGGATCCGGCCGCGTCGCGTCGGCCGCGCGTATTTTCGGAGCCCATGCTCGAAGCGATCCGCAGATTCGGTGTGGAACGCCGCTGGGTGTTCGGCATCATCCTGGGGCTGGTGACGGTCGCCTTCGTCGGCACGATGGGGTGGATGGGCATGTCCGGCCCGTCCGGCGCCTACGCCGCCAAGGCCGGCGGCCAGGTGGTGCTGCTCTCCGAGTTCGAGCAGGCCTACAAGAACGCCTACCGGGACTACGAGCGCCGCCTGGGGGACCAGTTCAGCCCCGACCTGATGGAGGCCATCCAGCTCAAGATGATGGTGCTGACCTCCCTGATCGACCGCAAGCTGTGGCTCAACGAGGCCCGCCACCTGGGGCTGGTGGCCTCCGACGCCGAGGTGCGGGACGCCCTGATGGGGTTCGGCGCCTTCCAGGTGGGGGGGCGGTTCAACAGCCGCGTCTACCTGGAGATGCTCAACCGCATGCACACCACCCCCGAGGCGTTCGAAGGCACGCTCCGGGACGACATCCTGGTGGACAAGGCCCAGTCCGTGGTCGCCAGCGCGGCCCAGTTGACGCCGGCGGACCTGGCCCGGCCCGCGCCGGCCGGGGAGTCGGCGCCCCCCACCGACGACGCCGCCCGGGCCGAGGCCCTGGACCGCAAGCGGGCGCAGGTGGTCTCCGCCTACACCAGCTACCTGCACGGCCAGGCGAAGGTCCGCGTCTACCGCGAGAACCTGGGCCTCTAGGGCGCCGACCCGGCGCGGCGCGCCCCCCGGACGGGGCGCGCCGCGCCGGAAGGCCAGGCCCGGAAGGCCACGACCAGCGGGGCGTTCCCCATGTCCGAGAAACCCACGGGCGCACCAACCTCCCCGGCCCCCGCCCCGGCCGGCGCCTCCCCGCCGGGCGGCCCGGCCCCGGAGCGCTTCACCGGGCGGGTGCTCATCCGCCTGCTGCTGCCCTACACCCTGCTGATCGTGGCGGCCTTCTCGGCGGCCGGCTGGTTCTTCTTCCGCACCGCCGCCCTGTCCCTGGACGACTCCCTCTCCACCCGCCTGATGGGTCACGCCAAGGTGGTGGCCGGCGACCTGAAGCCCCTCTACCTGAAGAACCTGCGGCCCGGCGACGAGAACACCCGCCTGTTCGACATGCTCATGCGGCGCATCACCGCCTACCGGACCTCGGCCGGCGCCGACGACGTGTTCGTGATCGACCGCAATGGGCGGGTGCTGCTGGACACCGACCGGGAGACGCCCATCGGCGAGCCGTACCTCTTCATGAAGCTCGACGCCGCCGAGCTGGAGCGGGTCTGGCGCGGCGAGGCGGTGGCCTCCACCCTCTACGCCGACGACTCCGGCAAGCTCTACAAGAGCGGCTACGCACCGGTGGTGGACGCGAGCGGCCAGGTGATCGCCGCCGTCGGGGTGGAGGCCGGGGCCGAGTTCCTGGCCGCCATGGCGCACCTGAAGCGCGACGTCATCTACCTGGTGCTGGCCGCCATGGTGATGACCGTGCTGATCAGCGTGGCCGTCTCCCGCTCCATCGTGGGGCCGCTCAAGAGCATGGTCTCGGCCTTCGGCCGGGTGCGGCGCGAGGGGGAGTACCCCAACGTGCCCGTCACCACCCGGGACGAGCTGGGCTACCTGGCCCAGTCCTTCAACGAGATGATCGGGCGCCTCAAGGAGAAGGACGCCGAGCTCAAGCGCCTCTACGAGCTGGAGCGGGAGCGGGCCGAGCGCATCCAGGGGCTCTCCGACCTGGTGCTGGAGGGGGTCCCCAACGGCGTGATCGCGGTGGACCTGTCGGCCCGCGTGCTCTTGTGCAACCGGGCCGCGGCCCGCATCCTGTCGCTGAAGGAGGACCCCCTGCCCGGCACCGGCATCCCGCCGGGGGTGACCGACGTGCTGGGGGCCGAGAGCCCGGTCACCCGCCTGCTGATGAGCAGCCTGACCGAGAACCGGCAGTACCTGCGGGAGGACGTCCGCCAGCGCACCGCCGACGGCCACGAGCGGGTGCTGGGCATCAGCGCCTTTCCCCTGGCCGACCGGGACGAGCGGCCGTTCGGGGCCATCGCCATCTTCTCCGACCTGACCGAGGTCTCCCGCCTGCAGGACCAGATCAAGATCCAGGAGCGCCTGGCGGCCCTGGGGGAGATGTCGGCCGGCATCGCCCACGAGATCCGCAACCCCCTGGGGGCCATCCGGGGCTTCGTGGAGCTCCTGGGCCGCAAGGTGACCGACGACCGGGCGCGGGGCACCGTCGCCAGCATCCTCAAGGAGATCGCCGCCCTGGACCAGATCGTCACCGACTTCCTGGCCTTCGCCCGGGAGCCCAACCTGGCGCCGGTGGAGACCCACCCCGAGGACCTCGTGCGGGAGGCGGTGGCCCTGGCCATGCCCCCGGCGGAGCACCGGGGCGTGACGGTGCGCCTGGAGGTGACGCCCCACCTGCCGGCGGTGTTCGTGGACCCGGCGGCGGTCAAGAAGGCGCTCATCAACATCCTCCAGAACGGCGCCATCGCCATGGGGGAGGACGGCGGCACCCTCACCGTCCAGGCCTTCGCCCAGGGCGACGGGGTGGCCTTCCGGGTGGCCGACACCGGGCCCGGCATCCCGGCCGAGATCCGGGACAAGATCTTCAACCCCTTCTTCACCACCCGGGCCGACGGCACCGGCCTGGGGCTGCCGATCGCCAACAAGGTGGTGGAGGGGCACGGAGGGCGCATGCACGTGGAGAACGGCGACCCGGGCGGCGCCGTGTTCACCCTGTGGTTTCCCGCGGGGCGGGCCGCGCCGGCCACGGTGGCCGGCAACAAGCTGGGGGAGAGGTCATGAAGCGGGTGCTGATCGCCGACGACAAGGCGTCCATGCGGGAGATGCTCACCCAGGCCATGGAGGCCAAGGGCTTCGAGGTGGTGGCGGTGGCCGACGGCAACGCCGCCGTGACCCAGGCCGAGCACGGGGTGGACCTGGTCATCACCGACCTCCGGATGCCCGGCAAGGACGGCCTGGAGGTGCTCCAGGGGGTCCGGCGCGCCTCCCCCGACACGGAGGTGATCGTCATGACCGCCTTCGGCACGGTGGAGAACGCCGTCGAGGCCATGCGCCTGGGGGCCTTCGACTACATCCTGAAGCCCTTCTCCATCGACGAGCTGGAGCTGAAGGTGGACCGGGCCCTGGACCGCCACCAGCTCGCCTCCGAGGTGCGCTACTTCAAGGAGGAAGAGGCCCGCCGCTCCGGCCCCATGATCGGCCAGGGGGCCGCCATGCAGCAGGTGCAGCGGCTCATCGACAAGGTGGCGGCCTCCACCTCGCCGGTGCTGGTGCAGGGCGAGTCGGGCACCGGCAAGGAGCTGGTGGCGCGGGAGATCCACCGCCGCAGCCCCCGCGCCAACGGCCCCTTCATCGCCGTCAACTGCGCCGCCCTCTCCGAGGGGGTGCTCGAGAGCGAGCTGTTCGGCCACGAGAAGGGCGCCTTCACCGGCGCCGTGGCGGTGCGCAAGGGGCGCTTCGAGCTGGCCGACGGCGGCACCCTGTTCCTGGACGAGATCGGCGAGCTGCCCGCCCCGGTGCAGGTCAAGCTGCTCCGGGTGCTCCAGGAAAAGGAGTTCGAGCGGGTCGGGGGCACCAAGACGATCAGCGTCGACGCCCGCATCGTCTGCGCCACCCACCGGGACCTGAAGCGCGCGATCGCCGACGGCGACTTCCGGGAGGACCTCTACTACCGCCTCAACGTCATCTCCATCGACCTGCCCCCCCTGCGCGACCGGCGCGAGGACATCCCGCCCCTGGCGGAGCACTTCCTGGCCCGCTACGGGCGCGAGATGGCCAAGCCGGTCAAGCTCACCGCCGAGGTGGTGGACCGGCTGTCCCACTACCGCTGGCCGGGCAACATCCGGGAGCTGCAGAACGTGGTGGAGCGGGCGGTGGTGCTGTGCGAGGGCGACCAGCTGGCGGTGGCCGACCTGCCCCGGGAGCTGCTGGAGCAGGCCGGCGGCGCGCCCCCGGAGCCGGCCGCCGCCCCCGCGGCGCTGCCCGAGACCGGCCACGAGCCCCCCACCCCGGAGCACCCGACGGACCTGACCGCCCGCCTTGACGCCCTGGAGAAGGCCATCATCCTGGAGACCCTCCAGCAGCACCGCTGGAACCAGACCAAGGTGGCCGCCGCCTTAGGGCTCAAGCGCAGCTCGCTGCAATACAAGATGAAGAAGCACGGGCTGACGGGGGACGAGACCCGGTGAGGACGCCCCGCGTCGCCCTGGCGGCGGCGGTCCTGCTGGCCGCCCTCCCCGCCGCCGCCCCGGCCCAGCCGCGCCCGGGCCCGGCGCGCACGGCCCCGCCCGCCGCCCCGGCCGCCCCCGCCATCGAAGCGGACCTGGCGGCCCGCCGCTCCGAGGTGACCGCCCTGAGCCGGGAGGTGGCCGACCTGACCCGGCACATCGCCGAGAACCGCAAGCGCGCCGCCGAGCTGACCGAGTACGGCGGCACCCTGGCCGAGCGGGTGCGCCGCCTGAAGAAGTCCCCCTCCGGGGTGGTGCGGGACGCCCAGCTCAAGGACGACCTCAAGGAGCTGCGCCGGGTGCTGGCCACCCTGCGCAACATGAGCCACGTGCAGCGCATCCTGGAGACCACCCTGAGCACCCGCCAGGTGGCCCTGGCCCGCAAGGCGGAGACCGAGGCCAGCCGCCTGCTGGACCGGGGCGAGGAGGCGGTGCGGGCCGGGCGCGACGACGACGCCGGGCGGGAGTTCCGGGCCGCCCTCGCCATGCTGCGCCTGGGCAGCGGCGCCCGGATCGGGGCCCGCCCCCCGGTGCGGGAGCCGGTGCCCGAGCCCACCGGCCGCTTCGCCCTGTCGGGCCACGAGACCCCCGACGAGATGCGGGAGCTGGCCCTGCTGCTGAGGGACGGGGCGGACAAGATCAAGTGGAACGGCGCCCTGCTCGTCGAGGTCCTGGGCCGGCTCCGGGCCGAGCGTGAGACCCTGGAGGACCTCCGGGCGCTGGAGACTCCCAGGGACGGCCCGGCGGAGGGGGCCCTGGCGGAGCTGGACGGCCACATCGGCCAGGTGACCGCCGAGCTGGAGCGGCTGCGGCGGCTCCTGGGCGGCTTCTTGGCCCGGGCGAACATCCTGGAGCAGCAGGCCGACCGGGAGGAGGTGGCCATGCTCCAGGAGGCCGGCCGCGCCGCCACGGGGGTCGCGCCGTGAGCCGCCCGCGCCGCGCCCTGCCCCGGATCGCCGCCCTGGGGGCGGTCCTGCTCGCCGCCGCCCTGGCGCTCCCGGCCGCCGCCGACACGATGCGGGAGCGGATGGACGCCGGCGACCGGGCCCTGGCCGCGGGGCGCTACGACGCCGCGCGGGAGGCGTACCGGGCCGTGCTCCGGGCACAGCCCCGCAACCGGGAGGCGATGCGCCGCCTGGGGGCCGCCGACCTCGCCGACGGCCGCCTGGAGGACGCCTTCTCCACCCTCCAGACCCTGCGCGTCCTGGCGCCGGAGGACGCCGGGGTGCGCCTCTCCCTCGCGCGGGTGTACCGGGAGGCCGGGCTGGCGGACCGGGAGCGGCGCGCCCTGCTGGAGGCCATCCGCCTCGACCCCGGCATGACCGAGGCCCACCTTGGGCTGGCCCGCGCCTTCGTGGCCGCGGAGGAGCTGTTCGCCGCCGGGTCGGAGTACGCCTGGCTGATCGCCGACGCCGACCGGGCGGGGCGGCCCCCGGAGCCGGTGGTGCTGTTCGAGCTGGCGGCGGTGCGGGAGCGCCTCGGACGGCCCGCGGACGCTGCCCGCCTGCTGACCCGCTACCTGGCGCTGGCGCCCTCGGGGGAGCTGGCGGACCGGGCCCGGGCCGCCCTGGCCCGCCTGCCCGCGCCGAAGCCCGCCGCGGCACCCGGGCCCCCCGCCGCCGAGCCCGGGGCGGCGCCTTGACCCGGGCGCGAAACGCATGATAGGTTGCCGCGCCAGCCGCCCCGCGCGGGGGAAGTAGGGGGGCGCTTACACCCATGCCGCTCAAAGTCCTGCTGATCGATCCCAACGCGGCCGCCAGCAGCCTCGTGCACCGGACCCTGGCCCGGGAGGGGTATGAGGTGGCCACGGCCGAGTCCCTCGACGAGGGGCTGACGGCGTTCTCCGACCACGCCGCCGACCTGGTGCTGCTCTCGACAGAAGCCGGCGCCGAGGCCCTGGAGGGGTGGTGGCAGCGCGCCGGCGAGACCCTGGGACAGGTGCCCGTGCTGCTCATCGGCGGTGGCGCCGAAGGCGCCGTGCCCTCCGCGGGCACCGTGGGCACCCCGATCGACGCCGACGACCTGCTCGACAAGGTGCGCGGCCAGGTGGGCGCCCCGGAGGCGCAGGGCAACCTGGCCTGGCTGCCCGAGGCCCTCAAGGAGGCCTCCGACGAGATCGCCGAGATGGAGAAGATGCTGGGCTGGAACGCCGCCGACGCGCCGGAGCCCGGCGCCGAGGCGGACCCCGTGAGCCTGGGAATCTTCACCGAGGAGGAGGCCCACCCGGAGGGCGCCGCCCCCGAGCCGGACGCTGCCGAGGCCGCCGAGGCCGTGGCCGAGGGCACGGACCGCATCGGGGAGGAGGCCGCCCCCACCACCGCCGCCGTGTCGAAGGGCGCCCGCCCGGCGCCCGAGGCCGCCCCGGAGGGCGCACCCGAGGCCGCGCCGGCCCGCGAGGCGGCCGTGTCCGTGGCCGGTCTGCCCCCCGAGCAGGTGCAGCGCATCGTCGCCGACCTGGCCCGGGAGGCGGTGGAGCGGGTGGTGTGGGAGACCGTGCCCGCCATGGTGGCGCGCTTCATCTCCGAGAGCCGGGCCGAGCAGGACAAGCTCTTCAGCCGCATCGTCGAGCGGGTGGTGTGGGAGACCATCCCCGAGATCGCCGAGGTCCAGGTGAAGGCCGAGATCCGGCGCATCAGCGACGGCGATGCCTGAGGCCCTCCCGTCCGGCGAGCGGGCCGCCCGCGTTTCATCCTCCGGAGCCGGCGACGGTGTGTCCGCCCGGCCGCCCGTACCGGTCGCGCAGCGCCCCTGACCGGGCCGCGCGCAATTTCCGGCCCCTCAACCGTTCACCCCGCTTCGCACCGGCAGACGTGACTTCACCCGAGCATCCCGAGTCCCCGCCCCCGCCCTCCGGCGGCGCCCGCCTGGCCAAGCAGTACGAGCCCCACGACGTGGAGGCGCGCTGGTACCCCCGCTGGGAGGAGCGGGGCGACTTCGCCCCGGCGGCCGAGGGCGCCCCCTTCTCCATCGTCATCCCGCCGCCCAACGTGACCGGCAGCCTGCACATGGGCCACGCCCTCAACAACACCCTCCAGGACATCCTGGTGCGCTGGCGCCGCATGAAGGGCGACGCGGCCCTGTGGGTGCCCGGCTGCGACCACGCCGGCATCGCCACCCAGAACGTGGTGGAGCGCCAGCTCCTGGCCGAGGGCACCTCGCGCAAGGACCTGGGGCGGGAGGCGTTCGTCGAGCGCGTGTGGGCCTGGAAGGCCGAGTCGGGCGGCACGATCATGCGCCAGCTCAGGCGGCTGGGCTCCTCCTGCGACTGGTCCCGCGAGCGCTTCACCATGGACGCCGGGCTGTCCCGCGCCGTGCGGGAGGTGTTCGTCTCCCTCTACGAGGAGGGCCTGATCTACCGGGGCGACTACCTGGTCAACTGGTGCCCCCGCTGCGAGTCGGCCCTGTCGGACCTGGAGGTGGAGCACCACGAGGTGGACGGCCACCTCTACCACCTGCGCTACAAGGTGGACGACGCGCGCGAGGACCTGGTCATCGCCACCACCCGTCCCGAGACCCTGCTGGGGGACACCGCCGTGGCGGTCCACCCGGACGACGAGCGCTACCGCCACCTGGTGGGACGCCACGCCGTGCTGCCGATCCTGGAACGGCGCATCCCCATCATCGCCGATCCCTACGTGGACCGGGAGTTCGGCACCGGCGCCCTGAAGGTGACGCCGGGGCACGACCCCAACGACTTCGAGCTGGGCCGCAAGCACGGCCTGGAGGTGGTGTCCGTCATGGACACGCAAGGGGTGATGAACGACGCCGCCGGGCCCTACGCGGGGCTCACCCGCGAGGCCTGCCGCGAGCGCATCGTCGCCGACCTGGAGGCCCGGGGGCTGCTGCTCCGGACCGAGCCCCACGCCCACTCCGTGGGCCACTGCTACCGCTGCAAGACGGTGGTCGAGCCCACCGTCTCCACCCAGTGGTTCGTGCAGACCCGTCCCCTGGCCGAGCCCGCCATCGCCGCCGTGCGCGACGGGCGCATCCGCTTCATCCCCGAGACCTGGAAGGCCACGTACTTCGACTGGATGGAGAACATCCGCGACTGGTGCATCAGCCGCCAGATCTGGTGGGGCCACCAGATCCCGGCGTGGTACTGCGAGACCTGCGACCACGTCACCGTGAGCCGGGACGACCCCACGGCCTGCGCGGGATGCGGGTCGTCCGAGATCCGGCGCGAGACCGACGTGCTGGACACCTGGTTCTCGTCCGCCCTGTGGCCCTTCTCCACCCTGGGCTGGCCGGAGAAGACCGACGACCTGGCGCGCTTCTACCCCACCCACACCCTGGTCACGGCGTTCGACATCCTGTTCTTCTGGGTCGCCCGCATGATCATGATGGGCCTGAAGTTCCAGGGCGAGGTGCCGTTCCGCGACGTGTACATCCACGCCCTGGTGCGGGACGCCGAGGGGCAGAAGATGAGCAAGTCCAAGGGCAACGTGGTCGACCCCCTCACGATCATGGACCGCTACGGCACCGACGCCTTCCGTTACACCCTGGCGGCCATGGCGAGCCCGGGGCGGGACGTGCGTCTGGCCGAGGAGCGGGTGGCGGGCTACCGCAACTTCTGCAACAAGGTCTGGAACGCCGCCCGCTTCATCGAGATGAACCTGCCCGAGGGCCAGCCCCCCACCGACGATCTGGCGGCGGCCGTGGCGCAAGGGGGCCTTGCCGAGCGCTGGATCGCCAGCCGCCTGAACGCCACCGTGGCGGCCGTGGACGAGCAGCTCGCCGCCTACCGCTTCGACGAGGCCAGCCGCACCCTGCACAACTTCGTGTGGGGCGAGCTGTGCGACTGGTACCTGGAGCTGGCCAAGGCCGCCCTCACTGGCGACGACCCCGAGGCGGCCGCCGCCACCCGCGCCGTGCTGGTGGGGGTGTTCGACACCGTGCTGCGCCTCCTGCACCCGTTCATGCCGTTCATAACCGAGGAGATCCGCTCCCTGCTGCCCCACGCGGGCGAGACGGTGATGCACGCCCCCTACCCGGCGCCCGATCCGGCGCTGGACGACCCCGACGCCGAGACCGCCGTGGCCCGGCTCCAGGCCGTC